>FSWU01000179.1_pt1 | contig 28691 bp, 23 predicted proteins | sample 1638061 | NCBI WGS metagenome assembly FSWU01 (sample SAMEA3914788, study PRJEB12502) | metagenome | biome: forest; material: soil | place: Canada | collected 2011-07-03 | depth 0.1 m
CCACTTTCGCACATTGGTGCTCGGACAGATCGTCCCGCTGCTGACCGAGCGCACCGTCGAAGAGATCGACGTCGCCGGGACCTGAAGGGCTCGTCGGCGGTCGGCCCCGCGCAAGCCGCTATTCGAATAGCTTCAGCGTCCTCGGCCTCTTCGCGCTGATGCTGACGACATACGGGCCGGGCCGCGTCGATGACCTGGGAGGATATGTCATCGCGGCACGCCGCTCCGGCATCCCCGGCATCGTCTTCCACTCGGCCGAACAGCTCGACGACGAGCTCGCGCGCCAGCGGCGAGTATCCGAGCCGGACTACCACTCTGGAAACCTTCCGTTGTATGGTTTTCACTTCGACTCGAGGAGGCGTCAGTGACCCGGCCAGCAGATGTTGCCACCAGGCAGTCCGCGTTGCGCGCCACGTTCGCGTCGCCGCTGTACCGTGGCGCCACCGTCGCCTTGTTCCTGTCCGGCCTGGGCTTCTCGGCTGCCGCGCCGCAGATCGCGCTGTTCCTCGTGAACGACCTCCACGTGTCCCTGACCACCGCGGGACTCTATTACCTCACGAACCTCACGGCTCCGGTTGCCGGGTATCTGGTCGGCGCGCGCTCCGACCGATCCGGCCGGCGATTGGGACTGTTCCGGCTGTGTGCACTCGCGGGTTTCGTGGGCTGGATGGCGATCGCGTTCTCAACGCAAGCGTGGATGCCGTTCGTGATCAGTGCGCTCGTTCTCGCCTTCGCCGGTGCGGCCAGCTCACAGCTTTTCGCTGCGATTCACGACGATCTCCAGGCCACTGAGCACGCCAGTGCGGACGGCGTGATCTCCATCGTGCGCATGGCGCTGACCGCCGGCTGGATCATCGGCCCCGTTCTCGGTTCTTTCCTTGCGGCGGCGTTCGGGCCGCGTGTCATGCTCGCCACCACCGCGATCTTCACTCTCGCCCAGATCCTCCCTCTCGGATTCATGCGAACCGCCCGGATCGACCCAGCCGAACCATCCACAGCGAGCACCCCTTTGCCCGGCGCCGAATCCGAACACGTCGTGAAACGCAGCGGATTCCGCATCCTCCTGCCGTTGCTGACCTTCACCGGACTGTATGTGCTCGTCTACGCGGGCGAGCCGATCAAGTACGGTTACCTGCCGATCTACATGCACGACGACCTGCACCTGCCCGCCGTCATCAGCGGGTCGGTCATCGGCATCCAGCCACTGATCGAACTCCTCCTGATGCCCGTTGCCATCGTCGTCGCCAGACGCATCGGAATCATGCGGCTCATGATCCTCGGCGCCGCCTTCGGGGTCGGCGCGAACATCTGCTTCGCCCTCACCGGAACCGCCATCGGCCTTTTCGCCGGTCAGATCCTGATGGGCGGTGTGTGGGGAATCTTCGCCGGACTGGGAATCATCGTCGCCCAACGACTGCTCCCTGGAGCCGTCGCCACCGCCTCCGCCATATTCATGAGCTCCACCGCCGTCGCCAGCGCACTCGGAGGCCTCACCGGCGGGATCGGCGTCAGCTTCCTCGGCCTCCCGCTGGTGTTCCTACTACCAGCCGTATACGGGCTGCTCGCCACCATCGGCATCGCGATCATGAGTCGTTCACGACACGCGGTCGTATAGAACGCGCCGGAGGACCGAACGTGGTCAAGACCGCGTTGAGCAACGTCGATAGGTATTCGGGGTCGCGATAGCGGTCCCCCATGTCGATGGCCAGGGACGCCACTCCGTGGGCACTGGCCCAGAGAGTGTGGGTCACGAGAAGGGGGTCTCCGCGCAACTGACCAGTCGTCATGGCCCTGGCGACCAGCTCACTAAGAGGCTGGATCGTGCCCCGTGCTGCTGTGGTCTGTTCCGGCGTCGGCTGGAACCACGCGAGTGACCCTCCGAACATGATCCGGTACAGATGCGGCCGTTCAAGAGCCCACTCCCAGTAAAACCGGCCGAGGCGAATGATGCCCTCGATGGGGTCCGTGGACGTTTCGCTCAAGGGTTGGTTGGCCGCGAAGGAATCGAACGCCTCCTCGTAGAGCGAAGCGAGCAAGCCTCGCCTGCTGCCGAAAAGCGAGTAGACGGCTGAAGTCGAGGTTCCCTCTTGGGCCGCGAGGGCGCGCAGCGACAACGCGTTCAGCCCTCCGCTGGACACGATTTCACCTGCGCGCCAGAGCAAGCGGTCGCGCAGGTAATCGTTGTATCTCTTCGGTCTTCCCATAAGCGATGAATAGTGTAACATCGTTGCGAAACCATGTTATGTAACCGCATTTGGAAACCGGCCGCTGCGACCACAAGCGAGTCGATCACCAAGGCGCAGGTAGATCAAAATGGCGGGAGACCATTGATATGAGCCCCAGACACCGCGGCGGTCCAGGTGCAGGAACGACACCTTCATCGGGTAAGGCGGCCGTTCTGACCAGCAAGTGGACCGCCGCGGCTATGGCCGCAGCGTTGGTAGTTGCCGCTCTTGCCACATCGCCGATGTCGGCGTCAGCGGCGGTGGAGAGTTCTTCGGCTTCACTTCCCGCGAATTGGACGATCTCATACCTTGGATATGCCCAGCACGAGACGGTTCCGGCCGGAGTGACCACAGCTGTCGTTACGATCTCGGGTGCTGCGGGCGGCACCGGAGTCAATGGTGCCGCGTCGCCGATCGCTGGAGGCAAGGGTGCGTCCATACAGGGTGTGCTCGCGGTGGCTCCGGGCGACGTCCTCACGTTTTACGTCGGAGGACAGGGAGGTGATGCCGGCGGTTCAGCTGCCGCTCCAGGAGGGTGGGGGGACTCGACGTCCGGCGGCGCGGGGAATCTCTCCGGCGGTTATGCCTCGGGTGGAGGCGGTGGCGCCAGCACGGTTCTGATCAATGGGCAGGTCGTCGCCGTTGCCGGCGGTGGTGGCGGCGGTGGAGGTGGAGGTGTCTGGCCGAACACGAACGGTGGCGCCGGCGGCGACGGGGGTCAGACTCCCGGCAACGGTCACGACGGGCAGGGTGCGCAACACGGTGACGGTGGCGCCGGGGGCGGGAACACCGGCAGCGGAGACGGTGCAGACGGTATCTCTGGCTCGGCCGCCGGGGGATCGGGTGGCGCCGGAGGAGGGGGAGTCTACGGAGGCTCCGCTGGCGGCGGGGCGAGTTCGACCGGTACGGGCGGTGGCGGTGGTGGAGCCGGCGCGTCGCTGGTGACATCCTCGCTCTTCAGTGACATCTCGTGGGGCACTAACACTGGCAACGGGGTCGTAACCGTCGACTGGGTCGGCGCACCGACGTGCCCCACCCAGACCCAGACGACGCCCGCCAACGCCGCGCTATCGCTCAACCTTGCCGACTGCACCTCACCGGCACCGGTGCTTTCCTACGCGATCACCTCGAATCCAGTCAACGGTGCTCTCTCGAACCTGAACGCGAGCACGGGCACGCTCGTCTATACGCCGAGCAACGGTTTCTATGGGACTGACAGCTTCAGCTACACGGCTACCAGCGCGGCCGGAGCCTCCGAGCCGGTGACCGTTTACGTTCAGGTCGGCCAGCGTACTGTGACCTTCAATTCGGAAGGCGGCAGCGCTGTCGCACCGGAGACGGTATTCAGCGATCAACTCGTCCCACAGCCGCCGGATCCCTCGAGAGTCCACTACACCTTCGCCGGCTGGTACGCGGGATCGACGGCCTGGGATTTCGCGACCGACACCGTATCTTCGGATATCGCGTTGAGCGCGAAATGGACTCCTGTCGACTACACGGTCAACTTCCTTCCTTTCAATGGCACCACCGGTACAACGCTCGACGTCGCATACGGGCAACTGGTTCCCCAGCCGACTGACCCGACCCGTGCCGGATACACCTTCACGGGCTGGTATTACGGAAACAACGCCTGGAACTTCTCCACCAACACGGTGTTCGGAAACATCATCCTGACCGGCAAATGGACGCCAGTAGCCACTCTCGGGTCCGGCGACTCTGGGGGTGCCGGGACCACGGGCACCTCCGGCGGAGCTGGCAGCGACCCGAGCGGAAGCCCGGCGGCGGACATCCTGGCCTATACCGGATCCAACCTGCCTGTCCCGGCCCTGATCGGCGGCTTCACGGCACTTCTCATCGGCCTGGGTCTGCTTGTGGCCACGCGTCGCCGACGCCGTTCCGAGCGCTAGACGACTTCACCTCGGTCGCCGCCCGGGCGTGAATGCGTGGGCGGCGATTGTCGTGCCCAATGACTGGAGACTTACATAACAACGTTGTAAAACGACTAGAATCCGAAGATGGGTAGACCCAGGACGTACGACGATGATCTGCGGCGCAGGCTACTCTTGCGCGCGGGCCAGATAGTTTCCGAAGGCGGCACGAGCGCTTTGTCCCTGCGCGGTCTCGCTGATGACGAGGGCACTTCGACCTCAGCGGTCTACACGTTGTTCGGCGGCAAAGATGAACTGTGGGGAGCCTTGTACGAAGAGGCGTTCACCCGATTCGGCGAAAGCCAGAAGGCTGTTCCCGCCTCAGACGATGCGGTGAGTGACATCCTCGCGCTGACGCTCTCATACCGCGATTGGGCGCTCGACAATCCGCACCTGTACGACATCATGTTCGGCGGGTCGCTGGCATCATTCGTTCCCACGGAAGAACAGGGCGAACTTGCCATCAGTACGAAACGCCCCCTGCGGGAAATGGTCAAAAAGGCCGTCAAGGCCGGACAACTCCACGGCGACGTCCGGCTGATCACGCATGCCCTGTGGGCGACCTTGCACGGCGTGACATCCCTGGCGATCAACATGGGTCCTCGATATCGCGGCCTCGAATACCACGAGGCGGCGATGCACGCAGTGCTGGACGGATTCAAGAAACCGGCACTCGCCAAAGCCACCCCGAAGGCGAACCGATCCCGCTGAAGACTCGTTCTCAATCCGCAGCATTGTTGCATGGCGGACGGTTGAGATCCTTTGAAGAATGGTATCGTTACCAAAAATGCTGAGCCCAAACGAGGGAAGCCCGATGCTGCGCAATGCCTCCGCCATCCGCTCGCGACTCGATCGGGCGATGCACTCGCGAATACGACCCTCCGAGTTCGGCGAGACGCTTCTGGTTGCCGTGTCCTGTCGGTCGTTGATTGGTGAACCTGTTCCTTTTACCGAGGCCATAGGGGGACAGTTTGCGCCGATCGTCCCCGGTACGCCGTGGGGTGCGAGCTGGGCAACGGTATGGCTCCACCTGCTCGGCGAAGTGCCGATGGGGTGGCGGGGGCGTCGGGTCGAGCTTGCGGTCGAGTTGGGTTTCAGCGCCCAGGGTGTGGGGTTCCAGGCCGAGGGTCTGGCTTTCACCTCTGCGGGATCACCGATCAAGGGGATCAATCCGCGCTCCCGGTGGCTCCCGGTCGCCGACGCCGCGGTCGGTGGGGAGCCGGTCGACATCTATATCGAGGCAGCTTCGAACCCCACGATCCTCCCTCACAATCACGGTGTCTGGGAATTCGCCCCGACGCTCGAGGGAGACTTGTCAACCGCAAGCGCAGCTTCGCAGTACCGGCTGGGTGAATGTCGACTCGCGACAGTAAACACGGAGGTTCGGGCTCTCATCACCGAACTGGATGTTCTTTCGGAGTTGAGCGACGAACTGCCGGAGGAGAGCGCGCGTCGCTGGGGAATCCTCGTGGCGATCGATCGTGTCCTCGATGTCCTCGACGCGAGAGGGGTCGTCGAGGGTGCGGTCGGGGCACGCGAGATACTCGCGCCGATCCTCGCCAAACCTGCAGAGTCATCTGCGCACACGCTGAGCGCGATTGGTCATGCTCACATTGATTCCGCGTGGCTTTGGCCGTTCCGCGAGACGCGGCGCAAGGTCGCGCGCACTGTCGCAAACGTCCTGAATCTGATGGAAGACGACTCCGAATTGCTCTATGCGATGTCGACCGCGCAGCAATATGCATGGCTCAAGGAAGACCAGCCCGAGCTGTTCGAGCGCCTGCGTCAGCGGGTGGCCGAAGGCCGTTTCATCCCAGTCGGAGGAATGTGGGTGGAGGCGGATACCAACATGCCGAGCGGCGAGGCCATGGTTCGGCAGTTCCTCTACGGCACGAGATACTTCGAGCGAGAGTTCGGCGTCAGCACCTCGATAGGGTGGCTGCCCGACTCGTTCGGATATAGCGCCGCGATGCCTCAGATCATGAAGCGTGCAGGCATCGAACGATTCATCACCCAAAAGATCTCGTGGAACTCAACGAATCGATTTCCTCACCATACGTTCTGGTGGGAGGGCATCGACGGCAGCCGCGTGTTCACACACTTTCCAAGCGTCGACATGTACAACTCGCAACTGCTGGGAAGCGAACTTGCTCACGCCGCGAACAACTTTGAGGAAAAGGGATGGAGCAACCGGTCGCTCATCCCATTCGGTTTCGGAGACGGCGGCGGTGGGCCCACTCGCGAGATGATGTCGCGCGCGCGGCTGACAAAGGACCTCGAGGGCTCGCCTCGCGTTCATCTCGAATCGCCCGAACAGTATTTCGATGCGGCACAGGCCGAGCTTCCCGATGCCGCGGTGTGGTTTGGAGAGATGTACCTCGAGTTCCATCGGGGAGTGCTAACGAGTCAGGCGCGCACGAAGCAGGGCAACCGGCGAAGCGAGCGGTTGTTGCGAGAGGCGGAGTTGTGGGCCGCGACCGCCTCGGTTCGTGCCCGCGCCGACTACCCATACGACAGGCTCCAGTCAGCCTGGGAGACTGTGTTGCTGATGCAGTTTCACGACGTGCTGCCGGGCTCGTCGATCGCGTGGGTCTATCAGGATGCCGAAACCGAGTATGACCGTGTCGAAGCAGAGCTTGAGTCGATTATCGGGGATTCCCTCGCTGTCCTCGGCGCTGCCCAGGACTCTTCGATCGACGGATCAATGCTCGTCGCAAATGCGTCACCATTCACTCGCCTCGGCATACCTGGCCACTCTGTCGGTATGCCCGCCATTCGAGCGGGTGAGGTCTCATACCGCGACGAGGGGTCGTGCGGGCTGACCATCGACAACGATTTCGTCAGCGTGACGATCGGCGATGACGGGACGGTCGTATCGATCGTCGACCGAGAGTCGGGACGCGAAGTAGTCGAGCCGGGAGGCCGTCTCAACCTCTTGCAGCTGCACCCCGATCATCCGACCCAATGGGACGCCTGGGACCTCGACGAACCCTATTCACGTAGTGTCGAAAATGTGACGTCGGTCGTCGCCCGTGACCTGATCGACCTGGACAGCGGCGGAGTGCGCTTCTCGGTCACGCGTTCCTTCGGACGATCAGAAGTGGTGCAGTCGCTCACCCTACTGCCGGATTCACGGACCCTGGATTTCGAAGCGGAAGTCGACTGGCGCGAAAGCGAACGGATCCTGAAAGTTGCCATGCCGACGACGATCGCAGCCGAGCGGTGGGCTGCCGAAACGCAATTCGGCCACCTCTACCGCGCGACACACTCCAACACGTCGTGGGAGGCCGCCAAGTTCGAAGCCTGCGCGCACCGTTGGGTGCACATCGGAGAACCGGGCTTCGGCGTCGCCGTAACGAATCAGTGCACCTACGGGCACGAGGTGCGACGGACAGGAGACGGGGAAGGTCGGGTAGGAACGCTCATCCGGCTGTCCCTGCTTCGCGCTACTCGGTACCCTGACCCGGCGGCAGACCAAGGCCGCCACGTCCTGCGCTATTCCCTCGTCGTCGGGGCGACAATCGGCGACGCCGTCGAAGCGGGGTATGCGGCGGCCGACGCGCAACGCGAGATGAGCGGCTCACCGAGTTCGGCACTCGTCGCGAGCTCTGACGCTGCGGTAGTCGTCGACACCGTCAAGCTGGCTGAGGACCGCTCGGGGGATGTCATCGTGCGGTTCTACGAGTCACGCGGCGGCCACGCCTCGTCGGCAATCGAGCTCGATTTCGCCCACGGGACCGTCAGCGAGGTCGACCTCCTGGAGCGCGGAACCGGTGAAGGGCTCGATCGGGATGGTCCACTCGTTCTGAAATTCACGCCGTTCGAGATAAAGTCACTGCGAATCGTCAGGGCCTAGCCATGCTTCGGATCGGTATTCTCGGTGCAGCGAACATCGCGCCGCAGGCAATCATTTATCCGGCCTTTCGCGCTGACGCAGTAGAGGTCGTGGCCGTGGGAGCAAGCCGCACCGGAGCGGCAACGGCATACGCCGCGCGGTACGGGATCCCGACGGCGTACGGGAGCTATGGCGCGCTAATAGACGATCCAAATGTCGATCTCGTGTACAACGCGCTTGCCGTTCGCGATCACGTCGCACTCTCGATAGCCGCACTGGAAGCCGGCAAACACGTGCTGTGCGAAAAACCGATAGCCATGAACGCGGCCGAAGCCAGCCGTCTGGTCGATACGGCCCGGCGCACGGATCGCCGGGCAATCGAGGCGTTTCACTACCGATATCACCCGCTGTTTCTAGCCCTGCAGCGACTCCGGGCTGAAAATGCGCTCGGCACAATCCGTTCGCTGGCCAGCGAGATCAGCGACGTGCGCGAGTTCGACCCCGCGTCGATCATTCACGACCCCGCGGTCGGAGGAGGAACACTTCTTCACGCGGGTTGCTATGCAGTCAATTGGATGCGTGCGCTCGCGGTTGAGGAGCCGACGGTCCTCTCGGCGAGCGTCGAACGAAACCCGCTCGGAGCGGATGCCGCCATCGATACCGTGCTTGCTTTTCCCAGCGGTATCCGCGGGACGCTCGAAGCCACCATGGCGCCGGGTCGCTCGATGAAGCCCGGCAACCGGCTGACGATCGAGGGCGACCTCGGAACGGCAACGATCGAGAACCTCATCGCGCCGCAGTTCGGACACTCGGTGAGGATACGGATGAACGGCGAACCGGAGCGTGCCTTCACGATCGCGGGCAATCCGAGTTACGACTATCAGTTGGCGGCGGTCGTTTCCGCGATCGAGAGTGGGGAAACGCTGCCCACCGAGGGCGACGAGCTCATCCTCGGCATGGCAGCGATCGATGCGATCTATCGCACAGCAGGCCTGACCGTTTAGAACGAAGAGGTTTCAGGTGCCACGAACATATGCCTTCACCGTTGCGAGATGTTCCCCGGTGCCTCGCCCCCATGGACGAATCGTGTAGGGGCCCACTGTGGCGGGCACGATGAAGGTTTCCGCGTAGTGAACGACCCACGGCTCGAAGGCGCCACTCGGGCTTTCGACGATCGCCTCGGAACCCTCGACCAGGTTCAGCACGTTGACAGTGCCGCCTGTGTCGTGCTCCACCTTGTCGGTGAACCAGTGGCGGCGCACTTCGATGAATTCGAGTTCGTGGAGTCCCGTGCGCTCTTCGATCCAGCCCGGTCCTTCCGCGATTTTCTCCACTCGACCGACCAGGTTCGTCGCGGTCCACTGGGCGTCACGATCCCATTGGATGTTCGCGGCGGCGTGATCCAAGTGGATGGGACGCGGGATCCCGTCGAGGCCGACTCGACCCCAGTCCCACATCTTGAACGTGAAAATATAAGGTGTCGCGGATATCTCGAGCACCATCGAGTTCGCGCCGGAGCAGTGCACGGTGCCGGCCGGGATCGTGAAGTGGTCGTGTTTGCGGGCCGCATATTTGTTGACGAATTTTTCAGTATCGAAGTCGGCAGCGCCCGTCGAGGCGACTGCGAGCGCATTGATCATCGTTGAGGGCTCGACCCCATCTTTCAGGCCCAGATACACGACCGCGTCGTCGCCGGCATCAAGCAGGTAATAGCTCTCGTCCTGCGTGTAATGCATTCCGAAGACGTTCTGGATGTAGTCGGTCAATGGATGCACCTGAAGCGAGAGGTTCCCTCCTTCCATGGTGTCGAGGAAGTCGAAGCGGATCGGGAATTCGGCTCCGAACCGTGCAAACGTTTTGTCGCCGAGGAGGCGTCGAGGGTGAAGAAAGACGAGATCGAGAGCCGGCAACTCGACGACGCGGTCTCCGACGCGCACGAGAAGGCTGTTCTCTTCAGGCACGCAGTCGAAGCACCACGCATAGTTCTCTTCGCCCTCGAGACCCAGCACGTTCTTCATCCACTGGCCGCCCCAGACGCCGGGATCGAAGAACGGCACAACTCGAAACGGCTGCGAAGATGCCTTCGACATCGCGGTCCGGAACGTGTGAGCGGTGATAAGACGGGCTTCGGCGACGGACCGATTCGTATCGAGAACATAGTCGATGTTGCCGAATAGTGCGCGCTTGTGGCGGTCGGCGACGCGCCAGTCGACGAAGTATCCGCGTTTCACTTTGCGGAGCGCGTCGTCGTCCTCGTTGCGCGCGTGCCAGTTGGGAGCCCCGGCTCGTTGCCGCTGTTGGATCTCCCATCGCGCGAGATCGGCAAGCACAACGGTTGAGAAGACGGTCGGCACGATGGTCGCGCCCCAACCAAACACGATGGCCGGCGCGTCGGACGCCTCGATTTCGTCGGCGAGGGCCTGGAGACGATCGGGGTCGTAGAAGTCCGCGAGAACATGATGGCTCATCACTCCGAAGACGCGGTCCTCGGTCAGATTGTGCTCGATGAGCTTGTCGAACTCGTCTTCTGGAAGGGCGGCCCTCACTTCGACGTCGTGCAGGGCAGCTTCGGGGAACTCGGAACGCAGGATGCGGCGCAGCTCATCGGTGTCGACGCCGGGATACGCGTCAATCGCGACGATCGGACGGTCCACCGTTGTCATGGTTCGGCGCAGTTCGGCCCAAACCTCGCTATCCGCCCAAACGCGGTGTTCTTCCGAGAGCTCGATCGCGGGTGCTCGGTCGTAGAGGATCGGCTCTCCGACGTGCGATGGGTTGGCCAACGTTGCCCTTTCATTATGCGGGTCGCCCCGCCTGACGCTAGATTCCGCGCATGGCGTGCTGAATCTGTGCTTCTGCACTGATGTGCTGGTAACGATACCTTACGTCGGGGGAAATGCTAGCTGCGGTTTCGAAACGGCTGAATGGGCCTGCGTTCCGATCGTTGAAAACGGTTCTGTTACGCGCGCGCCGCGGCACCGATCAATGGCGCGTCGTCGAAGAGCCTCGATGCCCGGACAGAGATCGTCGCCGTATTTTCCCGTTTGATGCCCCGCTCGAATGCAGGCCCGAGGACGTCCCACGATCGAGCCATTGAACCACCGACGACGATCTCAGTGGCTCGAAAACTCGCGATCGACGGCGCGAGAGCTTCACCTAATTCGAACATGGCGGCTTCGAGCACCGTGCGTGCTCTGTCCTCCCCGGTTCTCGCCCTTTCGGCGATGTCGCGCACGGCGGTCTCGCGACCACCTTCCTGCGCATATCTGCGCTGTATTGCTCGTGTCGACACGGCATCCTCCAAGGGAGCGCCGTTGATTTCAAGGAGATGGGCCCAGCCGTGCGGCGGCACCTCGGAGCCGGATTCGACGGAATGTCCACGGTTCAGGAACGCCGAGCCGACTCCAGTTCCCAGCGTGATGCAGACGAATCGCTCAGGCCGGGTGTCCGAGACGGACCACTCCCCAATTCCGTAGGCAATTGCATCGTTGATGAACGTCACATTGTTCGGAGGGATACCGAGCATCGCACTGAATGCCGCTCGAAGGTCGAGGCCGGCAAGAGAGCTGAACTTCTCGACGCCGTTGAATGACCCGACACCTCGCGCGTAGTCGAAGGGGCCAGGTAAGGCGATGGTCCATCGCGGGGCATCGGACGTGAAAGGCCGGAGCGTGTGACTGATCGTCCTCAGCAGTGTGTTCCGGTCGCCGTGAGTGTCGATCGTGGAGCTTGAACGCTCGCGGACGTTGGGGTGCACCCCACGCTCAACGAGCGCGGCAGTAATATGTGAGCCTCCAATGTCGGCCACCCAGGCCATCAGAGGATTTGTCCGGTCTACGTGACTCGGATGGCGCGGGCGCATGAGGGCAACTCCTACGTTTTCAGGCGACTGGCCTTGGCGAGCCTCGCGGATACTTTTGAGAACGATACCAGCTGAGAATCCACCTGAATCGCGCGCGAGGCCGGGACGAGTTTTGGTGACGCGGATAACCCCCTTTGAGATAACGTCATGCTATGACTGCCCGGCCCTGGGATAACGTTCCGCCGCCCGTTGGGGGCAGCAGGCCGCCAACGGTCAAGGACGTCGCTGAGCGGGCGCAGGTCAGTCCCATGACCGTGTCGCGAGTCCTGGCTGGTGGCACGAACGTGCGTCCCCAGCTGCAAGCACGTGTGGAGCAGGCGGCGCTCGAACTCGGTTATCGCCGGAATGAGATTGCCCGCAGTCTGCGGCCGGGGCACAAATCTGGCCTTATCGGCGTCACCATCACGAACATCGCGAACCCGTATTACGCCGAACTGCAGCGAGGTATCGAAGAAGTTGCCGCGGAAGCCGGGCGTCGCATCATGGTCGGAAACTCCAATGAAAATCCAGACTTGGAGCGCCAGCTGGTCGGAGACTTCATCGGCAGGCAAGTCGAGGGCCTCATCGTTGTGCCCGCTGATTCTGCTCACGCCGCTCACCTCAGCCCCGATGCTCTCAGAAACACCCCGATGGTCTTCGCGTCCCGTCCGGTTCCCGGTCTCGACGTCGATACGGTACTGGTCGACGACATCGGTGGGGCGTACCAGGCGACCAGCCAGATGCTTGACGAAGGCCACCGGCGGATTGCATACCTGGGCACGCGCACATCCGTGCTAACCGGGCAGCGCCGCTTGCAGGGATATAGACGCGCCCATCATGATCACAACGTGCCTGTCTACGAACACCTCATTCGGACCGGGCAGCAGGAAGCGGCAGGGGCCGAACGGGTGCTGGCCGAGTTGTTCGCACATGAGGTGCCACCGACGGCTGTCTTCTCGGCAAACAACCGCAATACCCTCGGCGCGATCCGTGCCATTGCGGCCTTCCGCTCCGCTCATCCAGCATCGACCGAACAGATCAGGCTCATTGGATTCGACTCATTCGAGTTCGCCGACCTGTCACCTGTCCCCCTGTCAGTGGTGGCACACGACCCGAGAGAGCTGGGCCGACGAGCCGGTGAGATGCTGTTTGCTCGTATCGACGGTATGGCGGTCACCGGTTCCGCGCGGATCCTGGAGCTTCCGGTCGAATTGCAAATCGAGCCTCGACCTCCCCGCTAAGGGCAGAGCCCCGGACGCTCATCGCACGGTCAGCGACCAGTTGCGAAGGGAGCCCAACGGTTCCATTTCGCTCATCAACAAACTCGACGCAATCGAAGACGGCGGTTGCGCTCGCCATACCCGTGTGATAATTTCGCAGGAACTTGGTAACGATACCAATCACATTCAATGGAACAAGGGAGTTCGCGTGAAGGCTCGCAAATGGTTCGCTGCGGCAGCGTTGATAGCTGTAACAGCGGCAGGCCTTGTCGGCTGCTCATCCGGCACATCTAGTGGATCGGCCAAAACGCTGTCCTTTACCGAGGACAAAGGTTGGAATTACAAACCCCTCTCGACGGCGGCGAATAAAGACATCGGCGTCTCGCTCAAGACGAGCACGTACAGTAACGAGAACCAGTTCCAGGCTTTCATCAAGCAGTCGCTGAGGACACCGAAAGCCCCCGACATTTTCACGTGGCATACGGGCTCCCAATTGCAGCAGCTTGTGCAACAGGGTCTCGTGGCCGACACCAGCAGCATCTGGAAGAAAGCTATCGCGAATAAGTGGGTGACTCCCGCGATCGAGAAGATGTACACGGTCAACGGCAAACAGTATTGTGTCCCGCTCGAAGTCGACTATTGGGGCATGTACTACAACAAAGCCATCTTCGCCAAGTACAAGTTGACCCCGCCGACCACGTGGAATCAGATGCTGAAAGACGCCGCCGTCTTGAAGTCGAACGGTGTTACGCCTTTCTACAGCCAGGGCGGCAACCCGTGGGCGTTCGTCTGGTACATGCTGACGATGGCGGGAACAGACCTCAATACGTACAACGCCCTCAACGCCGGGAAGGCTTCCTACACTGATCCGCAAGTCAAGGCTGCGATGAATACGTGGCTCGGCATGTTGAATAAGGGATATTTCAGTGATCCAGGGTCGACGACGCCGACTCAGACCAGCTTCAAAGACGGCCAGGCCGCCATGCAGCCCTTCGGCACGTGGTATCCGGGAACCCTCGCCACGGTGAACTTCAAACCGGGCAGTGATTGGGGTTTGTTCCCGATTCCGGCGGTCAAAACGCAAGACGGCAAGACGCCCGTCGCTGTTGAGACAGCACCTGTCTGCGTCACGGCAAAGTCATCCAACAAAGCTGCGGCGCTCAAGTACGCGCAATGGCTCATGGGGCCGACTGCGCAGTCGACGTGGTCGAAGGCGCAGGGGATACTTCCATACAACCCGCAGGCAAAAGCAGCGAACTCGACGCTTCAGGCCTTCGGAAAGCAGGTGACCTCCTCAAAGTATGAGGCGTACCTTCGCTACTACGAGGCTGCGCCCGCACCGGTGTTAACCGCAGCGTTGAACAATTTCACGGGTTTCATGGAGAATCCAGGGGATCCGACCAAGTACTTGCAGACGATTCAGGCCGCCTCTGCGCAGTACTGGGCGACCAACAAGTAAGCCCCGATGACTTCCACGAAACCGATGGGGTATCAGAAAGCCGCCTGGGCCTTTATGGGCCCGGGTGTGCTTCTGGTGCTTCTTGTCATGTACATCCCGGTTATCTACACGATGTACCTCAGCCTGACGAACTACAACGGACTGGGCTCACCGACGTTCGTCGGGCTGCAGAACTACGCGACGATGTTCGCCGACCCGGCATTCCTCACGTCATTGATGAACACGGGAATCTGGGTTGTGGGTACGCTCATCATCCCGGTCGGAGTGGGACTGCTGGTTGCGTACCTGACCTACGGTCTGAAAGGAGGGTCGTGGTTGCGGATCCCTTTCCTGATTCCCTACGCGCTCTCGGGCGTGGCAATCGGGGTGGTCTTCAACTTCATCTTCTCAAACGGTGGCGCCCTATCGCAGGCGCTCGCGTTCCTCGGGATACCGGGTGCAGAGACGCATTGGCTTGAGGTAGCGCCGCTGAACACGATCGTGATGATTCTCGCTTCGTCCTGGCAAGGAATCGGCGTCAACGCTCTGCTCTTCGTCGTCGGTTTGCAGTCGATCCCGAAAGAACCACTCGAGGCGGCCCGAATCGACGGAGCCAACGGGTGGCGACTCTTTACGACGATGGTGTGGCCGATGCTGCGCCCGTCGACCACGATCGTCGTGGGCCTTTCCATCGTCAATAGCCTGAAGACGTTCGACATCGTCGAGACGATGACACAAGGCGGACCGAACCGGATCTCGGAAACTCTCGGCGTGACGATGTACTCGGACACTTTCCAGAGCAGCGAGTACGGGCTGGGTGCGGCAGTCGCGATTTTTCTCACAGTAGTGACAGTCGCTGCCTCCGTTCTCTACTTGCGTCGTCAACTCACCATCGGAGACGCGTCCGGAAGTGGAAAGGTGGCAGCCGAGTCATGATTCCACGCATCATTCGATACGTCGTACTTGGCGTTCTTGGCGTCATCTGGCTCCTGCCGATCTACCTGCTGTTCGCGAATGCCAGCAAGTCGAGTGCCGATTTCTCCGGCACGCAACTATGGACAACCGGCAATCTCGGTGATTTCTGGGCCAACGTCACATCCGTATTCACCACGACGAACATCGCCGGGGGCTTCGGAGTCTCGACGATCTACGCGATCGTCGCGCCCGTAATCGCCGTTATCCTCGGCGCGTTCGTCGGATTCGCCGTGATCGTTCTCAAGCTCAAAAACGGATTCACGTGGTTCTTCGTCGTGTTCTGCGGCACTGTCTTCCCGATCCAGATGATGGTGATTCCCTGGTTCAGTTTTTCCGCCAACACCGGGCTCTACGACACGATCGTCGGAATGATCATCATCTACTCGATCGTGGCGCTGCCGTTCTCGGCATTCGTCATGCGTAATTTCTTCGCAGGCATCGCGGAGTCAGTGTTCGAGGCGTCCGTCGTCGATGGCGCGAACGTGTGGCAGATCTTCACTCGCATTTATCTGCCGATGAGCACCAGCGCATTGGTGGTCGTCTTCATCCTTCAAGCGACCTGGGTGTGGAACGACTTCTTGCTCTCATTGATTCTCACGCAGACCACGGCACGCCCGCTGATGCCGCTCCTGAACGCCTTGCAGTCGACGGAAGGCGGCGGACCGGGTTACACGGTGACCCTTACTGCAGCGATCCTGGTCTCCGTGCCGACCGCTGCACTCTTTCTCTTCACCCAGAGGTTCTTTCAGAAGGGTCTCGCGCTGGGCCAGTACTGATCGTCCCACCCGTTGGAATCATGCGGCTTCGACGGGTGACACTGTTCGCCTCACTACACGGAGATAGGAAACATCATGTCAGCACCCAAGCTCGTCAAGTCCCGCCCCTGGGACGATCAGGACGCCAGGCGTGGGCTCATCGATCGTGCCGTCTGCGCAGAATCCGTCATCGGCTCCACGAGCATTGCCGTTATGCAGGAACCTCTCATGAAGACCATCGACGGAGTGCGCGTGCAGAGCATTCGCTTGATCGGTCGCGACGCGAGCCTCACCAGCCGCGCTCTCCAGCCCGTGCTCACGGCCGCCGACGGCAGCGAGCTCGTGGTGGCGGTCGAAGACGGCCCCGCGCAAAGCCTTCGCGTACTCGTGCGCGCGGTGGACGAACCCGTGCAGGTCACCTTGGGTGTTCCGGAGCTCGGAACAGAACGAATCGAATTCCTCCTCGCGAACCAACGCGAGTGGACCATCCACCTGGTCCACCACTCCCACTTCGACTTCGGGTACACCGACCGTCAGGCCGAGGTGTTCGCAGCGCAACGCTCCTACCTGGACAGCGCCCTCGACCTCATCGAAGAGACTGCGGACTGGCCCGAAGAGGCCCGCTTCCGGTGGAACAGCGAAGCCCTCTGGGCGATCTCCGACTGGCGTCAGCACCGCCCGGACAATCAGATGGAACGATTCGTGCAGCACGTCAAAGCCGGTTCAATCGGTCTCAGTGCACTGCCATACAACCTTCACACCGACGTGTGCTCAACCGACGAGTTGCACGAATTGTTGCGGGGCGCTCGCCAGCTGCGCGACGAATTCGGTATCCCGTTCGCGTCCGCGATGCAGACGGACGTGCCCGGGCAGGTGGCGGGCCTTCCCGATGCTTTAAAAGAGGTGGGGGTGAATTACCTTTCCGTTGCACACAACTGGGCCGGCCGTTCGCAGCCCCATACAACCGGCGCGCTCAATCTGCCACGTCTCTTTCGCTGGCGTTCGCTGGCCGGCAACGAAGTGCTTGTGTGGATGACGGATAGTCCCCACGGACTGGCCTACATGGAGGGCCCCATGGTCGGATTCACAGAGGGGATCGAACAGGTCGAAAACTATTTCCCGGCGTACTTGACGGCGATGTCGACCAAGGGCTACCCATTCCCGCCTGGCGTTTTCGGCGCACATGGGGAGTCCATGGAAGGGCGCGATCCGTATCCCTGGGACATCCTCCACTTGCGGGTGCAGGGGTTCATGGGAGACAACGCGCCAGCGCGACTGGCATTGCCGAGCATTGTTCGAGAGTGGAACGAGACGTGGGAATCACCACGACTTCGGGTCTCTCGAAACGAGGACTTCTTCGTAGACGCCGAGGCGCGGATCGGCGAAGAACTCATCACGGTCGAGGGGGACTGGGGTGACTGGTGGGTCGAGGGCGTTGGCTCAGCCGCTGTGCCCATGGCGTTCATGCGCAAGGCCCAGGCCGAGGTGGTCGACGCTCGAACGATCTCGCAGTTGAGCTCGATCTCGGGTGGTACGGCAGTGAGAGATGAGCCCACACGATCATCTGAGACCTACGATGCGATCTCGATGTTCAACGAACATACTTGGGGAGCTGGGAACTCCTGGACTCACGGCGATGAAGGATTCTCTTCTGGCGAACTGCAGTGGCAATGGAAGGTCGCGCAGAGTCTGGTGGCGCAGCAGCGCTCGTCGGAGCTCTTGGAAACGGCTCTGAGCTATCTCGGTCAGACGATCGCCACCAGCGCTACCGTGGCCGCTAGTTTCGCGATCACCAATCCGACCGGGATCGAACGAAGCGGCATCGCAAGCTTCCTGCTTCCAGAGGCAGCTGTGCCTTTCAATATGGATGTCGAGTTGATCGACGGTCGTAATGGATCGGTTGTGCCGTTCGTCACCAGAGGGCAGACGAATGCCGCCCACAGGGAGTCGGGCCGCTGGATCGAGGCACGACTGGAGAACGTTCCGGCCGTCGGCTACGTTCGCATCGATGTTCGCGCCGTTCCGCGCGGTGATGATGCGGCCGCCCTGAAGAAAGAGCAGGGCGCAGTTTCACGAAGCGCTTCGGGACGAAGTGAGTATGGACTCATCTCGCTGAGCGATTCCGGCCGCCACGAGGGTTCCGATTATCTGCAGCGGTCGCGGGACGAGATCCTCACACTCGAGAATGAATATCTCAGCGTGAGAGTCGACGAACACTCGTCGGTGATCGCATCCATTGTCGAGAAGCGCACCGGACGCGAGCTGATCAATCAGGATGCGGTCGTCGGATTCAACGGGTACGTGTACGACGAGTACGCGAGTTCGGGGGTCGGGTTCAATCACCTGGCCAACAAGCTCGCGGTGAGTGAGCGGCTCGAAATGCTGGCTACTCGAACCCTGGCGCGGCCGTCGCGCGTTGTTGACCGCGTCGACAACGCGCTTGAACAGTCACTTGTGTACGAATACCAGGCTGCCGGCGTCGACTGGGTAAGGGTGACGCTGCGCTTGCGTCGCGGAGAGCCTCAGCTGTTGATCGAGAACCGCCTTTCGAAGCCTTCTCGTCTCGTCAAAGAGAGTGCCTACTTCAGCTTTCCCTTCGCGGGCGATGATGCTCGCATGCGATTCGAGGTCTCGGGCAGCGTCACCGGCGATGGATTACCCCACATCCCGGGAGCGCCGCAGCACATGCGCGGTGTCCGCGACTGGGTGCTGGTGGAGAACGCTGGTGACGCGGTGGCGTGGGTTACAAAAGACGCACCCCTCGTCGAGCCTCACGCGATCGCCGTGCCCTACGCACCATTCCCGGCGAGCACGAGCCCATCGGAACCAGGGACGATCTATTCGTGGGTGCACAACAACGTCTGGGACACGAATTTCCCAATCGAGCAGGAATTCGAAGCCGCATTCGAGTACGCGGTCGGGGTGCGGGCCAGCGCGGACGAGCCAACGAGCGAGTTGGCGTTGCGAACAGCCGCAGATCTGATTCACCCGATGCGTGCATCTCGCGCGACCGGGACCGGAACCGCAGCAGGTTCGCCTGCACAGCTCAGTGCGCTGACTCTCTCCGACGCACGGGTGCAGCTCGTGGGGCTCGTTCAGGCAGTAGACGGTGCCACGATCGTTCGTCTTCAATCATTCGCCGACGAGCCCATACAACTCGAAATCACGTTTGACGACATTCCAGAGCGCGTCGTCAAATCGACATATCTGGGAGACGAACTAGGAGACCTGGAAGTGGTTGGAGCCACTGCGCACGTGACGCTAAGTCGTTTCGAGGCAACAGCAGTCAAATTGCTGGGCAATGCACGGGGGTGACTGAACAGCAGACGTCGTTTTCTGGACCCGATCACTCCGCCGCTGCAAGGACGCGGATAAAGGGCCTGGGCCCGGCCAGCCAGCCGGACCCAGACCCGGTGCAATAGTTCAGTTCTTCAGGTTGGCGCCGGCATCGACCGGGAGGGTGACGCCGGTGATGTAACGAGCCTCATCCGATGCGAGGAACAGCAGCGCATTCGAGATGTCGACCGCCTCGACCCAGGGGATCTGGAGCGCGTTGAGCGACTGCGCAGCCGGCCTGAGGTCGTCCTTCGTCGGATGCTCGAGATCGGGGCGGAACAGTTTGTAGCTCGCCTCGTTGTTCACCATCGGAGTGTCGACCATGGTCGGATGCAGGGAGTTCACTCGGATGTTGTCCGGTGCCAGCTCGAGTGCTGCGGTGCGCATGAGCCCGACCACCCCGTGCTTGGCGGAGTTGTAGTGCGCCAGGTTCGGGATCGCGAACAGGCCGGCGTCCGAGCTCGTGAGGATGATCGATCCTCCTCCCGCTGCACGCAGGTGCGGGATCGTGGCCTTCACCGCGTGCCACATGCCGGTGAGCTGGACGTCGATCATGTCCTTCCACGCCTCGTCTGTGATCTCCTCGATGGTGCCGTAACTGGCGATGCCCGCGTTCGATGAGACGATGTCGAGTCGCCCGAGTTGCGCGACACCGTCGTCGACCGCTTTCTTCAGTGCGTCATAGTCGCGGACGTCGGCCTGGGTGGCGACGATGCGGCGGTCGAGTGCCTCGACCTGCCGCACTGTCTCGGCCAGGTCCGCCGGGGTCGCCATGTCGTAGGGAACCGATCCGATCTGCGCCGCGATGTCGATCGCGATGATGTCGGCGCCCTCCTGCGCCAGCCGAAGAGCATGACTGCGGCCCTGTCCTCGGGCTGCGCCTGTGATGAAGGCGACCTTGCCTTCTACACGTCCTGCCATAGTTTTCACATCTCCTTATCGTTTTTGCGTTCTAGTTCTTGAGATTCGCACCGGCATCGACCGGCAGGGTGACGCCGGTGACGTAGCGGGCTTCGTCGGAGGCCAGCCACAGCAGGGCGTTCGAGATGTCGACCGGCTGCACCCAGGGGATCGGCAGCGCGTTCATGGGCTTTGCCGCTTCGGCGAACTGCTCCCTCGTGGGGTGCTCGATGTCGGGCAGGAAGAGCCGGTACGCGGTCTCGTTCTGGATCATGTCGGTGTCGACATTCGTCGGGTGGATGCTGTTGACCCTGATGTTGTCGTTCGCCAGCTCGAGTGCTGCGGTTCGCATCAGGCCGACGACGCCGTGCTTCGCGGAGACGTAGTGCCCGATGTTCGGGAACGCGAAGAGCCCCGCGTCCGAGCTGGTGAGGATGACCGATCCGCCCCCGTTTGCCTTGAGGTGGGGGATCGCGGCCTTCACGGCGTGCCAAACGCCGGTCAGGTTGACATCGAGCATGTCCTTCCATGCCTCGTCGCTGAGATCCTCGAGCGTGCCGAAGCTGAAGATGCCGGCGTTGGCCGAGACGATGTCGAGTCTGCCGAGCTGGGCGACCCCGTCGTCGAGGGCGTTCTTCAGTGCTGTGTAGTCGCGGACGTCCGCCTGCGTCGCCACGATGCGCCGATCGAGTGCCTCGACCTGCTTGACCGTCTCGGTCAGGTCATCGGGTGTCGACATCGCATACGGCACGGTATCGATCTGCCCGACGAGGTCGACGGCGATGATGTCGGCGCCTTCCTGCGCCAGACGGATGGCGTGGCTGCGGCCCTGTCCTCGGGCCGCGCCTGTGATGAAAGCGACCTTGCCTTCTACACGTCCAGCCATAGTTGTTCCTTCTTTCGGTTTTCTTCCTGTTTGTTTGCACTGGTTTGATCTGGCCGAGTGCTCGGTCAGTCTCTGACCGGGGCGAAATTGATGCCCGGCAGGATCACGATCACCTCCGGCGGCATCATCGTGTGGCCCGTCGGTGGGCGCCTAGGGACGCGAGCGCCGGAGTCAGATCTTCGGGCGCATCAGCGTGTCGCGAGTTTGCGCTTCGGGCCCCATAGGGAACCTCCCTCATCAGAAAATCGACTGCTGTGGCGAATATCCGTGATCACTCATCAGACTAATGACACTGAGTGCCGAAGGGAAGGCCCCGATGGGTCGCAGACACAGGTGAGGCCTTTGTCACATTTCGTAAGCAGGCAAGTGCGTTCTGCAAATCTCTCCTAACCTGACTAAATCGCTCAAGTTTGACCTTCACCCACAGCAGAACGGGAAATACGACGTGAAAAGCCACGCTCGACACGCAACAATCGTCGCCGTAGCCGCGGTCGCGGCAGTGACCCTTACGACTTTCGGCACCACCCTGCCTGCGTCGGCAGCCACGAACAAAAGCCCGGTCTACTTCGGCGTATCGGCCGCAGAGACCGGACAGTACGCGCAGTACGGACAGCAGTTCCAGGAAGCGTTCACGTTGGCGACCGACCAGGTGAACGCCCACGGCGGCATCAACGGCCACCCGGTCGTTTTGAAGTACGAGGACTCACAGTCCGACCCCAAACAGTCGGTGACGGTCGCGCAGGACTTCGTCAACAACCCCAAGATCAGCCTCGTCTTCGGTGACTACTCATCTGCGGCCTCCATCCCCGCGTCGCCGATCTACACTGCCGGCAAGCTCGTGCAGTACGGCTTCAACAACTCGGACCCCGACTTCACGCAGAAGGGTTCGGAGTACCAGTGGTCGACGTCCGTCACGACGGCTCAGACCTATGAATGGGAGGCCGATTACATCAAGAAGCAGGGGATCAAGTCCGTCGGAGTCACGTACCTCGACACCTCGGACTGGGGCGTTCCTGCATATGCCGCATTCAAATCCGAAGCGAAGAAGGTCGGTCTGAAGATCACCGACGCCGAGGCCGTCGACCCGACCTCGGACGACTACCGGCCCTCTCTCATCAAGGCCGTAGCCGGCCATCCCAAGGCCTTCGTCCACATCGGCTACGGACCGGATGCAGCTGAGATCATCACCCAGCTGCGTGCGATCGGCTACAAGGGCACCTTCTACGGCGGCCAGGATGTGCAGGCCTTCGACGACACTCCTGACGCGCAGGGTTCGATCGAGGGTGCCAGCTTCATCGCGAGCAGCCCCAACCCGGAGGTGAAGAAGTTCGTGAAGGCGTTCGAGAAGAAGTTCCCGAAGGCGGGACCGGTCACCAGCTTCGAGGCCGGCGCCTACGATGCCCTGAACGTCGCGGTGGCCGCGGCGAAGAAGGGTGGGACCTCGCGCGCTGGCATCCTCAAGGGCTTCAAGGAGATCAAGAACGTCCCGAGCGTGGTCTATGGCACGATCACCTTCAACCCGAAGACGCGTCAGGTGAAGGCGCCGGAGCTCACGCCGACCATTCTCAAGAAGGACCAATGGGTCACCTACAATGACTGACTCGCACCAACACAACTGCACATCGTGCTCGACACACTGATCGCCGGGCTGCTCCGAGGGAACGTATACGCCCTCGGAGCAGTCGGCATCTCCCTCGTGTTCGGCGTCATGAACGTCGTCAACTTCGCCCAGTTCTCCTTCTTCGGGCTGGGTGCGATGCTGGCCTGGTTCTTCGTCGCACAAGAGCACCTGCCCTTCTGGTTCGCCTTGACCCTCGTCCTGCTCATCTGTGCGGGCCTGGGTCTGATCATCAACATCTCGGTCGTGCGTCCGCTGGCGAAGTACCTGCCACTGGCAGCCATGCTGTCCACGTATGCGGTCTCGCAGATCCTCGACAACGCGTCGCAGACGGCCTTCGGTGCGCAGTCCCGGGTGTTCCCTCAGGTGCTGCCGACCTCGAACCTCCACATCGGGAGTATGCGCTTCGGCACCTCGGACGTGCTGATGCTGGCCGTCACTCTCGTCGTGATGGTGGTGATGTCCCTCTTCCTGAAGTACAGCAAGGTCGGCCAGGCCATCCGCGCGACGACCCAGGATCAGGAAGCCGCACTCCAAGTCGGCATCCCGGTGGGCATGGTCCAGAACGTGTCCTTCGTGATCGCGTCAGCCCTCGGCGGCCTCGCAGGCATCTTCTTCGCGCTTTACGTCGGCATCGCGGATCCGACGTCCGGGCTCAACACCGGCCTGATCGCGTTCGTCGCGGCGACGCTGGGCGGCCTCGGCTCGCTCGTGGGCGGGGTCATCGGAGGGTTCGCGCTCGGGATCCTGGAGGCGTTCGGGATCTACTTCTTCGGCGATGCGTCCGACCAGATCATCATCTTCGCCATCCTGATCATCGTCCTCATCATCCGGCCGGGCGGTCTGCTCGGCAAAGTGCCGTTGCTCTCCAGTGAGCCGATGACCGGCACGTTCCTGGGCAGAGGTCGGCCGTTCCGGATTCCTCGCTGGGTGTGGCCGGCAGCATTCGTGGTCGGCGGGATCGTCATTCCGCTGATCAACAACGACGACGTGCTCACGGCCGGCACCCAGATGCTGATCTACGCCGTCATCGCCGCTGGATTCACCATCACGGCGGGGCAGGCCGGGGTGATGGCGCTCGGTCAGGCCGGGCCGATCGCCATCGGCGCCTATACATCGGCACTGCTGACCCTGTACACGCACATGTCGTTCTGGGCCGCCCTGCCGATCGCCGGGTTCGCCGCCGCTTTCATCGCCTCGATTCTGGCGGCTCCCATCTGGGGCGTGAAGGGGCATTACATCTCCATCGCCACCCTTGGGCTCGGTCTCGCCATCGTCGCCATCATCCAGCTGATCGTGCCTCAGGGTCTGTATGACATCCCGGTACCGCACTGGGGCGCCACGGCGCTGTCGAGTCCGCGAGCGTACTACCTCATCGATTTCGGCGTGCTGGTGATCACGCTGCTGGTGATGTGGCGCATTCGCCGCTCGCACCTCGGCAAGGTGATCTCCTCCGTCGGCTCCGACGAGGTCGCAGCTCTCGCCTCCGGTGTCCCGGTGCGAGACTACAAGGCTCTGGCATTCGCCGTCTCGGCGTTCTTCGCCGGTGTCGGAGGCTCTTTGCTCGCGGCGCAGTACACCTACATCGACCCGACCATCTTCACCACATTGATGTCCCTGCTCGTGGTCACCATCGTCATCATGGGCGGGGTCAACCTGCCCTATGGTGCAGTGGTCGGTGCGATCATCCTGATCGGCGCGCTGCAGTGGCTCCGAGTCACCGATGACCTGCGGATCATCGTCTACGGTCTCGTCCTGATCCTCGTGGTGAGATTCCGTCCGGGTGGGATCCTGGTGAGGAAGTCGTGAGCGACGTGCTGCTGCACGTCGAGGGCCTCGAGCGCCATTTCGAGGGCCTCAAAGCCGTGGACGGGATCTCCTTCTCGGTGGCACCGGGCGAAGTGGTGTCGATCATCGGCCCCAACGGGTCCGGCAAGACCACGACGCTGAACCTGGTGACCGGTGCCATCGCCGCGAACTCCGGTTCGATCATCCTCGACGGGACCCGGATCGATCGGGTGAGCACGGTCCGTATCGCCGAGCACGGCATCGCCCGCACGTTTCAGAACGGTCGCGTGTTCGCGGCCCTGTCGGTGGCGGACAATATCGAGGTCGGCATCCACTCCACTCTGCGTGCCAACCGGCCGTTCCGCAGGCTCTCGCACCTCTTTCTCCTGAGATGGATCTCGCTGCTCGGAGAGCTGTATGTCGCCATCATCGGCACGCCGGGGTCGCGCAGGGAGCGGAAGCAGATCGACGCGACCATCGAGACCGAGATCAATCGGTTCGAGGCACGGCTGGGACCGCGCCGCGACGATCCGGCGTACACGCTCAGCTACGCGAACCGGCGTCGGACCGAGATCGCCCGGGCGCTGGCCCTCCAGCCGAAGCTCCTCGTCCTCGACGAACCCACGGCCGGAATGAACCAGTCCGAGACCGGCGAGGTGCTCGCTCAACTTCTCGCGCTCAAAGCGGAAGGGCAGACCATCCTCCTCGTGGAGCACAAGCTCGACCTGGTCATGACGGTCTCCGATCGGGTGATCGTCATGGACGGGGGCCGTATCATCGCGGAGGGTGATCCGCAGACGGTGCGCCGGGACCCGGCCGTGATCGAGGCGTACCTCGGCCGTCGTCGCGGTCTCGGAGGAGAGGAGCCAGAATGAGCGATCCACTGCTCGCACTCGACTCCGTCGATGTCTACTACGGCCATTTCCACGCGCTGCGGGGCGTGACGATCGAGATCGGCGACGGCGAGATCGTCTCCCTGCTGGGTGGCAACGCCTCCGGCAAGTCCACGACCATGAAGACGATCCTCGGCCTCAACAAGGTCAAATCGGGCACCATCACCTTCTCGGGTGCGGACATCACGCACCAGTCGACACGCGCCCGGGTCCGCGCGGGCATCGCCTCCGTCCCCGAGGCTCGCCGCGTCTTCCCGCAGATGACGGTCGACGAGAACCTCATGGCCGGCGCTTACACGCGCAAAGATCGCGCGGGCATCGCCGAGGATCTCGAACGGATGCGGGAGCACTTCCCGCGGCTCGCCGAGCGGCGCAAGCAGGAGGCCGGCACTCTCTCGGGCGGCGAGCAGCAGATGCTTGCGTTCGCTCGCGCGATGATGAGCCGGCCACGGCTCGTCTGCATGGATGAGCCGACCATGGGACTCTCGCCGAAGCTCGTCGACCAGGTGCTCGACGAGATCGCGCGGCTCAACCGGGAACTCGGCGTCTCGGTGCTCCTCGTCGAGCAGCAGGCCGAACTCGCCCTGTCGATCGCCAGTCGCGGGTATGTGCTCACGACCGGCGAGATCGTGGTCGAAGGATCGGCGGGAGAGCTCCTCGAAGACCCGCGAATCCAGGAAGCCTACCTCGGAAGGAGTGCCTGATGGCCCAGGAAATGGCCCAGGAACGAAAGCGACTCGGGTTCTTCACCCGCGTCCTCGACAGCGCCGCACCGCGCGAACGGTACCGCCTCGCGCTCGCGCAGATCCGGAAGGCTGAGGAGGTCGGGTTCGACACCGCCTGGGTCGCCCAGCACCACTTCCACGAGCAGGAGGGCGGTCTGCCTTCGCCGTTCGTGCTCCTCTCCCACGCGGCGGCGCAGACCTCCACGATCGTGCTCGGGACCGGTATCGTCACCCTTCCGCTCGAGGCGCCGCTGCGGGTAGCGGAAGACGCCGCCGTGCTCTCGACACTGTCTGACGGGCGCTTCGAGCTCGGCATCGGCAGCGGAGGGACGCCAAGCTCGTTCCCGCCGTTCGGACACGATCCGAAGGACCGGCCCGAGATCTTCGCCCGGCACCGCGAGCAACTCGTCTCGGCCCTTCGTGGAGACATTCTGACGAGCGACGCCGGTGCGTTGTACCCACCGGCGCCACAGCTCGTCGACACGCTGTGGGACGCCACCTTCTCCACCGGCGGCGCCGCACGGATCGGGTCGGCAGGTTCGGGACTCATGCTCTCTAAGACGCAGGCGCACACGAGCGGGACAGGATTCTCAGCGCTTGCCGACACCCAGCGCGAACTCGTCGATGCTTACACCGCGGCACTTCCCGCGGGCATCCGTCCCCGTGTGTTCGGGTCGCGCAACCTCGTCGTCGTCGACGACCAGGAAACGGCCGATCGCCTCGCGCAACGGGGGATCGAGCGCGCGCTGCCGACTGCGAGATCGCTCGGACTCGACATCCCTGTGGATGCCACTCAGGACGAGCTCCGTGCACTCTTCGATCTGCACGTCGGCACACCGGAGCAGGTCATCGCAGAACTGCGGTCCGACCATCTCCTCCTGAGCGCAACCGATCTCGTCTTCCAGTCCCACCCGATCGACCCGCCGCACGAGCTGCTGATCCGGTCTCTCGAACTCATCGCCACCGAGGTCGCACCCGCACTCGGCTGGACACCTGCCGCCGCCAAGGCCGCCACCAAGGAGCAAACCTATGCCTGACCTCATCGACGAGCTTGTGGGCATCGCCCCGGGCGACCACCTCGACGAACTCCGAGCGAAGCGACCCATCGCTCGTCGCGACGCCCAAACAAGCTACGAGGGGCTCATCGTCTCGCCGAGCGATCTCGAGCGCGCGAGCACGGTCGAGCGTGCCGCGATCGGATACTGGGTAGCGGCGCTGAGTCAGGCCGAGGTGCTCGCTGGTCATTATCGGGGTCTGCTTGTGGCTCTCGACCCGGTCGTGTTCGAAGCGGTGGCTGCTGCTGTTCCGGACGCGACAACCAACGGTCCCTATGGCGCGTATCCACCCGGGCCGCTCAGTGCCGAGGACGAGGACGGTCTGCGTTGGACCGCGCCCGCCGCGTTGCACGCTGCCGTCGGCGATCGGCTCGCCGCCGCTCTGGAGCATGCGCACCTCCTGACCTTCCGGCCGCGGGACTCCAGTGCAGACGCGCTCCAAGCGTTGCTGGATGCAGGGTGGACGACCGATGGGATCGTCACCGTCTCGCAGCTCATCGCGTTCAGCCATTTCCAGCTCCGCGTCATCGCGGGTCTCACCGTCCTCAAGGAGGCGAACTGATATGACAGAGCAGGTCATCCGTGATTCGGATATCGTCCGGCCGAACGTTTTCACGCAGGACACGCTCGGATGGACTCCGTGGCTCGAGCCGAAGCCGATCGAAGCGCTCACCGACGCAGACAGGGACGCTCTCAAAGGGCGCCGCGTCGACAACCCGTACTTCCGGCTCCTTGTCCGCGACTCCGTCGTGCTCGGCGCGCGAACCCGTGCCGACATCGACATATTCACCAACGAAGACGGCGGTCTTCCGCGGCCGGAGCGCGAGTTGAGCGCAGCGGCGGCAAGCCGGACCAACGGCTGCCTGTACTGCGCCTCCGTCCACTCCCGCGCGGCCACCGAGCTGTCCGGCCGACGCGACGACGTGCAACGGCTTCTCGACGAGGGGATCGACTCCGAGCAGGACGAGCGCTGGACCGCGCTGATCGAGGCAGCCGCAGCGCTCACAGCGACGCCGTCGCATTTCGGACCCGCACACATCGCCGCGTTGCGGGAGGTCGGTTTCGACGATCAGGCGATCGTCGACGCGATCCAGTCCGCCGCCTTCTTCAACTGGGCGAACCGGCTCATGCTCTCGCTCGGCGAGCCGAGCCCGACGAGCTAGCCTGCGTCGGGCCAGAGTAGGGCACGATTATTGCATGAGGGTCGAAGAAGCCAATCCGCAGTTGCTCGCGGACCGGATCCTCGGCATGCGAGATCGCGGCGAGCGTGTCA
>FSWU01000135.1_pt1 | contig 28317 bp, 24 predicted proteins | sample 1638061 | NCBI WGS metagenome assembly FSWU01 (sample SAMEA3914788, study PRJEB12502) | metagenome | biome: forest; material: soil | place: Canada | collected 2011-07-03 | depth 0.1 m
CTCCCATACCGCTCTATTGCTGATCGACATGCAACGGGACTTCATCGATCCGGCCGGCGCGTTCGGTGAGCTCGGCATCGATCTGTCGATGTACGACGCATCCAGACCGGCGCTTGCGTCGCTGCTGAGCGCGGCGCGGGAGAACTCCGCCCTGGTGGTGCACATCCAGAACACCGCGCTAGCGGATCGGATGAGCGATTCGCCGGCCCAGATCCGGTTCAATCTCCGCATGCACGAGGAGGCCCACAGCGACCGGATGCCGCTGCATTACACGATCCCAGGAACGCCAGGACACGAGTTCGTGCCCGAATTCGCGCCGCAACCCGGCGAGGCCGTCGTCCGGAAATACCGATCGAGCGGCTTCTGGGGAACGAACCTCGACCTGCTGCTGCGCAGCAACGACATCAAGACCGTCGTTGTCGCAGGGTGCACGACGGAAGGCTGCGTCGAGTCGACGGCGCGGGACGCCATGTTCAACGATTACTACGTGGTCATCGCGACGGACTGCGTCGCCAGCGACGATCCGTCGCAGCATGACGCATCGATGTTGTTGATGCGACACCGATTCGATCTGGCGACCGGCGACGAGATCAGCCGGGTGTGGACGGGGGAGAGATGAACAAGCTGAACGACCGCATCGCTGTCGTGACCGGAGCTGCTTCGGGAATCGGGCGTGGTATCGCGATCGCCTTCGCGAGCGAGGGTGCCAACGTCGTGGTCGCCGACATGGTCGACGAAGCGGGGGCTGCAGAGGTTTTGGCGCGCATTCGCGAACAGGGCCGAGATGCCTTGTTCGTGCAGACCGATGTGAGCGACGAGGCGAGCGTGAATTCCATGGCGTCGGCGGCGCTCGAGCGATTCGGCCGGGTCGACATTCTCGTGAACAATGCCGGCATCTTCACGGAAGCGACGCTGGAGAGCATGTCCGTTGCCGAATGGGATCGAGTGCTCAACACGAACCTGCGCGGGACGTTCCTGTGCACGAGGGCGCTGATCAATCAGATGCTCGATCGTGGCGACGGCCGGATCATCAACATCGCCTCGCAGCTCGGTCAGATCGGCGGATGGGCGGCTGCGCACTATTCGGCCAGCAAAGCGGGCGTCATCGGGATGACCAAGGCGCTCGCTCGCGAGGTCTCGGTCCGCGGCGTGCTCGTCAATGCCATCGCGCCCGGTCCCATCGAGACACCGCTTCTCGAGAGCGAGACCGAGGAGTGGCGGTCCGGAAAGCTCGCCGAGCTGCCGATCGGGCGTTTCGGGCGCGTCGAGGAGGTCACTCCGACCGCCGTCCTTTTGGCCTCCGCGGACGGCTCCTATTACGTGGGCCAGACCCTCGGTCCGAATGGCGGGGACGTCATGCTGTGAAGCGCGCCACGAATGCTGTGAAGCGCGCCACGAATGCGGAGAAGCACACCGCGAATGCCGTGAAGCGCACCATGATCAATCACCGATAAGCACCTATAAGAAGGAAGGTCAGCATGTTCGATCTCACGGGTCGCGTGGCGCTCATCACCGGGGCCGCATCGGGAATCGGCGCAGCGACGGCACGGATCTTCGCCGAAGCGGGCGCCGACGTCGCCCTGGCCTGGTACCCGCCAGACGGGCACGACATCGAACCGGTGCGTGAGGCGGTCGAACGAGCGGGGCGCCGAGCCGTCGTGGAAGCCGTCGACGTCACCTCCACCGCCGACGTCGATCGGCTGGCCGCACGTGCGGTGAACGAACTCGGCGGACTGCACATCGTCGTCGCCAACGCGGGCATCGCCCGGAAAGTGGCGCTCGACGATCTCGACGATGCGGCATGGAGCAAGGTCATCGACGTGGACCTCAATGGTGCGTGGCGAGCGTTCCGTGTCGCGATCCCATACATGCAGAAGGCGGGATTCGGGCGCCTCATCGCGACCTCCTCCGTCGCCGGAACCGTGTCCGGATGGCCGGAGCACTCTCACTACGCCGCGGCCAAGGGCGGCCTGGTCGGGCTGATCAAGTCACTCGCAGTAGAGTTCGCGGCCGACGGTATCACGGCCAACGCGGTGGCACCCGGGGTGATCCGGACACCGCAGGCACTCGACCCGGTGAATTCACTGGGGCCGGACGGCGTCGAGGCGACCACCGCAAAAGTCCCGGCAGGCCGCATCGGCGACCCGGAGGACATCGGCTACGTCTACCAATTCCTCGCCAGTGCAGAGGCGTCCTACCTGACCGGGCAGCTCCTGGTCGTCGACGGCGCCCGCAGCCTGGCGGGCCTGGACTGATCTCACCCGGATCCTGGAGAATCCACTCATGACCTTGAACCCTCAGTTCTTCCGCCGGGATGACGTCGAAGGCGTGCCCGGACCACCTCGGGACCTGATCGGATACGGCGAGCATCCGCCGCGCGTGCGCTGGAAGGACGACGCCAAGGTGGCTGTGCAGCTCGTGGTCAACTACGAGGAGGGCTCCGAGAAGACCTTCGCGATGGGCGACGGTGTCAACGATGGCATGTACGAGCTGCCTTTCGCCGTCGACGATCAGCGGGACCTCGCGGTGGAGTCGATGTACGAGTACGGGTCGCGCGCCGGCATCTGGCGACTCTTCCGCGTGTTCGACACCGCCGCGATCCCGGTCACCTTCTTTGCGGCGGCCGTCGCACTGGAGCGCAATCCGGAGGTGGCGGCGAAGCTTGCGCGGCGTGGCGACGAGGCCGCCGGGCACGGATTCCGGTGGAGCAACCACTACGAGATGACGAAGGACGAGGAGCGTGAGGCCATCAAGCTCGCGGTCGCATCGATCGAGAAGTCGACCGGAACGCGACCCGATGGCTGGTACTGCCGCGAGATGAGCGTCAACACCCGCGATCTCGTCGTCGAGGAAGGCGGGTTCCTCTACGATTCCGACACCTACAACGAAGACCTTCCTTACTGGACGACGATTCAGGGGCGCAGCCATCTGGTCGTGCCGTACTCGCTCGTCGTCAACGACGCGCGGTACATCATGGGGACCGGCTTCGGAAGTCCGGAGCAGTTCTTCGAAACGGCCAAGGCGACCCTCGACCGGCTGCGCAACGACGGCGACGACGTCGGACGGATGATGTCGATCGGGCTGCACCCGCGGATCACGGGCAACCCTGCGCGAGCGGACGCTCTGGCTCGCTTCATCGACTATGCGCAGGGATTCGACGATGTAGCCTTCATGCGGCGCGTCGACATCGCCAAGACGTTCGCCGAGCAGGTTCCGAGACCGTAGCGGACGCAGTGGCGAAAGCAGAAGCGATGGCGGACTACGAAGCGGATGACGATCCGGCGCGCCTGGATCTGGACGCGATCTGGGAGTACCTCTCCACCGAGGCCTATTGGCAGCGTTGGCGGACCCGTGCCGACATCGAGAAACAGATCCACGGTGCGTGGCGGGTGGTCGGCATCTACGAGACGGCATCCGGTGGTCTCGTCGGATTCGCGCGCGCGTTGTCCGACGGCGTCGGCGATGCCTACCTGGCAGACGTGTTCGTCCTCCGCGAGCACCGAGGCCAGGGTCTGGGCAAACTACTGGTGTCCACGATGATCGATGCGGGACCGGGTGCGCATTTCCGGTGGTTCCTCACCACACGCGACGCGCACGGTCTCTACACGCAGTTCGGCTTCGCGCCGCCGGACGCGCGAGCGCTGGTGCGTCCCGCATCCTCTCGGGAGTGAGCCGCGCTCTTGCGTGACGCGCTCCAGTGGCCGTCCCGACTGCGTGGAGGGTACCCGTGGTCGGCCCGCCCGCTCACCCCTCGTAGACCTCGAGCTCGCTGATCGCCATCTGACCGCCGGTCTCGCCGCCGGCGCTGGGCTGATCGGCGATGACCCTGATGTATCGGGCGTCTGTGGCGCTGCTGAGTGGTACGTACGTCGTGCCGCTTCCGGTGCCGGTGAGCGTCGCGATGGTCGTGTACGTCGTGCCGTTCGTCGAGACGTCGACATGGAACGCGGTCGCGTACGCGGTGCTCGGCTGGACGATTGCGAGATCGTCGATCGACCTGACGCTCTGCAGATCCACCTGCAGTTGCCAGCGGTACTGGTTGGTCGCCTGAGCGAACGTCGAGGTGTCGCCGTCATCGCCGTCGGAGGCGACCGAGCTCGGCTGCATCGAGGCCGTGCTCCCGTCCAGGTACAAGGCCTGCGCGGGGCGGTCGAGCGCGAGGTTCGTCGCCCCGTAGACGCCGAGCTCGCTGATCGCCATCTGGCCGCCGGTCTCGCCTCCGGCGCTGGGCTGGTCCGCCACGACCCGCACGTATCGCGCATTGGCCACCGCGGCGAGCGGGATATCGGTCATTCCCGGCCCGGTTCCCGTGAGCGTCGCGACCGTCGTATAGCTGCTGCCGTCCGCGGACACCTCGACGTGGAAGGCGGTCGCGTAGGCGTTCGAGGGTTGCAGGACGGTGATGTATCCGATCGGTTGGACGCTTCCCAGATCGACCTGCAGCTGCCACAGATACTGGTAGCTCGCCTGAGCCGAGGTAGACGTGTTCCCGTCGACGGCGAGCGACGCTGTGGATCCCCACTGCATCAGTGCCGTCGAACCGTCGAGGTAGAGCGCCTGGGCCGGCGCGTTGAGAGCGAGATCGGCCGACGAGGGCGCGGTCGTCCCCAAGATGTCGAGATAGGAGGATTCGATCCCGGCATCGTTGACGATCCAGCTCGGGGCGCCGCTGCCCGTGCTAGTGATGGTGGTGTTGTCGGTGTCGGTGACGTTCGCCGGGGTCCCGCACGGCCAGTCCGGAGTCTGGTCCTCGATGTAGTTGTTCGTGAACACGAAGTCGCCGTATGGCGTCCCGTCGCCTTCCTCGCAACCGCCCCACGACGGAGTGTTGTTGCCGTAGACCACGTTGTTCGTGATCGTGACGTATTCGCTGCCGCCGTCGGTGTAGATCGCGTGGCCGCCGCCACCGGCACCGTAGATCACGTTCGCGTCGATCGTGAGCCCGGTCGCCATGGACGAGCCCTCGGGGCCGAGGACGTAGATGCCGCCGCCGTCGCTCCGATCCTGCATGTAGTCGAAGATGAGGTTGGACTGGATGACGTTGCCTGTGGTGTCCGTCGCGGTGCGTCCCCAGCCCCAATTCGAGCTGATGCCGCTGTAGGGGACGTCGTTGATCTGGTTGTGCTCGATGGTGTCGTCGCGGGTGTATCCCTGGAAGATCCCGACGGCGCCGTCGTAGTCCACGCCGATGTTGTGGACCCAGTTGTCCTCGATCTCGTTGCCCGCCGGAAGCAGGTTCACGTCCGTGGGCTGCGCGTCCGTTCCGTTGCCGATCTCCAGCCCATTGCTGCTGATGTCGGTGAAGACGTTGCCGCTGATCGTCGAGTCGCTGACGTCCTGACCGAGCTGGACTCCCGCCCCGCCCAGATGCGTGAAGGTGTCGCGGTCCAGCGTGAGCCCGTCAGTGAAGCTGAACGTGACGTTGCCCGGTGTCATCGTCCAGGCGCCGTAGGGGCACGTGCCGGGATCGGTCGTGCTGAACCTCGTGCAACTTCCTTCGTCGGCGTACGCGTCGGCACCGGTGAGCGTCATGTTCGCCTGAACCTCGGAGAACCCGTCATCGCTGCTCGGGGCCAGCCAGGTTCCGTACTCGACGGTGATCCCCCGGATCACGAGGTTCGTGAGCGGAGCGCTTTCGGTCCCCGCTCCGGATACGACGGTCTGCAGGCTGGGCGCCTCGACATCGGCGGTGCTGAGGTTCTCCCCGGTTCGCGGCATGTAATACATGGTCGAAGTCGAGGTGTCCAGATACCACTGCCCGGGCTCGGTGAGGAGCTCCTTCGCGTTCTCGACGGAGCTGGGGACGCCGGCATTCACGCCGTATTGCTTGAGCGTCGAGTTGTCGAAGCACGGCTCCTGCATCGTGACCGTGGTTCCCGAGGCGCTCGCGACCCCGCAGCGCAGCTGGGTCCATGCGACGTTGTACACGAACTCGATGTCGCTGATGTTGCCCCAGGAGGAGAGCGTGCTGTTGCTCATCGTGTAACCCGTGCTGGTCTGGGTGAAGGTCGCCGGCAGCGCGCCGGACGCCCGGTTCGCCCTCACCCCGTTGACGTAGAGCTGGCGCGTGTCGAAGCCGGACGGCACGGAGGCCTGCCAGATTCCGCCCGAGCCTTCTGTCCATCCGCTGACCTGAGTTCCTCCGCTGAGGACGGGCGTCGTGCCGGGCTCCGCCTGGTAGATGACCGAGTAGCCGTTCGTCGCGGAGTCGCCGGCCCCGAAGGCCAGTGTCGAACTCAGGCGGTAGGTGCCGCCCGCGAGGTTGACGACGATGTCGCCCGTCATCCCCGAGGTGTGAGCCTGCTCCTGACCGTGCGCGGTCGTCAGGGAGCAAGGCGCCGAGCTGCTGCACGCCGTCCCTGTGCCGGACGGCGATGCGTAGAGTTCGAGCTCGGTCGTGGCGTTGGCCGCGAACGGAGCTGAGAGTGTGGCTGCCACCACGACGGCGGTGGTGAGGACGATGGAAAGGCGCCAAGCGCGCATAGCAACTCCAGGACGACTTCGGCCGGATGAGAAGCGGTCGCGAGGACCGCAGGCTCACGCTACTGCGATTTTGGCGAAAATGGAATATTCAGTAGTCAACTTATGAATACTCGACTACTGAGCCGCATTTGGTGTCGCCCGTGTGACCTCGTCCGCGATGGCGACGAACGGGGCGCTCGGCTCGTCGGGCTCGAACTCGGAGCGAAGGATCCAGGACCGGTAGATGTGCTCGCGCATCGCTGCGACCGCGGCACGGGCGTCGTGCTCGGAGATCGCGTCGAAGATCGCTTGATGTCCCTTGACCGAAAGCTCAAGCTGGGCTCGGTCGACCAGGCCGATATAGCTCTGGATCATGGCGGCTTCGCGCATCACATCGCGCAGGATCGCTGCGCCCAGCAGATTCCCCGACGCGCGGACGACGAGCTTGTGGAACAGCTGGTCGAGGGCGGGGAAGTCTTCCGGGACATCCGGATTCATGCGATCGAGGACGTCCTTCATCTCGGCCAGTGCGCGCTCGTCGCAGCGGATCGCGGCTTCGCCGGCGAGCTGCGACTCCAGGATGATCCTGATCGCGACGACCTCTTCGAGAATCGTGTGCGATTCATCGTGGAGGACGGCGGCGGCCAGGACGGTGTTGTCGAGCAGGTCCCATTCGTCCGAGGGCAGGACGGTCGAGCCTTGGCCGTGGCGCACTCGCAGCAGGCCCTTCTGCTCGAGGAAGCGCAGGGCTTCGCGGACCACGACACGGCTCACGCCGAAGCGTTCGGCCAGCACGGGCTCGGTGGGCAGCAGGGTGCCTTCCGCATACTGTCCGCTCACGATGAGCGCAACGAGCTCCTCGGCGACGGCGGTCGCGAGGCGGGCGGGACGCGCCGACGGCGACTTGATCGCGTCCGCCGAGTTGAAGACGGGCTCAGACGCCACGGATCTCCCCCTTTGTCTCGGGCCGGAACGGCCGACGGCCGCATGCCACGGCTCCTCTTGGATCATCGACTACCGTACACGAGCGGATGGCCCCAGAACCTCATCAGTTCACTTGTCTACTGAATCTCTGAGTTGACGTCTTGTATGAAGTCGTCCTATATTCGATTCTGGTCGGACCTGCCGACCCGGATCGCCTTCCTACGGGCCTTCGATCCGAGCCGAAACCGTCAGGGACGAGAAGCAGTGAAGATTACCCATGTCGAGTGCCTGCGGGTCACCGTGCCCGCTGAGAGCCCCCGATTCTGGTGGCGGCGAGGGATCCCCGGAAGTCCTCCAGCCGGCGAGCGCGGAATCCTGCGGATCGGGACCGACGATGGCGTGAGCGGTGTCGCCTTCGCCGGTCGCCCCGGCAGCGCCGATCAGTTACAGGAGATCGTCGATCGGGTGCTCCGCGACGAGCTGATCGGGCAGGACCCGCTCCAGCGCGAATGGCTCTGGCACCGGATGTGGGAGCTCGATCGAATCGAGGAATTCCCCCTCCCGCTTCTCGGCATCGTCGACATCGCGCTCTGGGACCTCGCCGGGCGTCTGTACGACACGCCGGTCTGGCAGCTGCTGGGCGGATACCGCAACGAGCTGCCCGCGTACGCATCGACCACGACCTTCGGCAGCGTGGAGGAGTACCTGGACGTCGCCGACCAGGCGCTCGAGCTCGGCTACCACGGGATCAAACTTCACGCGTGGGGGGATGCCAGGGAGGACGCAGCGCTGTGCCGCGCATTGCGCGAGCATGTCGGTCCCGGTGTCCCGCTCATGTACGACGGCTCGGCCGCGTTCGACCTGCCGGACGCGATCTACCTGGGCCGTGCGCTCTCCGATGCCGGGTATCTCTGGTACGAAGAGCCGATCAGGGAGTTCAGCATCACCGCGTATGCTCAGCTCGCCCGTGCCGTCTCGGTCCCCCTTCTGGTCGCCGAGACCTCCGACGGCGCCCACATGAACTCCGCCGATTTCATCAGGGCGGGGGCGGCAACGTTCGGTGTCCGCGCGAGCACCGGGCTGCGCGGCGGGTTCACCGGATCGCTTCGGACGGCACACCTCGCCGACTCGTTCCGGCTCAGGGCGGAAGTGCACGGAGGCGACATCCCGAATCACCATCTGTGCATGGCGATCTCGAACACGACCTACTACGAATCGCTGGTCACCTCCTCGCCGGTCCGTCGAGAGCGATTCGTGAACGCCGAAGGGATGCTGCAGGCACCCACCGGCCCCGGCGTCGAACTGCCGCCGGACTTGGACTATCCCCGCGAGATCGCGGGACTAGCGGCAGGTGCGTGAGCACCGGTCGAACACCCCTCATCACAACCCTGGCACCACGGCGGCGCCGAATCCTCGATGCCGCGGATCACGAAAGGAATAGACAATGAAGTCACGACCACACGGTTCGCGGCGACGCTCACGGGCCATTCAGCTCGTCGCAGCCGCGACGGTGGCCCTGTTCGCCCTTGCGGGCTGCGCGAGCACCACGACGTCCACATCCAGTGGCGCCTTCAAAGAGGTCACCCAGGACTCGAAGGCCGCCATCACCGTCTGGGTCGACTCGACCCGCCTGCCGGCAGCACAGCTGTTCAAGAAGGACAACCCGCAGGACAAGGTCAACATCGTGACCTACGACGGCGGAGCGAACGGATCGAACAGCTTCCAGACCAAGATCTCGCTGTTCGACAAGGCCGGGAGCGGATGGCCGGACGTCGTCTTCTCCGAGAACATGACGGACGTCGGCTGGGCCAGTTCCGGGAAGACGCCGTTCGCGGCTCCCCTGAACAAAGGCATCGTCCCATCTAAAGTGCTCAACAACTTCGCCAGCACGGCACTCGACCCGTGCACAGTCAACGGGACCGTCTATTGCCTGCGCAACGATCTCGCACAGAACGTGCTCTGGTACAACAAGTCGCTGTTCGCGCAGTTCGGCTACGCCGTGCCGACCACGTGGCAGCAGTACGAGGCGCTGGGTGCAGAGGTCGCCAAGCAGCATCCCGGATATGTTCTGGGAGCGATCGGAGACTCGAACGCTTCGGAGACCTACTTCTGGGGCAGCCAGTGCCCGGCCAACCAGCTGACCGGGAGCACGTTCTCCTCTGACACGAGCTCACCGAACTGCACCAGGATGGCGAGCCTGCTCGACAACATGGTGGCGAACGGCACGATCAGCACGGATGCGTACTTCACCGGAACGAGCTACGCGACGACCTACGCCTCGAAGACCCTCGCGGTCGTCGGGCCGTCCTGGTACGGTCAGTACCTCTTCGCCGACTCCCTGAAGGTTCCGGCCGGACAGATCGCAGCGGCCGACCCGCTCACCTGGAAGGGTGACACGTCCAACTACACGGGCGACGTGGGCGGCGGAACGTGGTACGTCTCCTCGCACAGCAAGAACATGGCCCTCGCGTCCAAGTTCGTGCAGTTCGTGACCACCGCCGACTCCGTCCAGGCCGGTGCCCCGACGTACCCGGCATACGCGCCGGCAGCCAAGGCGTGGCTCGCCAACCCGAAGAACTCCAGCTACTTCGCGAACAATGTCGCGCCGGCGTTCAAGAAGGCGGCCGACTCGATCTGGTCCGGCTGGTCCTCCAACGGGCTCGTGAACCAGCAGAACATCTGGTCGCAGACGGTGATGCCGCAGGTCCTCGCGGGAAAGACGATCACCTCCACGCTCCCGGCGTGGCAGAAGGCGGCCCTACAGCTAGCACCTACAGTCGGATACACCGTCAAGAAATAAGGTCACAATGTCGCTTCCCACCACAGCCGAGCGCCAAGCTCGGACGGTGCAGACGACGCAGGGAGGTCCGGGCCGCCGCACGCGGCGGCCCGGCCTTGCCGGATACGGCTTCGTGTCGCTGTATGTGCTGCTTCTGCTCGCTTTCGGGGTCGTGCCCACCGGATACGCGCTCTATCTCGCGTTCACCAACGGCCTCGGCCAGTTCGTCGGCCTCGGGCAGTTCATCAAGACGGCCGAGGACTTCCGGTTCGCCGGGGCGTTCCTCAATATCGGCATCTACCTCGTGATCTGGCTTGTCGTGCTGGGAGTGTTCACCGTCGCGATGGCGATCATCCTCCACCAGCGACGCCCGTGGATCTCTTCAACGCTTCGATTCCTCTTCTACCTGCCGGGCGCACTCGCCGGTGTGGCGAGCGTGCTGGTCTGGCTCTTCATGCTCGACCCGAGTTCCAGCCCGGTCTCGATCCTTCTCCACCTGCTCGGGTTCACCACTCTGACCACGACGATCCTCCCGGCGCACCTGCCCGTCGTCTTCGTCATCATCGCCTTCTGGACCGGTGCCGGCGGGTGGATCGTCGTCATGTACGGCGCCCTGAACAACATCTCGATCGATGTCCTGGAGGCCGCCCGCGTCGACGGGGCCAACGCCTGGAGGATGGCCTGGAGCATCCAGATCCCGATGATCCGAAAGTGGATCTACTACATGCTCATCCTGGCGTTCGCGGCCGGGACCCAGCTCTTCGTCGAACCCCAGCTGGTCGCCTCCGCGAGTGGCGGCGATGTGTCGCCGACCTGGTCGCCGAACGAGCTCGCGTACGTCTACGCGTTCCAGAACGGGGATTTCAACGGAGCCGCCGCGATCTCCGTCTACCTGCTCGTCCTCGGGCTCGCCGGGGCAGCCGTCCTCGTCTTCCGGTCCGGTCTCTTCAGTACGGAAGGTGAATGATGGTCACTCACGACTCGACCGCGGCGCGGCCCGGGAATCGCCGGATCGGCTCGCTGATCGCCTCGCGGGGCTTGATGTGGCTGCTGGTCGCCGTGCTCCTGGTCTTCTTCGTGCTGCCCGTCGTCTGGCTGGTGCTCGCTCCCACCAAGAGCGACTACGCCCTGGTCCACGACAATCCGTTCGCCGTCGGATCGTTTCAGAACGTCGCCCTGGCGTGGAACCATCTGATCGACTTCCAGGGCGCCGCGATCCTGGTGTGGCTGAAGAACTCGGCGATCTACTCGCTCGGGGCACTCGTCATCACCCTGCTCGCGACCATCCCCGCCGGGTACGGGCTCGCGCTCACCCGATTCCGTGGCCGGCAGCTGTTGCTGACCCTGACGCTGATCGTGATGCTGGTGCCCACTTCGGCGCTCGTCCTCCCGATCTTCCTCGAGCTGAGCACGGTGCACCTTGTCGGGACCAGCTGGTCGGTGATCCTGCCGTTCTCCTTCTACCCTTTCGGCGTATATCTCACCTACATCTACTACTCGACCAGCCTGCCCACGGATCTGCTCGCCGCAGCGCGGATCGACGGGTGCTCCGAGTTTCAGATCTTCACGAAGATCGCGCTGCCGCTGGCCAAACCGGTCATCGGACTCGTGGCGTTCTTCAGTTTCGTCGGAAACTGGAACAACTACTTCCTGCCGCTGGTCATGCTCGCCAAGAGTCAGGCGTACCCGATCCAGCTCGGCTTGCAGCAGCTGATGGCCTCCACGCCCGCCTTCAATCCCGGCTTGGGCGGAGCGCAGCTCGACATCGGGCGACCGGAGCTGGCGCTCGCGATCATCATCGGGATCCTGCCCGTACTGCTGATCTTCTTGTTCTCGCAGCGCACGCTCGTGGCTGGGCTCCTGGCCGGTTCCACGAAGGAATGAACCCGCTCAGGCGGTGGGCTCCGGCTCTCCGTCCACCAGGCGGGGCAGCTTCCACGGGTTGTCGTCCCGCAGGCCCGCGGGAAGATGATCCTGAGGGAAGTCCTGATAGGCGACCGGGCGCAGGAAGCGGCCGATCGCCGCCGTGCCCACCGAGGTGGACAGGGGACTGGTCGTAGCGGGATACGGACCACCGTGGTGCTGGGCGTAGGTCACCGATACCCCGGTCGGCCAGCCGTTCCAGAGGACGCGCCCGCTGCGGCGGCTGAGGATCGAAGCAAGCTCGCGGAGGTCCTCGCCCGGCTCCGCCTGGATCCCTGAGGTCAGCTCGCCGCCGAGGCGTGACGCCGCCTGCAGCAGCTCGTGCGTGTTCCGATACTCGACGATCACGGCGGCGGGCCCGAACATCTCGTACTCCAGAAGCTCGGGGTCCTCGATCACTGTGGTCACGTCCGTGGCGAGCACAGTGGGCGCCACGTCGGCGAGCCCTTCAGCGCCGCCCTCGGTGCTTCCTTCCGTGCTTCCGGCGACGATGCGGAACCGGGGATCCTCGGCAAGGGCTTTCAGACGCGCGGAGAACGCCTCGCGCAGCCGCGGCGTCAACAGTTCGTGAGTGGCCACGGCTGAGACCGCGGTGCCGACGAGCTCAGCGACAGACGCGGCTGTGCCCGGGACGAAGAGAAAACCGGGTTTGGTGCAGAACTGTCCCATCCCCATGGTCACGGAACCGACGAAGCCCGAGACGATCTCCGCACGCCGCGCGGACCAGGCGCCCTCCGTGACGAAGACCGGGTTCGTGCTGCCGAGCTCGCCGTAGAAGGGAATCGGATCCGGCCGCGCGGAGGCGAGGTCGAACAGGGCGCGACCACCGGTGGTCGACCCGGTGAAGCCGACGGCGCGCACGAGAGGGTGGGTGACGAGCTCATCGCCCGCCGCGTAGTCCTCCACGAGGGCGAACAACCCGTCAGGAGCTCCGGCCGATGCCAGCGCGTCGCGGACGATCGCGGCGGTCCGTCGCGCGAGCTCCGGGTGACCGGGATTGGCCTTGTGGACCACGGCGCATCCGGCCGCGAGAGCGGAGGCGGAGTCCCCGCCGATCACGCTGAATGCGAACGGGAAGTTGGACGCGCCGAAAACGCCGACGACGCCGAGCGGCTCGTTGATGCGGCGCAGGTCCGGCCGCGGACCCATTCCCCAGCCGGGATCGGAGTGGTCGATCACCGCGTCGAGCTGCCGACCCGTCCGGATCTCGGCGGCGAGCAGCCGCAGCTGGAAGGCGGTGCGCACCAGTTCGCCGTTCAGCCGCGGCGCGGTCAGGTGTGTCTCCGTCATCGCGACGCCCACGAGTTCCGCCGCGTTCTCCTCCAGGCCGGCTGCGATCGCATCCAGCCATCCAGCGCGCTCCGACGGCGTCGCGGCGATCCCCGCCAGGTATGCCGTATTCGCGCCTTGTACCGCCTCCGCAACCGTCGTCACAGCAGGCCCCTTTCTGCCAGGTTCTTCATCAATGCGCCGACGCCGAATGTCCACGGCTCACAGTCTTCACTGCGGCTCACCGTGTTCGTCAGCGCTCCGAGGCCGGAGGACGAGATGCGAACCACGTCGCCATCCCGGTGCGTGAAGCCCATTCCTTCGCCGCCGCGATCGGCGGTCGGGGCGAACATCGTCCCGAGCAGGAGGACTGCGCCGTCCGGGTACTGGTGGCGTGGTCCGATCAGCTGGGTCACCAGGTCGGCCGGGTCGCGGCTGATCGAGCTCATCTCGGACACCCCGTCCAGATGGAATCCGTCCGTCCCGTCGATTTCGAGCTCTACTCGCGCCGACCGTACGTCGTCGAGGTCGTACGTCTCGTCGAAGAGCCGCAGGAACGGGCCGATGGCACAGGATGCGTTGTTGTCCTTGGCGAGGGGGAGCAGCAGAGCGGATCGTCCCTCGACATCGCGCAGGTTGACGTCGTTGGCGAGGACCGCGCCGACCGGCACGCCTGCGGAGCTGACCGCCAGCGCGATCTCCGGCTCGGGGTTGTTCCAGGTCGACGAACGGAGCACGCCGACCGGCATGTGCGTTCCGACCGCGGACAGCGTGGGTGCCTTGGTGAAGATCTCCGCGTCCGGTCCGAGGCCGACTTCGAGGTACTGACTCCAGAGCCCTCCTTCGATGAGGAAGGCCTTGAGCTCCTTCGACCGCTCGGATCCGGGGACGATCCGGCTCAGGTCATCGCCCACGATGCCCACGATCTGCTGTCGGATCCCTGCCGCGGCTGTAGCGTCCCCCCGGGTTCGCTCTTCGATCACGCGTTCGATCATGGACGCCGCGAAGGTGACGCCGGCGGCCTTCAGAACCTGGAGGTCGACCGGCGCGAGCAGCCAGGACCGATCCGGTTCACGGACTTCTGGATCGGCGTTCGCGAGCAGGTCTCCGAGGTTCCCGACGAAGACGCCGTCCGCCTGGCGCGCCGCGCGCGTCGGGTCGAGCTGCTCGCACAGCGCCTGCACGGTGGGAAAGGTCGTGCTGATGTCGAACACGCCGTCTTCGCGCACGACGACGGGCGACGGTCCGGCCGCGTCCGCGTTCCAGACCCGGCCGATCAGTGTTCCCGCGTAACCGTCCTCGGGAAGGATCTTCGCAAGCTCAGGCGTGGATGCCGGCACTGGCGATCTCCTTCCAGCCTGCGCCGGAGGGGAACTCCCAGCGATCGAGAGAGTCGCCGAGCATCTCGGCGCCGATTCCGGGGCGGACGGGAGCGACATAACGGCCTCCCTGAACTCGTGCGGGCTCTGCGAAGTGCTCATGCAGATGATCGACGTATTCCGTCATACGACCCTCTTGAGAGGTGCCGATTCGCGCGTAGTCGAAGAACGAGAAGTGCTGCACGACCTCGCAGAGTCCCACGCCACCGGCATGCGGGCAGACCGGCACGCCGAACTGTGCGGCCAGGAGGAGGATCGCGACGTTCTCATTGGTCCCGGCCACCCTTGTCGCGTCCAGCTGTACGACATCGATCGCCTTCGCCTGGAGGAGCTGCTTGAAGACGATGCGATTGGCGACCGCCTCGCCTGTCGCGACCTTGGTCGGCGCCACGCCGGCTCGGATCGTCGCGTGTCCGAGGATGTCGTCGGTGCTGGTCGCTTCCTCGATCCAGTACGGGTCGAACTCCTGCAGGGACCGCACCCAGTCAACGGCCTCCGGCACATCCCAGCGCTGGTTCGCGTCGATCGCGATCGGGTAGTCGGGGCCGAGGAGCTCGCGGACGAGGCGAAGTCGCCTCTTGTCTTCATCGAGCGAGCCGCCCACTTTTAGTTTGACCATCGGGAAGCCGTCGGCGACAGCTTCCGCCGTCAGTCTGAGGAGTTTCTCGTCCGAATAGCCCAGCCAGCCCGGCGATGTCGTATAGGCCGGGAACCCGTCGCGTTCGAGTTCCGCGATGCGCTCCTGACGGCCCGCTTCGCCGCGGCGAAGGATGTCGGTCGCGCTCGCGCGGCTGAGCGCGTCACTGATGTGCGTGAAGTCGACGACGTCGACGAGCTCGTCGGCACCCATCGTGCTCAGCAGCGACCACAGCGGCTTGCCTTCGCGCCGGGCACGGATGTCCCAGAGCGCATTGACGACGGCTCCGCTGGCCATTTGCGTGACGCCCTTCTCGGGCCCGAGCCAGCGAAGCTGCGAGTCGTGCACGAGCCTTCTGGAGCTGTTTCCGAGATCGTAGATCAGCTCGTCCACATCGCGGCCGACGAGAAGTGATGCGTAGTCCTGGATCGCGAAGGTCAGGATGTCGTTTCCGCGCCCGCAGCTGAAGACGAAGGCGTGGCCCTCCTCGCCGCCGTCCGTGGTGAGCGTGAGGTAGGCCGCGGAATAGTCGGGGTCGACGTTGACCGCGTCCGAACCGTCCAGTTCGAGGGAGGTGGGGAAGCGGATGTCCCGTGCGGATGCCGATTCGATGCGCGCCATAGCTGCCTTCCATGATCCTATTTGAATTGAGGAAATCCTATACGAAGCCTATATGAAGACGGCCGATTCCGATATGGTGGTGCACAGATCACATCTCGGAGGAGCGCCCGTGCCCGATGCGAACGACGCCGGAACGGCGGCGGTGTACGCGAACGGCATCTACACGAGTCTCCGAGCCAGGATCGTCGAGGGTGACATCCCGCCCGAGACGAGGCTCAACATCGATGCGATCTCGCGAGAATCGGGCATTTCGCAGACTCCGGTGCGAGAAGCGCTCCAGCGGCTCGAAGGAGACGGTCTCGTCGTGTCGCAGCCGGCCAGGGGCTACTCGACCACGCCGATGCTCGACCTTGACGGTCTGACCTCTCTCTTCGAGTTCCGGTTCCTGATCGAGCCGTGGACGGCGCGCGCGGCGGCGGTCGACACTCTCACCAATCCTGCCCCCGAGCTGGAGCACGAGATCGAGACCTTCCAGAAGGCGATCGACGAGGGCGGTGACATCCGCCGCGAAATGCTCACCCACGACACGCGATTCCACAACGCGATCATCGCCGCCTCGCGAAACCCGACCGTCGCTCAGGCCTACCTCCAAACCCACTGCCATCTGCACGTGTTCCGGCTGTACTCGGTCGACCTCGACGGCAGCGAGACCATGGCCGAGCATCGCGCCATCTGGGAGGCGGTCCGCGACTGCCGCCCGGATGACGCGGAGACCCTCATGGCGCAGCACATCAAGCATTCGTTCCGCCGCTCGTCTGCGGCCTTCCCCGCGGGTGCAGAGAATGCCGGGATGTTCGGCGGCCAGCCTCCGCGGCGTCCGTCCATGGCCGGCTAGCCGCTGTCGGCGGATCGGGGCTGGCCGCGACGGCGGATCAGTGCGCGATCTCGACCTCGTCCCAGGGATGAAGCGATGGTTCGGCGCTGAGTAGGGCGCGTGTGTATGGGTCCTGTGGATTCGTGTAGATCTGCTCGGCGTCCCCTGACTCGACGACGCGTCCCCTGTGCATCACGACCACCTCGTCGCTGATGTGGCGGACCACACCCAGGTCATGCGAAATGAAGAGGTAGGCGAGACCGAGCTCCTTCTGCAGGTCTTTGAGCAGGTTGAGGATCTGAGCCTGGATCGAGACGTCGAGCGCTGAGACCGCCTCGTCGCAGACCAGCAGTTTCGGGCGCAGGGCCAGAGCGCGGGCGATGCAGATGCGCTGACGCTGCCCACCCGAGAACTGCGGCGGGTAGCGGCGCGCGTGCTCGGGATCGAGCCCGACCTGGCTCATGAGCTCGGCCAGGTCGGATTTCCACGATCGTTGCGGGTAGGCCTCGCGATTGACCCGCCAGGGCTCGGTCAACAACTCCGCCACCGTCATCCGCGGGTTCAACGAGGCGAACGGATCCTGGAAGACCATCTGCACGTCCCGCCGCGCTTCACGCCACTCGCGTGGCGTCGCGCGGGTCAGGTCCCGGCCGTCGAACCAGACATGGCCCGACGTCGCGCGGTTCAAGCCGACGATCGTCCGCGCCACGGACGATTTGCCCGATCCGGATTCGCCGACGAGTGCGACGGTCCGGCCCGCACCGACCGTCAGGCTCACGCCGTCGACTGCCGGTGTGCTCTTCCGATTGCGCTGGAGGAACGATTTCGAGGTCGAGTAGGTGACGGTCAGCTCCTCGATCCGCAGCAGTTCGTCCGTGGTGTCCTTGCTAGCCATGCGCCAGCACCTCCTCCGTGAAGAAGCACGCGCTCAGACGATCGTCGCCGACCCTGCGAAGGTCGGGACGGTCCTCGGCGCACGCGTCCTGGGCATAGGGGCATCGCGGGTGGAACGCGCATCCCGTGGGGATCCGGGCCAGGTTCGGCGGTGACCCTTTGATCGGGATCAGGCTCTCCCGGGCGTCGATCGCGTTGGGGACGGCGCGGAGGAGTCCCTGGGTGTACGGGTGGGACGGATGTTCGAGCAACTGCCGGGTCGGCCCGGACTCGACCAGGCGTCCGGCGTACATCACCGAGATCTCGTCGGCGACCGTCGCGGCCACGGCGACATCGTGGGTGATCAGGATGGTGCCCATGCTGCTGTCACGCGCGATCTCCTTGAAGAGGTCGAGGATCTGGGCTTGCACCGTGACGTCGAGTGCGGTCGTCGGCTCGTCTGCGATGAGGACTTCGGGGTCGAGCGCCAGCGCGATCGCGATGACGACGCGCTGACGCATTCCACCCGAGAACTCGTGAGGATACGAGTCGAACTTGTTCGCCGCATCCGGGATCCGGACGCGATCCATGAGCTCGATGCTGGCCCGGCGTGCGTCGCGACGGCTCGCCCCACGGTGGAGACGGAACGTCTCGGCGATCTGAGCCCCGACCGTATAGACGGGATTCAGTGAGCTCTGCGGATCCTGAAAGACCATCGCGATCCTCGATCCGCGGATCGACCGCCAGCCCCGCTCCGAGACGCTGGTGAGATCCTCCCCGCGGAGCTCCATCCTCTCGGCCGAGACGGTGAACTTGTCCCGGGGGAGAAGACCCATCAGCGCGAGCGAGGTGACCGACTTCCCGCTGCCCGATTCACCCAGGATCGCGACGGTCTGCCGCTCGTGCAGGGTGAGGGAGATGTCCCGCACCGGCCACAGCGTCCCATCTGGCGAGTCCAGCTGGACCGCGACATGCTCCGCGCGGAGGAGGGGCACGGCCGGAGCGGAATCCGCACGCTCCGACCGTGTGCCTTGAACCTGAGACACGTTCATCCTCAGTTGCCGATGGAGACCTTGAGGAACGACGGCACGCGGTTCGGCGTCGGGGTGAAGCCCTTGACCGTGCTCTTCACCGCGTAGGTGTCGCGTTCCTGGAGCGGGAAGATCCCGACCGCCTGGCTCCAGATGATCTTGCTCGCCTGCTTGTACAACTGGGCGCGCTTGGTCTGGTCGGTCGTCTGGCTGGCCTGGCTGAGCAGCGTGTCGAGCTGGGGGTTCTTGTAACCCGTGCGGTCCGCGCTCGAGGTGTAGAGGCGGCCGAGCGTGTAGTCGGCGTCTCCGGTGAGGACGACGTTCTCCTGAATGTCCATCGACCACTTCAGAGCCAGGAGGTTCTGCAACCAGACGGCCTGGGGCTGGGATTCGATCTGGACCTTCACGCCGACCTTGGCCCAGTACGAGGCGTATGCCTGTGCCTGCTCCTGAATCAGCGGTGCTGAGTCGGCCGCGAGGATGATCGAGGTCGAGAAGCCGTGCGGGTAGCCGGCCTCGGCCAGGAGCTTCTTCGCCTTCGCCGGGTCATACGGGTACGGGTCTTGCGTCGAGGAGCCGAAGACGGTCGATGGGATCGGTGAGGTCATCGTCTTGCCGGCATCTCCGAACAGGCTCTTGTCGACGGCCTTCGCATTGACCGCGTACCACATGGCCTGTCGCACGCGAACGTCGTTGAACGGCTTCTGGCTGGCATTGAACCAGATGAAGAAGTAGGCGTCGGAGTCGGCGACCTTCAATTTGATGCCGCTCGCGTCGGTGAGTGTCGACACCTGGTCCGGCGACACGACCCAGACGAGGTCGACCTCTCCGTCCTTGAGGGCGGTCAGCCGAGCGGACTCGTCCGGAATGTCGGAGAACGTCAAGCTCTGAAGCTTCGGAGCGCCGCCCCAGTATCCCTTGTTGGCCGCGAGTACGACCTTGTTCTCCGGGCTGAACGACGTGATCTTGAAGGGTCCGCTACCGATGGGATTCGTCCCGAAGTCGGCCTTGGTGATGTCCGACGCCGGTGCGATGTCCAGGAGCGTGAGGTCCGCCAGCATCGAGCCGAGCGGGACCGTGGTCGTGATCTTCACCGTCTGCGGGTTGACCGCGGTCACGGTGTCGAGCGAGGTCCACAAGGAGCTGAGCGGGCTCGCCGACTTCGCGAGATACTGCAGGTCGGCTACCACATCGGACGCGGTCACGGGAGTGCCGTCCGAGAAGTTCGCCTTCCTCAGATCGAACTCCCAGGTGAGGGAGTTGGGTTCGCTCCATTTCGTCGCCAGCGACGGGAGGTACTTGTTGTTGCTCTTCGGATCCTTCGTCACCAGCGTGTTGAAGATCTGGCCGTCGACGACCTGCAGCGACTGCTGACCGTCCGCGGGGCCGTAGGGGTTCAGATTGGTGATGTCTTCGCTGAATGCGACGGTCAGTTTCTGCGGTACGGCGGCGGACGCGGGCTGGCTCGGCGCCGACCAGGCGGCCACTCCGGTACCGAGTACGAGCGCCGCTGCTATCGCCGTGAAGCGGATCAGCCGGCGTCGTCGTTGGCCTTTTTCCTTCATTTGTCTCTCCATGTCGTGAAGCGGTGCACTGAAACGAACGGTGTTCAAGGGAATCGAGTCGATGGGATGGTCGGACGCACGGTCGTGCGCGCTCATCTGCCGGTCGCTGCCGCGAAGCGCGCCTGCAGCTTGTCGCCGAGGACGCTGACGGACAGCACGAGACCTGCGAGGGCGATGCCCGGCATGGTGGCGATCCACCACGCGCTCAGCAGATAGTCACTGCCGTTGGCGATCGTCGAGCCCCAGTCGACCTGGCTCGGAGGGACGCCGAGACCGAGGTAGCTGAGCGAGGCTGCGGCGAGGATCACGGAGCCCACCTCGACCGTCACGAGGACGAGCAGCGACGGTACGGAAGCGGGGAGGAGGTAGCGGCCGAGGATCCGGATGTGCGAGGCGCCGAGCAGCTGCGCCGCGCTCACGTAGTCGCGCTTCCGCACGCTGATCGCCGAGGACCGGGCCAGCCTCGCGAAGGTGACCCAGCGAGTGATCGCGAGGCTGATGACGATGTTGCGCACGCTCGGCCCGAGAACCCCGGCGATCAGAATCGCGAGGAGCAGACCGGGGAAGGCGAGCTGCAGGTCGGCGAGCCGCATGATGACGTTGTCCACCCAGCGACCGAAGTAGCCGGCGATCAGTCCGAGCGCGATGCCGAGTACTCCGGCGACGATGATCGTGGCGACGGCCATGATCAGCGTGAGGCGCGCCCCGGCGATGACCTCGCCGAGCATGTCGCGACCCACCTGGTCGGTGCCGAGCCACGCTATCGAGCCGTTGACCATGCTTCCTGGCGGCAGCAACCGCGAGGTGATGTTCGTCGACACAGGGTTGAACGGCACCAGGTACGGCCCGAAGAGCGCGAGGAAGACGAACAGGCCGATCGGGATGAGCGGAGGCCAGAGGCGGTCCTTGCCGCGGCGTCTGCGAGATTTGGCTCGCATGAAACGGAGGGGCGATGCGGGGACGACGAGGTCCACGCCGCTGAACTCACTCACGCGGCCACCGCCACTCGGACGCGCGGGTCGATGAGGCCGTAGACGATGTCGACGACGAGATTGAGCGCGATGTAGATCAGGGCGAAGATGAAGACGGCCGCTTCGACGACGGGGTAGTCCCGCAGCAGGATCGACTGGATCAGTAATCGTCCGACGCCCGGCCAGGCGAACACGGTCTCGACGACGACAGCGCTGCCGAGGAAGACGCCGAGCACGAGGCCGGCGAGCGTGACCACGGGGATCAGCCCGTTCCGGAGTATGTGTATGTAGAACACGCGCTGCTCGCTCATGCCCTTGGCTCGGGCGGTCTGGACGAAGCCTTCGCCGGCCTGTTCGAGGCTGCTGTTCCGGACGATCTTCGTCAGCATCCCGAGGAACGAGGCCGCCATGGTGATGGACGGCAGGATCAGGTTGAGCGGCGACCCGCTGCCGCCGCTCGGAAGCAGCCGCCACAGTCCCGCGACCAGGATGATGAGGATGATGCCGAGCCAGAACTGCGGAAGGGACTGCAGGACCATGGCCCCGCCCGAGATCGTGCGGTCCAGCACGGATCCTGGGCGACGTGCCGCGGTGATGCCGCCGAAGATGCTGAGGACGAGGACGAGCAGCATCGACGTCGCGCCGAGCAACAGGGTCGCAGGCAGTGCCTGGAGCACTTGGCCCATCGCGCTCCCGCCCAGGCGGTAGGAATCGCCGAAGTTGAACCGGACCGCGTTCGCCATGAATTCGAAGTACTGGGTGAGCAGGGGCTTGTCCAGCCCGAGGCTCGCGCGGAGCGCCTCGATCTGCGCGTGGGTGGCGCTTGCGCCCAGGATCAGAGTGGCCGGATCTCCGGGGACGACGCGGACCACGATGAAGATTATGGTCAGGACGCCGAGGAGAACCAGGATCGAGGATCCTAAGCGGCGAACGAGAATTCTGATCATCTTCAACCTGTCCATTCACGAAACGACGCTGTCTTTCGAAGGCCAAGTATGCAAAAGAAAAAACAGCGTGTCAAATGCTAATGCGCATTACTTACGGTGGTAATGCGCATTAGCATGTGATTGCTAAAATCTGATATTTCAAACGTACTCGCGGTCGCGCGTCAGAATTCGGTGTCGTGGCGCGTCCTCCGCCGGGGTTGAAGGACTGCTTTCGTCTCTCGTCGATCGTGCTTGGCGGCGAGTGCGGCGTGATGACACAATGGGCGTTGGCGTCGGTCTCGCCGCGAATGACGAGCGGCCGTTACGCCACGTCATGACGGGCAGGTGGAGCGCCGTCGTTCGATGTCGTTCTGACCGGGAGGACCGTTTGAGCAGTCGCTCTGAAGTTCCCGAGCGAGGTCGCCGCCCCAAGCGTGTGCGGCAGGCTGACGTCGCACAAGCCGTCGGTGTCTCCCAGGCCACGGTCTCGCTCGTGCTGAGCAAGAGCGCCGACCTGTCGATCACTCCAGAAACGCGTCAGGCGGTGCTCGACGCGGCCAGGGACCTGGGGTACGTGCCGGATCCGATCGCACAGCGGCTGGCGAAAGGCCGGAACTTCCTCCTCGGCCTTCACACTTTCGCGCCGACCTTCCCGGTCAATCTCACGAACTCGTACTATCCGTATCTCGAGGGTGTCGAGGAGGAAGCGTCCGCGCAGGGATTCGACCTCCTGCTCTTCACGGGATCCACCGCACGGGCCGGGCGCGAGAGCGGAATGTACCGACTGCGCCTCGCCGACGGGTGCATCCTCGTCGGACGGCATCCGCAGATGGCGGACGTCCGGGACCTTCTCGACTCCGGATACCCGCTGGTCTACATCGGGCGGCACGACGAACTTGGCGATCAGCTGTCCTATGTGGGTGCGGACTACGCGAAGGCGACCGAGGAACTGGTGGACCGGCTCTGGGACCTCGGCCACCGCGATTTCGTCTACCTCCAAGAGCTCGACAACGCCATCGCATCGACCGACAGGGAGGCCGGCTTCGTGCGGGCCATCGCCAAGCGAGGTTCCGAGGTCAGGGCGGATCCGGTGCGGATCACGCACAAGGACATCACGCCGGCGCGCGTGCAGCGATGGGTCGACGACGGCTATACCGCGATCGTGGTCGAAGGGGGCACCGAGTCGACGTCCGCTCTCGACGCGACCACGCGCGCGATAGCGGAGCTCGGGCTCGAGTATCCACGCGACCTTTCGCTCGCGGCGACCGGAGCCGAACTCAATCGTCGCTCGGACGAGCCCGTGATCACGGGGTTCGAGGTACCCCGCGGCGAGATGGGCCGCCACGCTGTGCGGCTGCTCATCGAACTGCTGTCCGGTGCCGAACTGCCGGTGTCCGAGCGGCAGCATCTGATGCTTTGTGTGCCGCTCGTCGGAGACACCTCTGGTCCGGTCCCGGGCCGATGAGAGCATCCACGCCTCCGGGGCGCCCGACGCGGGTCGACGAGGTCGTCGACCGGTTGCTTGAACGGATCCTGAGCGGCGAGATCGCGGCCGACGACGCGCTACCTCCGGAAGCGGACATCGCGGTGGCGTCCGACGTCAGCAGGCTCACCGCGCGCGAGGCGATCAAGGTGCTGCAGGCTCAGAACATCGTGCACGTCAAACGCGGAGTCGGGACATTCGTGAATCCGCCGGGGCGCTGGACCGGCCTCGATTCGATCGTGCGTGCGACCGCGCGCGGGATCGGATCGGGCGAGCTGGCGCTCCGCCTGCTCGAGGCGCGCCGCATCGTCGAGACCGGAGCCGCAGAGCTCGCGGCGCTCAGGCACTCCGGCGAGGACCTGGTCGCGATGGCGGCCAGTATCTCGGGAATGGAGCTGGCACGCGACAGCGCCGACGTGCTCGCGTTCGCCGAATCGGACATCACCTTCCACGATCAGGTTCTGGCCGCTTCGGGGAATCCGTTCATCCCGGCCCTCCTCGGGAGCCTGACCAATGTGCTCTACACGGCGCGGAGCGAGACCTCGTCATTTCCTGACATCCAGTTGCACGCGATCCAGCAGCACAGACTCGTCCTGGCGGCGATCGCCTCGGGCAGCCCTGCCGAATCGCGTTCGGCGATGGAGGCACACATCACTCAGACCTACGAGGACTACGAGCGCTACTTGTCGATTTCCGAGGACAGGTCCAGATCGCGATCGCGTGGCGCCCCCGCTTGACAGCGCACGACGACCCCGCTTGACAAGGTGGATGACGCACGGCTACGTTCGCTATCGACATCAGAGGTCAGATGTGTGCTGAAGCGCATCCCTCGATCAAAGATCAGATCACAGGAGAATCCATGCCCGAACCGACTCCGTTCCCGTCCGAGCGGACCGTACTGCTGACCGGCGCGGCATCGGCCCGCGGCATCGGCCGAGCGACCGCCGACCGCCTTGCGGCGCAGGGCTGGTCCATCGCGATCCTCGACCTCGATGGCGAGGCGGCGACCGAGGCTGCAGCGCAGATCACCGAGGCGCGTGGGGTGAGCGCGATCGGCGTCGGTGCGGACGTCTCGGATGAGCAGTCCGTGGACCGCGCCGTCGGCGTGGTCGAGACGGCTCTTCCGCCCATAGTCGGCCTCGCCAACCTCGCGGGTATCAGTTCGGCGACGACGTTCATGGAGACGACGGTCGCGGAGTGGGACAAAGTGTTCGCGATCAACATGCGCGGCACGTTCATCGTGTCCAAGCGCGTTCTGACCGGAATGCTGGCGCGGCGGGTGGGCCGCATCGTGAGCGTCTCGTCGATCTCGGCTCAGCGCGGCGGCGGCACCTACTCGAAGGTCGCCTACAGCGCCTCCAAAGCTGCGATCCTCGGGTTCACGCGCGCGCTCGCCCGCGAAACCGGCGAGTTCGGCGTGACGGTCAACGCGGTGGCCCCCGGTCCGATCGATACGGACATCATGGGTGGCACGTTGAGCGAGGAGCGCAAGGCTCAGATGGCCGAGGGTGCGATGCTCAAGCGGATCGGCACGCGTGAAGACGTCGCGGCGCTCATCGGATTCCTGCTGAGTGAGGATGCGGGGCACATCACCGCCGCGACCTACGACATCAACGGCGGCCTGCAGGTATCCTGAGGCCCGCCATGACTCACGCATCCCCGCCGTCGATCTCGGACGGCCGCCGACGAATCCGAGACCAGCGCGCAGTGCAGCGGCGCCGCACGGCGGTCCTCGACGACGATCCCACGGGATCGCAATCGGTTCATGACGTCTCCGTAGTGACCTCGATCGAGGACCCGGACTGGGCCGCCGGCCTCTCGTCGGACGGTTCCACCTGCTTCTTCCTGACCAACACCAGGAGCCTCGACGAGGCGGATGCGGTCGCGCTCAATGAGAAGGCGGTCGCCGAGCTGTTCGAGCTCGAGCGAACTCTCGGAACGCCGATCGACATCGTGAGCCGAAGCGATTCGACGATGCGCGGGCACGTCATCGCCGAGGTGCGCGCGATCGACGCGGTACGCCGACAGGTCACCGGGCGCGGATACGACGGGGTGCTCCTTGTCCCCTCATTTCTCGAGGCAGGCCGGTTCACCTACGGGGACATCCACTGGGCAGTGGTCGGGAGCGACACCCTCCCCATCGGCCAGACCGAATTCGCCAAGGATGCGACGTTCGGTTACTCATCCTCGGATCTGAAGGACCTGATCGCTGAGAAGAGCGAAGGCTCCATCGCCGCCGCGGATGTCCTGAGCATCGGGCTGGACGACATCCGGATGGGGGGACCGGAGCGAGTCGCCGAGATCCTCGCGTCTGCACACGACGCGCAATTCGTCGTCGTCAACGCGACGGAGTACTCGGACCTCGACACGGCCGTCCTCGGTCTCCAGCAGGCGCAAGAGAGCGGAAAGTCGTTCATCTATCGCACCGGTCCGTCCTTCGTCCAGGCCCTGATCGGCGGCGATCCGTGGTCTCCACTGCGGTCGTCCGATATCTGGACGGAAGGCGCACGCCCTGGCCACGGACTGATCGTCGTCGGCTCACATGTCGCACAGACCGGCGCCCAGCTGGACGTCGTACGCGAACGTTTCGCCATGCAGGAGATCGAACTGAACGTGGCCGAGGTCGTACACGATGGCTCGCGAGGCGACCACATCGCGCAGATCGCCGAGCGGACGAGGGATGCTCTGTCCAGATCCGACGTCGTGCTCTACACGTCTCGCGACCTGGTGCGCGGCGCCGACTCCGAGCGAAGCCTCGATATCGCCAGGACCGTTTCGAGGGCTCTGACCGATGTCGTGCGGGCCGCGCTGCCGGCCGATCCGGCGTGGGTCGTCGCCAAGGGCGGCATCACCTCGCACGACGTCGCGACGCGCGGTCTGGGGATCCGGCGCGCGACCGTGCTTGGGCAGCTGCTGCCCGGAATGGTGTCGGTGCTGCGACCGGAAGTCGCGACGGAGGATGTCCTCGACCTGCGATACGTGGTGTTCGCGGGAAACGTCGGCGATGCATCGGCTCTGGCGGATGTGGTCCAGCTTCTCAGCGACGACGGCGACTGACCTCCTCTCCCGGCGGACACTCCCAGCGGACGAATGTAGGGCCCCCGAGCAGCGATCGCCGCTCGGGGGCCCTTCGATCCGGCTCATGCCGGGGACGACATGTGAAGGTCAGCCTGCCACGAGCTCGCGCTCGCCGAGGTATGCGCCGTCGTTCGCGAGCCGGCGCTGGAGCTCGTCCACGTCGATCTCGCGAGGGTTCAGGCCGGAGCTCGCCGACATCGCTGCGGCCGTGCCGGCGGCCTGGCCCATCGCGAACGACGGCGGCATCACGCGGATCGCGCCGAGCGCCTCGTGGGTCGCCGAGATGCAACGCCCGGCGACCAGGATGCCGTCCCGATCGCGGGGGACGAGACTGCGATACGGGATCTCGTAGATGTTCGCCGTCGCATACGCAGCAGACGCGCCCCCGCCCGCACCCGCAGGGTCGTGGATGTCGACCGGGTAACCGCACAGCCCGATCACGTCGTCGAAATGACGGCCGGACTGAAGGTCCTCGAGGGTCAGGACGTATTCTCCGATCACTCGTCTCGTCTCACGGACGCCGATCATGGCGGCGGTGTCCAAGAGCTCGACGTTGCTGAAGCCCGGGAGCTCGGCGCGGAAGAAGTCCATCAGCTTCACGACCTGTTCGCGGCCTTCGATCTCGGCAGCGGTGAGGTCGTCCGCGTTCGTGCCATTCCTGCCGAGAACGCGGCTCGTATTGATGCGCCACACACCGGGCTTGAGGGTCTTGTACATCCCGATGCCTTTGCGGGGGACGGGGAAGCGTCCTGCGTCGCGTGCGCTCTCGACGAGGGAGGCGAAGGCGCGGATGTCGTCGGGGTGCTCGGCGACGTACTGTTCGACGGCCTCGTCGTCCACTCCCGAAACGCGGAAGAACATCGTCATCGGCTGCACCAGGTTGTCCTCTGCGCGGCCGTATTCGATCTCGCTGCCGCCGAATGCTGCGACGTCTCCATCAGCGCTGCAGTCGACGGTCACGGTCGCCTTCTGGACGTGGAGACCTTCCTTGTCCGCGCAGATCACGCCCTGGATCTTGCCGTCGGCGACGATGGTGTCCGCGACGAACGTGTGGAACTTCAGCTCGACTCCGGCTTCCACGCACATCCGGTTCGCGATGAGCTTGGCGGCCTCGGGTTCGAACGGTGTCACCTTGTCGTGACCGTAGATGATGAAGCCGCAATACGCGTCGCCTGCGCGTGTTTGGGACGGGTGGATCGCGCCGCCGATCTCGACCATGCGATTGACGAACTCCTCGAACACCCCCTTGATCAGTTGCGTCTTCCCGTCGAGCGAGTACGAGGTCATGCACGGGCCGACGAGGCCCGCGGTCAGGTTGCCACCCAAGAATCCGTTTCGTTCGATGAGCACGGTGCGCGCTCCGCTTCGAGCCGCCGAGATCGCTGCCGCGATCCCCGCCGGGCCGCCTCCGACGACGAGAACGTCTGCCGGTTCCGCTTCGGGTATGTCTTTCGAGAATGCATATGTCGACATTGAGCGTCTTCCCTTTTGATCGTTTCCACTCAGGCGAATTGGCCTGAATCGCACATAATCCCTTAAGTAATGCGCATTACTAACTATAGGGGGCAGTCGCTTCGGATGA
>FSWU01000124.1_pt1 | contig 28237 bp, 24 predicted proteins | sample 1638061 | NCBI WGS metagenome assembly FSWU01 (sample SAMEA3914788, study PRJEB12502) | metagenome | biome: forest; material: soil | place: Canada | collected 2011-07-03 | depth 0.1 m
CCACCTCTTCCGGCCGCTCGGCGGCGCCTCCTGCGCGGCACCCCGCCGTTGCGAATGCAGGAAAACGTCGCCGCGCCACGGCGCGGCGCCCGACAAAACCAGCCGAAGCGGCGGTATCTCCTGAATAACCAACCGGCGGGATGGCTGCACAGAGGGGTCCGGCCACGGACTCCATTTTCGGACGGCGATGATCTGATGGCCACGAAACCGACCGTCGGTTGAAATCTCCTGCATAACCAACCCAACGGGAGTTCAACCAACCCGACAGGAGCCCAACCAACCCGACAGGAGCCCAACCAACCCGGCAGGAGTCCAACCAACCGGCAGGAGTCCAACCAGCCCGACGGGAGTCCAACCAACCGGCAGGGTCCAACCCACCCGGCAGGTGAGGACTAGGGCAGCGAACCAACCGCCAGGAGTGGACTACGGCAGCAACCCGACGGCCCGCAGCGAGCCAACGGGCAGCGAGCGGACGGGCCGCCGCTCCCCGGCACGGCTCAGATGACGGTCTGCGAGATGTGGGACGGGTTGCCGAAGCGGTGAGCGGTGATCGAGATCGCCTGCTCGTGGAAGAACGGCAGCAGTTCGACACGGCCGGATGGGGTGACCGGGTGAGAATAAAGGGCGATGTCAGGGTTGCCGCCGGTCGCCCGTGCGAACTGCTGAGGATCCCCTCCGATCAGCCGAACCCGAGACGCGCCCAGACCGGAAGCCGCGCGAGCCAGCCAGTGCTCGTCATCCTCGACGACGACCGGGACGGCGCGTTCTCCAAGAATCTGCAGCGTGCTCATCGGCAAAGGGATTGACGAGCTCACCTCGAAGCGAGCCCGGGACACTGTCGCCGCGGCAAGGACCCGGAGAAGCGGTGCGAGTTCGCCACCGTCGGCGAGACGGATGCTCACCGGCACGGGCCGATACCGGAACAGGTTGCGTTCGGCTCCGACCGCAGAGGGGTCCTTCACTTGGCTGTATTCGCCCGCATATGCGATCGCGTCGCTGAGCGCTGAACGCCGCACCAGATCGAACGTCGCATAGTCGATCGACGATTGTCCGGACTCGATCAGGTCGCTCACCCGGTCGTCCAGTCCGCGGAGGTGAAGACTGCGGCTGCTGGAACCCTCGGAGGGTATCCATGAACCGAGCGACATGACGTAGTTCGGGCCGCCCGCTTTCGCCGTCGCACCGACTGTCGAACGCTTCCAGCCGCCGAACGGCTGGCGGCGGACGATCGCACCGGTGATCCCCCGGTTGACATACAGGTTCCCCGCCTCGACGGTGTCGATCCATTGCCGGAGCTCCTCCTCGTCGAGCGAGTGGAGGCCGGCGGTGAGACCGTAAGGAATCGCATTCTGGAACCGGATCGCCTCATCCAGGTTGCGCGCGCGCATGATGCCGAGAACCGGTCCGAAGAACTCGGTCAGATGGAAGTAGGACGCCGGCTGAACTCCGGTGCGGACGCCCGGCGACCACAGCTTGCCCGTGCTGTCCAGCTGCCGGGGCTCGACGAGCCACTCCTCCTCCCCGCCCAGCGTGGTGAGGGCGTGGAGCAGCTTGCCCTGCGCCGGTTCGATCAGCGGTCCCATCTGGCTGGCCGGATCGCTCGGGTAACCGACCCGCAGACTTGTGGTCGCATCGACGAGCTGGTTCCGGAAACGCTCGGATGTGCCCACCGAGCCGACCAGGATCGCCAGACTCGCCGCCGAGCATTTCTGGCCCGCGTGACCGAACGCGCTCTTGACGATGTCGGAGACCGCGAGGTCGTAGTCCGCGCTCGGCGTGACGATGATCGCGTTCTTGCCGCTCGTCTCAGCGTGCAGTGGAAGATCGGCACGGAACGAACGGAACAACTCGGCCGTCTCATACGCTCCAGTGAGGATGACGCGGTCGACACTCGGATGCGACACCAGGCGTTCGCCGAGCTCGTGTTCCGGGACATCGACGAGAGCGACGAGATCACGTGGAATGCCCGCCTCCCACAACGCCTCGACCATCACAGCGCCCGAGCGCTTCGCGAGCCCGGCCGGCTTGATGATCACACCGCTGCCGGCGGCGAGCGCCGCAAGTACACCCCCAGCGGGGATCGCGACCGGGAAGTTCCACGGCGGAGTTACGACGGTGACACGGGACGGAACGAAATCGGCCCCCTGGATCACATCCAGTTCGCGCGCACTCGTCGCGTAGTAGTGGGCGAAATCGACCGCCTCACTCACCTCGGGGTCGCCCTCGGCGATCGTCTTTCCGGTCTCGGCCGCCATCACCTCGATCAGGTGGTCCCTGTTCGCGGCGAGTGCCCTTCCGGCCCGGTCCAGGACGGAGGCACGCTGGAATCCGCTGAGCGCGCCCCATTCCTCGCCCCGGCGGGCGACCGCCGCGACGATCCGATCCAGCTCATCGCTGCTCGTGACGCGGGCCGCCGCGATCGTCTCCGTGCCCAGGACGGACGCCGGCACACGGTCCAGGATCCGGCGACCCCACGCGCGATTGGCCGGAAGCGCAGGGTCGGTGTCAGGCGTGTTGCGGAACGCCCCGAGTGCGTCCCGTCGGTCGAGATCGTCAGGCGAGATCCCGCCGCGGCTCAGCCCCAGAACCACATTGGTCAGGCTTCCATCGACTCCGTCGATCCCCTCAGCGTCGCCGGGAACGGCAGCGAGCTCCTCAGCTGTCGCGGGGGGCTTGGTCAGTGACTCGTCCTCCCCGTTCCACTCGGTAGCGCGATCCTGCGTTCGATTCGGGCTCGGCGCCCGCCCCATCGCGCCGGGAGAGACTTCGAGCGCTGCGAGCGACGCCACGAACCGCGCCTTCTCGCGATCGAACAGCGTTGTGCTCGAATCGAGCTCGTAGACGGCGGACATGAAATTCTCGGAACTCGCGTTCTCTTCGAGCCTCCGGATCAGGTACGAGATCGCGACGTCGAATTCCGCCGGGTTCACCACCGGCGTGTAAAGAAGCAGGCTGCCGACCGTGTTCTTGACCGCATCCGCCTGTGCGGTCGCCATCCCGAGCAGCATCTCGAAATCGATTCTGCTCTCGACGCCGCGTTCGTTGGCGAGCAGCCACGCGAAGGCCACGTCGAAGAGGTTGTGCCCGGCGACGCCGATGCCGACCGCTTCAGCGTTCTCCGGACGCAGCGCCCAGTCGAGGACGCGCTTGTAGTTGGTGTCCGTATCCTGCTTGGTCGCGTAGGGAGCCAGGGGCCACCCGTGGATCGCCGCATCGACGCGTTCCATCGCCAGGTTGGCACCCTTGACCACGCGCACTTTGATCGGAGCGCCACCGGCCGAACGACGCTGTCGCGCCCATGCGGTGAGCTCCTGCAACGCACCGAGCGCGTCCGGCAGGTATGCCTGAAGGACCACGCCCGCCTCGAGACCCTCCAGACCGGGCTGCTCGAGCAGCCGGGTGAACACCGCGATGGTCAGGTCGAGGTCCTTGTACTCCTCCATGTCGAGGTTGATGAACTTGGGGGTGGCAGACGCGGCGGCGAGGCGGTACAGCGGGGTCAAGCGCTCGACGACGTGCTCGACGGCTTCGTCGAACGCCCACATCGACAGCTGGCTGACCACGGATGAGACCTTGATCGAGACGTAGTCGACGTCATCGCGCGCCAGCATCGCACGCGTGCCCTCCAAACGCCGAGCAGCTTCCTTCTCGCCAAGGACAGCTTCGCCGAGAAGATTAAGATTCAGTCGCGCTCCGTGACCCTGCGGATCGCTCGGGCGGCGCAGATGCTCGATCGCCGGGCCGAGCCTGTCGGGGCTCGCATCCACGACGAGATGCCCGACCATGCCGCGCAGCACTCTGCGCGCGATCGGCACGACCACCCAGGGAAAGGCGGGAGCCAGCAATCCGCCGATGGCGAGCGCTGTCCGGAGATGCCATGGCAGGAACCCGGGGATGTTCCGAGACACCGCGTGCAGGTTGTTCGCGGCGACGAAGAGATCCTGTGGTCGTGCGACACCGTCGACGAAGCCGACAGCGAAATCGAGCCCGTTCGGGTCCTTGAGCACGCCGGCGAGTCGCTCAGCAGCGGGATCCTGATTCTCCCGGCCGCGCTGGGCGCTCTCGGCGAGCCAGGCGCGCACGAGTTCGACCGCCCGGTCGGCGAGGGCCTGACGGCTCGGGTCGGCGATTTCGGTGGGGGTCGGCATGTTCACGAGACTATTCCTCCGGGGCCGGGACGTGCTGAACGACTCTTCGTCTCCAGTGTGCAAGCATGATTCTGTTAGGAAAAGTGAAGGTTTCTGAACACTATCGTTCGAGTATCCCGAACGAATGGGGGAGGTGGGATGTGCTCGACGTGAGAAAGCTTCGGCTGCTCCACGAGCTCGCGCTTCGCGGCACCATCACGAACGTCGCACGTGCGCTCTCGTACAGCCCGTCGTCCGTCTCCCAGCAGCTCAGTCAGCTCGAGAAGGAAACGGGGGTCGTCCTGCTCCAGAAGGCCGGCCGCCGGGTGCGATTGACGCCCGAAGCGGAACTGCTCGCACAGCACGCGGCCGACCTTCTCGATCGCCTCGAACAAGCGGAATCGGATCTGCGGTCGTCGGGAACCACCATCAGCGGCATCGTCCGGATCGCCGTCTTCCAATCTGCGGCCCACGCGATCATGCCGCGAGCGCTCAGCATCCTGTCCGCCGAGGATCCGGAGCTTCGGGTCGAGGTGATCGAGCGAGAACCCGAACTCGGCCTCTTCGAGGTGTCCGCGCGAGAACTCGACCTGGTCGTCGCTGAGCAGTATCCGGGGTACACACGTCCGCATCGCGCAGACCTCGATCGGCTCGAGCTCTGCCAGGACGAGATCCGCCTGGCAGCTCCGACAGCGTTGCGGCTCACGGATGCCCGGGACGCACCGTGGGTGATGGAACCGGCCGGGACGGCCTCGCGGCAGTGGGCGATGCAACTGTGCCGGGCCGCCGGATTCGAGCCGGACGTCCGCTTCGAGACGGCAGACCTGATGGCTCACATCCGCCTGATCCGTTCCGGCAATGCCGTCGGGCTCCTCCCGGACCTGGTCTGGGCGGCCGAGGAACCGACCGTGAGACTGGTCGGGCTGCCCGGATCGCCCCACCGGACGGTGTTCACCGCAGCACGCCGCACCGCATCCGCGCGACCGGCGCTTGTAGCCTGTCGGGCTGCACTTGAGCGGGCTCTCGAGGTGTGACCGGTCACCTTACCGGGTGTCTTAGGCTCTGTGCATGGACTCCACCACGCACGATGTCGTCATCGTCGGCGGCGGTCACAATGCCTTGACGGCGGCCGCCTACCTGGCTCAGGCCGGGTTGAGTGTGATCGTCCTGGAGCGGCGGGACGCGGTCGGCGGAGCGGCGGTCAGCGCCGACGCGTTCGGCGGCGTCGGCGCCTGGGTGTCGCGCTACTCTTACCTCGTCAGTCTTCTTCCGGATCGGATCGTCCGCGAGCTCGGTTTGCGGATCCAGCTGGCTCCGCGACGCTACGCGTCATACACGCCGCTGCCCGGCTCGGATCGCGGTCTGCTCATCGACACCGACGACCGTGACGTCACGTCCGCTTCGTTCGCGCAGGTCGGTCCAGCGCAGGAGGCAGAGCGCTATGCCAGGATCGGCGCGGAGACGGAGCGCATCGCCCGTGCGATGTGGCCGACGGTCACCGAACCGTTGCTCACGCGCGCCGAGGCCCGCGCACTGGTCGGAGACGATGCGTTGTGGGACCGGCTGATCGACCGGCCGGTCGGCGAGTACATCGAAGAGAATCTCGACGGCGACCTGGTACGCGGCGTGGTTCTGACCGACGCCCTGATCGGGACTTTCGCCGGGGCGCACGACGAGAGCCTCGACCAGAATCGTTGCTTCCTCTACCACACGATCGGCCGCGGGACCGGACGCTGGGATGTGCCGGTCGGCGGCATGGGCACGATCACGGGCGAACTCGCGCGAGCGGCACGAGAAGCCGGTGCGCGCATCGTGACCCACGCCGAAGTGACCAGCGTCTCCCCCGACGGAGAAGTCCGCTATCGCCGCGGAGAACGCGAGCGGGAAGTCGTCGGGCGGCGCGTGCTCGCCGGCGTCGCACCGTATGTTCTGGACGAACTCCTGGCCGCCGCGGGCGCGGACGGCGCCTCGGCCACACGCCCAGAAGGCTCGCAGGTCAAGGTGAACATGCTCGTACGGCGTCTCCCACGCCTTCGCGATGCAGAACTCGCGCCGTCCGTCGCATTCGCCGGAACGCTGCACGTCAATGAGACGTATTCCCAGCTGGAGAGCGCGTACCGCGGTGCGGTCCGGGGAATCATGCCGGGGCTCATCCCCTGCGAGGTCTACTGTCATACGCTGACCGACCCGAGCATCCTCGACCCGGAACTCGCGGCGACCGGTGCGCAGACGCTGACCGTCTTCGGGCTGCATACGCCCGACCGATGGCTCACGTCGGAGAACAACGATGCGACCCGCGAGCGGATGCAGGATGCCGTCCTGGCCTCACTCGACTCGGTGCTGGGCGAGCCGATAAGCGACCTCCTGATCGATGGGTCGGACGGACGCCCCTGCATCGAGACCAAAACGACCGTCGATCTCGAAGGAGAACTCGGAATGCCCGGTGGGAACATCTTCCACGGACCCCTCGAGTGGCCTTTCGTCGAGGATGACGCGGAGCTGAGCACGGCGGCGGAACGCTGGGGGGTCGCCACGCGGCATCGGCGCATCCTGCTCTGCGGATCCGGTGCCCGGCGCGGAGGCGCGGTCTCGGCGCTCGGGGGCCACAACGCCGCCATGGCGCTCCTGGACGAGTTGCTCTGAGGGAAATCGGATCCGGGGACAGCTCGGCCGGGACAGCTCGGCGGAGGCGGCTCAGAGGAAGCGGCTCAGCGTGACCGGTCATCCCGCACGGGAGAGATTCAGCGGGAGCGGTTCAGCGTGACCGGTGATCCCGCACGGGAGCCCTCGGTCCGTGGCGTTCCATCGGGTGACCGCTTGCAAGAACAAGTCGTACGACACGCTGACGCTGACCAGTCCAAGGCTCGAGGAGTTCGCGCATCCCGTCGTCGTCCACGCGGGACCCGGTGAGCACCGTGCCGACGTAGTGCGCCAGATGGTAGTCGCCGAAACTGACCTCATCGGGTGCTCCGTGGGACCGCTGGATGGTCTCGGCCGCAGTCCACACTCCGATGCCCGGGACCGTCCGCAATCGCCGTGAGCCGTCGTCCTTCTCGGAGCGCTCCAGGCTCTCCGCAACCCGAGCAGCCTCGACGACCGTGCGGGAGCGGCGGGGGTCGACGCCGGCGCGATGCCATTCCCACGACGGGATCCGTCGCCAGACCTCCGGCGACGGTGCGACCCGGAGCATCGCCGGACCGGGCCCGGGGGCGGGCTCCCCGAACCGTCGTAGCAGCCGCGCCCACGAGCGGTATGCCTCGATACTGGTCACCTTCTGCTCGATGATGGCCGGCGCAAGCGCCTCGAACACTCGTCTCGTCGTCATCAGGCGCAGCGCCGGATTGCGCCTCTTCGTCTCCCGCAGAACAGGATGCGCCGACACGTCCAGACCGGACCAGTCGTCTTCGGCGCCGAGCAGCCGGGGAGCACCGGCGATCACCCATTCGGCGCCCGGACCCCAGGCCTGCACGCTCACCGCTCCGCGTGGCTGCTGCGTGATGCGCGCGGTGGCGACGCCTTCCGGAGTGCGGAACGTTCGCCAGAGCCCGCGCGCATCCCACTGAGTCGTCGGATCGTAGGGCCCGCGGCCGAGCATCCCGAGTGTCGCCCGAAGGTCGACCGGCTCCCGGTACTCGCACTCCCACACGCGAAAACCCTACGTCACGGATCCGACAACGCCGCTCGGGACGTCGACGGTTCAGGCCGACAGGTCGAGCGGCCCCGGAGCCAGTTTCTCGGCCGGCAGCGGTCGGCGGCGCCACCGGCCCGGCAGACCCGCGATGCCCCATCCGGTCACGCGGAGCATCGCCTCGACGACGATCCCACCGGTCATCTTGGACGCGCCGTGCTGCCGCTCCACGAAAGTGATCGGCACCTCCGCGACCCGCAAACCTTCTTTATAGGAGCGTCGCACCATGTCGATCTGGAAGCAGTACCCCTGGCTCTGGACGTCGCCGTATCGGATCCGGCGCAAAGCTTCGGCGGTGTAGACGCGGTATCCGCCGGTCGCATCGCGGGCCGGGATGCCGAGTGCGGTCCGCGCGTAGAAGCTGCCGCCCTTCGAGAGGAGCATCCGCCGGCGGGGCCAGTTCTCGACCGCACCTCCTGGAATCCAACGGGAACCGAGCACGACATCCGCGTAGCTGAGCGCTTCGAGCAGCCGCGGGAGCTCTTCCGGTTGGTGTGAGCCGTCCGCATCCATTTCGACTAGAGCCTCGAATCCGGCGTCGAGGCCCCATCGCATGCCGGCGCGATACGCGGCACCGAGCCCTTCCTTGCTGCCGCGGTGGAGAACAGAGACCGCCTCATCCGAGGCTGCGAGTGCGTCGGCGATCTCGCCGGTGCCGTCCGGCGAGTTATCGTCGACCACCAGTACGCTGACCGAGGGCAGGGCCCGCCTGATCCGCGCGATGACCGGCTCCAGGTTCCTCGCCTCGTTGTAGGTGGGAACAACGACGAGCGTCCGCACGGCCTGCTCCCTTTTCGCGCTCACGCGTCTATCTGACCGCGTCGATCTGAGTGTTGTCCTTGCGATCCCGAGGATCCTCTCCAGATTACCGCGCGGGACTGACGGCCGTGGCGACGAAGCCGCCGGTCAGACGCGGACGGCCGTGGCGACGAAGCCGCCCTTCAGACGCGGACGGATTCCCGGCGGGCAGTCCGCTCGGCCTTCCTCTTCTCTTTGCGCTCGGCAGAACGACGTCGAGCCCAGATCCGGGAACGCTGGCTCGAAAGCGTGAGCACGACCAGGATGTCCAGGGGCAGACCGAGCAGCGCCGTCACACTGCTGAACAGGGCCGGCTCCGGATGCCCCGCCGCGTGGTTCGCCGCGGTCGTCACGACGGTGACCGCGCTGAGCGCCATGGCCGTGATACGCGCCCAGTTGCTTCCCCGCCACACGAGGTAGCAGACGATCGCGTAGACGACGAGGCCCGCCGCGAAGACGCCGATGGCCGCCCCGACGATGATCGACGCTGCAGCGCGCTCTTCCACGCCCAGCGATACGTCGAGCAGCCCTTCGGACACGACCTGCCGCCAGCCGGTCAACGCGGAGAATATCCACACGAGCCCGGCCAGAACGCGCAACACCATCAGTACGACGCCCAGGGATGTCGGTGACGGCCTCCGCTCCTCATCCGCGTTCACGGCCTTCATCAGCTGCGCACCTGCGGGATCGGCCGCGGCATCGATCGCCTGCACGTCGAGGATCGGGAGGTTCCCGTCGGTCTCGATCGTGTCGCCACCGCCGTTCCTCGCGTGATACCCGGTCGAGAAGTCTTTGATCAGCTGCACGCGCACATCCGGGCTCGCCTCGGTCACCGTCTTCACGATGTGGTCGCGTTCGATGTCCGTGTTCGCGTCGATCTTGTGCGTGATCTGCAGCGTGAACAGGGAGAAGCCGACAGCGCGATCGAAGGTTCCAGCGGCCAGCCAATCGGCACGGATGCCGCCCGGAAGCAGCCATCCATCCGGGCATTTCCAGAACCGAACGTGATGGCGCTTGGCGGGATTGCCGCGCACCTCCTGCTGATATGCGGCATCCTGCTGTCTGCCGAACAGAAGGAGCGGGCTGACCGGCGCCTCGTCGTAACTACGTCGGAACAGAGTGGAGGAGACGATCCGCCAGCTGCTACGGAACGTCAAAGGGTCCGCCCGGGTCCATCCGCCTGCGGTCATCGCCGTGTGGAGCTGGGCCTCCGTGCCGAGGGCTGCCAGATTGATCGGATCCCCTAGCAGTCCATCACTGGTCCGGGCACGGCCGATGAAGTAGTCGGGGACGTAGATCGCGGTCAGGATCCGGTGGAGTCGCGGAAGCACCAGATACGCGAGCATCAACCAGAAAAGGACGAAGAAAAGGATCAGGAACCAGCCCCAGGACAGGCTCTCGCCCAGGACCAGAATGGCGAGCCACACCGCGGCGGCGCCGCCGAACAGGAAGAAGAGGTTGTCGACGATGGTGGCCGGCTCGGCGAGAGGTGTCGAGTATGTCTTCTCGACTTCCTCCACGTCCGGTTCCGTCATGGGCCTATCGTAGGGCGCCTCAAGCTCCACGCGTATGCTCACTGCATGGCAGTAGCCGGGTCGATCCTCATCGCTGTGGCTGTGGTGATCCACGTGGCGTTGTTCAGCATGCAGAGTGCGACCTGGTCCACGACGTGGCGGCGATTCGCCGTCCGGGATCCCGCGGAGGCGGAGACGTTGAGGCCGATGATCTACCGGCAGGGCTTCTTCCACCTGTTCCTGGCGGTAGGGGCGGCGATCGGCCTGTTCTTCTATTGGACCAAGCTGCACAACGCGGGATTCGCAGTCCTGCTCTTCTGCGCCGGATGCATGGTCCTCGGTGCAGTCGTACTTCTTACCATGGGGCGCAACTACATCCGGCTGGCGCTCGTCGAGGGTGCCGTTCCGCTCGTGGCGCTCGTCCTTCTCTGCCTCGCGTGAGTCTTACGGCAGCCTGCATCGAGGGGATCCGCCGGGATCGCCGAGATCGCCGGGATTGCCGGCCGCAAGTGTCGACCCGGATCAGCGGCAACGCTCACTCGATCAGTTCGCCGCCGGGGGCTTGCTCGTCGCCGTCGATCCGGAGTGCCTCGATGAGTCGGGCGGCGTGCGTGGTCGAGACGATCACCCTCGAGAACTCTTCACCGTCGATGTCGACGACGACGGCCGAACGCTGCTTCCCTTTGATGAGCAGGAAGTCCTTGCCTCCGTGGAACTTCCAGGTGCCGACCGCGAGGGTGAGGGGGACGGCCGCGCCTGGCGCCCGGATGCCGCGGATCCAGATCCACGGGTCCTCGGTGATGGCCACCGACCGAATGCTGTCGCGTGGCACGACCAGGTCATCGCGTCGGAGCGCGAGCACTTTCTCGGCCGCGGTCAGGTGAACCTCGAGACGGTCGGGGTAGACATGCAAATCGGCCATACTCATAGTTTGCCCGGTCCCCTCGGATAATTCGCCCTGTATGTTGTACTTCGTGGCTGACCAAAGACGGACTCCGGGCTCGCAGACTTCACTTCGTGAAGCCAATCGCGCCCGAATCGTTGAAGCCGTGAAGAAATACGGCGGCCTGACCCAGGTAGAACTCGCGGGTGCTACCGGGCTGTCCCCTGCGACCGTCTCCAACATCGTCAAAGAGCTTTCCGCCAGCGGCGTGCTCTTCACATCGCCGAGCACGCGCAGCGGCCGGCGGGCCCAGCATGTGACCCTGGCGCATGCGCTGGGTCTGGTGGTCGGCGTGCATTTCTCGACCCGCCATATGCGGATCGCCCTCGCGGACGTCGCCCAGAAAGTACTCGCAGAGCACCACATGCCACTCGCCCGCGACCACCGCGCGGACAACGAACTCGACAAGACGATGCTGCTCCTGGCGGACATGCTGGACGACCTGGACGCGGGGATGGACGAGGTGCTCGCGCTCGGGATCGCGCTCCCCGCCCCCCTGCACGAGAAGACCGGGCGCATCGCGCGCACCGGGATCATGCGCGGGTGGGACGGCGTACCCGTCGCCGAGGTGATGGAACGCCGTCTGAAGAAGCCCGTCTTCGTCGACAATGCCGCCAACCTGATCGCCCTGGCAGAGTCCCGCCTCGGTGCCTCGCGGGGCAAGAGCAACTCCGTCACGCTCGACATCGGCGACGGGATCGGCGCCGGTCTGGTCCTGAACGGCCGCATCTTCCGGGGCCACAACGGGGCTGCGGGCGAATTCGGCCACACCACCATCATCGAGAACGGGCCGTTGTGCCGATGCGGGAACCGCGGGTGTCTCGAGGCGGTCGCCGGTGGCCCGGCGATCCTGGAAAGCCTCCCGGACTCGCTCCGCACACTGAAACTCAACGACGTGGTCCTGCGTGCCATGGCGGGCGACGCCGCCTGTTCCCGCGCCCTCGCGGATGCCGGCCGTCACATCGGGGTCGCCACGGCCAACCTGTGCAACCTGCTGGATCCGGAACGGATCGTCGTCGCGGGTGAGCTCGCCCGTGCCGGCGAGCTTCTCCTCGGCCCGCTCCGCCACGCGGTGGAGCACGCGATCATCGTGGACGAGGACATGATGCCGGACATCATGCAGGGTCAGCTCGGCACCAGAGCGGCGACGCTCGGTGCGATCGCATACGCGGTCGATCGGGTCAACGTGATCAGCGAGGGCCAGCCCGGACCGGGCGACGACTGAACGGCCGTGAGCAGGTGCTTGCCCGGATCGAGGAGAGCGCTTGCCGGACGGAGTCCCATGCATCCCGATCCCCCAGTCCTGTCCGACATATATGCGGCTCCTGAACGATATTGAGTTGTTACTCAATCCTTGAGTTCAAGACTTGACGCCAAACTAGAGAACTGCCATGCTCGTGCAAGTCGCCAAAGTGGGCGACCCAGAACCGGAGGTTTTTCAATGAAGATCGCCACCGCAAAGGCAGTGATCGCCGCTGCCGCGATCCTGCTCGCTGCCGGCTCGCTCACCGCGTGTACGAACGGCTCCGGGGGCTCTGGCTCCAGCCCGTCCGCCAACGTGTCGAGTGCGAAAACCGCGAAGATCGGGCTGCTCCTGCCCGACTCGGTAACGCCCCGCTATGCAGCGGACGACCACCCGATGTTCCAGGCCAAGCTCAAGTCGCTCTGCCCGAAGTGCACGCTGCTCTACGCGGATGCCGACGGTGACGCGGCCAAGCAGCAGCAGCAAGCCGACTCGATGCTGACAGAGGGCGCCAAAGTCCTCGTGGTCGATGCTGAAGACGGTGAAGCCGCGGCTTCGATCGTCGCAGACGCCAAGAAGCAGAACGTGCCTGTGATCGCCTACGACCGTCTGATCGACAGCCCGGACCTGTCCTACTACATCTCCTTCGTCAACCAGAAGGTCGGCAAGTTGCAGGCCACCGCGCTGATCGCCCGGATGAAGCAGCTCGGCATCCCTGCCGGCAGCGGCATCATCCAGATCAACGGCTCGCCCACCGACAACAACGCCACGCAATTCGCGCAGGGCGCCAACTCGGTGTTCAACAGCTCGGCGAACCCCTACAAGATCCTGGCTTCCTACCAGACCCCCAACTGGGACGGCACGCTCGCCCAGAACTGGGCCGCCAGCCAGATCACTCAGTTCGGCAGCAAGATCAAAGGAATCTACGCCGCGAACGACACGACCGGACAGGGCGCGCTTGCCGCTCTGAAGGCCGCTAACTTCACGCCGATCCCGCCGATCACCGGCCAGGACGCCACACTCGTGGGCATCCAGGACATCCTCACCGGGCTGCAGTACATGACCATCTACAAGCCGATCAAGCCGGAAGCCTCCCAGGCCGCCGTCCTCGCGTTCGACCTCGCCCAGGGCAAGCACCCGAAGGCGCCGACGACGCAGAAGACGCCGGGCACGGCAGGCCCTTCGGCCACCATCCCGTCCTTCCTGCTCCAGCCGGAAGCGGTGACGGCGAAGAACATCCAAAGCACCGTGATGAAGGACGGCTTCTACACCTACGCGCAGGTGTGCACGCCGCAGTTCGTCTCGGCCTGCAAGAAGTACGGCGTCACGAAGTAGCCGACGCATCCGGCGGGGTGGCACTTTGCCGCCCCGCCGGGTGTACTTTTTGCCTCACGTACGAATTCAAAGGAGAAACCGTGACGATGGAATCGGCAGTAGCCGAACCCGAAGCGCCAACCCGTGAGCCGGTGCTCTCGCTCCGCGGGATATCGAAGGCGTTCGGTGCCGTCCAGGCGCTGACCAACGTCGAGTTGGACGTGTACCCCGGCGAAGTGGTTGCGCTGGTCGGAGACAACGGTGCCGGTAAGTCCACCCTCGTCAAGATCCTGTCCGGGGTCCATCCGCCGGATAGCGGAAAGATCATCTTCAACGGCCGCGAAGTCTCCATCACCTCGCCTGCCGTCGCCCGTGAGCTGGGCATCGCCACCGTCTTCCAGGACCTCGCGCTCTGCGACAACCTGGACGTCGTCGCCAACCTCTTCCTCGGTCGCGAGATCGTCAATTACACCCTGAACGAAGAAGAGATGGAGAAGCGGTCCTGGAGTCTGCTCCGCCAGCTCTCCGCGCGCATCCCCTCAGTTCGAATCCCCGTCGCGTCACTTTCCGGCGGGCAACGGCAGACCGTCGCGATCGCGCGTTCCCTGATCGGCGAACCCCAGGTCGTGATCCTCGACGAACCGACCGCGGCCCTCGGCGTCGCGCAGACAGCAGAAGTTCTGAACCTGGTCGAGCGACTGCGCGAGCGCGGCCACGGCGTGATCCTGATCAGCCACAACATGGCCGATGTGCAAGCGGTCTCCGACCGGGTCGCCGTGATGCGGCTCGGTCGCAACAACGGCACCTTCCGCGTCGCCGAGGTCAGCTACGAGGAGATCATCGCGGCGATCACGGGCGCCACCGACAACGCCGTGACCCAGCGCGCCCAAGCCGTCGCCGACAGCGCGGTGACCCAGCGCGCCCAAGCCGCCGCCGACAGCCAGAAGGAGAATCTTCAGTGATGTCCAGCACCAGCACCGAATCGCCGGCGGAGCAGGCGGCAGACCTCCAAGACGAACGTCTCATCCAGCATGAGGGACTCCTTGGCGCCGCGCGCTCGTTCCTTGTCCGGATGCGCGGTGGGGATCTCGGCTCGCTGCCGGTGATCGCGGGCCTCGTCCTGATCTGGATCATCTTCCAGATCCTGAACCCGAACTTCCTCTCCGCCAACAACCTGGTGAACCTGGCCCTCCAATGCGCTTCGGTCGGCGTGATCGCCATCGGCATCGTGCTCGTGCTGCTTCTCGGTGAGATCGACCTCTCGGTCGGATCGGTCAGCGGTCTGTCCGGCGCGATCGTCGCGATCACCTTCCTGCACTTCCACGTCCCGCTCGTGATCGGCATCCTGCTGGCCCTCGTGGCGGCCGCCGTGATCGGACTGATCTACGGCTACCTGTTCACCCGGTTCGGCGTGCCCAGCTTCGTGATCACCCTGGCCGGTCTGCTCGCGATCCTCGGTTTCCAGCTGGCCGTGCTCGGGCCGGAAGGATCAGTCGAGATCCCGTTCAGCTCCTGGCTCGTCGAGTTCGCCCAACGTTGGTTCCTGCCACCGTGGGCCGGCTATGCCCTGGCGTTCATCGCCGCACTCTCGCTGTTCATGAGCAGTGTGAACAAGTCCCGGCGGCGCGCGCGAGCCGGCCTCTCCGTCGGCTCCATGTCCGTGACGCTGGTGAAATCCATCGCGCTTCTCGTATTCCTGTGCGCGCTCGTCTGGTACCTGGCGACCAGTGACGGCGTCGGCGTGATGTTCGTGTTCTTCATCCTCCTGATCGTGTTCGTCAACTTCATGCTGACCCGAACGCGCTGGGGACGGAACGTGTTCGCGGTCGGCGGCTCGGAAGAGGCGGCACGCCGGGCCGGCGTCAAAGTGAACCGGGTCTACATCTCGGTGTTCATCGTCTGTTCGGTGCTGGCCGCGGTCGGCGGCATCCTGGCTGCCGCCTATGGCGGGTCCGCGACGCAATCCAGCGGCACGAACAACGTAAACCTCGACGCGATCGCATCTGCGGTGATCGGCGGCACGAGCTTCTTCGGCGGGCGTGGGGGCGCCTACTCGGCGTTGCTCGGAATCGTGGTCATCCAGTCGATCGCGTCGGGCCTGACATTGCTGAACCTGAACTCGGACGTGCAGTTCATGATCACCGGCGGGGTTCTGCTACTCGCGCTGATCATCGACTCGGTGTCGCGGCGGTCCCGCGCTGCGCACGGGCAGGCGTAAGGGACGGCGTAAGGGACGGCTGCGGGGGTCATGGGCCTGGCGGTACGCTCCTCTTGGGGGCTGCACCCTTGGGGGCTGCACCGTTGGGGGCTGTCCCCCGTTGGCAATGCAGGTAATACAGCCGCGAGGCGCGGCGAAAACGGCGTGTCGGGAACCGACACGACAGGTTCACCTGAATTACCGACGGCATACATCCCCACGCTGACCCCACCGGACTTTGCCGGACCGGGCCACCTTCGGCTGTCGGCCAGCTCCGCCGCATGTTGCACGTTGGCCCACCCGTTGGTTGGCTATGCAGGTAAAAGAGCCGCGACACGCGGCACGAACGACGTGTCGGGGACCGACACGACAGGTTTTCCTGAATTACCGGCCCCAATTGTCTGAAGGACCTACCGCTGCGCGACGAATTCCGACGTCGGGCAGCCGCCGCATGTTGAAGGCGGGCACACCCTCCGTTGGCAATGCAGGTAAAACGGCCGCCGCAGACGGCACGAACGACGTATCGGGGGCCGACACGACAGATTTACCTGAATTACCGACCCAAACACACGGGACGGACCGAAGTGGGACCGCTGCCGAAATCGGGTATCCCAGTCAGTACTAGCGGAGCGGCAGCCGGTCAGGACGGGCGGACGAAGCAGCAGCCGGACCCAGGCCGCGCGGACGGGAGCAGTCCGGCTCAGCCCGGGCGGACGGAGCGGCAGCAGCCCGGTCAGGACGGGCGGGCCCCAGCAGCGGCAGCCGCAGCCGCGGGGAGTGCGGCGCGGATTCGTTCGACGGTTGCGGCGTCATGGGCTGCTGTCACGAACCATGCCTCGAAGACGCTCGGCGGCAGGTTGACGCCTGCGTCCAGCATGCTGTGGAAGAACGGGCCGTAACGGTACGCCTCCTGGGATTGGACCTCGTCGTAGGTGCGGGGAGGACTGGCGAAGTCGCCGAAGACGAAGCTGAACAGGTTGCCCGCGCGCTGGACTCGGTGCGCGACGCCGGCCTCGGACAGCGCGGCGGACACGTCCGAGGAGACAGTGTCCGCGACCTCGTCGAGTTTTGAATAGACGGCGGCGTCAGCCGCTCGCAATGTCGCCAGACCGGCTGCCACGGCGACCGGATTGCCGGACAGAGTACCCGCCTGGTAAACCGGGCCGGCCGGAGCGAGGTAGTCCATGATCTCCGCGCGGCCGCCCAACGCCGCGAGCGGCATTCCGCCGCCGATGACTTTTCCGAACGTGAACAGGTCTGGCGTGTACGAACGATCGAGACCCCAGAAACCGGCCGGCCCGACTCGGAAACCGGTGAGGACCTCATCGAGGATTACGAGCGACCCGTACCGGTGAGCCAGATCGATCAAGGCGGCGTTGAATCCCTCGTCCGGCGGCACGACGCCCATGTTGGCGGCCGCCGCCTCGGTGATCACTGCCGCGATCTCGTCGCCACGCTCGGAGAACACGGTCTCGAGCGCAGCGAGATCGTTGTAAGGCAGCACCAGCGTCTGCGCCGCGATCTCCGGAGTCACACCCGCAGAACCGGGCAGGGCGAGCGTGGCGAGACCGGAACCCGCCGCAGCGAGCAGGCCGTCGGAGTGACCGTGGTAATGGCCGGCAAACTTTATCAGGAGCGAGCGTCCAGTGAAGCCGCGGGCGAGCCGGATGGCGGTCATCGTCGCCTCGGTTCCGGTTGAGACCAAACGGAGCTTCTCGATCGCCGGAACCCGCGAGATCACTTCTTCGGCGAGATCGGTCTCACCGGGAGTGGACGCACCGAAAGACAGCCCTCGGGCAGCAGCGTCCTGGACAGCCGCGACGACACCGGGATGCGCGTGGCCGAGAATCGCAGGACCCCACGAGGCGACCAGGTCGACGTACTCTCGGCCATCCGCGTCGATCACGTAGGCACCGTGCGCAGACACGAGAAAGCGGGGCGTCCCGCCGACAGAACGAAACGCGCGAACCGGCGAGTTCACGCCGCCCGGAATGACACGTTGCGCACGCTCGAACTGCACCTCGTTGAGATCGCTCCCCTTGAGATCCGTCGGTTTGAGATCGCTCCCCTTGAGATCCGTCGGCTTGAGATCGGTCATCGCAGCCACTCCGCGAGCTCGATCGCCCAGTATGTGAGTACCGCATCGGCGCCTGCCCGCCTGATGCTCGTCACCGTCTCCTCGATGGCCCGGCGCCGGTCGATCCAGCCGTTGGCGGATGCAGCCTCGATCATCGCGTACTCCCCTGAGATCTGATAAGCCCAGACCGGTACTTCGCTGATCTCGGCGACATCGGAGAGGATATCGAGGTAGCTCATCGCCGGTTTGACCATGAGGACGTCCGCACCCTCTTCGAGATCGAGTCGCGCTTCCCTTAGACCCTCGCGTCGGTTCGCGGGATCCTGCTGATACGTTCGCCGGTCCCCCTGCAGCTGGGAGTCGACCGCTTCGCGGAATGGACCGTAGAACGCCGAGGCGTACTTCGCCGCATAGGCGAGGATCGCTGTGTCGATCCGGCCAGCCGCGTCCAGCGCCTCACGGATCGCGGCGACTTGGCCGTCCATCATGCCGCTCAGCCCGAGCAGCTCTGAACCGGATTCGGCCTGAACGAGTGCCATCTCGCGATAACGCTCGAGCGTGGCATCGTTGTCCACCAGTCCGCGCGAGTCCAGCACTCCGCAGTGCCCGTGATCGGTGAACTCGTCCAGGCAGAGATCGGTCTGCACCACGAGCGCGTCGCCCACCTCGTCCGCAGCGACACGGGTCGCGACGTTCAGGATCCCATCCGGATCGGTTGCACCGGAGCCGATCGCGTCGCGTTGCTCGGGAATCCCGAACAGCATCACGCCGCCGATCCCGGCCTCGGCCGCCTCGTTGACCGCCCGCTTCAAGCTGTCGAGACTGTGCTGGACGACTCCCGGCATCGACTGGATCGCCACGGGTTCGCGCACGCCCTCGCGGACGAACATGGGCAGGATCAGCTCCGCCGGATGAACGCGGGTCTCAGCGACCAAACGACGTAAGGCCGGGGTGGTGCGGAGCCGGCGGGGACGGATGTAGGGACGGGTGAATTCACTCACCCGACAAGCCTACGACCGCGCCACAGCGACTCGCACAGCGGCCGCTCAGAGTGTGCAGCGAAGCGCACGGAGAGGACCTGTGCAGGGCACAGCGGCCGCTCAGGGTGCAGCGCTGCGCACGGTGCAGACCTGTGCAAGCACAGCGGTCGCTCAGAGTGTGGAGTCCTCCGCGCGCTCACGCTCCGTGGAGGACACGGCGTCCTCACGACCCAGTGCAACGCGCACCACGGCATCGATCAGCGAAGCCGCCGACCGCTCGTCCGCGACCACATCCACCCGCAACCCGTACTTCTGGGCATCCCTGGCAGTCTGTGGCCCGATGGCCGCGACCAGCGTCCCTTCGGGGACCGGTCCGAGCTGCTGCTGGACCTGCTCCGCCACACTTCCGCTTGTGACCAGGATCGCGTGGATGCGCCCCTCGGCGACATCGGCGACCACTTTCTCGGACACCGGGACACCGATCGTCCGGTAGGCGACCACCGAATCGACCCGGTGACCGATCCTTCGCAGACCCTCGGTGAGCAGGGGCTTGGCGATCTCCGAGCGCAATGTGAGGACGCGAAGCGGAACCGCTCCCTGCGTCGCCGCCTCCCACTCGGCAAGGAGCCCGCGAGCGGAGTTGTCTTCGGACGGGACCAGGTCCACCCGGTATCCGGCAGCCGCGAGGGCCGCCGCCGTGGTCTCGCCGACCGCCGCGACCCGCGTCGACGCCGGAATCACGGCGCTCTGCGCGCTCAGGACGTCGACCGTGGTCGCGCTCGTCACGGTGATCCAGTCGAACGCGCCGTCGGCCAGGCGAGCCAGCGCCGCCTCGAGCGTCTCCGGCTCACGGCTCGGCGCGAAGTTGATCATCGCGGCCACAACCGGTGAAGCACCACGGGCGCGCAGGTCGGCGGCCACGCTGTCCCCCCACGGGCCGCCTCGCGGCACCAGGACACGCCAGCCGTTCAACGGTTTCGGCATGGAGTTCGTCATCGCGCACCTCCCATCGGGGCCAGATCGGCCGCTCCGGACTCGAGAAGATCCGCAACGACGCGTCGTGCAACGTCGTGCGCCGCTTCGGCGAGCCCCGCAGCGTTCAGCCGCTCGGGCGTCGCAGCGTGCGAGCTCGTCAGCCTCGCCGCCCCATCCGGCCGGTAGACCGTCGCAGTCAGGAAGAAAAGCCCGTCGTCGACCATCGCGGTCACGCCGACCGGAGCGGCACAGCCCGCTTCCAGACCAGCCAGTACAGCGCGTTCGGCCGTCACCGTCGCCCGGGTCGTGACGTGGTCGATCGCCTTCAGAGCACGCGCGAGCGGACTGGAACCCGTGGCATCCCCCTCGCGGACCTCGATCGCAAGCGCGCCCTGGCCCGGAGCCGTCGGCACCTCGGACAGGGAGAACAGTTCCGTGATCGCTGCCGAGCGGCCGAGACGCCCGAGACCCGCGGCAGAAAGGATCACCGCATCCAGGTCACCGTCCGTCACACGCCCGAGCCGGGTGTCGACGTTGCCGCGCAGATCGACGACCTCCACGTCCGAACGACGGGCCAGCAACTGCGCGACGCGACGCGGGGAACCCGTCCCGATCTTCGACCCCTCCGGCAGTGCGGCGAGTGCGAGGTCGTCCCGGGCGCACAGAGCGTCGCGCGCATCCGCCCTCTGAGGAAAGGCACCAATGGTGAGGCCGTCGTAGGGCGCAGTCGGAAGGTCCTTGAGCGAGTGCACGATCAGGTCGCACTCGTCCTCGAGAAGCGAGAGGCGCAGTGCGCTGGCGAAGACGCCGGTCCCGCCCAGACTTGCAAGCGATTCCCGCGAAGTGTCGCCCTGGGTGGTGACCGTCACGATCTCCACCGGCAGACCGGATGCGCGTCCGATCGCATCGGCCACGACACCGGTCTGCGAGAGCGCGAGCGCGCTGCCTCGCGTGCCGACCCTCAGCACGTCACGAGCTCCTTCAGCGGTCACGGAGCGAGCCCCGCGGCGGCAGGCTTGAAGCCGAGCCGCACGTTCTCACAGCAACCGGGCCTGCACACGTCGTACCAGGGTCCGAGCTCCGTCATCGCCGGACGCTGTCCCGGTGGAGTTCCGTTCAGACGTTCTGCGACCAGGTCGACGAGACCCGTGACGAACGCACGATGCACGCCCGGCGTCGGCACGCGCACCGAATACAGTCCGTTCTCCTTCGCCGTCTCGGTGGCTTCGTTGTCCAGGTCCCACTTGACTTCCATGTGGTCGCTGACGAAACCGAGCGGCACGATGATGACGGCGCGGATCCCGCGGGCCGGGAGCTCCGCGATCACGTCGTTGATGTCCGGGTCGAGCCACGGCATGCTCGGCGGACCGCTCCGCGACTGATAGACCATCTGCCATCCGATCGCTTCCTCGGTGGCCTCGAGCATGACGACTTCCGCGACCGCGCGGTGCTGAGCGACGTAGGCGCCGCCCTCGCCGAAACCGCGCGAGGCGGGACCTGAGCGCTCCGCGTCCGCACTCGGGATCGAGTGGGTGGTGAAGAGGATCTCGACCTCGCGCGCGAGGGAGATCCCCGGCACCGCATCCGACACCTCGTCGAGTGCTGCACGCAGGCCTTCGATGAACGGCGTGACGAACCCGGGGTGATCGAAGTACTGCCTCACCTTGTCGACGTTCAGCTCGCCCTCGAGTCCCGTCTCGTGGAGCGCTCCGGCGATGTCCTCGCGGTACTGGCGGCAACTGGAGTAGGACGAGTACGCGCTCGTGGCCACAGCCAGCAAGTTGGAAAGGCCTTGCTCGTGGGCCTCACGCAGGGCATCCGCCAGATACGGATCCCAGTTGCGGTTGCCCCAGAGCACAGGGAGATCGATGCCGCGGTCGGCCAGCTCCACCTCGAGCGCGGCCTTGAGCTCGCGGTTCTGATCGTTGATCGGACTCACTCCCCCGAAATGGCGGTAGTGGTGCGCGACCTCTTCGAGGCGTTCGTCCGGGATTCCGCGGCCGCGCGTCACATTGCGGAGGAACGGGATGACGTCGTCCTGCCCCTCCGGGCCGCCGAACGCCGCGAGCAGGATGGCGTCGTATGCGACGGGTGCGATCACGTACTCCGGACCGGATGCGGCGGCTTCGGTCGCTCCGATCACGCGGGGAGCATCACTCACTGAAGAACCTCCACGAGCTCTACCGCTGCGACCCGGCGCCCGGTGTAGAACGGGATCTCCTCGCGCACATGCATGCGTGCATCCGTCTGCCGCAGATCCCGCATCAGGTCGACGAGGTCGACCAGCTCGTCGGACTCGAGCGGGAGGATCCACTCATAGTCGCCGAGAGCGAACGCGGCCACCGTGTTCGCCAGAACCGTACGGAACGCGGCCCCCTTGCGCCCGTGCTCGGCCAGCATCCTGGACCGCTCCTCATCCGGAAGCAGGTACCACTCGTAGCTGCGCACGAACGGATAGACCGTCAGCCATTCTCGCGCCTCCTTGCCACGCATGAACGCCGGGACGTGGCTCTTGTTGAATTCCGCGTCGCGGTGAACGCCCATCGCGTTCCAGGTGGGGAGCAGGGCGCGGAAAAGGCGAGTGCGGCGCAATTGCCGAACACCCCATTGCAGAGCATCGGCGTGCGCACCGTGCAGCCACACCATCACGTCGGCGTCTGCACGCATACCGGACACATCGTAAAGACCGCGGGTGGTGACGCCGTGTTCTTCGAGATCGGCGATCACGCCCTCGAGTTCGGCGACGACGCCTGAGACTTCGGAGCCGTCCAGATCGTCCGGACGGGCCGGGTCGCGGCGGAAGACCGCCCAGAGTGTGAAGGGACCTGCCGCGTCAACGGAATCCGCAGACGTGCCAGGAATCGGGTCTGTCATACCCCACAGTCTCTCTCGGTTCGCGCCGAGCGCAAAAACCGAAGGGTAGACTCAGCCGACTACCTCTGCCCCCGACGGACGGCGAGCCAGACGAGCGCTCCCGCCGAGATCGCGGCGCCGGCCACGATTCCGACGGCGACCATGGGGTTCTCGGCTCGGATCCGAGCGATCCGCTGCCGCACACGTTTCGGGACGTTGAGCTTGGCTTCCAGCTCGTTCAGCGCCGCTGCGAGCTCGGCACGCGCCCGGGCGGAGTCCGTGTTCAGTTCACCGGTCATAGGAGCCCATGCCTTTGATCGCGTCGATATCGTCCTTGACGCTGGCGATGGTCCTCTCCGGCGCCAGCGAACCCATCTTCTTGAACGAGCGCACCCCGACGAGAGCGAGAATGCCTGCGATGACCAGAAGTGCGACCGCGACGATCAGCGCGGCCAGCCAAGCGGGCAGCACGACGGCGAGCCCCAGCACGGCGGTCGCAATGAGTACACACAGTCCGAAGAACGCGAAGACCGCAGCACCCACGAACATGCCCATTCCCACGGCGGCATGCTTCGCCTTGTCCGCCAGCTCCGCTTTCAGCCGGTTCAGCTCCGCCTTGATGACGGCGATGACCAACCCGGGCAACTCGGAGATCAGCGTGATCAGGGAACGCGATCCACGCCCGTTTTCACCGCTCATCGCGCTCTACGCCTCCCGAGTTCGTCCTGTGTCATGGGTCGGATGGTAGTCCTCATGAGAATGACAGTCCATGGGCCCGGAATCCGGACCTACTCGCTGCTCGGGACGGCTGACCCGGTGTCGACGGGACCGTTGGACTCGCCCTTGTGAGGCGACTGCCCGAGGCTCGCCGGACGCCTGTCTCCTTTGGAGCGGCCCTGAACGACCTTTTTGATGCCGACGTATAGTGCGCCCGGAATATCGCCGATCTTCTCGGCCGCGTAATCCTCGAGTTGCCCGACCTGCCGCTGGATCCCAGGCGATTCCCACACCTTGAGAGCGGCGGACTTCATCTGCTCGTAGCGCTTCCGACCCGCCCGCGTGCCGAGTACGTACCCGACCGCGACACCCGTGATGAAGATCAGCTTTCCGCGCATGCCGGCCCCCGTTCGCTAGTCCTTGCCCGCCAGTTCCTTCCAGCGTAGCCCCCGAACGGCCCGTGACGCCTCCCTTGCGTTGGGAACGACCGACGCCAGGCCGGTACCCGTGAGCCACGCACCGGTCACCTCGAGGGCGTCGACTTCGGCGACCGCGTCGCGTACTGCGGCGATCCGTTCGCGCTCGCCCACCGCCGCGAACGGGAGTGCGTTCGTCCATCGGGTCCGCGCGAATCCGACGATCGAGGATTCCGGAATGGGAATGCCGAGAAGCTCGGAGGCATCCCGCCGCGCGAGCTCGCGGAACTCGCCATCGTCCACATCCGCGGTCTCGCTCGGCTTTCCCGCGCGCCCGTAGGAGAGGCGCACGACGTGACGGCCTTCGCCCACCGCATCGGCCAGCCACGCCCATTTCGCCGTCGCGTGGGTGAGCGCCTTGGCTTGAACACCTCCGGCGTCCTCCGCGACCAGTATTCCGGTGCCCCGCGGGTGGGATGCCAGCTCAGGGACGTCGACGACGAGAGTGGCCAACTCGACACTCGAAGCTTCGGGCCAGCCGAGATCGGCAAGTCCGCCCAGGGAGGCGTCCGCCGGTGCGAGGATGCGAAGCGCAACAGGACCGGGGGCGGCCACGATCACGGCATCCGCGTCGATCGCCTCGCCGTCTGCCAGCCGGACGATCCAGTGCGGGTCCGGGATCCGCGGTCCAGCGCCCGCATCGGGGCCGGAGTACCCGTCGCGCTGGGCGGCCCGGTTCCCGTCGAGCTGGCCGGCCCGGCCCCCGTCGAGCGCCTGCGACCCGATCTCGGAGAGCAGCTCCGTCTCGTTCTCGTCGATCGAGTCGATTTCATCGTCCGTCCCCTCGGACGCCGTGGACAAGTCTTCGTCGAGCGCCGGCGGGCGCCACGGTTCGAGTGCGACGACCGGGGATTCCGTCAGGATGCGCCCGCCGCGCCCGATGACATCGGCCTCCAGCGCAACCACGAGCGTCTGCAGACCGCCGACCAGACCCCCGACCGCGCTTCCCGCTTTCGCGGCGGACCGAAGGGTGGCGACACCGCCGGAGAGAGACCCCGCGCGCGTGATCGCCTGGTTGAGCCCCGGCGCCACGACAGCGACATCCAGCTCATCCGGCTCGGCAGAATAGACACCGGTTGCGACAGGAGCGACCAGCCGGTTGAGCACCTTCGACCCCATGCGTTTGCGGACCAGGGCTCCCAGGTTGCGTTCCTGCCCGATCTTGAGAATCGGCATGACTCGGTCCAGATAGGCGCGGAGTGCGCCCGACCACCCGATCGCGCGGATCACGTCGGCCGCGAGCGGCGAGCTGGGGATGCCGAGCAACCCGGCCTTCGGCAACGGAACGGTGTCGTCCCCCAGACGAACCCACGCGCCTTCCGGATCCGGCTCGGCGAGACGATCCGTCAGCCCCAGCTCATCGATCAGGGACGCGACATGGCCTCCCCGCGTGGCGAAGCTCTCGGCTCCGGAGTCCAGACGGATACCCGCGACGTCGTGGGATGCCACGCAGCCCCCGACCGTCTGCGTCGCTTCCAGGAGAGTGACCTCGAATCCGGGACGAGCGCTTTCGCGCGCAGCGACCAGACCCGCGACCCCGCCTCCGATGACGACGATCCGGGTCGGCGGCGCATCGAGGCTGCGCAACGCGAGGACGGTCTCGTCGGGTTCCGTGGGCGGGGTCATCGCTTCAGAGCCCGTGGGCGAACTCGACGATCCGGGTGAGGACCGTCGGATCGGTCTCCGGCGGCACGCCGTGACCGAGATTGAGGACATGTGAGGGTGCGCTCGTCCCGCGGCGGACGACGTCGCGAACGTGATCTTCGAGCACCGGCCACGGCGCAGCGAGCACCGCCGGGTTTATGTTGCCCTGCAGCGGGACGACTCCGCCGAGCCGGGCGCTCGCTTCGTCCAGAGAGATGCGATCGTCGACGCCGACGACATCGACCCCCGCATCGCGCATAGCCGGAAGCAGCTCACCCGTCCCGACACCGAAATGGACGATCGGCACAGTGCGTTGCGACGTGCGCAAACCATCCGTCGTCTCGTATCTCAGGTCGTGCACATGGTCGAGGACCCGCGCCGACGCGGGAGCGACGTAGCGCGAATAGTCATCCTTCGACAGCGAGCCCGCCCACGAGTCGAACAACTGAGTCGCGCTGGCCCCGGCAAGCACCTGAGCACGAAGGAAGGCTCCGGTGACATCGGCGATCCAGGTCGTGAGGGATGACCATGCCTCGGGCTCCGCATGCATCAGCGTTCTCGCGCGCAGATGGTCCTTCGACGGGCCGCCCTCGACGAGGTAGGCGGCGAGGGTGAACGGCGCGCCGGCGAACCCGATCAGCGGGAGGTCCCCGGACCCGATCCCGGCCAGTTCTTCGACCGTGCGGCGCACACCCTCGGAGACCGGGTCGAAAGCCTTCTCGGTGAGGCTCGCCGGGTCGAGGCGCGTCAATTCGCGCACGTCGTCCGCCGTCCGCACCGGCTTGGCGAACACGGGTCCCTTCCCCGGGACGATATCCACGTCGAGGCCGGCCAGCTTCAACGGGATCACGATGTCGCTGAAGAAGATGGCGGCATCCACTCCGTGTCGGCGCACCGGCTGGAGGGTGATCTCGGCGGCGAGTGCCGGGTCGAGGCAGGCATCGAGCATGCGCGTTCCGACGCGGAGGTCCCGGTATTCGGGAAGCGATCGCCCCGCCTGGCGCATGAACCAGACCGGGACGACCGGCTGACGCACCCCCTGGTACGCCTGGACCAGCCTGGACGATGCGGTGCGCCCGGAGGCGAGCGGATGGGATGCGGGGAGCGAAGTCACGGAGACGATTGTGCCAAATCCTCCTGTGCGATGTGTGTCCGTCTTTTCATCCTTTTCATCGTTCTCACAGCACGATTCGAGGTCACGCTCCGACGAGCGTAGGATTTTTCGCGTGCTCCTCTGCTTTTCGTCAAGCCACCTCACGGCCGATTTCGGCTTGCTTGAGCGTCTGGAGCGCCACGCGGACGACGTGAAGCATGCGCTGAACGGACAATCCGACATCATCAGCGGCGCTGTCGTGCTCGCGACCTGCAACCGTTTCGAGGCGTATCTGGACGTCGACGAGCCCCTCACGGCGGCCGCGGCGGTATCCCTCGAGGCCGTCATCGAGGCGGTCAGCACGGCGACGGGCGTCGAACCGGAGGAGTTACGCGGTTCGAGCGCCGTCATGTACGACAGCGCGGTCGCCGAACACCTCTTCGCCGTATCAAGCGGACTCGAGTCCGTCGTCGTGGGCGAAGGAGAGATCGCGGGCCAGGTCCGCCGGTCGCTTGAGTCGGCGCGCGAGGCGGGGACCGTCACCAGCGAGCTCGAGCGTCTCTTCCAGGTGGCCTCACGCACCTCACGAGGTGTGAAGGCCCGTACCGGGATCACCACCGCCGGACGCTCGATGGTGCGACTGGCGCTGGAGCTGGCCGAGAGCCGCATCACGGACTGGGCCCAGACGAAGGTACTGCTGGTCGGCACGGGCGCCTACGCGGGAGCAAGCCTCGCCGCTCTCAGGGACAAGGGCGCGGTCGATGTGCGCGTGTATTCGCCGTCCGGCCGGGCGCGCAAGTTCGCGACGACGCACGCGATCCAAGCCGTGCCCGCCGGAACGCTCGTGGAGGCGATCGCCGCATCGGACCTCATCGTCACCTGCAGCGTCTCAGACGAGGCGATCATCGCGGAACAGGCCGTCATCAACGCCACCACCATCCCCGGAGCTCTCGAGCGACGACTCATCGTCGATCTCGGGATGCCGCGCAACGTGGATCCGTCGGTCACCGCGGTCCCCGGAGTCGAGCTGCTCGACCTGGAGACGATCAGCCGCCACGCGCCGCTCGCCGAGGTGAACGCGGCACGCGAAGCACGCGCGATCGTGGACGAGGCGGCCGCTGAGTTCTCAGCGCAGAGTGCCGAGTTCGCGGTAACGCCCGCACTCGTCGCGCTTCGCAAACACGTCTTCGACATCCTCGACGCCGAGATCGAGCGAGCCAAGGGACACAGCGAGTCGCCGGAGCAGGTCGAGGCTGCACTGCGTCACCTGACCGGGGTTCTTCTACACACGCCCTCCGTCCGAGCCCGCGAGCTCGCCCGCAGCGGCGACGCCGAACGTTTTATCGATGCCGCGAACGCGCTGTTCGGGGTCGCAGTAGAGGAGCCGACGGCAGAGGTCGCAACGATCGATTTCCGAACGCAACGGTCTGCGAAACGGCCTGTGCAGAATCCAGGCTCTGCGCAGTTGCCCCATACTGAGGAATCCGAGCCGTACTCGCAAGGTCTGCGAGCCGACGGCCGTGAACGTCCCGACGATACGGCATCCGCCGTCTCCTGATCGGCAGCGAGCGAAGAACCGACCTGGAGGATCATTGAGC
>FSWU01000064.1_pt1 | contig 28014 bp, 24 predicted proteins | sample 1638061 | NCBI WGS metagenome assembly FSWU01 (sample SAMEA3914788, study PRJEB12502) | metagenome | biome: forest; material: soil | place: Canada | collected 2011-07-03 | depth 0.1 m
GCGAATCGCCGGAGCACGACCACCTCGGCGACCGGGCTCATCGCCCCCGGAACGCTTCGGCCTGCATTCCGAAGAGCTCGGCGTACCGGCCCCCGGCCGCCATGAGTTCGGCGTGGCTTCCGGATTCGACGACACGGCCGCCTTCCAAATAGACGATCAGATCGGCCATCCGCACTGTCGAAAGCCGATGGGACACCAGCACCGTGATCGCGCCGGTCTTGGCCGCGCTCCGCTTCGCTTCCTCGGCGTAGCTCTCGAAAAGTGCATGCTCGGCATGCGCGTCCAGGCTGGCCGTGGGCTCGTCGAGCAGCACGAGAAGCGGGTCGGGCCGGCGCATCGCCCGACCCAGCGCGAGCTTCTGCCACTGGCCTCCCGAGAGTCCGTGCCCGCTCGTGTAGGCCGTTCCGACCATGGTCGCCAGGCCGTGCGGCAGCTGCCCGACGAGCTCGCCGGCCCCGGCGCGTTCGAGGGCTTCCGCCGCGGCGGCCTCGTCACCGATCCGGGGGAGTTCGGCGACGCCGACGCTCTCGACGGCCGGAAGCTGAAAGCGGGCGAAATCCTGGAACGCCGCCGCCCCCCGCTCCCGCCACGATTCAGGGTCGAAGGAGGAGAGGGGTTCCCCGTCGAATCGGATCTCTCCGTCGGCCGGCCGGTACAGCCCGATCAGGAGCTTGACGAGGGTGCTCTTTCCGGAGCCGTTCTCTCCGACCAGGGCGATCGTGGATCCTGCCGGAACCGTCAGATCCAGGTCCTGCAAAACCATCCGCTCTGTGCCCGGATAGGCGAACGAGACGTTCTCGAGGCGGAGACCCTCGCCCAGACGCGCGGGTGGGCGGGCGTTGCCGGCCCGCGCGGCCTCCTCGGCTGCGAAGTCCTCGAGCCAGAACAGGCGGTCGGCCGTGGCGAGGGTGTTGATGAAGGCCCCAGAACTCTGCGCGGACGATGCCAGCTGGTTGCGCGAGCGGCGGATGAGGGAGACGGCCATCAGCACGGTTCCGAGCGAGAGGGCGTTCGCTGTCGCCCCGATCGTCACGAAGGCGATCGCGCCCATCAACCCGGCCGCATAGATCAGCCATCCGGTGCCCTGAATCGCGAGGAGCTGGAGAGCCTCGGCCGAACTGCGCCGCCCGAGCTCCTCATTCAGCCTCCGGTGCTCGTCGCGGAGATGATCGCTCAGGCCGTACGAACGCAGCTCGGCAGCGCTGGAACTCTCGGTCGTCAGCGAGAAAAGCATCCCGGCCAGCCGGGCCGTGTGCGCAGCGCGATCCTCCGAGCGCTTGACGATGCGTTTGGCGAACCGGTCGGCGACGAGCGGCGGGATCGCGCAGACCGGCAGAAGCAGGAGCCAGGGCGACACCGTCGCGAGAAGGACAAGCAGCGTGACGATCCTGGCGACGCTCGACAGGTTGCTCAGCACCTGCCTGGGCGCCCCGGCGAGCTGACGGCGGTTGGCATTCAGTTTCTCGACTTCCGTGAGATAGTCAGGACGCTCAAGATGCTCGATTCCGCCGACGCCGCTGGTCAGCTCGATGAGCTGGGCGACACGACGGAGCGCGATCCTGTCGGAAAGTGACATCGCCTCGGTCGCCCCGATCGCGGTGAGCACCCAGGCGAGCGCCATCAGGATCCCGACCACGGCGACCCCCCAGATGGTCTGTGAGGTGGAGCCGTCGATGGCGCCGTCGACGAGCAGGCGGTAGCCGAGCGGGTAGCAGGTCGAGGCGATGGCGCCGAGCAGCAGCATGACGGTCACCGCCGTCATCCAGCCGGGCGCGGCGCTGAACCCGTCGAAGAAGAGCACCCGGCCGAGCCGCGTCAGCCGGCTCACGAGCTGTCTCCGAATCGCCGGGCCTGCACGTCGTACATGCGTGCGTAGGAGCCGCCCACCGCGACGAGCTCGTCGTGCGTTCCGCGTTCGGTGATCCGCCCCTCATCGAGGACGCAGATGCTGTCCGCGCGCCGGACGGTCGCGAATCGATGGGAGATGACGATCGTCGTCAGCCCCTCGGTGATCTCAAGGAACCGCCCGTAGAAGGCGGCCTCGCTGCGGATGTCGAGGGCCGCGGTCGGCTCGTCGAGAATGAGCAGCCGTGCGCCGTGCCGCGTCGCGAAAAGCGCTCGTCCGAGGGCCAGCCGCTGCCACTGCCCGCCGGACAGGTCCACGCCGCCGGGGAGCTCACGCGAAAGCACCGTCTCCCAGCCTTGTGGAAGTGTCGGGACGATCTCGGCGAAGCCGGACAGCCGGGCGGCCTCCTCGACACCGGCCCGGTCGGCGCGGTTCTCGATCGACCCGAACGAGATGTTGTCGTAGGCGGACACGGGGAACCGTGCAGGATCCTGGGGCATTATCGCCACCGCGCGCTGCCATGCCACCGGATCGAGGTCGCGGACGTCCGTGCCGTCCACGGTGATCCGGCCGTCGCTCGGATCGTGCAGCCGGGAGAGCAGACTGACCAGTGTCGATTTGCCCGCTCCGTTCACGCCGACGATTGCCGTGGATCTTCCGACGGGCAGTTCCAGGTCGACACCGCGGAGGACGTCTCGGGATCCCGTTCGGTAATGGAAACGCACACCTTCGAATGCGACCGATCGGAGGGGACGTCCGTTCAGCGGTTCGGCACCGCTCAGCTCACCCCCCGATGCGGTCAGTTCCAGTTCCAACCCTTCGACGTCGGGAATCGCCGAGAGCGACCAGGTCAGCGTGATGTCGTCGAGGGAGACGCTGCCTGCAGACATGGTCACGGTGAGCATCGGCAGCAGGATGGCGAGGCCCTGCAGTTCGAGGGTTCCCGTCAGCGCGCCGTGAGCGATGGCGGTGAGCGCGACCGCGTACCCGGCGATCACGACGCTGAAGCCGATGACCGCTCGGCGATGGATGTCGCGCATCCCGTTCTGAGCCGTGTCGATGGTCGACCGGTACTCGTCCTTGAAACGGCCGGCGACGAATCCGCCGAGCCCGAAGACCCGCACCTCTTTCGCGTCACGAACTTTGGTTCCGACGCCGGCCAGATACCACGCACGGCGCAGGGTCGTGGTCTGGCCGCGCATCTCCGTCGTCTGCCGGATCACCGCTCCGAGCATGAGGCGCCGGACACCGAGCCACATCGCGATCAGGACGATTCCGAGCCACCAGATGAAGAACGTGACGACGAGGCATCCGACGATGCCCGAGATCCTCGAGGCAAGGATGCCGGCCCAGGTGACCGGCGCGTCTCCCGGGAAATAGCCGGTTAGCGACCCTTCTGCACGCGAAAGACGGTCGAGCACGCTCGCGTCTTCGAGATGATCGATTCCGACGGGTGCCGAGACCGCCGATAGCAGGCGCGATTGCAGATCTCCGGTGATCCGTGTCTTCGCGGCGGTGCCGAGCGCAGTTCCCACCGGGTCGAGGATGAGCGAGAAGCCGTAGATCAGTGCAGCGATGACGAGGGCGAGGATCAAGTGGGAGCCGGCCGCAGACGCGAGGCCGTCCTTCACCGCCGCCGGGATGCAGCCCACGACGACCCCGAGCGACGCGACCACCGCCGCCGGTGTGAGCGCGCTCGCGACGATCCACCCGACGACGAGTACAGAGATCGTGCGGCTCGCCGACCAGAGGAGTGCCGAAACCCCGCGAAGGCCCGCACGACCGCTGTTCAGCCGGGTCGCTCGCGCCGTCGTCGCTTCGGCGCTCACGGCTCGGTCGTTCCCGGGAAGAGGTCGACCTCGGAGATGCGCTCCATCAATCGCGATGCTATGACCAGCAGCTCCCGCTCCGACTCGGTCAACTCGGTCTGGATCACCTCTGCGATCCACTCGTCGCGCGGACGCATCTCCTCGCGAAGCGCTGTTCGTCCCGTTTGGGTGATCGCGACGATCGACTGCCTCAGGTCGGCGGGATCGGGCGTCCGGTTGACGAACGCGTCATCCTGGAGCGAGGCGAGGGTGCGCGTGAGCGATTGCGGCGAGACGTGCATTCGATCGGCGATCTCTTTCGGCGTGAGCGCGCCGCTTCGGGAGACGAGTCCGAGGACCGCCGTCTGGTTGATGCTCAGAGCGCCGAGACGCTCAACGCGGGCACGGCTCGCAAGAGAGGTCGCGCCGCGGCGGATCGCGGAGGCGGCGTCGAGGAGCTGATCTGTCTCAGACGGCACGCTGGCTCGCTCGTCGACCCACGCGGGTTGGTCGATCCTCGCGGGTTCCTCGACGCGCGCGGCTTCCTCGATGCGCGCGGGTTCCTCGATGCGTGCGGACGCCCCCGTTCTCGGAGACGATTCCGTGTGATTACTACGCACGCATTAATGATATTGATCGGACGCCCCACCGCAATGCCGAATTAATCAGGACTCGTGAATACCGTTAGTAAACGCAGGTGTATGAAGAGTCACCGGGGACTGTGCCGTTGCGATCCTGGAACGGGCCGGTGGGTCCGTCGGCGCCGATCGTCGCCAAGGTGAGGGTGTGCGCGGTGGGGGGCGGTATGCGGACGGGGGCAGCCGCTGTGGCGCCCCCGTCCGACCGGATGACGGGCGCTATCCGGCGACGCTGACCGAGCGCTGATCTCCTGCGACGCCGACCTTGTCGCGGAGCGCCGCCCCGAGGCGGGCGTCGACGTTGGTCCAGTATCCGAGCGCGCGCTCGCGGATCTCGTCGCTCCGGATCGAGCCGAGCTGTCCCGTCAGAGTGTCGAGGAAGCGTGCGCGCTGCTCGTCGCTGAAGACATTGCGATAGAGCGTGCCTGCTTGGCCGAAGTCGTCGTCTTCGGCGTGCAGAGAGGCGGCCGCGTGCACGAGCGGGCCATCCGATTCCCAGCTTCCGATCCCAGCAGCAGACTCGTCTGCGACCGGTCCGCCGAACGAGTTGGGCGCGTAGACCGGCGCGCTGGCGGGTTTGAATCCGTGACGGGTCGCGCCGTCCTGCGAGTAGTTGTGAACCGGAGCGATCGGTGCGTTGACCGGGAGCTCGTTGTAATTGGTCCCCACCCTGTACCGCTGAGCGTCGGGATAGGAGAACACGCGTGCCATCAGCATCTTGTCCGGGCTGATGTCGATGCCCGGAACCGTGTTGGCCGGCGAGAACGCGGCCTGCTCGATCTCCGCGAAGAAGTTCTCCGGGTTGCGGTTGAGGGTGTGCGTGCCGACCTTGATCAGCGGGTAGTCCGCGTGTGCCCAGGTCTTGGTCAGGTCGAACGGGTTGAAACGGTACGTCTTCGCATCCTCGTACGGCATGATCTGGACGAAGACGTCCCACGCGGGGAGGTTCCCCGCCTCGATCGCGTCATGAAGATCGCGACGGTAGTAGTCCGCGTCGGCGCCGGCGATCAGTTCGGCCTCAGAGCCGTCCAGATACAGATCGCCCTGCCTGGAGTGGAAGTGGTACTTGACCCAGAATCGCTCGCCGGCCGCGTTGATCCACTGGTAAGTGTGCGATCCGTAGCCCTGCATCTCTCGCCACGAGCGGGGCAGGCCTCGATCGCCCATCAGGTAGGTCACCTGATGCGCCGACTCGGGGGACAGGGTCCAGAAGTCCCACTGCATGTCCGCGTCGCGCAGACCGGAACCGGGGAGCCGCTTCTGCGAATGGATGAAATCGGGGAACTTCATTCCGTCGCGGATGAAGAACACGGGAGTGTTGTTCCCGACGATGTCGTAGTTGCCATCGGTGGTGTAGAACTTCACCGAGAACCCGCGGACGTCGCGCCAGGTGTCGGGCGAACCCTGCTCGCCCGCGACGCTCGAGAAACGCTGAAGCGTCTTGGTGCGGGTGCCGGGCTGGAACACCGCGGCCTTCGTGTATGCCGACACATCCTCCGTGACGACGAACTCGCCGAAAGCGCCGCCGCCCTTGGCGTGGACGATCCTCTCCGGGATGCGTTCGCGGTTGAACTGCGCGAGTTTCTCGACCAGGTAGCGATCGTGCAGCGCGGTCACACCATCGCGGCCTGCAGTGAGCGAATGATCGTCGCTCGCTACCGGGGTTCCGGTCTGCGAGGTCGTGTTTTCCGACATGGTTCTCCTTAGTGATCGGTGATGTCTGGTCAGTGACGTGGTTCGGTCGATGGACCGGAGCTGATGCCGAGCTCGGCCTGGCATTCGGAGCAGGTGCCCCAGAAGGTGACCTCGGCGGACTGGACCGCGAAACCGCTCGGGTCCGACGGGGTGAGGCAGGGCGCCTCGCCGACGACGCATTCGACGTCGACGACGCGTCCGCACGAGACGCAGACCGCGTGGTGGTGGTTGTCGCCGATCCTGCGTTCGTAGAGGGCAGCCGACCCTGCGGGAACGATCCGACGGATCAGGCCGGCCTCGTTCAGGTCGCGCAGCACGTTGTGGACGGACTGGATGGACGTCCCGGGAACCTCGTCGGAGATCCGGCGGAAAATGCTCTCGGCATCGCTGTGCGGTGCCGATTCGAGGGCGCTCAGCACCGAGACACGGCCGTTGGTCACCTTCAGGCCTGCAGCGCGGATCGTCTGCTCGAGTTGTGAAGGCACTCGATGAGCATAGCGGTTTATTTTGAATGGTTCAAAACAAACATTTGGTGAACGGCGCCTCCGTGGTGCGGAATAGAATATTGATATGTCCGGATTGCTTGTGGGAATCATCATCGGCTTCGTCATCGTGGGAGGCATCCTGAGCCTGATGGGTCTCTACCAGCTCGGCAAGCACTACACCGGCGAACACTGACCCGCCTCAACGCACATCCACCGCGGCGCGGGCGGTTTCCGCGCATTCGTGGGCGACGAGGGCCGGCCGGTGATCAGCGGACGAGTGCCGCGATCGGGCTGGAATGACGACGACCCGCCACGATCCTGACGAGGTGTCTCTTCATGGAATATCGCAAACTCGGCACTACCGGGCTGGAGATCTCTCCGCTCGCTCTCGGCTGCATGACGTACGGGGACCCGGAACGCGGGAACCACCCCTGGAGCCTTCCTGAGGAGGAGAGCCGCCCGCTGATCCGTCAGGCGGTCGAAGCGGGAATCAACTTCTTCGATACCGCAAACGTCTACTCGAACGGTTCCAGTGAGGAGATCGTCGGCCGTGCGCTGGCGGACTTCACGAGTCGCGACGAGGTCGTCATCGCGACCAAGGTGCACGGCGCGATGAGGCCAGGACCGAACGGTCACGGCCTCTCCCGCAAGGCGATCCTCAACGAGATCGATGCCAGCCTCACCCGGCTCGGCACCGACTACGTCGACCTGTACCAGATCCATCGCTGGGATCACACGACACCGATCGAGGAGACGCTCGAGGCGCTCGACGATGTCGTCAAAGCGGGGAAGGCCCGGTACATCGGCGCTTCCTCGATGTTCGCGTGGGAGTTCAGCAAGGCGCTCTACCTGCAGCGCATCAACGGCTGGTCGCGGTTCGTCAGCATGCAGGACCACTACAACCTGCTCAACCGCGAGGAGGAGCGAGAGATGCTCCCGCTGGCCGCTGACCAGGGGATCGGGGCGATTCCGTGGAGTCCACTGGCTCGCGGGCGGCTGACCCGTGACTGGGACGAGACGACCGAGCGCTCGGAGACGGACGAATTCGGCAAGGGCCTTTACGGAGAGCAGGGCGATCGGGAGATCGTCGACGCCGTTGCCGCGATCGCGGCGGAGCGCGGCGTCACACGCGCCCAGATCGCGCTCGCGTGGGTGTCGCGCAACCCGGTGGTCTCCGCGCCGATCGTCGGGGCGCGCAAGGCGCAGCACCTCGAGGACGCCGTCGCCTCGCTCAACATCGAACTCACGCCAGAGGAAGTCACCCGGCTGGAGCAGCCCTATCGGCCGCACGCCGTGGCGGGATTCTGATTTTCAGCGTTCTGGTGCTGCCAGCACGCGAACCGGGGAGCCCGCGTAGAACGCGGTGATGTCCTCGACGGCACCGCCGTAGAACGCGCGGTACGCGTCCGTGGTCACGTAGCCGATATGCGGTAGCAGCAGCGTGTTCGGCGTCCGGCGAAGCGGATGGTTCGCGGGCAACGGCTCCGTGTCGTACACGTCGAGGCCGGCGCCTGCGATCCGGCCCTCGGCCAGCACTTCGATCAAGGCCGCTTCGTCGACGATCGGGCCGCGCGACGTATTGATGAGATATGACGTCGGCTTCATCCGGGCGAGATCCGCCGCGCCGATCAGGCCTCTGGTCGCCGGCGCGAGGGGCATGTGAATCGTGATCAGATCGGCAGAGGCGAAGAGCTCGTCCTTGGACACGGCTCTCGCGCCGACCTCGGCCGCGCGCTCCTCCGTGAGGTGCGGGCTCCAGGCGACGACGTCCATCTGCAAGGTCTGGGCGACCTGGGCGACTGGTCTACCGAGTCGTCCGAGGCCGACGACACCGAGTGTGTGTCCCGCCAGTCCCGGGCCGATGGTGTGCTGCCAGCCGCCATCGCGCACTGCGCGGTCTTCGGGTGCGAAGGAACGCGTCAGGGCGACCATCATGCCGATGGTGAGCTCGACGACGCCGTTTCCGGCACCGCCGGTTCCGCAGACCGTGATGCCCTGAGCCTGCGCCGCGGCGAGGTCGAAGGATGCGTTGCCCATGCCCGTCGTGATCAGCAGCCGGAGCTCCGGAAGTCGCTCGAGCAACGCCGCCGGGAAGGGCGTCCTCTCACGCATCGCGACCACCACTTCGCTCTCTCGAAGTCGTTCGGCGAGCGCATCGATGTCGGAGATGTGCTCGGTCACGACATCGAACTCGAACCGCTCCCGGACGGCGGTCCAATCGGCCATCTTCAAAGCGACGTCCTGGTAGTCGTCGAGGATCGTGAGTGTCGGCTTCATAGGACCAATCTAGGCGGCCCTGTGCAAGTTTTCCGGTCGAGCGGTTCAGTAGCCGCGGCGGATTCGCGTGATCATGACGACGAGAAGCGCAGCGCCGAGCACGCCTACGGCGATGCAGCCCCACATCCAGGCCGTGTCGCTGGCCGTGATCGCTGAGATCGTCGCTGAGCTGAGATTCTTCTGCGGCTCGAGACGGTGGTCGGCTGCGAGGTCCAATCCGAAGAGGAGGGCGCCGAGGCCGCCGAGGATGAACGCGGCTGCTCCCACGCCGACGAGGAGCCTGTTGCTTCCGATCACGCCTTGACGCTACCTTCTCGTCGGCGGCTCGCGCCAATCCCGGCCGGCTATGTCCAGGGCAGGGGAGTGCCGGGTGGCAGCGGAGAGAGCGGAATCACCACGACCGGGCGGTGCTGTCGATGCGTCAGATGCACGGCGACGGACCCCGTGAAGAATTCGCGGGCGCTGGAGCGGAAGCCGTGTCGTCGCGTGCCGACGACGATGAATGTGGCGTCGAGCTCGTCCGCGAGGTGGCCGAGCTCGTAGGCCGGTTCACCAGCCAATGCGCGCAAGCTCCATTTCACCGGGCGGCCGGCCAGAAGATGCTCGAGCCGGTCCGACAGCACGGGATCGAATTCGTCGTTCGCGACCTCCGCCTGGTCGGGGTCGACCGGAAATGCAGCGACGGATCCGTCCGACAACTCTTCGACCGTGTAGCGGGTTATGTCGACGTTGGCGCAGACGAGTTCGGCGTTCAGCAGGGACGAGAGGTCGGCCGCCCGCTGGACGACCTCATCCGGTTGTCCGGGAACTACTCCGGCAACGACATAACGCTGGCGTTCCGAGTTGGGCTCAGCCATGTTTTCAGTGTGCCAGGACGCGGTCGATTAGAGAAGAGCGGGCTCACCGGTTCGCAGTGAAACGGGGAAGAGTACCGTCTCGGGTGCGATGAGTGCATTCGATTCGGTATCCGACGGCCAAGGGGTCATCCAGATCGGCGAGCTTCTGCTCGCGTTCGGGCTGGCATCGCTGATCGGCCTGGAACGGCAGTTGCGACACAAGAGCGCCGGTCTGAGGACACAGGCCATCGTCGGAACGACGGCCGCCCTCCTGCTGCTCGTGAGCAAGTACGGATTCATGGACGTGCTGGAGCCCGGGAAGATCGTTCTCGACCCGTCCCGCGTCGCTGCCCAGATCGTCTCCGGCGTCGGCTTCCTCGGTGCCGGGCTCATTCTGACCCGACGGGGCGCCGTGCGCGGACTGACGACGGCCGCCGCGGTGTGGGAGACGGCGGCGATCGGGATGGCGGCCGGCGCTGGGCTCTGGCTGCTTGCGATGGTCGTGACGGCACTGCATTTCGTGGTGGCCTATGGCTTCACCGCGATCGTGCGACGGGTGCCGGGCAATCGTCAGACCGCCGCACAGATCGAGGTCGTCTACGTCGACGGAAAAGGTCTGCTCAAAAACCTGCTCGACGTGACGACCGCGTCGGGCTGGTACGTCAGCCGGCTGGTTCCCCGTGACCCTCCCGAAGAGGGAGACGCTGCGATCGTCGTGGATCTGCGCGGTTCGCACGATCCGACCGACCTCGTATCGTCGATCGGGGGGATCGAGGGAGTCCGCAGCGTCCAGCTCGTGTCCGAGGACGATCTAGACTGAACCCTCGTGTACCCCGGTCGTGACCGGGGCGATGAAGTCCGCCAAGTCCCCCGGATGGGGGCTCGCCTAGCCGTTCTGCCCTGTGATTCCGGGGCTGTCACGCCCGTGGACGCCTCGGTAGAGTAGACCAGTGACGCTGACCCCCATTTTGGGTAGACAAAATGGTATGTCGGCGTAAATGAGGACATGTAGTCTGAGCTTGAGCGAACGTCCTGAAGGTCTTACCCGCCGGAAGGATGAACGCACTGAGTGTTACCCGGATCGCAAGGTCCGGATGGTTGTGACAGTGTTTGGCCCGACAAACGCTGTCTCTGTGATCGTCGCTGCGTGTTGGGGCGCGCTGTGACGAGCAATCGACCTTATCGGGACCCTAACCGAACCCGAACAGTTGAGGACCATCACTCGTGTTGAAAAATCTGAGCCCCGTTATCACCGGCGAAGTCCTGCACCACCTGGACGAATTGAAGCCCGGCGAGCTGCTGGCAGTCGTCAGCAGCGGCTACCCCGTCGGCAACCTGTCGTCGCCGGTCATCGAGATCGAGAACGCATCCATCGAAGAGACCGCTGAGGCCGTCTTCAGTGTTCTCACCCTCGACCACGAGCAGTCGCCGCTGCTCTGCTGGTTCCCGGAGGACGCGTCCGAAGACGAGCTCGACATCGCGTTCGCCGTCCAGGGTCTGGCCAGCGACGCGGAGTCGCGTGCCGTCGAAGTGCGCCTCCTCGAAGAGGGCGAGTTCGCCGGATACGTCGGCGGAGCCGTCGCGACCTTCCGGACGAGTTCCAACGCAGGACCCTGCGCATTCCTCATCCGCGCCGGAGCCCACTGACCCGTCAGGGGTCGACTGAACCCGCAGGACCATCGGCTCGAGGACTCTCGAGCAGTGGTCCTGCGGGTTTTGTGTTGCCGGCGGCGTGTCCGCGGCGCTGTGACCGGCGCACCCGGGCGAATAGTGTGGATGTGATGCGTTCGCGTAACGGATAGCACTCGACGGCACTCAACACTGAGGGAGCGGACAATGTCCACAGCTGCACACAAACTCATCCCGGCCGGGTTCACTCCGTTGCCGTCGCTCGAGGAGGGGCGGATCGGCGATGTTCTCGTGGTCGAGACGCAATCCGATGACGCTCAGGTGATCGGGATCCCCGTCGGTGCGGATGGCAGCGTACCCACCGAGCTGGGGATCGAGCGGCCATCGCTCGAGGCGGCGGGATTCGACGGCGGCATCGGGAGCGCTCTCTACATCGCCAGGGTGAACGGCCCTGCACTCGTCGCCGTTGGAGTCGGCGAACCGGGTGCGCTCAGCCTCAACGGTGCGCGAGATGTCGCCGCCGCCTTCGCCCGCGCCGCGCGGCGCGCGGAGTGGATCGCGCTCGATGTCTCCGGGATCATGTACGCCTCAGGCGGTTCGCTGGCGATCGGAGACCTGGCCCAAGCCGTGACCGAAGGCATCCTGCTTGCCGGGTACCGCTACACGGAGTTGAAGGCGGCCTCCAGCGAGGCGCGCCTCGTCAAAGCGGAACTGGTGATCGGGTCGCACGACGCGACCGCAGCGGTCCGGGGAGTTCATCTCGGCAAGATCACCGCTCGGACCACGGCGATCGCGCGCGACCTCGCCAACACGCCGGCGAGCCATCTGACCGCGACAGACTTCGGGAGCGTCGCCGAACGGGTCGGACCGGAGTTCGGTCTCGTCGTCGACGTCTTCGACAAGGAGAAACTGATCGAGCTCGGTTGCGGCGGTCTGCTCGGCGTCAATGCCGGAAGCGCCGAGGAACCGAGGATGATCGTCCTTCACTACGATCCGACCGGGGATGACGGAGCCCCCATCGAGCCCGCGGGCCGGATCGTTTTCGTCGGCAAAGGCATCACCTACGACTCTGGCGGCATCAGCCTCAAGCCGTCGACGGGCATGCACCTCCTCATGAAGATGGACATGGCCGGGGCCGGTGCCGTGTTCGCGGCGATGACGGCCCTTCGCGATCTGGGCTGCCGCAGCGCGGTGACCGGACTGCTCATGTGTACCGACAACATGCCGTCCGGTTCAGCCACGAAGCTCGGTGATGTGCTCACGATCCACGGCGGCAAAACGGTCGAAGTCAAGAACACCGACGCCGAAGGTCGTCTCGTCATGGCCGACGCGCTCGTTCTCGCGAGCGAAGAGCTCCCGGATGCGATCATCGACATCGCGACGCTGACCGGCGCGGCTGTGATGGCGCTCGGTCCGAAGACGGCCGCGATCTTCAGCAATGCCGAGGATCTGGTGGACCGGATCACCGATGCCGCCAGTGCGGTGGACGAACCGGTCTGGCAGCTGCCTCTGGAGAAGAAATACCGCAAGCTGCTCGACTCCGACGTCGCGGACATCTCCAACGTGGGTGGTCAGTACGCGGGGGCGATCACCGCCGCCCTGTTCCTTTCGGAATTCGTCGGCGACATCCCATGGGTTCACGTGGACATGGCGGGAACGATGTCCGTGGAGGCCGACGAGTCGTGGCGTTCAAAAGGAGCGACAGGATTCGGGGCGCGGCTCTTGGCCGAGTTCGCCACCTCGTTCGGCGCGTAGACGCATACCCGGGTGCGGCGCGACTCGGCGCGCGCAACGGCGCTCGCGCGATTTCTCGCCCTTCCCGCCTACCCGCGCGGCTGGCCGCGGAGGAGCGGCGCCACGAGGAGCGCGACCAACGCGATGAACCCGCAGGCGGCCACTACAGCGAGCACTGGGGCGCTCGCGTGGAAACCTTTCCCAGTCGATCCCGTCAGGCTGAGGATGACCGCGGCGACCGCCTGCACGATGATCTGGACGATCAGATAACGCAACGCCGGACGGCCGAGGACACGCAGCTGCACCATCCCGCGCGAAGGCAGAGCGAGCGTCAGCGAGCCCAGGATCGCGATCGCGTGGATTCCGGCCAGCAGGACGAAGAATCGCCATTCGCCGTTCGCGATTCCCCGCAGCCCCTCACTGACCCCGAGAAGCAGGATCACGAGCCAAGCCGCATGGGACCGGGGGGCGAGACCCGCGAGCAGCGCGAGCAGGATTCCAACGGTGATCCAGAACGCCCCGGGCAGCTGGACGAAGACCAGCGCGACGCAGCTGACGGCCAGCGCGATGCGGACGATGAAAGACGGAATGCGGGCACCGAGCCGCGGTGGGCGGCGGACCGACACCTCGAGCCGACGTGCGCGACGGATGTCAGGGTCGAGGACCGGAAAGAATCGTGCACCGCGGGATGCCATCACCCGTTCCTCCTCAGCGGTCGCGCGAGCGTCCGCAGTTGCGCCTCTCGGGACCCCTCGTCGCCGGCCCAGCGGAGCACTTCGACGCCCGCGCGCTGTGTGGCCCTGATCCGGTCGTCGCGTTCCATGCTCACGATGCGGAACGCGATGACCGCCTCGCGGGTGAGCTGGCTCAGCCGCGGAATCGGCAGCACGTCGACAGCGATGACTCGATGTCCTGCCGCTCGATACTGGATGGCCAGATCTCCGGCCTGATTGTCGAGGAACGTGGAGAGGACGTAGACGAGTGCGCCCGGCTGGACGGTGGGCGCGCGCCGGCGGGCCGACACGGCGCCCTGCGGCCGTGCCAGCTCGATCGAGCGGAGGAGCCGCTGCAGATGCCGCGAACCGGTTCCGGTCGCGATCGACCGTCCCGAGAACGCCAGATCCTGGAAGCCCACGCGGTCTCCGGCAGCGATGTATCCGGCGGCGATCGAACTCGCGGCCTCCCTGGCGAGGTCCAGAGAGCTGTGTCCTTTGCCGGCGGGTGTGTTCTGATCCCAATCGGCGACGTTCTCACCGACGTCGTCGCGACTGTCGACGACGAGGAACACGGTCGCGTCGGACGTCGCGGCGGTCCGTCGCACGTACAGGTCGCCCGGGCTGCGTCCGAGACGGGCGGTCGCCTTCCAATCGATCCTCCGCAGCCGGTCGCCCGGGACGAACGGATGCAGGTCCCGGAACTCTCCGCCGTCGCCCGGCCGCGATGAGTCGTGGAGTCCCGTCAGGCCGATCAGCCGGTGCGGTAGCGGCAGGCTCGTGATCGCCTGGAACGGAGGCGGGACGACGCGAACGATCGCGGTCGGCTCGGTCGGTTCGCTGGTGCTGAGACCGTCCGCAGACAGCAGCTGATACTGGATGCGAAGCAGTTCCTGCCTCCCGGAGTGCAGGATCGCGACAGAACCGGAGAGTTCGCGTGCCGTGGCCGCGGTGACGACCATATCCTGGGGCCGGCCCTCCAGGAGCCGCAGCCGCACTCTGACCGACTCCGCACCTCGCGGCGAGCGGATCGCGAGCGAATACCGCTGGCTGCCCGAGACGGGACCGCCAGGAAGGTCGACGGCAAGCGTCGCCGTTTCGTCGACCATCGGTTCGACGGGCGCCTGGCCGCGTGTCTGCCGGCTCCGGTGACCAGGTCTTCTGTCCCACGCCCAAGCGGCGGAGACGACCAGTGGCAGCCCTAACACGACCAGGTCCGGGCGGCCGAACGCGATGCCGAGGCCGACCAATCCGATTCCGCAGAGGACAGTCGCGGTGAGCGCAGAGGAGATCGCCCAGACCGGTGCATCGCGAATGACGTTCGCGCTCGCACCTGTCCCGGGTTCGGTCATCCGATGGCCTGTCCGGCCCGGGCGAGTCCGACCGCAGGCGGTCCCGGGACGTTCTCCACGATCCCGGAGACCACTGCCGCCGGATCGACACCGCTAGCCCAAGCCTGGGTCGTGAGCGAGATGCGATGGGCCAGAACGGGCACGGCGACAGCCTTGACATCGTCGGGTGTGACGAAGTCGCGGCCCTGAATGACAGCTCGCGACCTCGCCACCAGCATCAGCCCCTGGGAGCCTCGAGGGGAGGCGCCCACCTGGACCGAGTGGTGGTTCCGCGTCGCCGTTGCGAGGTCGACGCAGTAGCCGGCGATGTCCGGGTCGACATAGATCTGCTCGACGCCGTCCTGCATATGTCGCAGGGTGTCGGCGTCGATGACCTGGTCGACGGACGCGACCTCCGTGCGGCGGTCGATTCGGTTGAGCAGCACCTGCTGTTCTCCCGCGCGGTCGGGGTAGCCGACCGCCAGGCGCACCATGAAGCGGTCCAGCTGCGCTTCGGGCAGGGCATAGGTTCCCTCGTACTCGATCGGGTTGGACGTCGCGATGACGTGGAACGGGGTCGGAAGGGGGAATCGCTCGCCTTCGACGGTCACCTGTCCTTCGGCCATCGCCTCGAGCAGGGCGGACTGGGTCTTCGGCGAGGTGCGATTGATCTCGTCGGCGAGGAAGAGGCCGGCGAAGACCGGACCGGGCCGGAAGACGAACTCTCCGGAAGCGGGGGCGTAGACGAACGAGCCGGTGATATCGGCTGGCAGGAGGTCCGGCGTGCACTGGAGCCGGCGGAACTCGAGACCGATAGCGGCGGCGAGGCTCCGTGCCGCGAGAGTCTTGCCGAGTCCCGGCACGTCTTCGAAGAGCACGTGGCCCCCAGCGAGGATGGTGGCGAGGGCGAGCTCGAGCGCTCGGCGCATCCCGACGACGACGGTCCCCACCTGGTCGAGCACCGCGTCGCTGAGGCGCGCGATCTCGGCGACGTCCAGAGCGCGGCCGTCCCGCGGTTCGCCAGGACCTCCGCCGAAGCCTCTGCCAAGGCCTCCGGATGCGCGAGGGGTGATATTGCTCACAGCGTGGTCTCCTGTCTTCTCGTAAGTGGTTTCATGATCCGTCGCGGTTCAGGCGATCGAGTGCGTCGAGGCTGTGGACGACGGTCCTCAGGTTCGCGAACCGACCGGATCGCGATCGCAGGATCGCGTATGCCTGGGAACCGATCGCGCGAGCGATCCGCTCGCCGTCGTCCGGGTCGTTGAGGTTCAGCCGATGCTCCGCGAGTCGTTCGGCGGCCAGAGCCCGCACACGTCGGAAGGCGTTCTCGCGGATGCCCCCGCGCTGCCGACGCAGAGCCCACGACAGGTCGATCACCTCGCGGCGGACGCCCTCACGCGGGCCCAGGGGTTCCTCCGTCATGCGCATGTCTGTGTGCTCCGGGATCGCGATCCACGCGATGCCCGCGGCGAACACGATGACGGCGACGGCCGCCGCATGCCATTCGTCCATCCCGATCAGCCAGCACAGTCCGAACGCCGCGGCGCCCGCCACCGCCGCCAGGATCGTTCTGGCCCGCCGCGGCGGGCGGAGGAACATGCTGACGGTCCATCCACGTTCTGCGGGACCCGCACCGCGTTCTGCGGAACCTGCGCTCGATCTCACGCTTTCGCCTCCGAACGCCACGATTCCTCGAGGTGCTGCAACGCGGTTCGCGCCTGTTCGACGTCTGAACTGCTGGCGGGATGGTCGCCGAAGCGCACGCGCAGATAGAGGCGGAGGATGGTGTTGACGGAACTCGTGTCGGAGGTGACCCTGCCGAGCATCCGGCTCGTGAACTCGGTCGGGGTTTCAGCCGGACGCCGGTTGATGCCCGCGTCCTCCGCGGACTCCTCCAGGCCGAGCCACGCCTTCACGATGGCATCTCCGGGTTCGCGCTCGCTGCCGAGGATGGCGAGCGCTTGTGCGATGCCGCGACGGACGGCGGGCGCATCGGGCTCCACTTCGTCTTCGAACGCGACGCCCGTGTCGTCGTCCGCAAGCGGCCCGGCATCGGCGATTGCCTCCGCGGTCTTCGGACGGGGACGTGGCAGCTTCTTCGCAAGCAGCCACAACAGTGCTGCGACGGCGGCCGCGACCAGAATCCAGAGCACCACGATCAACCACACGGGCGTTCCGTGGCCCGCGGTAGGAACCGGGGCCGGAGAGCTCGTGTTCAAGGGAGTCAGGGGCGGCCGCTGATGCTGCTGCGGCGGCGGGGAGAAGTTGAAGTTCCAGCGTGCGCCGGTGAATCGTGCCGCGCCTTCGCCAACCGCCGCGAAGAGAACGATCGCGCCGATGACGCACACCGCGATCGTTGTCGCCCGCATCCTCACCGTCTCACCGTACCCGTGCTCCCTATGGCCGTCCTCCAACAATTGTCCGCGTCGAACCACCCCGGGCTCGGCGGAGAGCTCCTCCTTCTTCTCCGCGTCCTCCTTCTTCTCTGCGTCCTCCTTCTTCTCTGCGCCCTCCGCTCTGTCGCGAGTCGGCAGGTGCCGTGCCGATCCCGCCGAGCGCGTAACATTACCCGCGTGACGGGCGCATTGGTTCTGGCAGGTGGCGGCGTAGCGGGTATCGCATGGGAACTGGGGGTGTTGCGCGGGATCCAGGATGTTGCTCCCGACACCATCGCCCGTGTTCTCGGGCCGTCGACGACGTTCGTCGGAACATCGGCCGGTTCGTCCGTGGCCGCACAGCTCGCCAGCGGGCTTCCGCTGGAGACGCTCTTCGAAACGCAGTTGGCGGAGAAGAGCGGCGAGCTCGACCCGGACATCGACATCTCTGTGGTCATTCAGGCGTTCACCGAGGCTGTGACCGGTGCGACCTCCGAGGAGGACCGGCGTAAGCGAATGGGTGCTGTCGCCCGCGCAGCGAAGACGGTGCCCCAGTCGGTGCGTCGCGAGGTGATCGCGTCCCGGCTCCCCAGCCACGAATGGTCGGAACGCCGTGTCATCATCACTGCGGTCGATGCGGATTCCGGCGAGCTCAGGGCATTCGACCGGGATTCCGGCGTCGATCTGGTGGATGCCGTCTCGGCGAGTTGCGCCGTGCCGGGTGTCTGGCCGACCGTCGAGATCGAGGGCAGGCGATACATGGACGGCGGTTCGCGGAGCATCGCGAACGCGGATCTGGCGGCGGGAAGCGATCCCGTACTGATCCTGGTGCCCGGTCCGGAGGAATCCCCCTTGGGTCCGGCGATCCCGCAATCGGAATTCGACGCTCTTGCGCCGGCTGCGATTCTCACCATCCTCACCGACGAGGCGTCATTGGCCGCATTCGGGATGAACCCGCTGGATCCTGCCACCCGCCGCCCGTCCGCTCTTGCCGGACGCGAGGTCGGCCGGAGAATGGCAGGCGCGGTCACCGATTTCTGGCGTATCTAGCTTCTGGAGGTTCCGAGCTCCCGGCGTATGTAGCTCCGGCACATCTAGCTTCTCGTGGGCGCGGCGCGGGGCTTCAGTCTCACGGTCGGCAGCTCAGGGGCCGGAAGAGCCCTGCCGTCGTAGCCGCCGACTGTTCCGAAGCGCCCGTCCGGATCCGCGGCGCCGATTACGTCCCGCTGCCATTCGGCGCGGAATTCCACGATTTCCTCGTGGGTGCGTCCGATGAAGTTCCACCACATGATGAACGGCTCACCGAACGGAGTTCCTCCGAGGAGCAGAATCCGCGACGGCTCGGCTGCGCGCAGTGTGATGTCGTCGCGGCCGGGGTCGAGATAGCCGAGTTCGCGACGTCCGAGCGGTTCGCCGCACACCGTGACCGACCCCGTGTCGACGAGGATCCCGTGCTCGAACGACGGATCCGCAGGAATCGAGACGTCGATACCCGCCGGGAGGTCGATCTGCGCCCCGACGAGCGGGCTGAAGACCGAGACCGCTGAAGACCGACCGGCCAGGTCTCCGACGAAGACGCGCACCGTCGCTCCGCCGATGTCGAACGGTTCCGGGACTGCGTGCTCGAAGAACGGAAGCACGTCCCGCGACTTCTCGGGCAGCACGACCCAAAGCTGTGCTCCGTGGAGCACGGTGACTTCCGTGGTCGAAACCTCGGAGTGGCTGATCCCGTGCCCCGCCGTCATGAGATTCACCTCGCTCGGACGCACCATTGCATGGCTGGCGACGCTGTCCCGGTGTTCGATCTCGCCCTCGAAGAGCCAGCTGACGGTCTGCAGACCCGTGTGCGGATGGGGCGGGACGCGCATTCCGCCGGTTGCCGAGACATCGTCCGGGCCGTAGTGGTCGAGGAAGCACCACGCTCCGATGGTCGATCGCTGTCGCTGCGGAAGCGTACGATGCACGGTCATGGCGCGGGGACCGCCGAGCGGAACGAGGCGGGGGAGCAGGATCTCGAGCGGTGTCCGCTCGGTCGTGATCGTGGCTCCGGAGGCGAGGAGCTCGTCCGGTTCGGATTCGAGATTGCTCACGTCCGAATCCTATGCTCGCCCTTTCGATGCCGCACCGTTTCGATGTCGCCGCGGGTGGTGCGATCCGAGTGGTGATCGGGGCACGAAAAGAGCGATCTCGGAAAGTTCGGCGAACGAACTATTTTGGTACGCTTGGGGAATGAGCGAAGCCAGTCCGTCCATCCCGAACGAAGAGGCCGCCGCCGTCCAGGCCTTGATCCGGATCGGACGGCTTCTGGAAAAGGCGACGAGTCGTCTGAGTCTCTCCGACTTCCGCGTCCTCTCGGCGATCCAGGCGGGCGAGGAGCGCGCATCGCGAGTCGCGGCCCGGCTCTCGATCGGCCGTCCGACCATCAGCGCCACGGTCGACTCCCTCTGCAAGCGCGGTCTTCTCGAGCGTCGTGAAGTCCATCACGACCAGCGCGCCGATTCCCTCGTCATCACCGCCGAGGGCGTTGTCGTCCGTGACGAGGTCGAGTCCGAACTCGCTCAGGTCGTGAAGCGCTTGAGCATCCGTGCCGGGCAGCTCGAATCGATCATGCACTCGCTGGCGCTGCTCGGCGGAGCGATCGAAGAAGAGATGCGCGAACACGCCACCGATCTGACCCGTGCTCAGAAGGCAACCGCGCGTGCCTGATCAGACGCACGAGACCCACCACACGAAGGAGACGGACACCACGAAGGAGACGGACACCACGAAGCCGACGAGCGACACGAAACCGACGAGCGACACCGACGAGCCGAAGGGCAAGGAGACGGGCTGGGTCCGCCGTCTTTGGCGGTACATGCTCCGTCACCGCCGAAACCTCCTGCTGGCTCTGGGCGCCGCGGTGCTGGGGAGCGTCTGCCAGACGATCGTTCCCCTGGTCGCCAGGCAGATCGTCGATGCGGTCATCATCTCGCACTCCTCCCCGCTCGCACCGTGGCTCATCCTCCTCATCGTCCTTTCGCTGGCAGGTTTCGGCTTCGCCTACGTGCGTCGCTATCGCGGCGGCCGCGTCGCGCTTGAAGTTCAGAACGATCTGCGCAACGACATGCACGACCATCTCCAGCGCATGGACCTCACGAATCTCGACAAGATGCCGACCGGTCAGCTGGTCGCCCGAGCGAACTCCGACTCCGCGCTCGTCCAGATGCTGCTGAACTTCCTTCCGATCGTCAGCGGCAACGTGATCATGATGATCCTCTCGATCATCGTGATGCTGTTCCTCTCGCCGTTGCTCGCCGTCGTCAGCCTCGTCATCGTGCCCGTCCTGCTGCTGATCTCGTACCGGATGCGCAGCCGCGTCTTCCCGGCGACCTGGGACGGCCAGCAGCGCGAGGGCGATCTGGCGCAGATCGTCGACGAGGACGTCGGAGGGGTCCGCGTCGTCAAGGCGTTCGGCCAGGAGCGGCGTGAACTGGAACGGTTGACCGGCTCGGCGAAGAAACTCTACGGTTCGCAGATGCGCGCGGTGCGGATCCAGTCGCGCTTCCAGCCCCTGCTCGAGGCGGTCCCGGCGATCGGCCAGGTCGCCATCCTCGCACTCGGCGGCTGGCTCGCCCTGCACCACCAGATCTCGCTCGGAACGTTCCTCGCGTTCTCCACGTACATCGCTCAGCTCATGGCGCCCGCCAGGCAGTTGGCAGGCATGCTGACCATCGGCCAGCAGGCGCGCGCCGGCGTCGAGCGGATCTTCCAGTTGCTGGATACCCGCCCGTCGATCTTCGATGCCCCGAATGCGATCGCGCTTCCGGACACCCTCCACGAGACGGCGAGTCTGGACGAGCTTCGCGCTCCGCAGGCCGTCCTCGGCGACATCGAGTTCCGGGACGTCCGTTTCGGATACGAGACCGGTCCGGACATCCTGACCGACTTCAACCTGCACATCCGCGGCGGAGAGCGGGTGGCCCTCGTCGGCTCGAGCGGCAGCGGCAAGTCATCGGTGGCGATGCTGGTCGGGCGATTCTACGACGTTCACGGCGGATCGGTCCGAGTCGAGGGTCAGGACGTCCGCGATCTCACTCTTCACTCGCTGCGCAGCGAGATCGGCCTGGTGTTCGAGGAGAGCTTCCTGTTCTCGAACTCCGTGCGGGAGAACATCGCCTACGGATACGAAGGGGCGACCGAGGAGCAGATCCAGGACGCCGCTCGCATCGCTCAGGCGCACGAGTTCATCGAGAGGCTTCCACGCGGCTACGACACCGTCGTCGGCGAGCGAGGGCTCAGTCTGTCCGGCGGACAGCGTCAGCGGATCGCGCTCGCCCGCGCGATCCTGCGCCGCCCGCGGATACTGATCCTCGACGATGCGACCAGCGCCATCGATGTGAGGACGGAGGAGGCGATCCACGACGGGCTCAGAACCGTGCTCGCCGACCGGACCGTGCTCTTGGTCGCGCACCGTCTGTCGACCTTGCAGCTCGCCGATCGGATCGTGCTCCTCGACCAGGGGCACGCGATCGACGACGGCACACATGAAGAGCTGGTCGAGCGCAGTGCCGCATACCGGACCCTCATCTCCGGACTCGAGGAGAACGGGGACGAGCTCGCTGGGAGCGTCGAGGCGTTCGCGGCGCGCACCGCGGGCGGTTCTCGCACCGAATCGGCGTGGTCTTCGAACGGCGCTGGTGGCGGCGGGTCCGCGGTGGGGGGATCCCGTCCGCAGACCTTCGGAGCGCCCAGCCTCGGGATGGGCCTCGGCGGTGGGGGAGGCGGCCGTGCCCGGATGGGGCTCGCGCCGACGCCAGAGCTTCTCGCACGTGTGGCAGCGCTTCCGCCCGTGCGGGATGTGCCCGAGATCGATCTCGACGTCGAGTCCCGGCACGATCCGCATTTCAGCCTCCTTCGGCTGCTGCGCGAATTCCGGCGCCCGCTCGCGGTGGCGCTGATCCTCGTGATCGTCGATGCAGCGGCCGGGCTTGCGGGCCCGGTGCTGATCAAGACCGGTATCGACAACGGTGTCACGGCGGGATCCCAGATGGTGCTGTTCGCGGCATCGGGTGTGTTCCTGGCCGTGACGATCGCCGACCTGTTCACAGAGATCGGTGACACATTCGTGACGGGTCGCGTCGCCCAGCGCGTGATGATGTCTCTGCGCATCAGGATCTGGGCGCAGCTGCAGCGCCTCTCCCTCGACTATTACGAGCGCGAGATGGCCGGCCGGATCATGACCCGGATGACGACAGACGTCGATCAATTCGAGTCGCTGATCGAGAACGGGCTGCTGTCCGCCCTGGTCTCGTTCGTGACGTTCGTCGGCGTCGGCGTCGTCCTCGTGGTCGTGAACCTGGAGCTCGGACTGGCGACGTTGACCGTGGTGATCCCGCTGGCGATCGCGACGGTCATCTTCCGGCGGCGCGCGGCGGTTCTCTACGATCAGTCCCGCGAGCGCATCGCCATCGTGAACGCGGACTTCCAGGAGAGCCTCTCCGGGGTCCGCGAGTCGCAGGCTTTCGTGCACGAAGGCGCCACGATGGCGCATTTCCACGGTCTCGGCCGTCGTTATCTGGATTCGCGGGTCGCCGCTCAGCGACTCGTGGCGACGTATTTTCCGTTCGTCCAGTTCCTATCGGGAGTTGCCGACGTCATCGTGCTCGGCCTGGGCGCCGGCCTGGTCGCCAGCGGTCATCTGACCACGGGCTCTCTGATCGCGTTCCTGCTCTACATCGACATGTTCTTCTCGCCGATCCAGCAGCTCTCGCAGGTCTTCGACTCGTGGCAGCAGACACGGGTCTCGGTCAGCCGGATCTCCGACCTGATGCGGCTGGACACTCTGACGCCCCAGGCGCCGGACGCGATCGATCCGGGGAAGATGCGCGGGGAGATAGCGCTCGACGGGGTCCGCTTCAGCTATCCAGAGGCTCCCGCGCGTCCGGACGGCGCTGCTCCGGAGCGACGCGGACCCGCCGATGCGCGTCTTCTGATCGCCGAGGACGCGTCGCGGACCAAGCCGCCGGAGGCGATCCGGGGCATCGACCTTCAGATGCGGCCCGGCGAGACTCTTGCGCTCGTCGGGGAGACCGGCGCGGGCAAATCGACCGTGATGAAACTCATCGCCCGCTTCTACGACCCCGATTCCGGTGCGGTCCGTGCGGACGGCCACGATCTCCGTGCCCTGCAGCTGCCGGCGTTCCGTTCGCAGCTGGGTTACGTGCCTCAGGAGTCGTTCCTGTTCACCGGTACCGTGCGCGACAACATCGCCTACGGACGCCCGGACGCGACCGACTCGGAAGTGGAGGCCGCTGCGCGAGCAGTCGGGGCTCACGACTTCGTCGCAGGACTCGCAGACGGCTACCACCACACGATCTCCGAGCGCGGCCGATCCCTCTCGGCGGGTCAGCGCCAGCTTCTCGCCTTGGCGAGAGCCGACCTGGTCGACCCGGCGTTCCTGCTACTCGACGAGGCGACCTCCCAGCTGGATCTGGTCACGGAGGCGAAAGTCTCCGCGGCGATGCAACGCGTCGCGTCCTCGCGGACGACCGTGATCATCGCCCACCGGCTGCAGACGGCGCGGGCGGCGGACCGGATCGCGGTGCTCGATCGGGGGCAGATCCTCGAGGTCGGCTCCCACGAGGAACTGCTCGAGCTCGAGGGTCGCTACGCATCCATGTGGGAGGCGTTCGAACTCGTGTCCCGCGCGACCGACTGAACCGTCTCCGCGCCTCGTGGAATGATGTCGGTACGGATCGACGGAGATGTGGAGGCAGATGCTGATGGATTCGGAGCTGCAGCAGGCGGGCGTCAACTGGGCAGGGAACCACGCGTACCGGGCGGCAGGGATCGTGGTGCCGGAGACGACGGATCAGCTTCGGGAGATCGCTGCCACCGCTCCGAAACTCAAAGTGCTCGGCTCACGCCACTCTTTCAATGACGTCGCCGACAGCGAGGGCATCCTGGTGTCTCTCGGGGCGCTCGGCGCGGAGATCGAGATCGACAACGACGCGCGGACCGTGTCCGTCGGAGGCGGCGTCAGATACGGTGAGCTGGCGCGCGTCCTCGACGAACACGGCTGGGCCGTGCACAATCTCGCATCCCTTCCGCACATCTCGATAGCGGGAGCGGTGGCCACGGGAACTCACGGCTCGGGCGACCGCAACGGGGCGCTGGCGACGGCGGTTCGCGGCATCGAGGTCATCACCTCCGACGGAGAGCTCCACACGATCCGGATGGGCGACGCGGACTTCGACGGATCGGTCGTCGCACTCGGCGCGCTCGGCGTGGTCACCCGGGTCGAGCTGGCCATCGAGCCGTCGTTCCAGGTCAGGCAGCAGGTCTATCTCGATCTCCCGTGGGGTGCCGTCGTCGAGAACATCGACGCGATCCTGGCCTCGGCTTACAGCGTGAGCTTGTTCACCGACTGGTCCGAGCGGGGAGTGCAGCAGGTCTGGCAGAAGATCCGGCTCGACGAGCCCTCGGGCCCGGTGGAGTCGCCCGCAGAACTGTTCGGTGCGCCTCCTGCGGACAGGCGGATGCATCCGATCGCGGCGCTCGATGCCGTGAGCTGCACCGAGCAGCTCGGAATACCCGGTCCGTGGTTCGAGAGGCTGCCGCATTTCCGGATGGACTTCACGCCGAGCAGCGGTGCAGAGATCCAGAGCGAATACCTGCTGCCGCGGAGCCGCGTCCAGGAGGCGATCGAGGCGATGCGTCCACTGTCGGCACAGATCACCCCGCTTCTCCTCGTCAGCGAGATCCGCTCGATGCGGGCGGACCGGTTGTGGTTGAGCGAGGCGTACGGCCGAGATACGGTCGCCTTCCACTTCACCTGGATCCGCGACGGGGCGAAGGTCCAGAACGTGCTTCCGCTGATCGAGGACGCGCTCCGCCCGTACGACGCCCGGCCTCACTGGGGCAAGGTGTTCGTGTCCGGCCCGGATGAACTGAACCGCCTGTACCCCGAGCTCCCGCGCTTCCGCGAGCTGGCCGGCAGAATGGACCCGCGAGGGGCATTCCGCAACGCGTTCACGGATCGGTACGTGTTCACCACGGACTGAGGGTTCGTCGGCACGCCGGCAGACATGGACGCCCCGTCAGCCGACCTGCACGTGTCGGGCGGCCTGCGCGCCTCAGCCGACGTGGACGGGTCCGCCGTTGCCCGGGCCGCCGTTCCCCGGTGCGCCGGGTGTCGTCGGCGTGGTCGGCGCGGCCGGTGTCGTCGGCGCCGGTGTCGAACTGCCGAGGAACTGAGGCTCGACCGCCGGGAACTGCCCGCCGCCGTACACCTTGTCCAGAGCCGCCTGGATCACTTTGACGATGCTGAATTTGACGTTACCGCCGCCGACGCCCTGGAACGAGATGCTGCGCAGGGGGACCGCTCCCGAGATGTTGCCCACCCAAGTCGCCTGAGCGACCTTCGTGGTCGACGTCACGAGCCAGTTCTCGAGCGAGTTGTCCGTCGTACCCGTCTTGCCGAAGAGAGGCGTTCCATCGTTCGGGTTCGCTGTCGCCGCGGTCCCGCCCCCTCGCAGAACACCTTCCAGGTCGTAGATTATCGCCGCTGAGATATTCGCCGGTATCGGAGTCGTCGAGCATGTCGACTTCGGCACGGCGTGCTGACTGCCGTCCGATTCGACGATCTTGTCGATCGCGATGGCCGAGCACGCCACGCCGCCGTTCGCGATGCCCGCGTAGGCCGTCGCCATCGTGATCGGCGCGATGTAGTTCGTGCCGATCAGCGCGGCCGGAGGCATGATGAACGGGTTGGCCGTGTCATCCGCCCCGTCGACGAGGAGATCCTTGGCGTCGTTGTAGACGCCGCAGAGGTCCATCTTGGTCCCCATCATCGCGAACGCCGTGTTGACGGATTGTGCGGTCGCCGAGAGCACCGAGAGCGAGGGTGCGGCCGGATCGTCGTTCGCCACCGACCACGGGGCGCCTCCGATCCAATCGCAGGGCGCGCTCTCGTGGAACTCCGATTGGGGGAAGACATGCTGGGTCGTGTTGATGACGTCGTTGAGCGTGTGGCCTTCCTTCAGCCATTCGATCAGGTCGAACATCTTGAACGACGACCCCGTCTGGAAGCCCTGCGAACCGCCGTAGTTGTAGTTGGTGTTGTAGTTCACCGCCGTCGTACCCGGTGGCGGCGTGGACGTGTTGTTGTACGGCCTGCTCTGCACCATTGTCACGATGCGCCCGGTGCCCACCTCCACTGACACGTTCGAGGAGGCGATGTTGCCGACAGCCGGCGTCGCGGGGATGTATGTGCTGATAGCGCTCTGAGCCTGCTGTTGCAGGTCGAGGTTCAGTGTCGTGTAGATCTTGAGCCCGCCGGTGTCCAGGAACTGGTTGCGTTCGTCCTGGGTCTTGCCGAACGTCGGATCCTGCTGGAGCACGTGTTCGACGTAGTCGCAGAAGAAGCCTGCGTTGAACTGTTGCGCCGTCATGCAGCCGTTCTGGGTCGGCGTGATCTTGGGTGTGATCTTCGTGGCCAGGGCGGCGTCTCTGTCGGCCTTCGTGATCTTGCCGTTGACGTACATGCGGTCGAGCACGTAGTTACGGCGCGCGAGCGTGAGCGGATAGCCGTTGGCCGACCCGTTGACTTTGCTCGTCGGTTCGTCGATCCGGAGGTTGTTCGGGTTGTTGAGGATCGCGATCAGCGTTGCCGACTCCGGCAGCGTGAGGTCCGCGGCCGAGACGCCGAAGTAGTATTCCGCGGCCGATTGGATGCCGTAGACCTGACCGCCGAATGGCGCGATGTTGAGGTAGGCCTCGAGGATCTGGTTCTTGGTATAGCGCTGTTCCAGGCCGATGGCGTAACGCATCTCGCGCAGCTTGCGCAACGGTGTGATCGAGGTGGCGCTGTGATAGCAGGCCTCGAAGGCCTTGTACTCCTGGTCGTAGACCTTCTTCGTGGCCGAAGGATTGACGTCCATCGACTCGCAGCGTTCTACCAGGATGTTTTTCACGTACTGCTGGGTGATGGACGAGCCGCCCTGGACGCTTTTGTGGAGCGCGGTCAGGATCGCCCCTCGGATGGTCCCTGTCACGTCGACCCCGCCGTGCGAGTAGAACCCGGGATCTTCGGTGCCGACCGCGGCGTCCTTCGCGCTTTGTGCGATGTCGTTCCAGCCGACCTCCACCCGGTTCTGCTGGTAGAACGAAGCGATTGCGACCTCTTGGCCGCCCTGAGTGGCATAGAGGGTGGAAGCCTGAGGCAGAGCCGTGACCGCGATGTAGTCCGGTAGGCCGTCGAAAGCGCCGATCGTGTCATCGGTCGCCGTCCCGACGACAGCGACCGCGGGCGTCACCGCGGCCGTGGCGAGCACGCCGGCCACAACGCTGAGAGCAATGAAGCCGGTGAGTCCTCCGAGGACCCCCCACCAAGTCCGGCCAGATTTCATAGCTCGAATCGTACAGGACGGGTCCGAGTGCCGACCTCGCGATCGCCTGGGGGTCGTACATGAATCCACCGAATCGCGTGAGCTAAATGTCTAACATCAGGCCATTGACAAAGATGGCCGGCAGCCATCACAATCTCCTCAACCGGATGTGCACCAGCTGCAGTACCTCTCCTCTCCTCTCCTCTCCATTCCCGCACGAGTCCCGCACGAGACAGGTTGTGACATACGCATGAGTGACAAGTGTCGTTCACTACTACGC
>FSWU01000087.1_pt1 | contig 27076 bp, 27 predicted proteins | sample 1638061 | NCBI WGS metagenome assembly FSWU01 (sample SAMEA3914788, study PRJEB12502) | metagenome | biome: forest; material: soil | place: Canada | collected 2011-07-03 | depth 0.1 m
GAGGTGCACGAGGGCGCGGACGATCGGCGCGGCAGAGAGGTACCAGCGGTTGGTGCCGAGCGCATCGGATGACTCGGGCGCATCGGGGGACTCGAGGGTTACGGGCGTTTCAGGGAATTCGGGCATCTCGGTGAATTCGGGGTTCGTGGTGCTCATGACTGCTCCTTTCCGGGCAGGTTCGAGCGCGCGCCGACGAGCGCCGGCACGGCGAGGGATGCTTTTGAGGGGGCGCCCGGGCTCAGCGGGCGCCGGTCAAGGCGCTTATGGCTCGGGCTGGGGGCCCGGTGAACGGTCGCTACCTGGTCGGCTGTGGCAGTTCTGCCGTGATCTTCAGCAGCAGGGCGTGAAGGGTCGCGCGCTCGGCCTGGTCGAGTGGGGCGAGGATCGTATCGTCGGCGGCCGCCATCGCGGCTCCGAACCCGGCGATGAGCTCGCTGCCGGCTGGCGTCGCGTAGACGCGTTTGCTGCGCTCGTTGCCTTCCTCCGTGCGGCGTTCGACGAGGCCGCGCCGCTCGAGTCCCTGCAGGAGACTCGAGACGCTCGCCGCGCTGGTGCGGCTCACCTGCGCGATGTCGCGCTGGATCGTGCCCGGGTTCTGGACGAGGTAGCCGAGCACGAAACCCTGCTCGTGGCTGAGCTCGCGCGCCCGGATCCAGTCTTCGCCGGCTTTCCGCTGAGCCCAACCGACCCACCGCAGCAATTCGAGGCTGCCGGCGAGGTTGGTGTCTTGTGCGTCCATAATCAGGAGTCTAACTGTTAGGACTCTAACTGTCAACGATCAAACTGAGCGCGACGAGCCGACGTGAGTGCCGGCGAAGCCCGCGTGTGACGTTGCTCCGAATCTTCCCAGCCGAACTTACCGACGTCTGGGATGCGTGCACCAATCCGGAACGCATCCCGCATTGGTTCCTGCCGGTGAGCGGGGAACTGAGGGAGAACGGCCGATACCGGTTGGAAGGAAACGCGGGCGGCACGGTCACCCGCTGTGACGCACCGCACGGCTTCGCGGCGACCTGGGAATTCGGCGACGACACGAGCTGGGTCGAGCTCCGGCTCGAATCCGAGGGTGATGAACGGACCCGGTTCAAGCTGGAACACATTGCATACGTGGACGAACGGTGGGCGCAGTTCGGTCCCGGCGCGGTCGGGATCGGCTGGGAGGGGGCCCTGATCGGCTTGTATCTCTACCTGACCACCCGACAAGCGGTGGACGCGGTCGAGATGGCGAAGTGGACCGCGTCGGACGAGGGTCGCCGATTTCTCACCCTGTCCAGCGGCGCCTGGTGCGAGGCCGACATGGTTCATGGCAGCGACCCGGCCGAGGCGCGCGCAGCCGCCGATCGCACCACAGCGTTCTACACCGGCATGCCGCCGGCAGATGCCGGCAAGTAGCTCCGCTGTCAGTGTCGCTTAGGCAGCCAGCGGCCCTCAGGCGTCGCCTCCGGCCGGGGCGAGGATACCCCGGACCTCGATCGCGAGACCGTCGTAGTTCAGGTCAGGAATGCGCGCAGCGAGCTGGAGGACGCGCTCGCGGGACTCGACGTCGAAGATGTAGAAACCGCCCATGTATTCCTTGGCTTCCGCAAAGGGGCCGTCTTGGACGATCGGTCCGCTCGCCCCCTTGCGCAGCACCACGCTCTGTGAGGGGTCGGTGAGCGCCTCCGTCGACACCAGCTCGCCACTGGCGGTCGTCTCCTCGATCAGGCTGGTGTGACCGGCTCCGATCGCTGTCCAATCCTCCGGGGTCAGCCTCTCGAGCACGTCCGGGTTGATCTGCATGATCACGAGGTACTTCACGTGGTCCTCCACTCGTCGCGGGCCCCCATCAGCGCCCTGTCATGAAGAGGACCAGCACCCTGTCATGCAGAGGACGGAACAGACCCGGTGAATTCGACATTCGTCCCCTGCCGAAACTACCCGACAGGGAGCGATTCATGAAGATGCAGAATGCCGGACTCTCGACACGGACGCAGCCCAGTGTGTCCAAGAGAACATTCAAATGTTACGTTTGAATCAAATGAGCCGAGGAGAAAAATGCGTATTGTCGGTTTCGAAGTCTTTCCAGTGGCCAACCCGAACCCGTCGGTCGGCGGCCCGGTCTGGATGTTCGTGCGACTCGACACGGACGCCGGGATCTCCGGCTACGGCGAGATCTTCACGTCGTCTCTGTACTCGCGTCCCCTGACGGTCGCCCAGATCGTCGCCGATCTGGTCGAGCAGTTCGCGATAGGGCGCGATCCCGCGGACCTGGAGAAGTTCTTCTTCAGCGTCTACAACAGCCACTACACCCGCTCGCCCGACCTCGCGAAACTCGCCATGGCCAGCGGCATCGAGTTGGCGATGTGGGACATCCTGGGCAAGAGTCTCGGGCGCCCGGTGCACGCGCTGATGGGCGGCCGAATGCGCGACCGGGTCCGGATGTACAGCTACATCTCTCCTCCCCAGGGAGTTTCGTCCGAGGAGTTCTGGGCGGACTCGAGCGCGATCTCGTCCCGCTGCGCCGAACTGGTGGATCTCGGTTTCACCGCGCTGAAGCTCGACCCGTTTCCGCTGCTGACCGGTGAGGATTCGCTGGCGGGGCAGTTCGTCCCCGTCCAGCCGACGGAGCGCCAGCTCGACGGCGCCGAGCGCATCGTCGGGGCCGTCCGCTCGGGTGTCGGGTCGCGCGCTGCAGTGATCGTGGGAACGCACGGCCAGTTCACCGCGGCGGGAGCGATCCGTGTCGCGACCCGCCTTGAACGCTTCGACCCGATGTGGTTCGAGGAGCCGGTCCCGCCGGATCATCCTGCCGAGATGTCGAAGGTTGCAGCCGCGACGCGCATACCGATCGCCGCGGGCGAGCGCCTGGGAACGAAGTTCCAGGTCGCCGAGCTGATCAGGCACGGTGCGGCGGGGATCGTGAATCTCGACGTCACGCAGGTGGGTGGCCTGCTCGAGTCGCGGAAGATCGCGGCACTGGCCGAGGCTAACGCGGTTCAGATCACGCCGCACGTGTTCGGCGGTCCGCTGAGCGCGGCCGCTTCGCTGCAACTGGCGCTCACCCTGCCGAACCTCCTGATCATGGAGGGCAACGGTGTCTATGACGGCGCATACGCGGAGCTGCTCGAAACTCCGTTGGAGTGGCGCGACGGTTACCTCTTCCCGAGCAACCGACCGGGGATGGGTCACGATCTGGATGAATCGGTCGCGCGTGCGTGGGCGGTGGGTGACCAGCAGCTGCAGTACGTCAGACCCCCGGTCGATCATCACTAGTGTTTTGTTTTCAACATTTTTTTGTTAGATTTAGGACAGACAGCGTGATTTACATCCAGGGCGGATCCCACGTGACCCGCCCGACCAGTGGCGAAAGGTTCTCATGGCGCATCCCACCGTCTCCGTCCAGCTCTACAGTGTCCGAAACGCTCTCGAAGCGGCTCCGGTGGACACGATCCAGCGTCTCGCCGGGATCGGTCTGACACAGGTCGAAGCCGGGCTCAAATACCTCAACGCCCTGCCAGGGCTGCTCGAGGCCATCCACGACGCGGAACTGGCGACGCCGACGCTGACCGCGTCGCTGTTCCACGTCGATCGCTCGTCGGCATGGAGCAAGGCCCACGAACTCGGTGCCGGTACCGTCGTGGAGACCTTCGTCCCCGTCGAGCACTGGACGAGCCTGGAAGACGTCGACACCATCGCGGGCGAGCTCAACGCGGCCGCTGCTGAGGCTGCGAGCGAGGGATTGCGCGTCGGTTACCACAACCATTGGTGGGAGCTTGAGACCCGGTTCGACGGGAAGACCGCGTTCGACCTGCTGATCGAGCGGCTGGATCCCTCCGTGATTCTGGAGGTCGACGCGTACTGGGTGGCCGTCGGGGGAGAGGATCCCGTGGAATTCGTGGGGAAGCACGCGGACAGGGTCCGGTACCTGCACCTCAAGGACGGACCGATCGATCGGGACAACTCGCATCAGCGGCCCGCGGGGACCGGTTCGATGCCGATCCGCGAGATCGTCGCGGCGGCGCCAGGGCTCGAGGCCGGCGTGATCGAGTTCGACGAGTACGACGGCGACGTTTTCGAGGCCATCGCCGAGAGCCTCGTCTACCTGCAGGGCGTGCTGGGCGAGAGGGAGGCCGACGCGTGAGCGGATCCTTCGGTGTCGCGGTCATCGGCGCGGGCACGATCAGCAACCAGTACCTGCGGAACATGACGAGCTTCCCCGACCTTCGGGTCGTCATCGTGTCCGATGTCTTCGAGGACAAGGCCGCCGAGCAGGCAGCCGCGTACGGAGTCGAGGAGTCGGGTTCGCCGGAGAAGGCGCTCGCGCATCCCGATGTCGACATCGTCGTGAACCTCACCATCCCCGCTGCGCATTCGGAGGTCTCCTCTGCGGCGCTCGCCGCCGGAAAGCACGTGTTCAGCGAGAAGCCGTTCGCGACCTCGCGCGAGGCCGGGACCGCCTTGCTGGCACAGGCTGACGCTGCGGGCCTCCGGATCGGTGGCGCTCCCGACACGTTCCTCGGTGCCGGTCTGCAGACCGCCCGTCGTCTCATCGCACGTGGTGATATCGGCACCCCGCTGACCGGTCTCACGCTGTTCGAAACGCCGGGCCCGGTCGACGACCACCGCAATCTGGAGGTGCTGCTGTCGCGCGGCGCCGGGCCGCTCTGGGACATGGGGCCCTACTACCTGACCGCGCTGAGTCAGGTGTTCGGCTCGTTCTCGTCGGTCGTCGCATCCGGCCGCACCGCGCGTCCGGAACGCACCCTCTTGACCGGCCCGAAGGCGGGGCAGACGCACATCGTGCAGGTGCCCACGCACGTGAGCGTGATCGCCGACTTCGCCGGTGGTGCGCAGTCCGTGTCGACACTGAGCTGGGATTCGCCGCACCGTCGTGTCGGTCACGTCGAGATCGTGGGAACCGATGCGACACTCTCCATCCCGGACCCGAACGAGTTCGAGGGCACTCTGCAGATCAAGCGCAAGGGCGAGGAAGACTGGACGGCGATCCCGTCCGAGGGCGCAGTCGGAGGCCGAGGTCTCGGTCCCCTCGACATGGCGCGATCGATCGCGGCCGGAACGCCTCACCGCGCGTCCGGCAGGCTTGCGTATCACGTACTGGACGTGATGGCATCCGTCACTGAGTCGATCGAGCAGCACGCGTGGGTCGCGGTCGGGAGCACCGTTCCCGAAACCGAGGCGATTCCCGTCGACTGGGACCCGTATTCTGCGACACTCTGACAACGAATCCTGTCGCCGAAGGGGCGGCCGCCAAGCGGGCGGCCGCCCCTTCGTCTGCGCGGAACCCGTCGCTCATCCGGCGAGTGACTGCGCGCGGTCCGCGAGGAACTGAATGCCGAGCCGAGGACTCGAAAGCACCGGCTTCCCCGTCTCCCGCTCGATCCGGTCGACCAGCCGCGACATCGAGGCCTGCGCTAGCACGATCAGGTCGACTTCGGGCGCCAGCGCCGCGGCCTCGACCAGTACCATGTCGTCGTGGCGCGCGCGGTCACCGGACATGAGCACGGCGAATGCGCCGTCGGCGAGGCGTGGTGTGATCGTGACGTCGCGATTCGACTCGCGGGCGTGATCGGCGATGAGGTCACGGGTAGGCCCGAGCGTCGTCGGGACGGTGGCAAGCACGCCGACCCGGTCGGCTTCGGTGGCCGCATGTTCGGCCATGGCCTCGTCGATCTTGACGATGGGGGTCTTCACGCGCTTCGCGGCAATTTCGAGGGCCGGTCCGAGCGACGAGCACGCTGAGAAGATCAGATCTGCCCCGGCGGCTTCCGCTGCCTCGGCCAGGTGCACCATGCGCTCGGCGCTGGCATCCGAGATGCCGTTCTCCCGCTGAACGGTGGCCAGGACATCCGAGTCGACGAAGTGCAGGATCTCGGCATCGGGCAGCAGTTCGGCGAGCAAGTCGTTGATCATCGGTTCGACGTTTACGAACACGAAGCTCGTGTGGAGGACGGCGATCTTCTGCGCGGCCATGGTTGTCTCCCTTTCGATTGCCCGTTTCGGGGCGTAAGTCCCGGGCGGTTCCCCGTAGTTCAGGTGATGCCCGGTAATTCAGGTGGTTCCGGTAATTCAGGTGATGCCCGGTAATTCAGGTGATACCGGATGGTTCCGTGGGGCTCCGTCTGATCCTTGGAGCTTGGCGGAGCGACGCCCGGTCAGCGCACGCCGCGGGTGTTCACGTAGAGCGAATAGACGGACGACGTCGCCGTCATGAAGAGCCGGTTCGATGAACGACCGCCGAACGCGACGTTGGCGCAGCGCTCGGGCAGATCGATGCGGCCGATGAGCGTTCCGTCCGGTGCGTACACGCGCACGCCATCGAGACCCTCGCCGCCACTCCATCCGCACCAGAGGTTGCCGTCCTCGTCGATGCGGAGGCCATCCGGGACGCCCTGTTCGGCATCGATGAAGGTGCGCCCGTCCGAAAGGCGGCCGTCGAGAACGTCGAACGCGACGATCCGGCGACGCGGCTGGGCTCGCGACTCCACGACGTAGAGCACCGTCTCGTCTGGGGAGAACGCGAGTCCGTTCGGCGAAAGGAGGGTGCCGTCCGCGACGCCGAGTTCGCCGGTGAGCCCGTCGATCCGGTAGAGATTCGTGGGAAGCTCCGGCTCGGCCCGGAAGCCCTCGTAGTCACCGAGGATGCCGAAGATCGGGTCGGAGAACCAGATCGAACCGTCCGAGGAGACGACCACGTCGTTGGGCGAGTTCAGCGGGGAGCCGCCGTAGCCATCCGCGAGCACTGTGATGCTTCCGTCGTACTCGGTACGGGTGACACGCCTTTTTCCGTGCTCACAGGTGACGAGACGGCCGACGTTGTCTCGCGTGTTGCCGTTCGAGTAGTCGGAAGGCGCGCGGAATTCGCGAGTCTCGCCCGTGCGCTCGTCAAAGCGGAGAATCCGGTTGCCCGGGACATCGCTCCAGAAGAGCGAGTGCTGATCGCCGAACCACACCGGGCCCTCGGCCCAGCGGTATCCGGTTGAGACGCGCTCCACCTTCGCCAGGGGAAGCACGTACGCCTCGAATCGATCGTCCAGCACGTGCACGGCCGGATCGGGCAGGCGCAACGTGGGCTGCCAATCACTCATCTCGTCCTCTTTCGCTCGTTCTCACAGCTCTGCCGATTTCGGCCTCGAGTGCCTTGACTCCTCGTATCACGATCGATGTGTCGGTGGCGATTGCGAGAAAGTCGACGCCGTCCGCCAGACGCTTCCGGGCCTCGCCGGGTTGCATCGCGAGATAGCCGCGTGGCACCCCGAGATCGGCGAGGGTCGACAGTGCGTCGTCGACGGCCGACTGGACAGCTGGATGGGCAGTGTCGCCCAGATGCCCCATCGAGGCGGCCAGGTCGGAAGGACCGACGAACACGGCGTCGACACCCGGCGTCGTCGCGATCGCCCGAAGCTCCGCGAGCGCCGCGACCGACTCCGCCTGCACGATGACGCACAGCCCCTCGGCCGCATCGCCCACGTACGAGGTGTCGTTGCCGTAGCGCGCAGCGCGGCTCTGACCGGAGACGCCTCGGATGCCTTCCGGCGGATACCGGGTGGCGGCGACCGCCTGCACAGCCTGCTCGGCGGTATCCACCGAGGGGATGAGGAGAGTCCGCGCGCCCGCGTCGAGGAGTCGCTTGATCAGCACCGGATCGTTCGACGCCGGCCGCACGACCGCCTGAATGTGCCGCCGTTCGAGGGCGCGCAGCGCGTCGACGACACCGCCCAGTTCGAAGGACCCGTGTTCGGCGTCGATCACGATCCAGTCGAAGCCGCACTCGGCGAAGGCCTCGAGCTGAGCGGGTCCTGACACGGTCGCGAACAACCCGATCTGCTGGATCCCCTCGCGCAGCCGCTGCGCAAACTGGTTGACCTCAGTGCTCATTCGTGTCCTCCGCATCGTCAGTTCTCATGGCGCGATTCATTGGGTGATTCACAGTGTTCACTTCACGGCGCTCACTTCGTTGTGTCCATTTCGCAGCGTTCACGTGGCAGAGTTCACCTGGCAGAGGTCACCTGGCAGTGCCACGTCATAGGGGCAACGGTTTCAGGCTGGTGAGGCCGCCGTCAATCGCGAGCACGCTTCCCACGATCGAGGTGGCCGCCGGATCCGAGAGATAGAGCACCCCGCGGGCGACCTCCTCCGGTCGGACCATCACGCCGGTCGGCTGCCTCTCGTCGTACGCGCGGCGCTGGGCATCCGGGTCCGGTGCAGCGTCGATGAGGGCGCCGATCAGGGGCGTGTCGACAGTGCCGGGTGCCACGCAGTTCACACGGATTCCCTCGCCTACGAGGTCTGCGGCCATCGCGCGGGACATCGCCTCGATGGCTCCTTTGGTCCCGGCGTAGAGCGCTCTCCGTTGAAGCCCGGTGTGCACGGTGCACGAACCCATCAGGGTGATGCTCGCGGCGTCGCTGCGCCGGAGCCAGGGCAGCGCGCCCCGCGTGGTCCGAACCATTCCCAGGACGTTGATGTCATAGACGCGCGTCCAGTCGGCGAGGGAACCGTCCGTCACCGTTGCGGGATAGCTGATACCGGCGTTGTTCACGAGCACGTCGATACGGCCGTGGCGCTCGCCGAACGCGTCGATGCCGGCTCGCACCGCCTCCTCGTCGGTCACGTCGGCCCGAACGAGTTCGGCACGCTCCGGACACGCGGGATCGACATCGAGCACGCCGACAGTCGCGCCGTCGTCGAGGAACGCCTCGGCGATCGCCCTGCCGATCCCTGCAGAGCCGCCAGTCACCAGGACGACTCGGTCCGCGTTGCGCAGCATCTCTGTGTTCTTCGTGCCCGTGTTCTTCGCTCTTGTGTTCTTCGCTCTTGTGTTCTTCGTGCCTGGGTTCCCGATGCCCGGGTCCGCGTTCGTGCTCGTCACTGCTGCGCCTGCAGCCGCTCGATGATGCGGATCGGCTCGATCGCGTCGCGCGGATTGACCGGCATGGGGCCTGTTCCATCAACAGCTGCGGCAACACCCCGGTAGAAGGCGCGGTAGTCGCCGCGTTCGGTTGGGAGGGTCTCCGTCTCGCCGTCGTGGCCGATCCGGCCGTCTTCGCCCGCCGCCGTGATGCCGTAGTCGCCGTCGAGGGGACTCATGCCACGGGCCAACTGGCCTTCCTGTGGGTCGAGGCCCCACTTCGTATAGGCGGACTCCCTGCCGAGCACCCGGAATCGGAAGCCGCGCTGTGCGACGAGGCTCGCCATGCCCAGGTGGCTGCGAACGCCTGATGTGTGGGTGAGGGCGATGAACGCGTCGTCGTCGTTCGCTCCACCGTGGCGTCTCACGTCCAGCTCGCCGTAGACGTCGGCGACAGGCCCGAAGAGCCGGATGGCCTGGTCGACCAGATGGGAGCCGAGGTCGTATGCCACCCCGCCGCCCTCTGCGCCGGTCGTGCCGACCTTCCACTCGGGTCGCGGGCGTGAGCTGATCCATTCGAATCGCGATTCGAAACGCCACACCTCGCCGAGGCGTCCCTCGCGGATCAGCTTCTCGACAGTCAGGAAGTCGCCGTCGAAACGCCGGTTCTGAAAAACGGTGAGGGGCACTCCGCGTGACTCGGCTCGTTCGACGAGACGCTCCGCATCCTCGGCGTGCACCGCGAGCGGCTTGTCCACCACCACGGCGATGCCCGCGTCGATCGCGCTCTCGGCGAGCTCGACGTGCCGGGGCGTCGGGCCCGCGACGACGATCAGATCGAGGTGTTCCTCGAGCAGCTCATCGACGTTCGGGACGATCCTGGCTTGCGGATAGCGCAGCGATGCTTCGCCCGCGCGCCCCGGGTCACTGGTCACGATCGCCGCGAGTTCGAGACCGGGCTCCGCGTCGATGAGCGGCGCGTGAAACACACGCCCGGCCAGTCCATAGCCGATGATGCCTGCACGGCGCGTCACGATCGAGCTCCTTCGAGGAGTGCGCCGACTTCGCCGCCGACGGGGATTCCGCGCGGGCCGGCCCAGGCCGCGATGATGCGCTGGCAGTCCCGGATGTCTGTGCGGCCCCCGGCGAGCCCGGTGCGGGGCGGTACGTCGTCGCGAACCATCGCGGCGAACGCCTCCAGCTGGGATTCGAAGGCCTCCGTCACGCTGCGCCGGGTTACTCTCCGCTCCGCGTCGCCATCCTTCGTCGAGACGGTCAGCTCTGTGGGCGCGTTCATGAGATAAGGGGAGGGGAACACGAGCTCGACGATGCCGGCGCCGTGGATCACGCGCACCGTCTCCCGGTAAGCCGGGAAGTCTGGCAGATAGTGCCAGGCGAGGCGGAACCGGCCACCGCCGGCGAGAATGCCGGACGCCGTCACCTGCGGAGGAACGTCGCCCATCGAGCGCTGGTCGCGGCCGATGTTCTGGATCTGTCCCGCAGACGTCTGCCTCCAGACATCCGCATGATCGAACTCCGCGGGTGTGGTGCCGAGGCTGCGCATGACCGAGAGATCGTGGGCAAGGCTGCCCACGAGCGGCACGCGGTAGGTGCGCCAGACGTCGAGGCCGGCACCGCCCATCGCGATGCGGCGCAGACGGTCGTCCTCGGCGTTCAGCCTCGCTGCGGCGTCGGCGGCGGGGGGCGCGGTCGGCGTGACGAGGTGGGCGATGGCCAGCTGGGGTTCGCTCGGCGGGTGCAGGACGGTGACCTCGACGCTTCGCACATCGTCGATCTCCGCCACGATGCGTGCAGCCTCGATGACTGCCGGATCGTACTGTTTCATGTAGCCGAGGAGAAGACGGTTGGCCCTGGGCTCGACCGCGATGAGCTCGTCGACCTCCGCAGTGGTGAGGGCGAGCGGCTTCTCGCAGAAGATTGCGAGCCCGGCCGCCCACGCCTGCATGATCGGTTCGGCATGGGCGCCTCGCGAGAGGACCATGACGGCGTCGAGGCCGCCGGCGGCCAGCATCTCCTGGTAGTCGGTGAAGCGCTGCGACGTGGGGATGCCGAAGCGGTCGCCCATCGCCTCCGTGAGTTCCTCGGCGATGTCACAGATCCCGGCGATGCGGAACAGGTCGGGCCGGCGCGCGAGGAGCGGCAGGTGCACGGCCTGCGCAACTGCGCCGAGGCCGAGGACCCCGACGCGCACGGGGGCGGTCATCGTGCGTTTCCCTCGCCCTGCTCGAGGCCGAAGGGCATGGTGAGCACCGACTTGATGTTGTCGCCGCGCTGCATCGCCCCGAAGGCCTCCAGCCAGTCCTCGACAGGGTAGGCGCCGCCGATGATCCGCTCGGGATCGAGGCGTTTGGACGCGAACAGCCTGAGGACGGCTTCCCACGTCGACCAGGTGTGGGAGTAGCAACCGTAAAGGGTCACCGCTTTCTTCACGAGCGGATCGAGTGTGAATCCGAGCGGCTGCGGTCCCCAGCCCACCTTGGCGATGGCACCGGCCGGACGTACGAGCTGCATGCTCTGCTCGAGAGCTGCGCTCACCCCGGTGGCGTCCACGACCAGGTCTGCACCGAGTCCGTCGTGCAGGCCGGCGATCAGTTCGATCGGATCCTGCTGAGAGATGTCGATGGCATAGTCGGCGCCGAACTCGCGCGCCCGCTCCAGCCGGTGGGTGTCGACAGCGGTGCCGAGCACCACGATCGTGCCCGCGCCGGAGAGGCGTGCGATCTGAAGGGCGTTGATGCCGATAGTGCCTGCGCCCTGGATGACCACCAACTGGCCGGGCTTGACGCCGGCGCGCTCGACGATCGCGTTGTAGGCGACCGCATACGGCTCGGTCATCGCGGCGCCCCGGAAGCTCACTCCGTCCGGGATCCGGTGGAGGACGCGTGGCTCGGCCACAACGTATTCGGCCATGGCGCCGTCGCGTCTCAGGCCGTAGCCCTCCCGCCAGGGGCACAGGTTGTAGCGGCCGCTGCGGCACAGTGCGCAGACTCCGCAGATCGATGCTGCCGTCTCGCACACGACGCGGTCTCCGACCGCCCAGCCGCTGACTCCCTCACCTACGGCGACGATGACTCCGGCGTCTTCATGCCCGAGAGTCACAGGGAGGACGCCCTTGGAGCTCTTGCTCTGCGAGTCGTGCCACATGTGGATGTCCGATCCGCAGACCCCCACGGTGTGCACGCGAACGAGCACGTTCCCGGCTTCGGCGATCGGTTGCCCGAGTTCGCGGACCTCCAGGGCTCCGTCCTCGTTGGCGTATTTGACCAGCGCCTTCATCGGCGATCCTTCCGTTCGAGCGGTCTTCCCGGGCGACCCCGCTCCGGGCTAGATGCGTTACATTCTAATCAAAGTTTGTCACTTTGCGCTCATTCTTTGATAACGTGAATGGGTCGCAATCTGCGGCATCCCATCCTGAAAGTCTCGACGAAGAGGAGGCCAACGTGCGCATCTCAGCTTTCCCCAAGGGATATCTCGACGAGATGGTGGTGCAGCGGACCAAGACGGTCTACGAGTGGATCGATGAGGCTCGCGGCCTCGGTGTCGATGGTCTCGAGCTTCACACGGGATTCCTCTGGGACACCAGTGCTGCGGGGATCGATCGGCTGGGAGACGCGATTCGCGAAGCCGGCTTTCAGATGCCGATGATGTGCGCTTCGCCCGATTTCACGCATCCGGACGCCGGCCAGCGTGCCAGGGAAATCGACGCGCAGGCCGAGTTCATGCGCATAACCGCTACTCTCGGGGGCGCGGGCGCCGCATGCCGGATCGTGAGCGGTCAAGCACACCCCGGCGTCTCCACGGGACAGGGCATCGAGTGGGTCGTCGATGCCATCACCACCCTCCTTCCGCTGGCTGTCGAGCTGGACATCCTGTTGCCGATCGAGAACCACTACAAGGCGAGTGTCTGGACCTATCCCGAGTTCGCCCAGCGACCGGCAGTGTTCCACGCCATCCTCGACGCGATCGACGACCGCACGCATTTCGGCGTGCAGTTCGACCCGTCCAACGCGATCACGGCCGGCGTCGACTCCGGCGACTTCCTGGACACCGTCATCGACCGGGTGGTGACGATGCAGGCGTCGGATCGCTATCTCGAAGCCGGCACCTCGCTGGACGACCTTCGACAGGCGGATGGCACGATCGGCTACGCGCCGGCCCTGAAACACGGTGTCATCGGTCAGGGCCTCAACGACTATCCGCGCATCTTCGAGACGCTCGTCGCGGCCGGTTACGACGGGTGGATCTCGATCGAGGACGGCGTCAACGGCTACGACGAGCTGAAGGCTTCTGCCGACTTTCTGCTCGATGCGCGGGAGCGATGGTTCTCCGGTTCGCGCGCTGTGCGCGTGCGCAGTCTCGAAGCCGCGCGGCTCGCCGCCGTCGGCGGGAACTGACCGGCGCGACCTGACCTGCGCAACGCGTCTCGCGCGGACTGAACCGCGCGACCCGACCAGAAAACTACGACTCGGACTCGGAAGGACTCCATGTCACACACCATCAGGGGACTGACCCGCTCGGACCTGACCCACGGAATCGTGCAGGTCTCGCTCGACCTCAAGAATATGGACGACGCTTTGCGCATGGCCGCCATCGCCATGGAGGCGGGCGCCGACTGGCTCGAGATCGGCACCCCTCTCGCGATGGCGGAAGGTGCGCACGCCGCACGACGTCTGCGCGCCGAATACCCGGACACCCCGCTCGTGGCGGATCTCAAGATCATGGACGGCGGCTACGGCGAGGCCCAGATGTATGCTGACGCGGGAGCTGACGCGATCGTCGTCATGGCCCGTGCCCACGACGCCACGATCGAGCGCGTCTGCCAGGCGGGCGAAGACTTCGGCGTACTCGTGATGGGCGACGACATCGCTTCGCCCGACCGGGTCGCCGAGGCGAAGCGACTCGAACGCCTGGGCGTCGGGATGGTGCTCCACCACATCGGACACGATCACCGAAACATGCACAAGGAGCTGAGGCTCTCGCCTCTCACCGACCTCGCTGCGATCGTCGCGGCGACGACCGTTCCGGTGCAGGCCGTCGGCGGTCTCAGCATCGACCAGGCCGTGAATTGTCCGACGATCGGCGCAGGCGTCGTCGTGTTCGGAGCGCCGCTGGCGATCGATGACGAGACGTCGTTCACGATCCCCGAAGGCGACATGCCGAGGGTCCTTGCTGACGCCATCGCCCGTGTGCACGCGACGGCGGTCGCGGCGTGACCATGCTCCGCCTGCACCACAGCGCCTTCACGCATCCCGTCGGCGACGAGGACAAGGCGCGCGCGTTCTACGTCGATGTGCTCGGCCTTGTCGAGGTTCCGAAGCCCGAGACCATGAACCGCGCCAAAGGTGCGTGGTTCCGTTCCGATCCGGAGCGCGCCGGCGGCGACGGCGGAATCGAGATCCACGCCATTCCGGATGAGGACTTCCATCCGAACACGCTCGGACATCCAGCGATCCTCATCGACGACCTCGATGAACTGGTGGAGCGGCTTCGCGGTCGCGGCATCGTGGTCGAGCCGGACGGCCGGTTCCCCGGTCATCGCCGTTTCCACACCTACGACTTCTTCGGCAATCAACTCGAGTTCCTTGAGGCGGATTCATGACACACCCCATCACTCTCTTCACTGCTCAGTGGGCCGATCTTCCGTTCGAGGAGGTCGCGCGGCTTGCGGGCAGCTGGGGCTTCGACGGCCTCGAGATCGCGTGCAAGAGCCAGCACCTGGATGTCGATCGCGCACTCGAGGACCCCGCCTATCTGCGGGATCGCACCGAGATCCTGAAGCGCAACGGTCTCGGCCTCTGGGCTCTGTCGAATCACGCCCAGGGGCAGGTCGTGTGCGACGATCCGCTGGACTTCCGTCACGAGTCGATCGTGGGGAGCAAGACGTGGGGAGACGGCGACCCCGAAGGGGTGCGTGCACGCGCGAGCGAGCAACTGAAGAAGACGGCGATCCTCGCCCGCAAGCTCGGCGTCGACGTGGTTACCGGCTTCACCGGATCGAAGATCTGGCGCTATGTCGCGATGTACCCGCCGGTGTCGCAGACGGTCATCGACGACGGCTACGAGGACTTCGCGCGGCGGTGGAATCCCATCCTCGACGTCTTCGACTCTGAAGGTGTCCGCTTCGCTCTCGAGGTGCACCCGAGCGAGATCGCCTACGACTACTACACGACGGTTCGCGCCCTGGATGCAGTCGACCATCGCGAAGCCTTCGGCATCAATTGGGATCCGAGCCACATGCTCTGGCAGGACATCGATCCGGTCGGCTTCATCGCGGATTTCGCCGACCGGATCTACCACGTCGACTGCAAGGACACGCGGATCCGCCGGCAAGACGGCCGGGTCGGTCGCCTGGGATCCCACCTGCCATGGGGCAGCCCGAGGCGTGGCTGGACGTTCGTGTCCGCGGGGCTCGGCGACATGCCGTTCGACGATGCCTTCCGCACGCTCGACGCGGTCGGCTATACGGGTCCCATCTCGATCGAATGGGAGGACTCGGGCATGAACCGGATGCAGGGGGCGCCGTCGGCGCTCGAGCACGTGCGTTCGCTCCTCTTCGAGCGGCCCGAGGCGGCGTTCGACTCCGTCTTCAAACAGGACTGATTTCACTCGGGACGGCGTCGGGCTGAGCAGCCGACCTCCCACTTTGCGAGCTCCGGCGGACTAAATGATGGCCGAACCGCACCATCGTCATTCAAAATCGAAAGAATGCTCTCGATATGACGTAGTAATGTCACCTCGGGCACAAAAGGCCACCTAAATGTTCTTAAACGTACAGATCGAGTGTTATAGTGTTCACATTGAAGTGGTCGAGGAGGACCGGTGGGTACTGCGATGTTGCTGAACTCCTCGACCCGTTGTCTGCCCGCCAAGGAGGCAACGTCGACTTCGAAGGCGCAGGTCGTGGTCATCGGGACTCTCTTCTCCCGGCGTCCAGACGGCCGGCGCCGTGCGTACGACAGATCGTCGGTCACGATCCCGGAAGCCGGATCGCACGCATCCGGAGCGCACGCATCCGGGTCGCACGCATCCGGATCGCACGCACGCGGGCGTTCCAGGGGGTAGTCGCCCTTACTCGCATCGATCACGGCACCGCGGTCGACGCATGCATCACATCAACCAATCACTGAGAGGAAATTATGAAGCTGCATAAGCTCGTCGCGGCCGGGGCCATCGCTGCCCTCGTCGGCGTCGGAATCGCCGGCTGCTCCAGTTCTGCATCCGCGGATGCCTCAAGCAAGTCAGACGCCGGGACCACGTTGACCTACTGGGCGACCAACCAGGGAGCCAACCTTCAGGCCGACAAGACGATCCTGACCCCGGAGCTCAACGCATTCACCAAAAAGACGGGGATCAAGGTCGATCTGCAAGTCCTTCCCTGGTCGACGGACGACACGAAGATCCTGGCCGCGACCGCTAGCGGAAAAGGCCCCGACGTCCTCAACTTCGGAAACACCGACGCGTGGACCTTCGGCTCGACCGGTGCTCTGCTTCCGTTCTCCGGCAGCAACCTGAAGAAGATCGGCGGTTCGTCGAAGTTCATCCCCAACGTCCTGGCAGCTGCGGGCTCGGCGCCTTACACGTCGGTCCCCCTGTACTCGCAGGCTTACGGACTGTTCTACAACAAGGCCATGTTCTCCAAGGCCGGTCTCACGCCACCGACGACGTGGCAGCAGCTCGTCAGCGACGCGAAGAAGTTGACCGATCCGTCTACTCAGACCTACGGAATGGCCATCCAGGGTGCGTCGGTCAGTGAGGCGATGCACTTCGCCTACATCTTCACCCGTCAGAACAACGGCTCTCCGTTCAACTCGAAGAACCAGCCGACGTTCACCACCGCCGGCAATGTGAAGGGCCTGTCGCAGTACCTGAATCTGATGCTCGACGGTGTCGTCAACCCGTCCGATGCGCAAGATTCCACGGGTACCCTGCAGATGGGTGAGTTCGCCCAGGGCAAGGCGGCCATGTTCATGTACCAGAACAGCGGCATCTCCTCGCTCACGAGCCTCGGCATGCCGATCAGCCAGTACGGCGTGGTACCGATCCCCGCCCCGACCGGCGGCAAGAAGGTCGCCAGCTTCGTCGCCGGTACCAACATCGCCATCTTCAAGAACACCAAGCACCTCGATGCGGCACTTCAGTTCGTGAAGTACATGACGAGCGCGAGCGTGCAGGCCTCCCTCGACAAGAAGTATCAGCTGCTCCCGGTCCTCAAGGGCGCGAAGCTCAGCTTCTTGAGCGACCCGACCATGGCGAAGACGTTCAACACGATCCTGTCATCGCAGGCCGAGCCGCTCCCGGTCAAGGCGAACACCGAGGCCTACCAGCAGAACGTCGGCGGTGCCCTCGTCACGCTGATGGGCAAGGCAGCCAGCTCGCCATCGTCGGTGACGCAGTCGGCGATCAAGTCGGCGCTCGTGGCGGCACAGAACCAGATGCCGGCAACCAACTAGATCTGTTGCCGGGTGCGCGACCCCAGGGATCCGCGCACCCGGCGGCACCAGTCACTTCGATACCCGGAGGAGCAAGATGAGTCGGACGAGCGTCGCCGAGGAGAAGAGAATCCCGGCAACCCCGAAGGCCAAACCGCGGCGGTCACGATCAGTCAGACGCGGTGGGATCTTCACACGCAGCAAGGTTCCCTACCTGCTTGTCCTGCCCGCGGTCGTCCTGGAACTACTCGTTCACCTCGTTCCCTCCGCCGCAGGAGTGTTCACGAGTCTGTTCGGGCTCGACCAGTTCTATATCCGTCAGTGGTTCAGCGCACCGTTCGTCGGGTTGCAGAACTACAAGATCGCCCTCGATTTCTCGAACTCCGTCGGAGAGGCGCTCCTCCACTCGTTCGCCGTGACGATCCTCTACACGGTCGTCGTGGTCGCTTTCTCGTGGTTCCTCGGCTTCTCGGCCGCCTTGATCCTGCAGAACGCCTTCAAAGGCCGCGGTCTTCTGAGGACGATCTTCCTGATCCCCTATGCGATGCCCGTCTACGCGGGCGTGATCGTGTGGAGTTTCATGCTCCAGCGCGATAACGGGCTGGTCAACCACATCCTCGTCAACGACCTCCACCTGACGAACACGGCGCCCTTCTGGCTTCTCGGGAACAACGCGTTCATCTCCACCGCGGCGATCGCGATCTGGCGCATGTGGCCGTTCGCGTTCCTGATGACGATGGCCGGGATGCAATCCATCTCTGAGGATGTCTACGAAGCCGCTGCGCTGGACGGCGCGGGAAGCTGGACCCGCACGTACTACATCACTCTGGGACTGCTGCGACCGGTGACAGCGGTGCTGCTTCTGATGATGTTCTTGTGGACGTTCAATGACTTCAACACACCGTTCGTGCTCTTCGGGACCTCGCCTCCACCATCGGTCGACCTGATATCGATGCACATCTACACGAGTTCGTTCGTGAACTGGAACTTCGGTCTGGGCTCGGCGATGTCCGTGCTGATGCTCGTCTTCCTTCTCGTCGTCACCGGATTGTGGTTCCTCTGGGACCGGAGAGGACAACGTCATGCTGCGTGAAAGCCGCTCGTTCCGCGTTTTCCAATATGCGATGGCGATCTTCCTGTGCGTCTTCGCACTGGTTCCGCTGTACACCATGGTCACCTCGTCCCTCAAACCTCTGAAGGACATCGACGGCGCCTTCGAATGGTGGCCGAAGAACATCACGTTCGAGGCGTTCCGGCAGATCTGGACGACGGTCCCGCTCGCCCGGTACTTCGAGAACAGCGTGATCGACTGCTCCGTTTCAACGCTGTTCGCCGTGATCGTGGCCGTCTTCACCGCTTATGCGCTGTCGCGCTACCGGTTCAAGGGCCGCACCGCATTCATGCGCACGGTGCTCGCGACTCAGATGTTCCCCGGGGTGCTCTTCCTGCTGCCCCTGTTCCTCATCTTCGTGAACATCGACAATGCCCTCGGGTTCTCGCTCTTCTATCAGACCCGATTCGGGCTGATTGTGACATTTCTCACATTCAACTTGCCCTTTGCGATCTGGATGCTGACGAGCTATTTCGACGCCATCCCGACCGAACTGGACGAATCGGCTCGGGTGGACGGCACCGGTGCGGTCGGTGCGCTGCTCCGAGTGATCGTCCCCGTCGCCCGCCCGGGCATCATCGCGGTCGCCGTCTACTGCTTCATGACCTCGTGGGGCGAGATCCTGTTCGCGTCCGTCATGACGGACAGTCAAACGGCAACCCTGTCGATCGGGCTGCAAAGCTATGCGAGCCAGACGGATGTCTATTGGAATCAGATCATGGCCGCCACGCTCGTGGTCAGTTTGCCGATCATCGTGATCTTCCTCCTCGTGCAGCGGAACCTGGTGTCAGGCCTCACCGCGGGCGGGGTCAAATGATAGAGTCTGATAGAAATCAAACAAAATCTAGGACGACAGTGTTTATTCCGGATCATTTCCTTGTCTACGCTGGCGAAGCGCTGACAACAGGGGCGACAAAGTGAGCGGTTTCGACGTTCTCTGCGTGGGTAGCGTCACGCTGGACTCGATTGCTCTGGTCGAACGCAAGCCGGACGACGATGAGCGCGTTGAAGCATCGCTGATCGTCGAATCCGGTGGGGGTCCCGCCGCCACCGCAGCGGTCGCCCTCGCGAGACTCGGCGCGCGAGTGGCCTTCTGCGGCACCGTCGGCGAAGACCCGGACGGGGAGCGATCGCGCGGACTCCTGGAGTCCGAGGGAGTCGACACGCGCTGGCTGCGTGTGCAGAGCGGTGTTCGCACCGCCCGGAGTCTCATTTCTGTCACCGCTTCAACGGGCACCCGGTCCATAACGACGGTGCCGGGCGCGCCGCCGCTCCTCGAGAACGTTCCGCTCGGAGAGTTCGGATGGATCCACACGGACCAGACCGGGTTCGGACCGGTGCGCGCTGCACTGTGCTCGATCGAGAGTGGCCAGCCGAAGGGAAGTTCCGCGAAAGTCAGCCTCGACGCCGGCAATCGCATCGCCGGACTCGACGTGGGAATCGTAGATCTTTACGTCCCGACCGCCGGCCGGATCGTTGAGGACTTCCCGGCGGAGAGCCTCGCGGACTCGATGGCGGCGGCGGAGGCTGCCGGCGCGGGCCGCGTAGTGGCGACGGCCGGTGGTTCGGGAGCGTATCTGCACAACGAGGGCGGGTCAGAGCTGATACCCGGGATGTCCGTGCCGATCGTCTCCACGATGGGTGCCGGCGACGTGTTCCACGGCGCCCTCCTGGCGCGGATCCTGGAGGACCGCCCGCTCCGTGAAGCGGTTGTGTTCGCCAATGCGGTCGCTGCGCTGTCGTGCCGCGCATTGGACGGCCGGAGCGGCATACCCTCTCGCGAAGAAGCAGAGCGGTTCATGAACTCGTACCTTGCAGACCGCACCTGGCGCCGCGAGGAGAACCTGGAGAGAGAGACCACATGAGCACGAGCCGCGAGAGCGCAGACCTGATCGCACCGTTGTCCCTGCCCGGAGGAGGCTTCGCCATGGTCGCGCTCGACCAGCGCGAATCTCTCCGTGACATGTTCATCGCCACTGGGTCGGGCGGCCCGGTCGAAGATGATGTCTTGAGGGCGTTCAAGATGGAGGCTGTCGATGTCCTGAGCCCTTACGCCTCCGGCATGCTGCTGGACCGTCCTCTTGCTCTCAGCGGCGGCCGTCCGCAGGAGCTCGCTCCCGGCTGCGGTCTGATCGTCGCTGCCGACGTGCTCGTGCAGCAGAGCGGCGGTCCCGTCGAGACGACCGAGCTGGACCCGGTGGTCACGCCCGAATACATCGCCGAGCTGGGAGCGGTCGCCATCAAATTGCTGGTCATCTGGCGGGCAGGCGACGATGCGGACGAGCGCGCGGAACTGGTCAGTTCGTTCATCAGGGTCGCCGAAGAAGCCGGAGTCGCGAGCCTGGTCGAGGGGATCGTGCGCCCCGACAGCGGTAACTGGACGGATCAGGCCGCGCGGCACGAGACGATCATCAGTGCGGCGCGGGACCTGTGCAGTTTTGAGCCGACGATCTACAAGGCGGAAGTCCCGGGGTACGTGCAGGGGGACCTGTCGCGCGTGGCCGAGGAGTCGAAGAAGATGACGGATGTCGTCGGGCGCCCGTGGGTCGTCTTGTCGAACGGGGTCAGGCAACCGGATTTCGCCGACGCGGTTCGTTCGGCCTGTAGTGGCGGCGCGCACGGTTTCCTCGCCGGTCGGGCGATCTGGTCCGATATTGTCGGCGAAAAGGAGTCTCGACTCGCGCTTGTCGATCGCTCGGTGCCGCGGCTCGAAAACCTCACGGGAATCGTGGAGGACGCCATGAGCACGTATGCGGGCGCGCGGAAGGGAGAGGGATGATGACCGAGGGGGAGGACGCCTTCAGATACACTTCAGCGCCTGAGCGTCGCGGGCGTCTCGTGAAGTACATCAACGAGCAAGGGTATTGCACGATCGCAGAACTCTCCCGGATCTTCGGGGTCTCGGAGATGACCATCCGCCGCGACGTGTCGAAGCTCGTCGAAAGCGGCGAGGCCCGCGGCTTTCGAGGCGGGGTGGGGTCACTCGCTCGCCAGGACATCGCCGGGAGCGATTACCATCTGAGGGATCTGAAGATGGGAGCGGCCAAGTATGCGATCGCCGAAGCGGCCCTTGCGATGATCGCGGACAACTCCGTTATCGCCATCGATGCCGGCACCACGGCGACGCAGCTGGCCTCGATCCTGCCCGACGATCGGTCACTGTGCGTGATCACACATTCTTTTCCCGTGGTCTCGACGCTCGTAGGCCGCCCCGGTACCGAGCTGATCTGCCTGGGTGGGACGCTCCACCCCGAATCGCTCTCCTTCGACGGCCCGGCCACCTTGGCCGCCATCTCCAACCTTCATGTTGAGACGCTGTTCCTCGCCGCGACCGGCGTGGGCGAGCGCGGCGTGTTCTGCGGCAACGGATTCGACGCGATCACGAAGCGGGCGCTGATCGAGGTCTCGGAGCGGGTCGTACTGATCGCAGACTCGTCGAAGTTCCAGAGTCCCGCCATGGTGCGTGTGTGCGGTTGGGATGCGATCGACACGATCATCGTCGATACGGGGCTGACCGATGCCCAGCGGCGTCTGCTGGCGCAGAACAATGTGGAGACCATTGCGGTCGATCCGACCGGCAGCGAACCGCAACATCTGATCGCAGTGGGGGAGGCCCGATGAGCCGGCACGAGATCGCAGTCATCGCAGGAGACGGTATCGGCACGGAGGTCGTCCCAGCGGCCATCGACTGCCTCGAGGCGGTCGGAAGCATCCACGACATCCAGTTCGAGTGGCGCTCGCATGACTGGGGCTCCGACTATTTCCGTGCCCACGGCCGCATGATGCCGGTGGACGGCCTCGAGATCCTTTCGACCTCGGAGGCGATCTTCCTCGGCGCCGTCGGTGCTCCCGACATCCCAGACGCCGAAACGCTGTGGGGGCTGCTGATACCGATTCGCCGGGCCTTTGAGCAGTACGTCAATCTGCGTCCGGTGCGCACCATCCCGGGCGTTCCTTCACTCCTGCGTGACAGCAGGCCGTTCGACCTGATGATCGTGCGCGAGAACAACGAAGGCGAATACTCCGAGATCGGCGGTCGCATCTACCCCGGACTGCCGCAGGAGAGAGCGGTCCAGGAGGCGATCTTCACCCGCCACGGGATCACGCGGATCGCGCGATTCGCGGGCGAGCTCGCAGCCGGGCGCCGCCAAATGGTCACCAGTGCGACGAAGAGCAACGGGATCATCCACACGATGCCTTTCTGGGACGAAGTGGTCGAGAGCGTGCTCGCGGAAGAGTTCGGACAGGTTGCGCGACGCAGTGAACTGATCGACGCGTTGTCCGCCAGTCTGGTCATCCATCCGTGGAACTTCGACGTGATCGTTGCGTCGAACCTGTTCGGAGACATCCTCTCCGACCTCGCGGGCGCTGTCGCCGGATCGATCGGCGTGCTGCCCAGTGCGAACCTCAATCCCGAACGTGCGCATCCGTCGATGTTCGAGCCCGTCCACGGGTCCGCCCCCGACATCGCAGGGAAGGGCATCGCCAATCCGATCGGCCAGATCTGGAGCGGGGCGATGATGCTGGACCACCTCGGCCATCCGGATGCCGCGCAACATCTGATCCGCGCCTTCGAGAGCGCGCTCTCCGACGGCGTGCGTACCCGCGACCTCGGCGGGACCGCGTCTACCGAGGACGTGACCGGGGCGGTCGTCCGGGCACTGGCGGAGACCGCCGGCTGATCTGTTTCACGGGCTGATCTTTCTCGGGCTGATTCGATCCGCCACTTGATTTGGCCAGCGAGCTGAACTGGTCCGCGGGTCGGTCTGGTCCGCGGGTCGATCGGCGCAATAACCGCGAGAATCGCGAAAACGCAATTGGAGTATGCAGACATGTACGATCAACGCCTCTACATCGACGGCGAATGGCTGGCCGGTTCCACCAGCAGGACGATATTCGATCGCTGGACCGGTGAGGGCATCGGTACATCCGCGATCGCCACAGCAGAGGATGCGCGTCGCGCGGTCGACTCGGCCGAGCGGGCGATGGCTGAGGGTCTTCCCATCCCGCGCCGCGCCGCGATCCTGCGCGCAACGGCGGACGCGATCGCCACGCAGGAGGAGTCGTTCGCTCGTGCCATCACAAGCGAGACCGGAAAGCCGATCTCCGCGGCGCGGGCTGAGGTCCGGCGCGCGGTCGAAACATTGACCTGGTCGGCCGAAGAGGCGAGGAGACTCCCGGCGGAGGCCGTTGCCCTGGATGCCGTCGAGGCCGGCGCGGGAACGTTCTCGTTCACCATCGCCGAACCCAGGGGGATCGCTGCAGCGATAACGCCGTTCAATTTTCCGGTCAACCTGGTTGTGCACAAGCTCGGTCCTGCCCTGGCGGCGGGCTGCGCCGTCGTTCTCAAACCATCCGACAAGGCCGTGCTCGTCGCAGGCATGCTCGTCGACGCGTTCGCCTCACAAGGATTGCCCGCCGGCTGGCTCAACCTCGTCACCGGAGACGCGCAGGAGGTGGTCTCGGAGTGGCAAAGCGACGAGAGGGTCGCCGTCGTCACGTTCACCGGCTCGAGCGAAGTGGGTTGGAGCCTCAGGGAGCGCTCGCCGCGGAAGCATCACGTCCTCGAGCTCGGCTCGAACACAGCGATGGTGATCGCCGCCGACGCGGATCTCGACCGTGCGACCGAAGACGCTGTCACCGCCGCATTCTCCAACTCCGGTCAGGCCTGCGTGTCGCTCCAGCGACTGTATGTCGTCAAGGATGTCGCCCCACAGGTGATCGACCGGCTGACCGAACGCGTTCGCGCTGTGCGGAGCGGGGATCCCCGCGACGACGACACCTTGGTCGGGCCTCTGATCACCGACGCGGCCGCCGACCGGATCAAAGAGCACATCGACGCAGCGGTCGCTGCCGGCGCAAGGCTGATGGCCGGTGGGTCGGCAAAGGGCAGCGTCTTCGAGCCCACACTTCTTGCCGACGTCCCGGCAGACGCGGCGCTCGTCTGCGCTGAAGTCTTCGGTCCGGTCCTCAGCGTGATCGTCGTCGACGACCTCGACCACGCCGTCGCGTCGGTCAACGACTCCGATTACGGTCTGAACACGGCGATCTACACCTCTCAGCTCGCGACCGCGATGGACTATGCCCGGCGCGCCGAAGCCGGAAGCGTGCTGGTCAACACCCCGCCCTCGTTCCGAGCGGACCACATGCCGTACGGCGGCGTCAAGGACTCGGGCCATGGAGTGGAGGGCGTCAAGTACGCCGTCGCCGAACTGGTTCGCCAGAAACTCGTCGTCCTTCGTCCCTGAGCCGGCCCACACCTGAGCAGCGGGGTTCCGTATCCAGCACAGGCTCGCGAGAAATCCAGTCGAAAGGCTCCAGTTGAAAATCCCGACGACCATGCGTGCGAGCGTGCTTCTTCCCGATCGCACGCTCGCTATCGAAGAGCGACCTGTGCCCATCCCGGAGGACGACGAGGTCCTGGTTCGGGTGTCCTCCGTGGGCGTCTGCGGCTCGGACGTGCACTACTACAAGGAGGGCAGGATCGGCGACTTCGTCGTCGACGCACCCCTCGTCCTCGGCCATGAGGCATCCGGGACGATCTGCGCGGTCGGATCACGCGTTCCGTCTTCGCGGATCGGGGAACGGGTCTCGATCGAACCGCAGCGGCCGTCGCCGTTGTCGCAGTCCACTTTGGCGGGCCGTTACAACCTCGATCCGAATATGCGTTTCTTCGCCACCCCTCCCGTCGATGGAGCGTTTCAGGAGTATGTCACGATCCAGGACGCGTTTGCCCACCGCGTCCCCGACACGATCAGCGATGACGCCGCTGCACTTCTGGAACCGCTCTCCGTCGCAGTCGCTGCGGTGCGCAAAGCCGCACTCGGGCCCGGGAGCCGGGTACTGATCGCCGGTGCCGGCCCAATCGGGCTCGCGATGGCGCTCACGGCCAGGGCGTACGGTGCTGTCGAAATCATCGTCGCCGAGGTAGACGAACGTAGGCGCCATGCGGCTCACGATTTCGGCGCCACGGCAACCATCGACCCGACAGCCGAGGAACCCGCCACCCCTCTGCAGGTCGACGCGTTCATCGACGCCTCGGGAGCGACGCCTGCGATCAGGAGTGGAATCCTCGCCCTGCGCCCGGCGGGCGTCGCAGTGCTCGTGGGAATGGGGGCGCGCGAGATCGCACTGCCCCTCGCCGTCATCCAAAACCGGGAACTGGTGATCACGGGAACATTCCGCTACGCCAACACCTGGCAGACCGCCATATCGCTCGCGTCCACGGGCGGGATCGAACTTGATCGCCTTGTTTCGGCGCACTACAGCCTGGACCAGGTGCAGGAGGCCCTCGAAGCGGCCGCGCGTCCCGGGACGATCAAATCCGTGGTGCAGCCGAATTCGGTGTGAGCCCGGGATTCGGCAGCCCAGGATGCGGTGTCGTGGTGGAATGAAGATGTGACTCGACTGCGACGCTCGAATATGTCCGGCCACGGCTATCGCAGAGTCCGCACCGGTCGAGGGTTCTCCTACCGTGATCCGGACGGCCACACCGTCACGGACCCGGATGTGCGCCGCCGTTTCGACGAACTGGTCATCCCGCCGGCGTGGACGGACGTCTGGATCTCCCCCTACGAGAACGGCCACGTGCTCGCGACCGGTATCGACAGCGCCGGCCGCCGGCAATACGTCTATCATCCTTCATGGCGCGAGCGGATGGACCGCATCAAATACGATCGGGCGCTTGCGCTCGCGGAGAGCCTTCCGACAGCGCGGCGCCTTGTCACTCTCGACCTGCGTCGCCCCGAACCGGATCGGCAGCGTGCTCTTGCCGCGGCCTTCCGAATGCTCGACCAGGGCTCGCTTCGAGTCGGTTCCGAACGATACGCCGACGAGCACGGCAGCCGAGGCCTCTCGACACTCCTTTGCGCGCACGCACATGTGTCGGGGGATGACATCGAGCTCGACTTTCCTGCGAAGAGCGGTCAGGAGTGGTCCTCGACCATCCACGACCACGACCTCGCGCGCGTGATCGTCGGGATGAAGCGTCGCGGACCGAATGCCCGCCTGCTGTCATACAGAACGGAGGCCGGCTCTCCGTGGCAGCCGCTCTCCGCAGAAGAGATCAACGAGTATGTCAAAGAGCGCGTCGGTGACGAGTTCACCGCGAAGGACTTCCGAACGCTTCACGGGACGATCGCGACCGCGATCGACCTCGCTGAAACCGGCGCGCAAACCACCGCCTCGAAACGCAAAAAGGCCATCTCGCACGCGGTGAACGCCGCAAGCACCGTACTGGGCAACACACCGACGGTCGCTCGGCAGAGCTACATCGATCCACGCCTCATCGACGCCTACGAGAATGGCGAGACGATCGACGCTGGGCGCATCCATGCCGCCGAGGCCGAACTGCGAGCGCTGATCTACCGTTCGAGCGAAACGTCACCGTAGATGTTGCCGTAGAGGTTACGGTGGATGTTGCCGTAGATATTGCCGTAGAGGCTACCGTGGATGTTGGCCTAGATGTCGCCCTCACCCGAGCCCTAGAGGTTTGCCCTGAACCTCGCCGCAGAGGTTGCCCTAAACGTTGCGGCGAATGAATCGCAGAAGGCCGATGATGATCGCGATTATTGCGATCACAATGCCCACCCACAACAGGAACTTCGCTGCCGCGACGAACACGCCGAGGAACAGAAGAACGATTCCGACAATGAACAGGATGACGGC
>FSWU01000056.1_pt1 | contig 25883 bp, 25 predicted proteins | sample 1638061 | NCBI WGS metagenome assembly FSWU01 (sample SAMEA3914788, study PRJEB12502) | metagenome | biome: forest; material: soil | place: Canada | collected 2011-07-03 | depth 0.1 m
CCCAGGATGATGATCGGAACCATCGCCACGGTCGCAGCGGCGCTGCTGTCACCCCAGTTGACCGAGACCGCTCCGACGAAGTTGGCGATCCCGACCGGGAGCGTGTAGGTGTTCACCGTCGTCAGCTGCAGCGAGAAGAGCAACTCGTTCCACGAGTACTGCATGCTCAGGATGAAGACCGCCGCGACTCCCGGCAGGATGACCGGGAAGATCACTCGCCAGAACGCCTGCATCCGACTGCACCCGTCGATCATGGCGGCTTTCTGAAGGTCCTCCGGGACGTCGCGGATGAACCCCATCATGAGCCACGTCGCAAACGGCAGGTTGAGGGCGACGTGGGCGATGATCGGTCCCCACAGCGTTCCGAGCAACCCGATCGCATTGATGATCACGAAGAGAGGGAGAAGCAGGGCGATCACCGGAACCAGATAGCCGACGAGGAACCCGTTCGCGATCCTGTTCGCGCCGCGCAGGTTGAAGCTGGTGAGTCCGTACGCCGCGAAGGTTCCGAGGATGATCACGATCGCCGTCGATCCGAGGGCCACCATCGTGCTGTTGTAGAAATAGAGGCCGAAATTGTCACTGCTGAAGATCTCGGCGTAATTGCTCAAGGTCGGGGTGAAGAACAGTTTCGGCACGGTGGTGAAGATGTCTTCCGGCATCTTGAACGAGTTCATGACCACGAGCGCGATCGGCACGATGGTCCAGAACAGGAAGATGATCAGGATCGCCCATTTCGCGGTCCGGCTGAGAGCTCTTTTAGACATGATCGACTCCTAGCCCTTGAGGCTCCGCGCAGAATTGCGCATGAATGGTCCGAAGAGGATGATCAGCGCGACCATCGTCAGGATGCTCACCGCCATCGCGTATCCCATCTGGTTGTCCGTATACGCCTGCTGGTATGCGTAGAGGCTCAGCGAGATCGTGGAGTTGCCGGGACCGCCGCCGGTGAGCCCGTAGATGATGTCGAACACCCGGAACGAGTTGGTCCCCTGAATCAGGATGAGGATCACGAGCACTTTGGACAGCAGGGGCAGCGTGATGTTGAATAGCGTGCGCCACGCACCGGCGCCGTCGATGCGAGCCGCCTCGTAGAGGTCTTCCGGAATCGTGGTCAGGCCCGCCGAGGCGACGAGGATGATGAACGGCGTATCGTGCCAGACCTCGGCGAACGCGACGCAGATCAGGGCCGTGCTCGACGAGGTGAGGCCGCCGAAGTGGGTGATGCCGATGTGGTTGAAGACGAAGTAGACCAGACCGTAGGTGGGGTCGTACATGTACCGCCAGATCAGGCTGATGATGATCGGCGAGATCAGCAGCGGCATCGCGAAGATCGCCCGCATGACGTTGCCGACCCGGAACGAGATGCTCTTGAGGAGGACTGAGATCCCGACCCCGATGCTCACGGAGAGCGCGAGCGAGAGAACGGTGAAGATGAACGTGTTCAGAAGGGCCTGAAGCGCGGCGGGGTCCTGGAAGAAGGCGATGTAGTTGCTGAATCCGGCGAAGACCATGCTCTGGCCGACGCTGTAGTGAAAGAAGCTGACGTAGAGCGCAAAGCCGAGCGGCAGGATCATCACGAGGAAGATCGCGATCGCCGCGGGGAGGATCAGGTAGATGCCGAGACGCAGGTCCTTCTTGGCGTAGGAACTCAGCTGTCGCTTGGGAGGCGACAATTCGGTGGTGGTCGCTAGCGTTGTGGTCATTGCAGAGGAGCCCATCGGTCCGTGGTGTCGATAGTCGGCGCGGGGGTCGCGGTCGTCGCGGCCCCCGCACCCACTCTTTCTAGAATTTGGACTTGAGACTGGATTGGACGCCGGTCAACATCTGTGTCGGGTCCTGCCCACTGCTCGTGACTGAGGACAGCCCCGTTCCGAGCGCGGTCAGAAGCTGCGGCGCGTTGGTCGAGTTCGGCTCCACGATGCCCTTGGCAAGCGCGCTGTTGAAGGCGGGCAGCCACGGCTCCTTCTTCACCAGCTGCTTGTCGGAGTTCACCGATGCGCGGAAGCTGACGAACGACGGGTCGTTCTTGCTGGCCGTGATCAGCTGTTCCTTGTTGTCCAGCCACTTGGCGAGCTTGTACGCGGCCGTCTGGTGCTTGCTGTCCGAAGGCACTGCCCAGCCCCACGACTCGATCAGCCCTGAGACCTTCTTGTTGTACGGCAGGGGTGCATAGCCCAGCTTGCCGGCGACCTTCGACTGCGTCGGGTCTTCGAGCGCGGTGAAGAGCCCGGAGGTGGAGATGCCGATCGGCGCCTGACCGAACTGCAGGACCTTGTTCACGTCGTCCCACGCCCAGCCTTCGCTGCCAGCGGTGCCGTACTTGCTCAGCTTCTGCATGAACTGCGTCGCCTGCACCACCTTGGGGTTGGTCAGGTCCAGCTTTCCGCTGCTCGTGAAGAGGCTCCCATTGTTGCCCGCCGCGAGAACGAGCAGGATGTCGGCATTCGCTCCGCCGCTCTGACCGAACGGAAGTGCGATGCTGCTGCCCTTGGCCTGCAGCTTCGCACCCACGGAGAGCATCTGGTTCCACGTCTTCGGGACCGTGACGCCGTCGCTCTTCAGAACGCTCTTGTTATAGACGACCAACGGAGTCTGGACGAAGTAGGGAAGAGCGTAGAGATTGCCGTTTCGCGAATACACGGAGCGGGCACTCGGGCTCAGGTCTGCGAGGTCGAAGCTGCTCGGCGTGAGTGACTTGTTCTTCACATACTTGTTCAGGTTCGTCAGATAGCCGGCTGCAGCGTATTGCTGGATCCACTGATCGGGCACGTAGACCAGGTCATACGCACCGGTCTTGTTGCTCATGTTCAACGTCTGCTTCTGCTGAAGGTTCGAGTAGTCGATCGAGTCGAGCCGGATCTTGACGCCGGTCTCTTTCGTGTACTCGTTGAAGAGTTTCTGTTCGGCGTCGGACTGCGGACCCGACCAGCGCGACACCGTCAGGGTGATGGTCGATGTCTTCTTCGCTGCCGCGTCGGCATTGGCGCTTCCGGCGCTGCAGCCTGTCAGACCGATGAGTGCGAGTGCCGTCGCAACTGCGATGGCGACACTACCTCGTGTTTTTCGCATTTCTACCTCTTTAGTCGGATTCGATATTTCGTTGTGTGTGGGTGTGTTGAGGGCAAGCCGCCGCGCGCGTCAAAGCGCAGGATCCGCGACCTTGGCTGTCAAGGGCAGCACTTGGGGCATCCGGCCTCGGGCTGAGCATCATTGTTCGTTCCGTTCGTATTCGCTGTCGTGATCGACGTTCGGCTTGCGCCGCGCCGGGCCCGCCGGATGTCACTTCATTACAATGTAAATACAAATGGATGTCAAGTGCTGATTACATGGACTCCCAGCGCGCGGCGATCAAGCCCGGGCCTTCTCCTCTCGACGGCCGCGGTCAGTGCACTGTGTCGGGAAGCTTCCTCGTCGCGCCGAGCTTGTAGGCGATGATCAGGGCCTTCTCCTGCTTCGACGACACTCCCGCCGCACCTGTGATGATGTAGTCGCCGTCGATCGTCACCGGGGCGTTGCTCTCGGCCGACAGCCGCGTTTTCCACAGAATGGCCCCTGTTGTCGCGTTGAATGCGTACAGCTCGCCGCTCAGGGTCGTGGTGAAAACAACGTTGTTCGTGACGGCGGCGGCACCGTACGGGGACGACGGCAGCTTGTCGTCCCATTCGATCTTTCCGGTGTCCTGATCGATCGCGACCATCTCGCCCTTGGCCGTGACAACCGCGGCCTCGAGCGCCTTGGCGCTCTCAGTGACTCCGTGCACGGACATGGTCACACCGAGGTCGTTCACCGCAGCGAAGGTCGTCGAGCCGTTCGTCGCCAGTTGAGACTCGACGCCGCCGTACACGCCGGGTTCGAGACTGAACTTCGCCGGGAGGGGAATCGTCGATGCCGGCTTGTCGTTCTCGGTGAGCAGTCCATCGTTCTCGTGTCCGTGGTGAACTCCGACGGGGCGCTTCCAGAGCAGTTTTCCGGTGGTCGCGCTCAACTCGATCACGATGCCTGCCTTGCCACCGTCTATTACGACCTGTTGCCCGTTCGCGGTGGTGAGCACCGGGGAGTTCTGCAGGTCCCAGTCGTACAGGTCGTGAGGCGTGAGCTGGTAGTACCACAACAGCTTCCCCTGCGGACTCAGCTTGACGATCGAGTCCGTGTACAGATCCGGGCCGGGCCTGCTGGTCCCCCACGGATAGCCTTTGGGCCATCCGCTCTGACCGATCGGCCCGGGGTTCGCGATTCCGATGTAGAGGTCGCCCTGACTGTCGAACGACGGTGGATCCCAGAGGCCCCCGCCCGAGTTGAGGCTCGGGTGGCCCCAGAGATCCTGAACCTCATCCCACGACCATTCCTTCGCGCCGGTGGCAGCGTTCAGTGCCCACAGAGTCGCCTTCGCATCGCCGAGGTACGGTGTCTTGTTCGGGTTGACCGGAACGGTCGAGAGGTACACGGTCCCGTCGTTGTAACCGGGCGCCATGTCGATACCTTCGTGATCGTTTCCGATCAGTGTCCGGCTCCACAACTGTTTACCCGTCGCAGCCGAAAGCGCGACGGCAGCTCTGTCCGTCGCCGCGTACACGACTCCACCTGTCACGGTGACGCCGTCCGGTCCCCCGTTCACCGAGTTGTAGTCGCGAGTCCACAAGACCTTGCCGGTGTCCAGCCGAATCGCCGACACATTCGATTCGAGATCCTGCGTGTACACCACGCCGTTCACCACCACCGGCGTCGTCGCGTACCCGTTCGGCGCTCCGGCGCGATGGTAGGCGCCTGACGAGCCGAGCGGCACGCACCACGCCACTCCGAGCGTCGAAACGTTCGAGCTCGTGATCGGACTCGCGACATCCCGGGTGTTCTCCAGATCGGCGCCGGGCAGCACCCAATCGGACGCTTCTGCTCCGGCGGACGCGGCACTGCTCGGCGCGGGGCTGCCCGGCGCCGCACTCGCCTCGCCCGCGGCCCGGTGTTCCAGGCAACTCGAGGCACGAGTGTCGCTGACGCTAGGCGCGAAGCCGCTGACGGCGAGCGCGCCAGCCATCAGCACGATCGCAAAAGAAATACTGCGCCGTTCGGCCAAGATCTTCATCCGACCCGCACCTGTGCCCCTCACTGCGGGACAACTTCGTGCCGTTCATCGCCGAAGTCGGTTCCTCGCTAGAGACCACCATGATGCGCAGCCGATCTCTCGCGCGTCAAGAGAGCAGGGGGGCGGATCTTCGTGCCAGTACTTCCTCAGTCGCGTTCTGCCTAGTCGTTTTCTGCTCAGTCGTTTTCTGCTCAGTCGTTTTCTGGTCGGAGTCGTAGTCCGTCCATCCCGCCATCGACCGCGATGCTGGTGCCGGTGGTCGACCCGGAACGTGGACTGGCCAGATATGCGACAGCGCCGGCGACTTCCTGAGCAGACACAAGCCGCCCGTGCGGCTGCCGGGCATTCAACGCGGCACGTTCCGCGGCTGGATCGGCCGCGCTGCCCAGCAGCCGACCCACCCAGGGCGTGTCGGCCGTTCCCGGGTTCACGCAATTCACCCGCACCCCTTCACGGAGGTGGTCCGCGGCCATGGCCCGGGTCAGGGAAAGAACAGCACCCTTGGTCGCACTGTAGAGCGCACGCTGGGGCAACCCCGCGGTCGCGGCGATGGAGCAGGTGTTCACAATCGCCGCCGACGGTGACACGCGCAGGTACGGGAGCACCGCCCGGCTCATCCGGACCAGACCCACGACGTTGATATCGAACACCCGGTGCCAGTCCTGGTCCGGATTGTCCTCAACCGTGCCCTGCGCACCGATGCCGGCGTTGTTCACCAGGATGTCGATCCGACCGAAACGCTCGACCACCGCATCGACCGCAGCACGCACCGAAGCATCATCGCCGATGTCCGCACGAAGCGCGAGAATGCGCTCCGTCGACTCCCCTGGATCGAGATCGAAGACCGCGACCCGCGCACCACCCGCAGCTAATTCCTCCACGATCGCAGCACCGATTCCCGACGCCCCACCCGTCACGATCGCCGTCAACCCATCGAACTCCATCGCCTACTCCTTCACCTGGGGCGCGTGCGTCACGAAGCGCTGCCGCTGCCGGCCCAAACCATCGATCTCCAGCTCGACGATGTCGCCGGGAGCCAGATAGGGGAAGCGTCCAGAGAGGGCGACCCCCTGAGGCGTGCCGGTGAGCACGAGGTCCCCCGGCTCCAGGGTCAGATACTGGCTCAGACTCCAGATCAGGTAGTCGACGGCGAAGATCATGTCTGCGGTGGTCGAATCCTGACGCGGTTCACCGTTCACCCAGCTGCGCAGCCGTAGATCGGTGTCATCCACCTCGTCCGCGGTCACCAGCCACGGACCCGTCGGGTTGAACCCCGGCGCACACTTTCCCTTGGACCACTGACCACCCGATACCTCGAGCTGGAAAGTCCGTTCCGAGACGTCGTTGGCCAGCACATAACCGGCGATCCGCGAACGCGCCTCATCGGGCGAGTCCAGGTACGAGGTCCGGCTGCCGATCACGACGCCCAGCTCGACCTCCCAGTCCGTCTTCACGCTGCCGCGCGGGATCTCCACCTCGTCGTCAGGACCGACCACCGTGTTCGGCGTCTTCAGGAACATGATCGGCACCGTCGGAGGCTCCGAACCGGACTCCGCCGCGTGCGCCGCATAGTTCATGCCGATGCAGAGCACCGCACTCGGACGCGCAATCGGCGCGCCGATCCGAAGCTCCGACGCGCCATCGAGTTCGGGAAGCGACCCGCTCGCCAAAGCCTGACGGACGGCATCCACCCCGCCTGCCTCCAGGAAGGCCCCGTCGATATCGGCAGTCAGGACGCCGATGTCATACGCCACCCCGCCCTCGATCACCACAGGGCGTTCGGATCCGATCGGTCCAAGCCTGGCCAGCTTCATGATGAGCTCCTCACAGTCGTAGCGGTTGCGCGACCGAGGCTGAACAGCCGGTCGCGGATCCGCCGCTCGAATTGATGTTTTGTCGTTTCCACATGTTCGGCCATCAAGCGTGCCGCTCGTTCTTCGTCACCCGATGCGATCGCCTGCGCGATCTCGATGTGCCGCTTCGCCGCCTCTTCGAGCGAGCCCGCAGCCGTGCCGTGAAAGAGGAGCACGTCGCTTTGCGCGGCGAGGCGGCGGGTCGTCGCAACCGACGACTGGAGAAAGACGTTGTGCGCCGCTATTGCCACCGCACTGTGGAAAACCTCATCCGCACGGCTGAATGCGTCGGCCCCTCCGTGGCGCCCGACCTCCGCCGAGTTGTCTGCCGCTTCCCGGATGGCCTTGACTTCCATCGGGGTGGCGATCGAGGCTGCGCGGCGAGCCGTCTCCGTCTCAATCGTGCGCCGGTAGTCGAGGAGCATCAGTACGTGTTCCATGTCCGTCGGCTGGTAGTGCGTGAGCTCCTCGTTGCCGAGCGATGTCGTGCCGCCGGCGACGAAGATCCCGGCGCCACGTCGCACGTTCAACCGTCCGATGGCGGCGAGCACCTTCACTGCCTCGCGGGTGACATTCCGCGTGGTGCCCAGGATGCCTGCCAGCCCTTGCTCGGTCGGCAGTCGATCTCCCGGCTGCAGGTCCTCGTCAGCAATGTATTGCAGCAACTTCTCCGCGACGACCTCGTATCCGGGGCGGTAGGCATCGTCGGCGTGATCCGGCTCGCCCGTATTCGGTCGAGGGGCCTTGGTCGCCACGTCGGTCCCTTCGGCGGGTGCTGGATGCTGGTGAGCAATGAGTCTGGCACATTTACAAATGAATGCGACTCATTGTCATTTCTACCAGATTGATCAGACTCTTTGCCAGCGTCGGCTACGTGGTCACGGGGCCGGCGCGGCCACCGGTGTGCGCACCAACGGCTCGCGGCCGCCCCGCGGGCCTACCCCTGCGTGCCCAGATCAGGAGAAACAGCACGCCGATCGCGGAGATGATGAGCAGGCCGACGATGTAGAGAACCGGCGCCAGGGCAGACGCCGCCTGGACCGTCGACCGAAGGATGTACCCATGCTCCAGCTGCTGGACGCCGTTGCCGGTGAAGATCAGCGCAAGCGTCGACGAAATCCACCCCATCGAGTCCCACGTGGCGTGGAGCAGAACGACAGCCGCATAGGCTCCGATGATCGACCAGTGGAACCGGTAGGTGTTGCGTTTACTGGCTGCTGCGAAGATCGCCGAACCCAGGGTCGCCGTCCAGAGCACGTGACCGAACGGCGTCAGCACAGCTCGGAGGACCTCGGTCTGCAGCAGTGACGCCAGATCGATCCCGTGGATTGTGAGGGCGGCGTTGAAGGCGTAGCCGGCCGACTCGAACGCCGCGAACCCGGCACCCACGACGGCACCGAGGAGGGCGCCCTGATAGCCGGTCTTCGGCACGATCCGCCAACCGACGATGACGAAGATGACGCCTTTCACAAACTCTTCGATCGCGCCTACTCCGAGATACTCCAGCGCCGACTGCTGCAGATTCGCCTCGAGGACGCTGGCCCCGAGCACGCCGAAGATTCCCCCCACGAAGAACGCGAGGATCAGGGTGATCGGCACCAGGTTCCCGGTCACCCGCTCGACAGCGAACATGACGACCGTCAGCGGCACCAGGAAACTGCCAAGGAGGATCAGGGTCGGCACGAGGTTGGTGTTCAGCGTCGTCGCCGTGACGATGATGACCAGAATCCACATGGCCAATCCGGACAGGAGGACCTTCCACCACCAACCATGCCGCTTGTGCGGAACCTCCGTTCCGAAGTCGTGAGGGACCTCTCCGAATGTCGTGGACATGTTGCTCCCATCCCACGTGATTGAGCACGGATCTGTCTTCAGTTGTAGCTCTTCGGAGGACGCGAGTCACCAGCCATTTGACTCGCATTAGCAACGATGACGTGGACCTTGCTGTCACTGACGACTCCGACCACGTCGGCCGCGGAGTTGGCGACTTCCGACGGATCGGATTGGGTCAGTTGCAGGTGGTCAGGTTCTGCACACCGGCGCCGAGCGCACTTGTTCCGCCGAGCAATGTCGCCTCGGTGGTCCCCCAATGCGCGAACGCCGTGGCGTCGGCCGACGTAATGCAGCTGCTCGGGGTGACGAGGATCGGTGCATGATTTTCGGCGGCGAGGACGCCTCCGGTGAGTGCATCGGGGAAGTTGGACCCGGTCGCGAGATAGACCTGCTTCGGCGACGAGAAGTATTTCGAGTTCACGTCGAGTGAGGTCGCATACCGGTCTGCCCCGCCCAACCGGGTCACGGCACCCGGGTAGCGGGCGTTGAGCTCGGATTGGATTGACGGAGATACAGCGGCAGTCCCGCCGACGATCACTACATGTGTGACGCCGAGCTCGGTCAGTTCGGCGAGGGAAGCGCTGCCCAGCGAGGACGCGGCACCATTGACCAGGACGACAGGTGCGTTCTGTGATGCCGCAGCCGCCGGACCACGTGCCCGGAATCGAGGTGGCAGCACTCACGACACCTGATGTCCCGACAGAGATTTGGACTGAGGAATTCCCGTCCGTGCTCGTGGTCTGCGCCGCAATCGTAGCCGCATCGTTTTTCGGCGAACTGCTCCTCAGACGCGACATCGGCCGGGACGCTCCGTCCCACATGCGTCGCCAACCCCGCCGCAAGCGTGTCCTGCGCATGCGAGTCAAATGGCGGATGTCCCGCGTGCGGCAAAGAGCTAGAACTGAACGCGAGTCGGTAGTGAACCGCCGTGAGGAGGCCGCGCCATGGGAGACAGCAAAGTCGTCACCCCGAGCAATGTGCGTAACGTGACGTACCAACTCCTCAGGGAACTGGGGCTCGTCACATTCTTCGGAAATCCGGGATCGACCGAGGAGACTTTTCTGAAGGACTTCCCTGACGACTTCTGTTTCGTCCTGGCGCTCCAAGAAGCATCCGTGATCGCGATAGCGGACGGCTATGCGCAGGCGACACGCAGGCCGGCGCTGGTGAACGTCCACACAGCAGCCGGCCTCGGCAACGCGATCGGCAACCTGATGACCTGTTACACCAATCACACGCCACTGATCGTCACGGCCGGACAGCAGACGCGGCAGATGCTCCTGATGGAACCGTGGTTGACCAACGTCGAACCGGAGACACTTCCCAAGCCGTGGGTGAAGTGGGCCTATCAACCCGTGCGAGCCGAGGACATCCCCGCTGCGTTCATGCGTGCGTACGCGACGGCGGTGCAACCGCCTGCCGGACCCGTCTTCCTGTCGCTGCCTTTGGACGACTGGGATGTTCCGGCGATCGGCCCAGCCATGGTTCGCAGCGTGTCGACGCGGATATCCCCTGATGCAGCGCGCCTTGCGGAGCTGGCGACCGTCATCGATGACGCCGAAAATCCTGTCCTCATCTTCGGAGCCGCGATAGCGCGAGGTTCAGGCTGGCCGCAAGCGATCGCCGTGGCCGAGAAACTCGATGCGCCGGTCTGGGCGGCGCCGTCCTCCGAGCGAGCACCGTTCCCGGAAGACCATCCGCTCTACCTGGGAGGCCTGCCGTTCGCGAACGGTCCGCTCGCGAAGAAGCTCGAAGGCCACGACCTGGCCGTTGTGATCGGGGCCCCGGTGTTTCGCTACTACCCATACGTCGCGGGCGACTACCTGCCCGTCGGCACCAGGCTTTGGCAGATCAGCGACGATCCTGGCGAGACGGCCCGAGCTCCGGTCGGATCGAGCATTCTCGGAGACCCGGTTCTCGCCCTCGAACAGCTGGCCCCGCTCCTGACCCGTCGCACTCGCACGCGACCCCTCCCGGCCAAGCAACCCCACCGTCTGGCTTCGCAGCCTCAAGCCCAAAAGGCTGCGCATCCAGGCGGCCGACTCAGCCCACGACAAGTCTTCGACGCGCTCAACGAAGTGCGTCCTCCGCACGCGGTGCTGGTGGAGGAATCCCCGTCCAACCTTGCCGAGCTCCACGCGGCCTGGCCGATCACAGAGCCGGACGCGTTCTACACGTTCGCCAGCGGTGGCCTCGGATGGGACGTGCCCGCAGCAGTCGGCATCGCCCTCGCCGAACGTGACCGTGGAGACAACCGTCCGGTGATCGCAATCATCGGTGACGGGTCCTTCCAGTACTCCCTCCAATCGATCTGGACCGCCACCAGGGAGGGATTGCCGATCCTCTTCGTCGTTCTCCGCAACGACGAATACGCGATCCTCAAGTCCTTCGCCGTCCTCGAAGAGACTGCGGGCGTCCCCGGCTTGGACCTGCCCGGGATCGATTCCGTCTCCCTGGCAAGCGGATACGGCTGCCATGCCGTACGGGTTGAGACAGAGGATGCGGTGCGTACGGAAGCGCGCGCGGCGTTCGACCGCGACGTTCCGACCGTGCTCGAGGCGGCGATCAGTCCTGCTGTCACCCCTTTGATCTGATCGGACGGGGCACGGGACAATATATGGGTGTTGCTGCTGTTGACTGGCGCAAGCGGCGTCGGGAAGTCCACCGTACGGACGCTGATCGAACCCGACCTCCCGCAGGACGTGGAGTGCGTAGAGCTATCCCACGTGCTACCGCTTCGGGCGGCGCCCACGAGGATTTGGCGTCATCAGGCGATTGAAGCCGCGGTTCACCGCGCAGTCGAACTCCAGGCGTCAGGTCGGCACCTTCTTCTCGCTGGCGATCCGGTTCCCGTCGCCGAGCTGATCGCGACCCCCTCCGCGCCACAACTCGAGGCATTAGCCGTGTGCCTGAGGTCATCACGACAAACGGGTGGGACCAGATGCGCTGGGAGCGAGTGGAACACATTGCGCCCCACTGGCATGTCACCATCCTCGAGACCACGAACAAGAGCCGTGACGAAGTGGCTGCCGAGAGCTTGGCATGGTGCCGTCGCGCTCTCGCCGGCGAGGTTGAAGTCATTCGCGTGAGCGACGCAGTCCGCTAGACAAGGGCCCAACGTCTCGGCGAGCGCACGTCATCGACACAAACCGTCATCGAGCGCGCCCTGGGGCGACGACAGATCGTCGACGGCATCCGGCTGCCCCTGCTGAAGCGCTGCCCCTGCTGAAGCCCTGCCAGGCTGGCTCGCTGGCGCCACACGTCTCAGGAACGGACTGATCGGGAGCCGGGTCGGACCATCGCGGTCGGATCGGGCGCGCCGAAACCGTACTGTTCGTACAGGCCGTGAGCGTCACCCGTGAACAGCGTCCATCGGAACTCTGCACCGGGACCGTCATCGATCATCGCCTGCACGAGCAGCTTGCCTGCGCCGCGTCCCCGCGCCCCCGGGTCCACGACGACGTCGGCCAGGTAGGCGTCGTTCACTCCATCGGATACGGCGCGTGCGAAGCCGATCTGCTTTCCCGTGTCCTCGTCGTACACGCCGACCACCCGCCACGCGCCATCGAGTTGTGCCTCGATCTGGTCGCGGGTTCTCCATCGGTGCCAATACACCTCGGTTGAGAGCATCTGCCAGACCCAGTCACGATCGATTCGCGACCGATCATCATCAGCAATAAGACCCATCGCTCCATCCTGGCAGCTTCGAAGTCGCTCCCCGGCCATGCCCCAGAATCGCAGCCAGCGGAAGTGCATGTCAGAAGATTACGGACCGTGACCGCGTGTGACCCGGCCCTCTGCCGTGCCTGCGCCCGCGGTCCTAACCTTTCGCTCATCCCCATCACCTTCGCGCATCGCTGCGCCCCACCACTTTCCCCTGCTCGGAAGGCGTACACAGAATGACAGGCAAACGACGAATCCCCCGTGCTGCGACCGTGACAGCTGGAGCTGTCGCACTGGTCGTGCTCCTTTCCGGATGCGCGACCGGTCACAGCACGCCGGCGAGCGCCGGCTCGTCCAAACCGGTGGTCGGCGGCACATTGACCTATCTCGAGGATCGACAGGAGGCGTGCCTCGACCCCGAGATCGGAGGCGACATCCCGCAGGCCATGATCGGCCAGCAGATCACGGACGACCTCGTGTACGAAGGCCCCGACGGCAAGATCGAGCCGTGGCTGGCGACATCGTGGACCGTTTCCAGCGACGGCCTCCACTACACGTTCAACATCCGCCAGAATGTGAAGTTCACCGACGGGACGCCGCTCAACGCCGCGGCGGTGAAGGCGAATCTGGACCGCGTGGTCGATCCGAAGACAGGCTCTTCCACCGACGGCGGATACATCGCGCCGTTCTACCAGGACTCGGTGGTCGTCAGCCCCTACGTGCTTCAGGTCGACCTCAAGCAGCCCGACACCTCCTTGCTGAACGTGCTCGCGCAGGGCTACATCGGAATCGAGTCCCCCAAGGGCTTCGCCCGCGGACAGCAGGCGAACTGCAACGATCCGATCGGCACCGGCCCGTTCGAGGTTCAGAGCTACACCCCCAATCAGCAGGTCGTTCTGGTACGCAACCCGAACTACAACACCGCCCCGCCCGGATCGGCGCATCAAGGTCCGGCGTACCTGAGCAAGATCATCTGGAAGATCGTGCCGGACGCCACCGTGCGCTATCAGTCGCTGATCAAGGGCCAGGCGAACGTCATCTATTACCCGCCGTCTCAGGACTGGAAGACCATCGAGGACAGCTCGACGCAGAAGATCCTGACGCATGAGCGGCCCGGCAGCCCGAACGGGATCACGTTCAATGTGACGAAGGCACCACTGAACGAGCTCAACGTGCGACAGGCGTTCAACTACGCATCCGATGAGGCGGCCAACCTCAAGAGTGCGTATCTCGACACCTACCCCTACGTCGGGAGCCCGCTCGTCAAGGGGACACCGGACTACGACGCGAGCCTCCAGGACGCCTACGACTACAACCTCACCAAGGCGAACAAGCTTCTCGACGAAGCCGGCTGGACCAAGCGGGACTCCGCGGGGTATCGCACGAAGGGCGGCACGCGCCTCGCGATCACGATCCCCTACGACTCGGATGCAGGGCAGACGCCGCCAGAGGACCTGACGCTCTATGAGGACATCCAGGCCTCTGAGAAGAAGGCCGGCATCGACGTCACCCTTCAGCCGATCAGCACGGCAGCGCTGAACAACCTGTACTCGACGCACGACTACCAGACCCTTGCCGGGGACTACTGGATCACCAACACTCCCGACGTGCTCCGAACCCTCTTCTCGACCCAGGCGTTGAAGTACTACGGGACCAACGGGGACAACTACTCGAACCCGTCGCTGGACACGCTCCTCTCGCAGGCCCTGTCCGAGCAGGATCCGACCAAGCGCGACCAGCTGTACACACAAGCGCAGCAGATCGTCTCCCAGCAGGCCCTTCAGCTGAACCTCTACCCCGCGGAGGAAAGACTCGCGTACAACTCGGACGTACACGGGATCACCACCGACTACGCCGTCGGGCTGCCCGACTTCCATGACACGTGGATCTCGAAATGACCAGTCCGACCACGATAGGTGAGACCACGATCGGCGAGAGCTCGTTCGCCGATGTCGCGACGGGTGGTCCCGGGGTCGACGACCCGCTCGGCGTCGACTTCGCGGCCACCCGGCGACGGGGTGCCGTCAGGCGCCTCGGGGCCGGGATCGGCGGCGGGATCTTCGTGCTCTGGGGTGCCGCGACCGTGACATTCTTCGCGATCAACCTCATGCCGGGAAATCCGGCGATCGCGATGGCCGGCGGGGCGGGCAGCCACCCCAGCAAGCAGCTGATCGCGTCCGTCACGGCGCAGTACGGCTTCGACAAGCCTCTCTACGTTCAGTACTTCGTGTACCTCTGGAATCTGGTGACCGGAGACCTCGGCTTCTCGTCCTCCCAGAAGCAGCCGGTGACGACGGTGCTGGCGCAGAACGTCGGGCCCACGATGCTGCTGAGCGCGTCGGCTCTCATCCTGGCCTGGCTCATCGCCCTCGCGTCCACGTATCTCACCGTGCGCCGGGGTCGGTTCCGCTCTGCCATCGGCTCCGGCCTGGAGGTCCTCGCCGCGGCTCTGCCGCAGTACTGGCTGGGGATTCTTCTGCTGGAGGTGTTCGCCTTCACCCTCGGCTGGGTGCCCGCGACCGGTGGAACCGGAGCCGTCGGGCTGATCCTCCCCGGACTGACGCTGGCGATCCCTCTGGCCGGGTTCATGTCGCAGGTCACTCGCGAGGAGTTCGAGTCGGCCCTGGAGCAACCGTTCGTCGTCTCGGCCCGGGCGCGCGGGATGAGCGAGTCGGGAGTCCGCGTCACCCACGCGCTCCGCCACGCGGTACTACCCGGGATCACCCTGTCCGGCTGGGCGATCGGATCCCTGATCAGCGGCGCCGTGATCGTCGAGACCTTGTTCTCCCGGCAGGGGCTGGGGAACGTGTTGCTCCAAGCGGTGACACAGCAGGACATGCCGCTGACCGTCGGGGTCACCATGATCGTGGCGATCATCTACGTGCTCGCGAACGTCCTCGTCGACGCGCTCTACATCATCGCCGACCCCAGGCTGAGAGCTCGGTGATCGCAGTGCGAACCACGCCACATCCCGCATCCACGCCCTCCCCCGCATCCACGCCCCACCCCGGAAGGAGAAAACCATGAGTGCCATTGCGACGGATGCGTCTGAGACGGATACCCGTACGAGAGTCGCCTCCACCAGACGCCCTCCGCATCGGTTGCGGCGAGTGCCGATCGCGGTGATCCTCTCCGGCCTCTTCCTGCTCTTCCTCCTCATTGCCGTGTTCTTCCCGGAATGGCTGACGCCGTACAAACCCCTGACGATCAACCCGACCGACACGCTCTTGGCGCCGTCGCTGCAGCATCCGTTCGGGACGGATCAATCCGGGCGCGACATCTTCGCTCGCGTGGTCTACGGCTCCGGAGCCTCACTGTCGATCGGCGTCCTGGCGACAGCACTCGCACTCGCACTCGCCGTCGTGCTCGGCGTGGTCAGCGGACTCGGCGGGAGGGTGGTCGACGGTGTCGTCAGCCGGTTCCTGGAGATCCTGTTCGCCTTCCCGGCCCTGCTGCTGGCGCTGCTCGTCGTGACCATGTTCGGTGCGAGCGTCGGCTCTCTGATCCTCGCCGTCGGCATCGGATCGGCGCCGGGTTACGCGCGAATGGTTCGCGGGCAGGTGCTCGCCGTTCGCAATTCCCCGTACGTCGAAGCCGCCGTCGTGCTCGGGCACCCGCGCTGGAGGATCATCACGACCACGATCCTCCCCAACGCGATGCGCCCCCTGATCGTGCTCGCCACTCTCGGCATCGGCCAATCGATCGTGTGGGCATCGTCTCTGAGCTTCCTCGGTCTGGGTGCTGCGCCCCCCGCACCCGAATGGGGCGCCATGCTCGCCGCCGGACGCGACTTCATCTCCACCTCGTGGTGGATCGAGTTCTTCCCCGGAACGATCATCGTCCTGATCACACTTTCGACTACGGCACTCGGCCGATACCTGCAGCGCCGGCTCGAAGGGCGGAACCGATGAGTGCAGCCGCTGCGCAACCGGGCCGGACGCCGGTCGTCAAGATCAAGGGTCTCGACGTCGGCTTCGCGGGGCCAGACGGAATCCGATCGGTCGTGCGGCAGTCGTCGTTCGAGATCAACGCGGGCGAATGCCTCGCGATCGTCGGCGAATCGGGTTCCGGCAAGAGCGTCACTGCGCGAGCCCTGATCGGGCTCGCCGGCGACGGCTCCACGGTGACGGCCGATCTCGCCGAACTGGACGGCGAAAGTTTTTTGGGATACACCGACCGCAAGTGGCGCACAGTCCGCGGCAGCCGGGTCGGCTTCGTGCTGCAGGATGCCCTGGTGTCGCTCGATCCGCTTCGCCCGGTGGGACGCGAGATCGACGAGGCGCTGAAACTCCACGGCGCGGGAGACGCATCGTCCCGATCGAAGCGGGTGATCGAGCTCCTGCAGAGTGTCAGCGTCCCCGAGCCGGCCGTGCGGGCCAGGCAGTTGCCCGGCGAGCTTTCCGGGGGCCTGCGCCAGCGCGCACTGATCGCCTCTGCGATCGCGCTGGACCCGCCCTTTCTCATCGCGGACGAGCCCACGACAGCCCTCGATGTCACCGTGCAGGCACAGATCCTCAACCTCCTCGCGGACATGAAGGCGAACGGGACGGCTCTGCTCCTCATCAGTCACGACTTGTCGGTCGTCGGCCGGCTCGCCGACCGGATCGCCGTCATGAATCACGGCGAGATCGTCGAACAGGGGACGGCGGATCAGGTACTCGGCAGCCCCGCGAACGACTACACCAGGACCCTGCTCGACGCCGTGCCGTCGACTCACAACAAGCGAGTGCGGCTCGCTCCTCGGCAGAATCACAACGAAGTCGCGCTGCCGGTGGATCGCGCGCCGGGCGCCGACATCGTGGTTGCACGTGATCTCGTCAAACGCTATCTCGGCCCCGACAAGCGGCACAGGACGGTCGTGAACGACGTCTCGCTGACGCTGAGGGAGGGCGAGACAGTGGGCGTCGTCGGCGAGTCCGGGTCAGGCAAGACCACTGTCGCGCGCCTGATCCTCGGGCTCGAGCGTCCCGACGGCGGAACGGTGACCCTGAGCGGTCAAGACTGGTCAGCCGTGCCCGAGCGGACCAGGCGCCCGCTGCGCCGTTTGATCAGCGCCGTCTACCAGGACCCGCTGAGCTCGTTCGACCCGCGATGGACGGTATCCAAACTCCTTCAGGACGCGATTCCCCGCGAGGAATATCGGACCAGATCGGCGCGGACTGCGCGGGCGCGCGAACTACTGGAGATGGTCGGCCTCGACGAGGAGTTCATCGATCGCAAGCCGCTCCTGCTCTCTGGCGGCCAGAGGCAGCGCGTGGCCATTGCGCGAGCGCTCGCCTCCAACCCCAGGGTGATCGTCTGCGACGAAGCCGTCTCGGCCCTCGACGTGTCGGTGCAGGCCCAGGTCCTGGACCTGCTCGCAGACCTGCAGGACAAGTTGCGGCTCAGCTACGTCTTCATCTCTCACGACCTCGGCGTCATCCACCACGTCAGCGATCGCATCCTGGTCATGCAGCACGGGAGGGTCGTCGAGGAGGGGGCCGCGGATCAGATCTTCGCCGACCCGCAGGAGGCCTACACCCGCGAGCTCCTGAGCGCATTGCCCACGCTGGAACGTCCGGCGACCGCATCTGCCGGCTGATCGCCTGCATGAACCGAATCAAACACCGAGAGTGTCATCTCGCCACGCGACCCGCATCAACACCGAGCTACGAGAATCAGAAAGCGGCAAAGAATCATGACGGACAAGCAGATCTCCTTCAACCTCTTCGAGATGAACTGCGTGGGGCACATCTCGCACGGCCTCTGGGTGCATCCCGAGAACAACCGTCATCGCTTCAACGACCTCGACTTCTGGATCGAGGAGGCCGAGCTCCTCGAGGAGGGTCTCTTCGATTCCGTCTTCCTCGCCGACGTGATCGGCACGTATGACGGGTACCGCTCTGGCCCGGAGACGGCACTGCGCGAGAGCGTGCAGATCCCCAGCAATGACCCGCTCCTCGTCATCCCTGCCATGGCTGCGGTGACCAAGCACCTCGGTTTCGCCGCCACATTCTCGACGACGTATGAACCGCCTTTCGCCTTCGCGCGCCGGGCATCGACCCTCGACCACCTCACAAAAGGACGGTTCGGCTGGAACATCGTCACCTCGTACCTGCCGAACGCCGCCCGCAACTTCGGCCTCGCCGACGAGGTCGCGCACGACGACCGCTATGCGATCGCCGACGAATACCTCGAGGTGCTCTACAAGCTGTGGGAGGGATCCTGGGACGACGACGCCGTGATCCAGGATCGGGAGAACCGCGTGTACACCGATCCCTCCAAGGTCCGGTACATCAACCATGTCGGACAGCATTACCGCGTCGCCGGACCGCATCTCGCGCAGCCGTCTCTGCAGCGCACGCCCGTGCTCTTCCAGGCCGGGAGCTCCGACCGCGGACGCGCGTTCGCCGCGAAGCACGCCGAGGCCGTCTTCGTCGGCGGGGGAACCACCGAGGCCTACCGCGACAACATCGCGGACATCAGGCGGCTGGCCGTGGAGAACGGACGCGAGGCGGGTCACGTCAAGACGTTCGCCGGAGCAGTCGTCATCGTGGGCAAGACTCGCGAAGATGCCGAGCGCAAGGCCGAGGAGTACAAGCTGCTGTCGAGTGCGGAAGGGTACCTGGCACATTCGGGTGGTGGCGGCATCGACCTCGCCGCGTATCCGGCCGATGCGAAGATCGCCGACATCCTCGCGGCGGAGAACCGCGCCGGTCGCGACAACTCCTCACGAAACCGCTATTACAAGCCGGGGGCGACGGTAGGCGATGCACTGGCTCAGGTCACCCGCTTCGACCGCGGGCCATTCTTCGCCATCGGAACAGCCTCGGATGTCGCCGACAGCATCGAACGGTGGGTGCAGGAGACCGACCTCGACGGATTCAACCTGCGACAGTTCCTCACGCCGGGAACGGCCGAGGACTTCATCGAATACGTGGTGCCCGAACTTCAGCGGCGTGGGCTCTATCGCACCCGGTACGAGGAGAGCACGCTGCGCGAGCGTCTGTTCGGCGCGGGCAACCAGCGACTCTTCGACGCCCACCCCGGGGCGCGTTTCCGTGGCGGTGCGAACCTGGACGCTGACCAGACGAGCATCGCCGAGGCGGTCGTGACGGCGTGACGGCGTAACGGCTTCTTCTCAGTGCGCGTTCGCCATGAACGTCGTCATGGTCAGAGAGAACGTGATGGCCAGCGCGATTCCGAAGGCGAGGAAGGACAACGACCACGTCCGCGCCGACAGAAGGGGAATCGGTGGGGACTCGGGGCGCGCCGGCTCTGCGCTCGGCTCTGCTGACTTGCTCTTCGTCTCTTCTCGCGCGAGAGGCGATGGCGTTTGCTCGTCGGACATTTCACGCCTCCTTTCGGTAGAAGATATCGATGATGACGGCTGCAATGGCGGCCGCTCCGACACCGACCCCTACGCCGATCCATGCCGCCGCGGCGGTCGCACTACCGGTCAGCTTGTACCAACCCATCGCGTAGATCGTGATGAGAGCGACGATGAGCAGAACCGCCAGCACGATGAGACCGGCGAGCCGGCGACGTTTGAATCGCGCGGCGGCCGCGAGATAACGTTCGATGAGTGCCGCCGAGTCCGGATCTACCGCGCTCGCAGCCAAGCGACTTTCCATGAAGGCATCTCCCTTCATCGTCCGCGCCTGCGGGCAATGTATTTGATGGGTTCGGACACTATGAATAGAGCGCCGACCGCCATGACGACCGTCCCGACGACCACTACAGCGCTGAAGGGTTCACCGTAAACGGTGAGCGAGAAGAAGGCGATGAAGAAGAACGCCAGCGTGTTGGTGAGCACTCCGCCGCGGACGGCGCCGGCATAAGAGACGCCGATGTAATACCCCATGATCATCCAGATCGCCCAGCCGAATCCGATGACGCCGCCGAATGCCAGCAGTTGCGGATCCGTCCAGACATCCACTGCCATTTTGCGTGCCATCGGAAACAGGACGAACAGCAATCCGTTCGCAAGGATGAGTTCAAGGAACGCACGCCACCAGAGGAAGCCTTCGGCCGGCAGAAGATCGGTGCCGGCCGAGATAGCGAACGTCTCGAACCCCCAGGTCAGCACCGCCACGAACATCACGCACAGGCCGACGACAAGATAGATTCCGTGGGTGGGAGCGGTGATCGTCCCGCCCGAGACGGCCAGGTAGACGCCGACTCCGAGGCAGGCGAGACCCACGATCGTCGACCACCTCAGGATCTTCTCGCGATAGAGGATTCCAGCGATGACGGCTCCCACGACGCCGGCCAGACCGCCGATCGCCCCGCCGAGCGCACCGCCGATGAGCCCGGAGGCGATCGCAAAGCAGAGATCACCGACGAATCCACCGACCGCGACGAAGAGGCTCCACCAGCTCACCGGATGCCCGAGCAGTCGAATCGGCTCGCGCCACGTCCCGCTGACGACGCTGAAGATCGCGATCGCGATCACACCGAACGGCACTTGCAGCAGAGCGACGATAGCGAACCCGCCGGTCGGCGCCTGCAAGTTGAAAGGCCACTTACCCACAACGACGGACAACAGGCCGAACGCGAGACCGAGGGAGGGAGCGGCAAGGATCGCGTAGATCATCCCCATCCGCGTCTTCTTGCCGTCTGCGATCCGCGCACGCTCAGCGAGGTCGACTGCGCCGCGTCCTGTTTCACGCACGATGGACGCTCCGGCGCTCACGCTGCCACCTCGGCGGTGCCGACGCCGGTCCCCCGAATCGGGATTCCCGCTTGCCGCATGATGTCGTCGAACGATGCGAGGCGAAGCTGATATTCGAGCACAGGACGCACGTTGGCGTTGAGAGCGTACGAGCGCAGTATCCTGCCGCGATATTCCTTCTGTTCGGCCGTTGATATCCAACCGAGTGTGCTCAGACCGACGAGATCCTCGCGAAGGGAGTTGAGCTGGCCCGGCGGATAGACCCTTTCAAGGGCTTCAAATATCTCGTATTCCCAGACCGCGCGGTCCTCGAGATGGTAGAGCAGCACGCATGCCGCGTACTTGGGACTCGGTTTCATCGTCAAACCTCCTTGTTTGCTTCGTCGGTTACCTTGTTTGCTTCGTCGGTTGCTTTCTTTCAGAACGCCAGTTGGCCGGCCTGTTGGATCACGTAGTCTGCTTGCCGCATGACGAGTGCCACGATGGTCAGGGTCGGATTGGCCGCAGCGCTCGTCGCGAAGATGGATCCGTCCGAGACGAAAAGGTTCGGGACGTCGAACGTCTGCCCGAATTCGTTCACGACTCCGGCGCTCCGGTCGGAACTCATCCTTGCCGTGCCCATGTTGTGGCCGGACGGCATGGCCGGCGCACGCGTCAGTCGCAGGGCACCGACGGCCGAATACACCAGCTCGGCTTGCCGGTAGGCGTGCTCCCTCATCGACTCGTCGTTGGGATGGTCGTCATAATGGACTTCCGGCGCAGGCAGCCCCAGGTCATCGACGAGGTCTTCGCAGAGGGTGACGCGATTCGACTCGCGAGGCAGGTCTTCTCCGCAGATCCAGATCCCGGCCGTGCGGGTGTAAGCCTCCACTCGGGAGGTGAACTCGCGTCCCCAGGTGCCGGGAGCCATGAACGTCGTGAACGACGGCACGCCTTGCGCGAAGAGCTCCAGGTTGTAGCCTCCGACGAATCCCCGAGAGGGATCGTGACGTGACTCGTCCGTGACGATCCCCGCCATCGGCTCGCCACGGTACATGTGCACGGGCTTCTCGAATTCCGCGTAAACGACGCCGGTCGTATGGCGCATGTAGTTCCTGCCGAGCTGTCCAGAAGAGTTCGCCAGTCCGTTTTCATGGCCGCTCGTCGCTGAGAGCATCAAAAGACGTGGCGTCTCGATGGCATTCCCGGCGACCGAGACGAAGCGGGCGCGCTGTCGGTGGAGCGATCCGTTCTGGTCTGCGTAGATCACGCCGTCGGCGCGACCGTCCGTGCCGATTGTGATCTGGACAGCGCGTGACAGTGGCCGTAATTCGAGTTTTCCGGTCGCGAGCGCGTGAGGGATGTCACTGACGAGCGGCGACCATTTGGCTCTGCTCTTATCCCCTTGCTGGCAGAAGCCGTCTTGGACCGTGCCGGGACGGCCATCGTATTCTTCGACATTCGTCGCGTACGGCCCCGTGGCATAGTGCCGGTAGCCCACGCGCTCGGCTCCATTGGCGAAGACCTTGTAGGTGTTGTTCGCCGGCATCGGTGGGCGTCCGTGCCTGTGCGAGCTGCCGAGCTTGATCTCGGCCCGGTCGTAATAGGCGGCCAGATCGCCGGCGCCCAGGGGCCAATCCACCAGAGCCGATCCATTCACCGCGCCGTAGGTGGTCGCCGCCTCGAACTCGTGCGATTTGAAGCGAGGAGTCAGCCCGGTCCAGATCAGGGCCGTCCCGCCGACGGCCTTGCCCATCCACGCAGGATTCGCGGGAAAATCCCGCGCGAGCGACCATGTCCCCGTGGCCCGTCTCGGATCGAGCCAGCTGAGTTGTTCGAACGCGCGGCGTTCATCGTTGATGAAGTCGTCGTTGGTGAGCCACGGTCCGGCTTCGAGCAGAACGACGGGCATCCCGGCCTTCGTCAGCTCGAGCGCGAGCGTCGAACCCCCGGGCCCGGAACCGATGATGACGGCGACGTTCTCGTCATCGTGAGAATACCGAATCACTTTTCACCGCCCCTGGACGCGTCGGCTGCGGTGGTCGGGGTGGCGACCGATGGGGCCGCGACCGATGGCGCCGCGACCGCGTAGGGAAGAGGTCCGAGGTCAGTCTCCGGTTCGTCGGTTTCCGCGATGCGAGGGTCTGGCAGCCAGGAGAGGTCGTTGAAACCTCTCATCAGATACCCGCCGAGATCGAACGACGGCCCCGGGTAGCCGAGAAATTCCCAAACCTCGCGATCGTCGTACAGGTGGAAGAGCGTGCGCGAACGCAACAGTTCGAAGAAGTCGGTGTCAGCGCAAGACCCGAGCAAACTTTCACGTTCGCTCGAGTCCATTTCTCCGATCGATCCGGTGACACGACCACGTAACGTGGCAAGGCCATCCCTCATAAGCCCCAAGTCATGCGGACTGGCGTTGAGTTCGGCGGCGATGATTTCTGCCACTCGTTCGTATGGGCCGTCGGGCAGTTCGTCGTGCGGATAAAGCGCGCGAGCGAGCACTTTGAGATCGGCGAGGTCCACATCGCCGAGAGCATCCGGCGTGTCACCGCCGCTGTAGACACCCATGGCTTCAGTCGAAGGTCCCACGTTGGCGCTCCTTTGCATACTTCCGGCCGCTTCGCTCTTAGAGTGTAGGGACGTTATAGATTCTGCGTCAAGCATTATCGATAATGCGCCTTGAGGAGAGCTCTCTGCGGGGTGCTCACGGTCCAGCGCCGGGAACTCGCGGTAATGTCTCCGCTATGAGCAGTAATCCCCCTTCGACTTCGACGCGCCTGCCGCGGACGACGCTCGCTGAGCAGGTCCGGGATTACATCGTCCTTGGCATAACTCAGGGACGCATCTCCCCGGGAACGCCATTGCGCGAAATGGAACTCGCCCAACAGCTGGGGACAAGTCAGACCCCCGTGCGAGAAGCTTTCAAAGAACTGACTGCTCTCGGGCTGCTGGAATCCCGCGTGCACGTTGGCACGCGAGTCAGAAACGTCGCCGGTCAAGACCTCCTCGACGCGGTCCCTGTTCGAGCGGCACTCGAAGGACTGGCCGGGCGTATGGCTGTAGAGCGTTCGATCGACTTATCGGTGATCCAAGACGAATTCGAGAACATGCTCTCGATCGCGTCCGGGGGCGACCGGCTCGCTTACGCAAGCGCGAGCACTCAATTCCATCGCGCCCTCATCCGATCGACAGGCAACGAATCGCTCCTCCGCGCATGGAATGCGCTCGGCATCGAAGTCATGACCATCATGTCGGTCGGACCCACGGGACTTCCCCTGCAAGGGGCGGCGGAATCGCACCGGGACATCCTTGAGGCGATCGCCTCCGGCGACGCGGCACGTGCGGAACGAGTTCTCACCGAGCACGTCTCGCACTACCTACCGGCGACTCCGTAGGCGCGCCTCGCGCCCCGGCCTGAGGATGTCGCCCGATCTGACTGGGATCATGGTCGTCTCCGCGACGCGTCAGGTGTGGCTCGGGACAGTGCCCGAGGTGTGGACGGAAAGCGCTGGAGCGATCCGGCGCAGCCCACCTCGGCCGGCGGTGCAGATGGAGATGATGCCGATGGCGATGAGCCAGAGGTTGGAGGGGTAGCCGGCCACCCGTTCCCAGCCGCCGGCTCCGAGCCAGAGGTCGCTTCCGGCGTATTGCGCGACGGAGAACAGGATGCTTCCGGTGATTCCGAGGAGAGAGACGAGGCGCCCTGCTCGGGTGAGGGCCGGGTAATAGTGCCTTATGGCGATGCTGATCAGGAGGATCGCTACGTTGCCGACGACGATGTTGGTCGCACCGAGGATGTGGAGCGATGTGTCCGTGTTCTCGGGGACGAGCCCGACGATCACCTTCCCGATGCCGGAGAGGATCATGAGGACTTTGGCCGCGGTGATCATCCTGCTTTCGGGCCAGAGGCGCCAGAGCAGCACGGTTCCGGCGATGACGAGCAGGCCGGAGATGATGAAGGACGCGTTCATCATGGCGTGCAGCGGCGAGCAGACATAGCTGGTCGGTCCATGGACGGAGAACTGGCCGCAGGCGGTGTTGCCGAGGTCGCTGATCTCGTTGGTCAGCCAGTTGTACGGGGTGGTCCATGCTGCAGCGGAGATGACCTGGGCGAGTCCGTACTGGACCATCGCGAGGACGTAGGCGAGGCCTCCCCAAATGGCGCCGGATCGTGAGATCGGCCGTGTACCGGTGTTCATTTTCGGTTTCCTTTCGAGAACGTTGATACTCCAATAGTGACATGTCATTACTGGACTGTCCACTTCCGACCTGTCGACTGTGGGGTATAGGCTGTTCTCATGGCACTGAAACACGCGCTCCTCGGCTTACTGTCAAACGGCCCGGCCAGCGGCTACGACCTTCTGAAGGAGTTCGCCGGCTCCCTGTATGAGGTGTGGCCCGCAACGCAGAGCCAGGTGTACACGGAATTGACCAAGCTCAGCGAGGACGGGCTTGTCACCATCGAGACCCACGGCGCGCGCGGACGCAAGGAGTACTCGGTCACGGCCGACGGCCTGGCCGAACTGCGTACCTGGATGATCGAGACCGCACCGGTCTACGTGCGGCGCAGCGACATGCTCCTACGCGTCTTCTTCCTCAACACGATCGAGCCGAAGGAAGCACGAAACTTCCTCGCGAAGGTCGCGGAGACGGCTGCCGGCGAAGAGACCACGTTGCAGGCGGTCCTTGCGGGCCCCTCTTCCGGGGATCAGCCCCTGGCCCGTAACGGTCGTCTGGCACTGGAGTACGGCATCCGATTGGCCCGGCTGCAACAGGAATGGGCCCAGTGGGCCGCTGAACAGACCGAGCACGACTGATC
>FSWU01000113.1_pt1 | contig 25663 bp, 22 predicted proteins | sample 1638061 | NCBI WGS metagenome assembly FSWU01 (sample SAMEA3914788, study PRJEB12502) | metagenome | biome: forest; material: soil | place: Canada | collected 2011-07-03 | depth 0.1 m
GTGAACTGAGAGCGGCATGTTCCAGAGGGCCTGATAAGAGGCTCCGGCGAGATTCGACCAGAGCAGCGCGGCCACGATCGCGCCGGCGAGCACGCCTGAACTCCCCGATTCAGTGCGCAGGAACCCGGTGAGCTGTTCGGCCACGCTTCGCGCCCACAGTGTGCGGGATCCAGTGGTCGTCTGTTGCGTCTGGGTCATCTCGCTCGCTTTCTCCTCGACGCATGAAACCCGCTGGGTAGGATTGAGCTTATGTCGGTCATCATAGCCGCGGACCGCTCGCGGCACGCCAGGGAGCTGGAATGACGGACGGCGCGCGTCAGAGAATGATCGACGGAACGGTGACACTGCTCGCTCAGCGGGGGCTCGACGGCACGTCGTTCTCCGAAGTGCTCGAGCGGACCGGCGCGCCTCGAGGTTCGATCTACCACCACTTCCCTGACGGCAAAGATCAGCTGGTCGCGGCTGCGGTCGATCTCGCGGGATCACGCGCCTTGGCTGCGCTCGAGCAGTGGAACGGCGGCACGCCGGCAGAGATCACGGCCGGCTTCGTCGGCCTCTGGCGGCGGCTCCTGAGCGTGAGCAACCTATCCGCCGGCTGTTCCGTGCTCGCGGTGACCGTGGCGACGAGCTCGCCGGATCTGCTCGACCGTTCGGCGGCAGCCTTCCGCTCATGGCGGCTGCGCCTTGCCGAGCTCTTCGTCGAGGGCGGGGTGAGCGCCGACGCAGCTGCTGGATTCGCCGCGACGCTCGTGTCGGCAACAGAAGGTGCCGTCGTCCTCAGCCGTGCCGAACGGAGCATGGAACCATTCGAGCTGGTCGCTGCGCAGCTGGCCGAAGATGCCCTTCGCCTGTAAGTGAGGCCGTCGGGATCGCAGGTGTCCTGGCCTTCGTGACTGGTACGGTGTGACGCGGAAAGGCCACACATCACCGATTTCCTTGACCCGCTGGGTGAGACGGCGATCGCGTCGCGTCTGCGCGCCGCGGGCTCCGTGTTCGCCGAAGACGAAGCGCGTCTTCTCGTGGAGTCGGCCGGGTCCGAGTCCGAGCTGCGGCGGATGATCGACCGGCGGGTCGCAGGCGATCCACTTGAGTACATCCTGGGCTGGGTCGAGTTCTGCGGTTTGCGGATCGCCGTCGACGAAGGCGTTTTCGTGCCGCGGCAACGCACCGCGTTCCTGGTCGACCTGGGCACGGCCCGGATTCGTCCGGACTCAACCGTGCTCGACCTGTGTTGCGGCTGCGGCGCGATCGGTCTCGCCCTCGCCACGCGCGTTCCCGACATCGAGCTGTATGCAACGGACGTCGAAGGGATCGCGGTCGAGTGCGCGCGCCGCAATCTCGAGCCGTCGGGCGGTCAGGTGTTCCTCGGCGATCTGTTCGCGCCTCTGCCCGACACGCTGCGCGGCAGCGTCGATCTGATCGCGGCCAACGTCCCCTACGTGCCGACGGACGCGATCGCCCTGATGCCTCCGGAAGCTCGGGAGCACGAACCCGTGATCACACTCGATGGGGGTGGGGACGGCCTCGACGTTCTTCGCCGCGCTGCAGGCGAGGCCGCCGGGTGGCTCGCTCCGGGCGGTTTTCTGATCATCGAGGTGAGCGAGGAGCAAGCGCCTTTCGCGGCAGACGCCTTTCGGAGGGGAGGGTTGACGGCCGAGGTGTTCTCGGACGACGACCTCTACGCGACCGCGATCGTCGGGCGAAAGATCTGATCCGACCTGTGCTCTCCGGATGCAGTCCAATGCCGTGGCGGTCGGACTCGCCGATGCCGTGGTGGTCGGACTCGATCGCCGGCGACGCTCAATCGTCGTCGACGGCGGCCCTGATGACGCGATGCAGCGTGTTGCGCAGGCTGACGAGCTCGTCGAGGCTCATGCCGAGCCGGTCGACGATCCGTGGCGGGATCGTGAGTGCCTCTTCGCGCAGGGTCCGCCCGGCATCCGTCAGCACGACCCGCAGAACGCGCTCGTCTTGGGGGTCGCGGGTTCGCGCGATGTATCCGGACGATTCGAGACGTTTGAGCAGGGGGGACAACGTCGCGGGCTCAAGCTGGAGGGCGGCGCCGAGCTCTTTGACCGAACGGGGATCCCGTTCCCAGAGCGCGAGCATGACCAGGTACTGCGGGTGCGTGAGTCCAAGCGGTCTCAGGATCGGTTTATAGACGCCGATCACCGAGCGCGATGCCACCGCGAGGGCGAAGCAGACCTGGTTCTCGAGCGCCAGTGGATCGATCGCGTCTGCCGGGTCGATCGCTTCTGCGGAATCGATCGCTTCTGCCGAGTCGGCCGAGTAGGCGGTGCGGGTGTCCGGATCCGTGTCGCGGAGTGATTCCTGCGTCATGCGTCGGCCTTCCTGTCGTTCGCCGGTCCGTCGGATGGTGTCCATGCTAGGGCCGTGTGAGCGGGCCCCGCGCGTGTTAGTATGTGTACTAATCATTAGTGTACTTGGTAATGGAGGATGAGCGGTGTCCAGAGGATTCTGGAATTTCTACGAGAAGGCGAACGCCGTCGTGAGGACGTTCACCGGACCGGCGCAGCTCGGCGACGGTCGTCCCGAACCGGAACTGCATCCCGAGACTTACACCTGTCCCATCTGCCACCGCTTGATGAGCGAGCACCGCGTCGAGCGCACGGCCGACGCGATCACGCCCACGCGACTGCACTGCCCCGCGTAATCGAACCGTGTTGGCATGCCCTTACGCCGGAACGTCAGCCCGTCAGCCCGTATGCCCGTCGATCGCCTCGCGCCGGCTCCCTGTCGCCGATCGTCCTCCCGCCGCGCTCTGTCCGCCGTCTGGAGGACGACCTCGTACCCCTCGTGGAGACCGACACGGAACTTTTAGGTGAACAGTTCGGAACACGCTCCACCTTGCCGTTAGACCGCCCGTAGCCTTTTTCGAAGCCGCCCCCGTTCGGGGGTGCGACGCGAGGTGCATGTAGCCGTCGCGCCGAAGGAGACGATGGGCGGAAGGCTGGCCGGGGGGCGGATGTCGACGCGTCGCAGACTCGAAGTCTTCTTCGGAGTCCTCGCGCTGATCGTCGTCTGCGGGATCGTCGCGCAACTGACGGCCCGCTCAGCCTCGAGCGGGTCCTCGAACACGGCGAGCGCTGCGGGAACCGCCGTCGGTATCCGCGCAGACATCGGTGCGTGCGGAATCGGCTGGAAGGATCCGCAACCCGGCACGGAGACCTTCGCGGTGACGAACACGAGCACGGAGGGCATGGAGGTCTATCTCGAAAGCGCGAAGACCCGAGCGGTGTACCTGGACATCGAGGGCATCGGCGCCGGCGCCACGGCGTCGGGCAGCGCCACGCTCGGTGACGGCACGTATCGGTTCGTCTGTCTTCCGAGCGATGCCGATCCGACGGTCGGCGCGAGGGTGACGGTTACCGGAAAGTACAGCGGCGGAGCGGAGACACCCGGCATCACGCCCGTGACGAACAACGAGCTGATCCCCGCGGCCAAGGCCTATACGAGCTGGGTCGCGGGTCGTCTCCCCGTGCTGCAGACCCAGGTCGGCCTGCTCGTGTCCGCGGTCGACGCGGGCGACATCCCTCAGGCAGAGCAGGCATGGCTCGCGGCGCACGAAACCTACGAGACGCTGGGAGCGGCATACGATGCGTTCGGCGATTACGACACGAAGATCAACGCGTCACCGGTCAACGGGCAGAGCGCTCTGACCGACCCTTCCCTGACCGGTTTCCACAAAATCGAGGCGCTCCTCTGGTCGGGAGCGTCCGCGCAGTCGACAGCTCCCTACGCGAGCGGCCTTGCCGATGACGTCGCGGGCCTCAGAACGTGGTTCGCCGGTCAGGAGATCACTCCGCTCGACATGGGCGTCCGGGCGCACGAGATCCTGGAGAACGCGCTGCAGTTCGAACTCACAGGGGCCGACGACGCGGGGAGCGGGACGACTCTGGCCACGGTGGACGCCAACATCACGGGCACGGATGAAGCTCTCGCACCGTTGCACGGCATTCTGGTCTCGCGCGATCCCGAGCTCGCCCAGACGCAGGCGTGGCTGAACCGCACTCAGGAGTTGATCGAGTCGTATCGAAATGCTCAAGGGGTCTGGGAGCCGCTCACTGACCTGACCACGACTCAGCGCGAGCAGATCGACGCGGACGTCGATCAGGCGCTGGAACTCCTTTCGCGGGTCGCCGCCATCTGCGATCCGAGGAGGTCCGCATGAAAGAGGACAGCAGGTTCGGGCGTCGCGGCTTCCTGGCGGGGCTCGCGGCGGCGGGCGTGGCCGCTCCCGTCGCCGCGGCCGCGCACGCGTCGATCGCCTACGCGTCGACCACGGCCGACTCGGACACCTCCGACCCGACCAGGGACACGACGGTGTCGGCGGTCGGTGCCGACGATTCGTATCCCTTTCACGGAAAGCATCAGGCCGGCATCCTGACGCCGATCCAAAGGTCGGCCGCCTTCGTGGCGCTCGACGTCACGGCCACGTCCCGGAACGATCTCGAGTCGCTGTTCCGTGAGGTCACCGATCGGCTGCGGTTCCTTACTCGCGGCGGAATCCCAGCCGGTCTGGGCATCACCGCCCCCGCACCGGACTCCGGCGTCCTGGGAACAGATGTCGTGCCGGACGGGCTCACCGTGACCGTGTCGGCGGGAGCTTCGCTTTTCGACGACCGGTTCGGCCTGGCGCCCGCCAAGCCTGCCCGGCTGACGACCATGCAACCCTTCCCCAACGACGATCTTCAGCCCGCCGTCTGCGACGGCGACCTGCTCCTGCAGATCTGCGCGCACAACTCCGACACGGTGGTCCACGCTCTGCGCGACATCACCAGGGCCACTCGCGGCGCGATGCAGGTGCGGTGGCGGCAGGACGGATTCGCGTCCCCGCCGAGGCCGACCGGGACCCCGCGCAATCTCCTCGGTTTCAAGGACGGCACGGCGAACCCGCGCGTCGGCGACGAACACGAGATGGGCGAACTCGTGTGGACGACCGGAGACGGGGAGGAGCCGGCCTGGACTGCCGGCGGGTCCTACCACGTCGTACGTCTGATCCGGATGCTCGTCGAGTTCTGGGATCGCGTCTCCATCACCGAGCAGGAGAACATGATCGGACGTCGTCGCGACTCGGGGGCGCCCCTGACGGGAACCCACGAATACGACACACCGGACTTCGCCCTCGACCCGACCGGCGACGTCATCCAGCGAGACGCGCACATCCGTCTCGCCAACCCGCGCACCCCAGACACGGCAAAGCAGCGGATGCTACGCCGGCCATACAACTACGACGCAGGGATCGACCTTGACGGCAATCTCGACATGGGGCTCATCTTCGCCTGCTTCAACCAGGACCTGCACCGGCAGTTCGAGACCGTGCAGAAACGTCTCGCCGACGAGCCGCTGGTGGATTACATCAAGCCGTTCGGTGGCGGCTATTTCTTCGCTCTCCCGGGAGTCCGCGACGCCGCGGATTGGCTGGCACGCCCACTGCTCACATCCGAGCGCGCCTGACCGCGAGTGGCAGGATGAATCCCACAAGGTCGGAGGGGCGAGCGATGGCGATGGAGTACCGGCTGTGGGCGAAGAGTCCGATGTGGGTCGGAGAGATCGAAAACCCTGATCTTCCGCCCGTCTCGCTGGCGGAGGACGTGCTGGGCGGCCTGCTCGCGGCCAAGCCCCGGCCGCCGTTCCAGGGGACTGTGAGCAAGGAGTTCGAGGACTTGCTCACGAAATTCTTCTTCGACTTCGACAACAAGCTCCTGACCCCGTCCGACGCTCAGGCGACCGCAGGCAGCTTGAGGGACTGGGCGCGCGCGGCGACGTCCGGGACGGACGACGATCCGGTCGGGCGTGATGTCCTCGACGCGCTGCGCTGCGCAGACTGGCTGGACACGGCGGCTGCGGGCGGCTGGTTCGTGGACTGGTCTCGTTAGGTCTGGAGTGAGATGAATCCGAAATCGAATCCGAGTCCGAAGCCGACACAGGACGAGGTCACGCGTGTCATCGAGGCACACCCGGGTGAGTTCGAGAAGCCGGGCGTGCTCAGCGTGCGCGCCGGGTTCCTCTTCGAACACGGGTGGATCACCGGCGATCCGGCCATCGTGGTCACCGTCGCCGGGGTCGACGCGGCCGCTCGGCCGAAGGGTCTCCCCCGTGAGGTCGGCGGCGTGCCGGTAGAGGTCAGGGCCGGCTCTCCGGCGAAGGTCCAGAGGATTCTCGATCCTGGCGCCTACCTCGCAGCGGGGAGGCTCGCGCCGGATTCCGGAGCGGTGCCGGAATTCCCGTCCGAATTCGTGTTCACCGGCTCGGAGCCGGGCTTGCCCGGTGCGCTCCGCTCGCCCTCGGCTCGCCCGTCCCCGGCTTCGCTGTCGCCGCTCGCCGCGCTCCCGGCACTGACGGAGCTCCCTTCGGTGGCGGCTGCGGCCGCGAAGCCGCAGCTTCCGTACACTCCTCCGACCGGCGTGTCACTGAGTCCCGTCGCGGGAGAGCTCACCGTAGAGCTGTGCGCGACTCCGGATGCCGCGTGGCCGGTCCTGAAATCCTTCCTCGATCAGACTGCGGGCACGCTCACCGTCGGCATGTACGACTTCACCTCGGCGCACGTGCTGAGCGAAGTCGAAACCGCGCTCGCGGCCAAGAAATTGAATCTCACCCTCGATCATCCCGCGTTGGATCCGACGGCCGACCAGAGCGACGAGCAGACGGTCGCAGCGCTCCACTCATCGCTGACGACGGGTTTGGACCAGGCGTGGGCCCTCGAGCGGATGGACCCTCTGGCCGCAGCCTGGATCTTCCCGACCGCGTACCATATCAAGGTCGCGGTGCGGGATTCCGCGAGCGTATGGGTTTCGAGCGGCAACTGGAACAACTCCAATCAGCCCGACATCGACCCCGTCAACGATCCGGGCGATTCCACTGCGGCGCGGAGCGCGGATCGCGACTGGCATGTGGTCGTCTCCGATCCGGCGCTTTCGCAGACACTCGAAGCCTTTCTCCTCAACGATCTGAAGGTCGCCGGCGCGCACGACGTGACGGCATCGAGCGCCGCGACGACTCCGGGCGCCGCAGCGACTCCGGGCGACGCGGCAACTCCGGGCGCCGCGGCAGCACCCGACGATGCCGCGGTCGGCTGGCCGGTATCCTCGGCCCTGACGGCGCCGCGCGCGACCACTCCGCCGTTCGCCCAGTTCTTCCCGGCGAAGACCATCACGGGCCAGATGACGATCACGCCGCTGCTCACACCGGATCCCGGCGTGTATGTCGACGCGGTCACGGCGCTCGTGTCGAGTGCGCAGCGGACGCTGCACCTGCAGTTCCAGTACATCGAACTCCCGAAGACGGCCGGTTCGACTTCGGCGGCATTCGCATCCCTCGTCGACGCCGTCATCGCACGGCAGAAGGCGGGCGTCGAGGTCCAGATCATCATGAGCGAATACGAGACGGCCGGCTACCTCGAACAGCTGCAGGCGGCCGGTCTCGACGTGGTGAACAGCGTGAAGATCCAGAACAACGTCCACAACAAGGGCATCGTCGTCGACGGCAGCTCGGTGCTCGTCAGCAGCCAGAACTGGTCGACCGACGGAGCCCTTTACAACCGCGACGCGGGTGTCGTGATCGCGAACTCCGATGTCGCGGCCTATTTCGACCAGCTCTTCGCGCACGATTGGGAGAATCTCGCCGTGCAGAAGGCAGCGAACGACTGATGGCAGTGCGCGGTGACCGACGTGGCAGTGCGCGCTGATCATCGCCGAGACCGCCGAGCGGATTCGCAGGACGTCTTAAGCAACGCATAGGAGGTGGCCCAACGCCTCGCAGGCACGGGTCAGAAACTCCACTGCATGGACACGACAGAAGAAACCCTGGTTCTGGATGTCGTCGTGCCTTGCTACAACGAGGAGGCGACACTCGACCGGCACGTCTGCCGGTTGCATAGCTACCTGACCGCGCATTTCCTTCAGCCGTGGCGGATAACGATCGCGGACAACGCGAGCACCGATCGGACGGCCTCCGTCGCGGACGACCTGGCCGCACGACTTCGCGGCGTCATCGCAGTGCATCTCCCGGTCAAGGGACGAGGCTTCGCTTTGAAGGCTGTGTGGTCCGCGTCACCCGCCGAGGTCCTCGTTTACGTCGATGAGGACCTGTCGACCGACCTCGCAGCACTCGCCCCGCTGATCGCCCCGCTTCTCTCGGCCCACTCCGATGTGGCGATCGGGACGCGCCTGTCCGGTTCCTCCCGGGTCTTGCGCGGCGACAAGCGAGAATTCATCTCGCGCGGGTACAACCTTCTGCTGCGCGCCGTCTTCTCTGTGGGGTTCAGCGACGCACAGTGCGGATTCAAGGCGATCCGCAAACCGGTCGCGGATCGGCTTCTGCCCCTGGTCGAGGATGATGCGTGGTTCTTCGACACGGAACTGCTCGTCCTGGCCGAGCGGGCCGGCCTGCGCGTCCACGAAGTCCCCGTTGACTGGATGGATGACACGAACAGCTCGGTCGACATCCGCTCGACTGTCGCGCAGGATCTCCGAGGGATGTGCCGTGTCGGCTGGAGCCTCGCCAGGGGCCGGCTGCCACTCGAATCGATCTACAGCGATCTCGGGCGTCATCCGCTGGAGGCGCGAAAACGCGGTCTGGCGGGCCAGCTGGTGCGCTTTGCGGTCGTCGGGGTTCTTTCCACCATCGCCTTCGCCCTGCTGTATCTGGCGTTTCGGCCCACACTCGGCGCCCAGGTGGCGAACTTCCTGGCTCTGCTGGTGACGACCATCGCCAATACGGCCTTGAACCGGAGATTCACGTTCGGCGTCAGAGGATCCGGTGCCGCCAGGCACCAATTGCAGGGTCTGGTGGTCTTCGGGCTGGCCTGGACTCTCACGAGCGGATCTCTCGCCGCCGTGAACGCGATCGACCCTCATGCTGGACCGGCCGTCGACATCATTGTGCTGACGGTCGCGAATCTCGTGGCGACAGCACTCCGTTTCATGCTGCTGCGGGTATGGGTGTTCCGAGACCGTTCCAGAGTTGTGTCGTGCGCGCCGGACGCACGGAATGCACGGGACGACCCGCACGTCCCGGAGGGCTTTTCGGGGCTCGAATCGGTGTCGGTGACCCCACCTACGATCCAATCCCTCTACCCGACGATCCCGTACCCGAAGTCTCCCCACCCGACGACCCGCAACCCGCGGACCAACGCGACGACCCCCCACCCGACGACCCTCAATCCGACGGCCGCCCACCCGACTGCGGCCGACGACAGGAGTGCGCGCTCATGACTGTGACCGTTCATCCTCCGCTGCCCGTCGCCTCTCGATCGGCGGCACCGCCGGCGAGCCGATCGTCCTGGCTTCGCCGACTCGCGCGCGGCCGGGCCGCGAACCCGTGGTGGGAGCGCTCGGCGTATGCGGCTCTCGTCGTTGTAACGGGCGTTCTCTACACGGTCGGACTCTCCGCAAGCGGATGGGCGAACTCGTTCTATTCGGCCGCAGTGCAGGCAGGCTCGTCGAACTGGGAGGCGTTCTTCTACGGGTCCAGCGACGCCGGCAACTCGATCACTGTCGACAAGCCGCCGGCGAGCCTCTGGGTGATGGACTTGTCCGTGCGGATCTTCGGCTTGAATTCCTGGGCGATCCTGGTTCCCGAAGCGCTCATCGGCGTCGCGACGGTCGCTCTGGTCTACGCGATCGTTCGCCGTCACTTCTCCGCCGGAACCGCGCTGTTCGCGGCCGGAGCCGTCACTATCACACCGGTGGCCGCGCTGATCTTCCGCTTCAACAACCCGGATGCGCTCCTCATCCTGCTCATGACGGCGGCCGTCTACTTCGTTCTGCGCGGCATCGAATCCGGCCACCTGCGCTGGGTCCTGTTCGCAGGCGCCGCCATCGGGGCCGGATTCCTCACGAAGGAACTGCAAGCATTCCTGGTAGTCCCCGTGCTCGCTCTGGTCTACCTGATCGCCGCGCCTCTGGGCATCGGCAAGCGGCTGGCGCACCTTTTCGCCGCTCTCGGAGCCATCGTCGTGTCGGCCGGTTGGTGGGTGGCGATCGTCCAATTGGTGCCTGCGAGCATGCGGCCCTACGTGGGCGGCTCGCAGAGCGACAGTTTCCTTCAGCTCACCTTCGGATACAACGGTTTCGGACGGCTCACCGGCCAGGAGACCGGGAGTGTGACAGGAGGCGGTGGCACGGCCACCGGCGGACAGTGGGGAGCGACCGGGATACTCCGAATGTTCCAGAGCGAGTTCGGTGGTCAGATCGCGTGGCTTCTCCCGGCTGCGCTGGTCCTGCTGGCGGCGGCCGTTGTCGTGACCTGGCGCGCGCCCCGGACCGACGTGCGGCGCGCGCTGATCCTCCTCTTCGGAGGATGGATGCTCGTGACCGCGATCTCGTTCAGCTACATGCAGGGCATCATCCACCCGTACTACGCGGTCGCGCTGGCGCCGGCTGTGGCGGGCACGGTCGCCATGGGTGGCGCTCTGATCTGGGCGCGCCGCGAGTTCCTCTGGGCCCGGCTGCTACTTTCAGCGACCGTGCTCGGTACCTCGATCTGGGCCTTCGTGCTTCTCGATCGCTCCGAGTCCTGGGTTCCGTGGCTCAAGTTCGTGGTGGTCGCCCTCGGTTTCGTAGCGGCGGCACTTCTCGTGATCCCTCCGGTGGCCAGACGCTACACGGTGGTGGCCGCGGTCGTCTCGATCGCTGCGATGCTGCTCGCACCACTCGCCTACACGCTGCAAACGGTCTCGGTCGGTCACACGGGCTCGATCGTGTCCGCCGGTCCGGCGGTCGCAGACTCGATCGGCGGGGGTGGCCCGGGCGGAGGGGGCAACTTCGGCAGGCCAGGCGGAGCGGGCGCGTTCGGCGGGGCCGGCAACGGGGGGACCGGCGGCGGTTTCGGGCCAGGTAACGGGGGAGGCGCTCCCGGGGGAAGCACGGCTGGTGGGACGCCAGGCGCCACGGGTGGCGGCGCAACCGGTGGCACCACGGGTGGCACGTCTGCCGGCGGAACGGGGACGCGAGGCGGATTCGGCGGCGGCAATCTGCTGAACTCGTCGTCGATCGGTTCGGCGCTCACTAAGTTGCTGGAAACCGACGCCAGCAGCTACGTGTGGGTTGCCGCGGCCATCGGATCGGAGAGCGCTGCCGGATATCAGCTCGGAACGCAGGAGGCCGTCATGCCGATCGGCGGATTCAACGGAAGCGACCCGTCGCCCACCCTCGCCGAGTTCAAGGCCGATGTGGCAGAGGGCAAGATCCATTACTTCATCGGAGGATCCGTCGGACGATCCAACGGCGGGAGCAGCGCAGCCGAGCAGATCTCGTCCTGGGTGGAGAAGAACTTCACCGCTGAGACGGTGGACGGGACGACGCTGTACGATCTGACGAATGCGAAGTGACCTTCACTCGGCCGACCGAGTCGGGGGACGCCGCGCCTCCCGCTCCAGCTCGACGAGATCGAAGTCGAGGAGCATCCGCAGCCGCACCTGCCGCTCCGATTCGTAGTCTTCATCGCTCGCGGGCACGAAACCTGACGTGTCGGCCTGCGCTTCGGCCCGCTTGAGGATTTCCCGCCCGATCTCGTCCATAGCGTCCTGTCGGGCTCCCTCGACCAGGTCGGCGAGGGCGCCGGCATCCTCCGCTCGTGCGTGCAGCGCCGTGGCGAGTTGCCGGTGCACGCGGGGCCTGCGTCGGTGCTCCTCATCCTCGCGGACGGGGTCCGAACCGCCACGGCCTGCTCCCGCGCGACCCCCGCCGCCCTCGGCTCCGGTCCCCACCGTCGACAAACCGAGATCGAAATCGAAGTCGTCCTCCAAGGCATCCAGCGTCTCGCGACGATCCTCGAGGCGATCCGCCGTGTCCACGTTCTCCTGCGCGATGGCGAGGACCTCTTCCCGGGCGGCTTCGACGAGCGCATCTGCGTCGAAACGTTCGTCATCGCGGAGGGCGCCGACGATCAGGCGATTCTTGATCGCCATGCGCACCGACCACATGCTGATGAGGACACCATCCTCCACGACATGATCGATGGGGGCGATGGGCGCACGCTCGGGCGGATTGAACGTGCCGACATTGACGCGGGCTCTCCGGCGGCGACGGCGGAAGAAGGACACCGTTCCATCATGACAGCGCACGGGCGAGCCGTCGCCGCTTCGGGTTCGTCAAGCTCCGGACAACTTAATGTATGCGACACACCACTTCTCTAATCTTGGATCAATAGCTCGACGAGCAAGACGCGTATTCTCGGATCACCGACAGCGTTGCCGGAGTCGATCTGAGCGTTCGTGTCGACAGATTTCAAGGGAGAAATTAGTGACAGACGTCAAGAGCCCGACCGCCACGATCGGGCTGGAAGTGCGCTCCATCGACTATGTGCCCCGGAACGAGAGGCACGGAAAGGTCTGGCACATCGGACCGCTCTGGTTCATGTGCAACGCGCAGATCGCGACGCTGGCGATCGGTGTTGTGAGCTTCGTCAACGGCGGAAATCTGATCTGGTCGCTCATCGCGATCGTGCTCGGCCTGATCATCGGAACGATCTTCATGGCAGCGCACTCGTCGCAGGGTCCGAAACTGGGCTTGCCCCAGATGATCCAGTCGCGCCCCCAGTTCGGCTATGTCGGCGCGCTGCTCGTGTGGCTGTTCGCGTTTCTGCAGTACGCGGGCTTCAACATCTTCAATACGGTGCTCGCCGGCAATGCGATCACGAGTGCGATCAACGCGAGTTCGGCCACCGACCCGATCTGGTACTGGCTTGTGACCGTCGTCGGTGCCGCGGTGGCGATCTTCGGCTACGACCTCATCCACCGCATGGAACGCTACCTTTCGTACATCACGGTGATCGTGCTGGCCATGCTCTCGATCTCTGCTCTGGTAAACCTGCACCTCCCGGCCGGATCGTTCGCCTTCGGAGATTTCAAGCCCGTCGCGTTCTTCGCGCAGCTCGGAGTGGTCGCCGGCTACCAGATCTCATGGGCCATCTACGTGTCCGACTACTCGCGGTACCTGCCGGCCGATACCCCCACGAGCAGGACCTTCCGCTGGACCTTCTGGGGTAGCGCGATCGGCGGCGCGTGGGTGATCTTCCTCGGCGCATTCCTGGCCGCGGCGGTGAAGAACTTCAACGCGGGCAACCCGGTCTCCGCTCTCCACCAGGTCGCAGACGACCTCTTCCCCGGGTTCGGGACCATCGCTCTTCTCGTGATCGCGTTCGGACTCGTCGCGGTGATCGTCCTGAACATGTACGGAGGGTCTCTGACACTGATCTCCTCGATCGACAGCATCCGGCGGATACGCCCGACGCTGACGCTCCGGATCATCACGGTCGCGATCACAGCTCTCATCTCCGGTGTGCTCGCCCTGTACGCGTCGTCGGCGTTCGCGGCCGACTTCGAAGACTTCCTCGTCCTCGTCCTCTACTTCTTCATTCCGTGGACTGCGATCAACCTGACCGACTACTTCATCGTCCGTCGCGGTCACTACGCGATCGCCGAGATCTTCAAACCGCGCGGGATCTATCATCGCTGGGGCTGGGCCGGGATCACCGCATACGTCGTCGCATTCATCTGCATGACCCCGTTCTTCGATATCTCGGGCTTCTACGTCGGCTTCATCTCGAAGGCGATGGGCGGAGTGGACATCTCCTTGTTCATCGGGCTGCCGATCGGTGCCGGACTCTACTGGCTGTTCACCCGCAATCTGGATGTGGCGTCGGAGCGACGGCTCGCGGATGAGCAGGCCGATGCGCTGGAGCTCGCTTCAGCGCATCATGACCCGCTCGCCGACCTTCCGAACGCGGTCGTCGACTGAACCGGGGGTCTTTCGATATGGTCCGTGTCGCTTGCTGCCAGGTCGCGCCGGCAATGGCCGACCTGGCTTCGAACCGTGAGATGACGACCGATGCCGTGCGCAATGCCGCGCGTTCCGGCGCCAGGCTCGTCGTGCTTCCCGAGCTGGTCACTTCCGGCTACGTGTTCGACTCGGCGGACGAGGCGCGATCGGTCGCGGTGCCGCCGGACCACCCGATCTTCGACGACTGGAGTCGCACGATCGCCGAGGTCGACGGTGTGGTGGTCGGAGGATTTGCGGAACTGGGCGACGACGGGCTCGTTTACAACAGCGCAGCTGTCGTGGACAAGACCGGTGTGATCGCCGTGTACCGGAAGACGCACTTGTGGGACCGGGAGAAGCTCGTCTTCGAGCCGGGTGCCGCCGTGCCTCCCGTGGTCGAGAGCAGCCTGGGCCCGCTCGGGGTAGTGATCTGCTACGACCTCGAGTTTCCCGAGCTGACGCGCAGCCTTGCGTTGCGTGGCGCTGAACTGATCGCCGTGCCCACGAATTGGCCGCGCGAGTCCGTGCCGGCGGGTGAGCGGGTGCCCGAAGTTACAGTCGCGATGGCTGCCGCATACACCAACCACGTCGGCATCGTGTGCTGCGATCGAAGCGGCCGCGAGCGCGGGCAGGACTGGAACGAGGCTTCGAGCATCATCGATTCCCACGGCTGGGTGATTGCGGCGGCCGGGCGCGGGGAGATCACGATCTCGGCGGAATTGGACCCGACGGCGTCCCGAGACAAATCGCTCACGCAGCTGGCGAATGCATTCGGGGACCGCAGACCGGAGCTCTACGGCGCGGTGGTCGAGCCGCCGGCCTGACGGGGCGTCATCGCGACGAGGCCGGCGAACGTGAAGCCGCCGCCGAAGCCGAAGAACAGCGCGGGGACGTCCCGGGGGATTCGCCCCGACCGCCACCACTTGCTCAAGCCGAGCGGGATGCTCGCCGCGGACGTGTTCCCGGAGTCTGCGATGTCGGCCAGGATGATCTTGTCGGCGAGTCCGAGCTGCTCGGCGAGCGGTTCGATGATCCGGAGGTTCGCCTGGTGACAGGCGAGGACCTCGATGTCGGCGTTCTGAAGACCGCTGATGTCGATCGCTCGCTGCGCCTGCACGGCAGCTTCCGTGATCGCCCAGCGGTACACGTCGCGGCCCTGTTGGACGAACATGTTGGAGGGCGGACCGATCTTGACCGCGTCCACCAGGCCTTGGCATGAACCCCAGGCCACGGGGCCGATCCGCGATTCGTCACAGCCCGAGATGACGGCCGCTCCCGCGCCGTCCGCAGTGAGAATGGCCGTCGTGCGGTCGGACCAGTCCGTGACGGCGGACAGTTTGTCGGCGCCGATGACCACCGCGTTCGTCGCCGAACCCGTCCGGATCGATTGGTCGGCAAGCGCAAGCGAATAGGCGAATCCGGAGCACGCGGTGTTGACGTCGATGATGGCGGGGGAGTCGAGCCCGAGCACGGCTGCCACCCGGCCGGCCGTGTTCGGGCAGCGGACGTCGGCGGTCGTGGTGGCGACGATGACGAGATCGATGCTCGACCGATCGACACCTGCGTCGTCGATCGCGGCCGCGGCAGCTCCCGCGGCCATCAGGTCGACCGTCTCGTCCGTGGCGGCCAGGTGACGTGTGACGATCCCGGTGCGACGGCGGATCCACTCGTCGCTCGTGTCCATCAGGAGTTCCAGCTCCTCGTTCGATACGGCGCGCTCGGGTTGAAAGTGGCCGAAGCCCCGGATCTCGGATCCGTCGAGCACTCGGGGTAGTTTCAGCAAATCGGCCACCAACTCCACGGATTCAGATACAGACGTCAACGGCCCTTACCGCTGAATGACCTTATCCCGTCCTGACTGGGAGAAGACCCCTTCCTGGGCGATGTTCGGGAGGTTGTGTACGGGTCTTCAGATCGGCGTCCTGTGGAGGGTCCGCTAGTGGCAGGATGGGCGCATGAAACCTCTTGACGATCAGGTCCGCCTGCCTGACGGGCGGCACATTGACGTGCTGGTCGGCGGTGCGCCTGAGGGCATTCCGCTGGTCTTCCACCACGGAACACCGGGCGCAGCTCTGCAGTTGCCTGTCCTGGAACGCGGCGCACGAGCCCGCGGCATGCGCCTGGTCACCATGTCACGGCCGGGATACGGCGACTCCGACCGGGATGAGGGACGCGACGTGGTCGATGCGGTAGCCGATACCGCAGCCGTCTTGGACTCGCTCGGTGAGCGCCGCTGTGTCGTCGCGGGCTGGTCCGGCGGAGGCCCGCACGCGCTCGCGTGCGCCGCGCGACTGGACGGAGTCGTGGCCGCACTCCTCATCGCGGGGGTCGCGCCGTATCACGCGGACGGGCTGAACTGGCTGTCCGGTATGGGCGACGACAATCTCGCGGAGTTCGCCGCAGCACTGGACGGTCCGGACGAACTGCGCACGTTTCTCGACGCCGCGTGCGTCCAGCTCAAGACTGTGACGCCGGATGATTTCACGACGTCTCTCGGAAGCGTGCTGCCGGACTCCGATCGCCGCGTCCTGACCGACGAGTTCGCCGACTACATGGCCGCCTCGTTCCACGAGGCACTGCGGACGGGTGTGGATGGCTGGCTCGACGATGACATCGCGTTCACGAAGCCATGGGGGTTCGAGCTCGAAGAGATCTCGATCCCGACGATGGTTTGGCAGGGGAGCGACGACTTGATGGTGCCGTTCGGGCACGGTGAATGGCTGGCGTCTCATATCCCGACCGCACGAGTGCATCTCGAGAACGGCCAGGGACATCTGTCGGTGCTGCTCGGCGCGCTGGATCGAATGCTCGACGAGCTCGCCGCGGCTGCGAGCTGACGACGAGAAAGTCGCCGTTGGACGACGAGAAAGGCCCGGGCTGAGCCCGGGCCTTCGAGGTCCGAACCGCTCGCGCATCATATTGGGGTAAGCACGAGAGCGGTGTCTTCCGGCTTTTTCGTTCGGGCGAAGCGGCCGGATACCTATTTCTACCATGTCCGCATTAATGAGGACACGAAGTCATCTCCCCCATTTCGGGTGCCGGGTGAAACTACGGCCACAACACTCGACGCCGAACGATACCGGAGTATCATCGATCGTACTGTGCGCGACGATACTGCGCGCGGAGAATCGTACTGTGCGCGACGAATCGACCGGCGCGCTGCGGATCGACAAGGGAGTGGTATGCAGATCTCGGGGATCACTGCACTGGTGACGGGCGCGGCGTCGGGCATGGGTGCGACGACGGCGCGCATTCTCGCGGGGCGGGGAGCGAGCGTGCTCGGTCTCGACCTGCCGCGCGCGGTCGAGTCGGCGGCGTCGGCAGCACCGGAAGGCGTGCGGCTGGTGGGCGCCGATGTGACGAGCGAGGAAGACGTCCGTGCGGCGCTGAGCACGCTCGACGACGCCGGGAGCCCATTGCGCCTGGTGGTGAACTGTGCGGGCATCGCGCCGGCCAAGCGGATCCTCTCTTCTCGCGGCGTGCACGAGTTGGACGTCTTCCGCAAGACGATCGAGGTCAACCTGATCGGGACGTTCAACGTGCTTCGGCTGGCTGCGGAAGCGATCGCCGTGACCGAGCCGGTCGACGAATTCGGTCAGCGCGGACTGATCGTGAACACGGCGTCGGTCGCGGCGTTCGAAGGACAGATCGGGCAGATCGCGTACTCCGCTTCGAAGGGTGGGGTCGTGGGGATGACGGTTCCGGCGGCACGCGACCTCGCGCGATACGGCATCCGAGTCAACACGATCGCGCCCGGCATCGTCGACACCCCGATGCTGGCGGCCCTCGGTCCCGAGGTCAACGCGTCGCTCGCGGCGAGCATCCCGTTCCCGCAGCGGCTCGCGCGCCCCGATGAGTACGCCCAGCTCGTGGTCATGCTGGCGGAGCACGATTATCTGAACGGCGAGACGATCCGGATGGACGGCGCGCTTCGTATGGCGCCGCAGTAGCGGCAACGGAAGGAAAACGAACAATGGGTAGCTCTGTCATCGTCGCCGGTGCTCGGACTCCGATCGGCCGGCTCCTGGGCGGATTGTCGTCGCTCACGGGTGCCCAGCTCGGCGGAATCGCGATCCGGTCCGCGCTCGAACGTGCGAAGGTGTCGTCGGCCGATGTCGAGTATGTCCTCATGGGTCAGGTGCTCACAGCGGGCGCCGGGCAGCTACCGGCCAGGCAGGCCGCGGTCGAAGGGGGGATCGCGATGAGCGTGCCGGCGATGACCGTCGGCAAGGTGTGCTTGTCCGGCCTTCAGTCGGTGATCCTCGCTGACCAGTTCATCCGGACCGGCGACTTCGACGTGATCGTCGCGGGCGGTCAGGAGTCGATGAGCCTGGCGCCGCATCTGCTCATGGGTTCGCGGACCGGATACAAGTTCGGCGACGTCACCATGCTCGACCACATGGCGGTGGATGGGCTGGAGGATGCGTTCACCGATGTCGCGATGGGTCTGCTGACGGAGCGCAAGAACGACGACCTCCCGGTGAGCCGCGCGGAACAGGATGCGTTCGGTGCCGCGTCCCACCAGCGAGCGGCGGCCGCACAGGTTTCTGGGGTGTTCGACGACGAGATCGTCGCCGTCGAGGTGCCTCAGCGTCGTGGGGCGCCGAAAGTGGTCTCGAAGGACGAAGGCGTGCGCCCCGAGACGACTGCTGAGGTGCTGGCGGCGCTGAAGCCGGCGTTTCGTCCGGACGGTACCGTGACCGCCGGAAACGCGTCGCCGATCTCCGACGGCGCGTGCGCGATGGTCGTGATGGATAAAGACCGCGCCGAACGGGACGGTCTGGCATGGCTGGCCGAAGTCGGCGCCCACGGCATGGTCGCCGGGCCGGACTCGAGTCTGCAGCTGCAGCCGGCGAACGCGATCCGCCTTGCATGCGAGCGAGAAGGGATCTCACCGTCCGATCTCGACCTGATCGAGATCAATGAGGCCTTCGCCGCGGTCGGGGTCGCTTCGGCCCGCGACCTCGGGATCTCGACCGATCGAATCAACGTGAACGGTGGCGCGATCGCCCTCGGTCATCCGATCGGGATGTCCGGTGCACGGATCCTCCTGCACCTCGCACTCGAGTTGAAACGTCGTGGCGGCGGAGTGGGTGCTGCGGCACTCTGCGGCGGGGGCGGCCAGGGAGACGCGCTTATCGTGAAGGTCCCGCGGACCTAGTCCCGCGGGCCCAGTCCCGCGGACCCAAACCCTTGGGCCTCTGGAGCTTGTCGAGGCGGCGGCTCAGCCTCTCACGCCGTGACTGCCGCGCGGACCCCGTTGATCAGGAGCTTCGCCAGCTCCGAATACGCCTCAGCATCGGTGAGGCCCGTCACCTTCGCGAATTCGCGATGCTGGATCGCCACCATGACGACGGTCACGGCCTCGGATACGAACACGGACGGCACGTCACGGAATGCTCCGGCTCGGACGCCGTCTTCGATCAGCTCCCGAACCCGGCCGGCGGCGATCCTCGTGTTCAGTTCGTACACTTCGCGCGCGGGCGCGAATGCGGCGACATCCTCCATGAACGCCGTCGACGCCGGTCGCAGTTCCTCGGCCACGGCTTCGAGGTAGGCGGTGACGCGACGCACGGGGTCTTCTTCGTGAGCCACCTTCCGTTCGATGTGCTCGGCGGCGTTCCGAAAGAAGAAGACGACAGCGGAACGGACGAGTTGCTCACGGCTGTCGGCCAGGGCGTAGATCGTCGATTTCGAGCAGCGTAGCTCGGCTGCCGTCTCCTCGATCGTGAGATCGGAGAATCCACGCCGCAGATAAAGCGCCAGGAGGCCACGGAAGATCTCATCCTGTCGCGCTGACATGCGGCGGCGACCCTCCGAAGCGAACGATGCGGACATTATTCACCTGTTCCAGATCGATTGAGCCGGACGCATGGTCGTACTGGCCAAACGAGCGTACTCTGTTACAGAGAATCGTACACTGCGATGCCTGAACCGAGGAGATCTGGAACATGAGCAACAGTTCGTCCAACAGTGAGTCGGTCCTCGTCCGGGATGGTGTGGTGCGGGTCGAACGCCGGGGGCACATCCTGGTCATCACTCTCAACCGACCGGAAGCTCGGAACGCCGTGAACTACGAGCTCTCCCGCGCGCTCGGTGAGACGCTCGACGAGCTGACCGCCGACGACGGACTGCGAGCCGCGGTGCTCACCGGAGCAGGCAAGGCGTTCTGCGCGGGCCAAGACCTGAAGGCGCTGGCCTCCGGCGAGAAGTTGCTCCTCGAGGATCATCCGGAGTGGGGTTTCGGCGGCTTCGTGCGGCATTACACGTCCAAGCCCGTGATCGCCGCAGTCCACGGCTTCGCTGTCGGCGGTGGACTCGAACTCGCGCTGGCCTGCGACCTGATCGTGGCGTCGGACGATGCGAGGCTCGGGCTCCCCGAGGTGACACGCGGCCTGTTCGCGGCCGGAGGCGGCGTTCCGAGGATCGCCCAGCACATCCCCCTGAAGATCGCGATGCGGATGCTGCTCACCGGACAGCCGTTGTCGGCGACCGACGCTGCGCGGTGGGGTCTCGTCAACGAGGTCGTGCCGGAAGCCGATGTTCTCGAGACCGCGCTGACGCTCGCGAACACGATCGCCGGGAACGGCCCGCTAGGGGTCCAGGCCAGCAAGCGACTGCTCTACGACACGGTCTACTCGTCGGCGTGGGATGAGGACACGTGGCCCGAGATCGAGAAGCAGACCGAGCAGGTCTTCTCTTCGGAGGACGCGATGGAAGGCGCGACGGCGTTCATCGAGAAACGCTCGCCGGTGTGGAGGAACCGATGACCGACGGAGGTGTGGGCCGGGTGGCCGCGTCCACTCTCGAGATCCCGTATCCGGACGCCGACCTGCTTTTCGTCGACGACCTGCTCGGCGACGACGAGAGCGAGCGGTACCACGCCGCCCGCGATTTCTTCCAGAGCGAGATCCGCCCGGTCGTGGTCGACTACTGGAACCGTGCCGAGTTCCCTAAGCACCTGGTCCCGCGCCTCGGCGCGCAGAACATCGGCGGCGTCGGCATCACGTCGGGGAGTCACCTGCTCGCCGGCCTGATCTATCTGGAGCTGACCCGGGCTGACACATCGATGGCGACCTTCTTCGGCATCCACAACGAGCTCTTCCTCGGCGCGGTCCACCTGCTCGGCTCCGACGAGCAGAGAGAGCGCCTGATGCCCGACCTGGTCGCTCTGCGCAAGACGGGCGCGTTCGCACTCACGGAGCCGGAACACGGCTCGGACATCTCCCGGTCGATGACGACGACGGCCACCCGTGTCGGCGACGAATGGGTGATCGACGGCGCCAAGCGGTGGATCGGCGGCGCCACGGTGGTGGATTACGTCCTGGTCTGGGCGCGTGACACGGCGGACGGACAGATCAAGGGCTTCATCGTCGAAACGGATCGGCCCGGGTTCCGCGCGACGGTCATCGAGAACAAGATCTCTGCCAGGATCGTGCAGAATGCCGACATCGTCCTCGACCACGTCCGGGTCCCCGCGCAGAACTGGCTCCCCGGCACGGCGAGCTTCTCGGACACGAACATCCTGCTGCGCAACTCCCGGGTGTGGGTCGCTTGGGAGACGGTGGGGCAGCAGTTCGCAGCGTTCGACGTGGCTCGCGCCTATGCGCTTGAACGCTACGAGTTCGGGAAGCCCATCGCCTCGTTCCAGCTCATCCAGGAACAGCTGGTCCGGATGCTCGGGAACGCCACCATGTCTCTCAGCCTGATGATCCAGCTCGCGCGACTCCAGGAGTCGGGTCGGCTGAGCATGGACCAGGTGGCGCTGGCCAAAGGTCAGAGCAGCACACGGATGCGAGAGACCGTCGCACTGGGTCGCTCGATCCTCGGCGGTAACGGGATCGTGACCGACTTCGAGGCGGCCAAGATCTTCGCGGATGCCGAAGCCATCTACACCTACGAGGGGACGTATGAAGTGAACGCGCTCATCGTGGGTCGCGCCGTCACCGGGATCTCGGCGTTCGGATGACCGGTCCGCTCGCCGGTCTCAAGGTGATCGAGCTGGGTGGAATCGGGCCGGTCCCCCATGCCGGACTCGTGTTGGGCGATCTGGGTGCCGATGTGGTCCGGGTCGAGCGGGGCGGGTCGTCCCTGCCCGAGGCGTATCCGGAGGCGAACGACAGCACACTCCGGAATCGGACCCGGATCCGCGCCGACCTGCGCGACGAGCGTGCGCGCGAGGACATCCTGCGTCTCGTCGACCTCGCGGACGTCCTGATCGAGGGATTCCGGCCGGGCGCGGTCGAACGCCTCGGGCTCGGTCCCGACGTGTGCCTGGGGCGCAACCCCGCACTCGTCTACGGCCGTGCGACCGGATGGGGTCAGACCGGTCCACGCGCGGGGCGCGCCGGACACGACATCAACTATCTGTCGGTGACCGGGATCCTGAACAACATCGGGGCTGCGGGCGGCCCACCGATTCCTCCGCTCAACCTCGTTGCGGACTTCGGGGGTGGGTCGATGTTCCTCGTCGCCGGCGTACTCGCGGCGCTTCTGGAGCGCTCGCGTTCTGGGCGCGGTCAGGTCGTCGATGCAGCGATGACGGAGGGCGCGAGCGTGCTCGCCCACATGATGTGGAATCTGCGGGGTCACGACATGTGGGCGGACGGGCGCGGGGCCAACATCCTCGACGGATCGTGCCCGTTCTACTCCAGCTACGCCTGCTCCGACGGAAGACACGTCGCCGTCGGGGCGCTCGAACCGCGGTTCTTCGCCGAGCTGATGACCGGTCTCGGTCTCGGGGAAGCCGCTTCCGCGCAATGGGATCGCGCGGGGTGGCCGCAGTTGCGCGACCGTATGGCGCAGGCATTCGCGACGCGCACCCGCGACGAGTGGAGCGACGCGTTCATGGGAACCGACGCCTGCGTGACGCCGGTGCTCACCTACGACGAGGCGAAGAACGATCCGCAGTTGCGGTCCCGCCGGGTCATCGAATCGATCGACGGGATCGATCAGCCGATGCCCGCACCGCGGTTCTCGCGCACACCAGCTGATCGACCTGCGCCCCCCGCGGATGAGCTTGCCGACCCGCGCGACGTCAGGGAGCGTTGGGCCGATCAGGCCGATCAGGCCGATCGGGGCGATCGGGTTGAACCGGTTGAACGGGTCGAACGGGTTGACCCCCAGCCCTGATCACCGCGGCTCTCGTCACAGCGACGAGCGCTACCGCCGGTTGCGCTCGTCGATCGCGGCGCGCATCGACACCTCGAGGACGTCCAACGCCTGATCCAGCTCCGCGTCGCTGATGGTGAGGGGCGGGGCCAGCGTCAGCACACTGCCCATCGTGGTCTTGAAACTGAGGCCGCGACGCAGGCAGTGGTACAGGACGGACTCTGCGAGGTCCGGATCCGGTGTCCTCGCATCGCCGTCGAGGACGAGTTCGATCCCGATCATGAGGCCCCGCCCGCGCACATCTCCCACGGACTCGAAGGATTCGGTGATCGCGCGGATCCGCTCCAGTGCGAGTTCGCCGAGGGAAGATGCGCGGCCGACCAGTCCCTCATCGTCGATGATCTCGAGCGTCGTCAGGCCGGCTCGCGATATCACCGGATTCTTCTCGTGCGTGTAGTGCCCGAACGCCCAATCGGCTCCGACGTCGAGTTCAGGACGCGCCAGCACCGCGGCGACAGGGATCATGCCGCCGCCGAGTCCCTTGCCGAACACCAGCAGATCGGGAACCACTCCTTCGTGCTCGGAAGCGGAGAAGCGGCCGGTCCGGCCGAGCCCGGTCGGAATCTCGTCGAAGATCAGGAGCGTGCCCGTTTCGTCGCAACTGCGGCGCACCGCCGCCCAGAAGCCGGGCGCGGCCATGGCGGGCACCGCACGCATCGGTTCCGCGATGAGGGCCGCCACATCTCCCTGTACGCGAAGCGTGTAGTCGATCAGCTTGGCGAGACGGCGGCCGCATTCCTCCGTGTGGGGCTCGTCGGCTCGGTGCCCCGGGCCGAACGCATCCCGGTAACAGCCGATCGGCGGCACGTGCTCCGTTCCGGTGAGGAGCGGTCCGATGGGACCGCCGCGAAAGAGCTGCTCTCCGCCGACACTCGCCGCACCGAAGCCCGCGCCATGGAACGACTCCCAGAACGAAAGCGTCTTGAAGCGACCGGTCGCCGCCCGGGCGATCTTCAAGGCGACCTCGATCGCGTCCGAGCCCCCGGTCGTCAGCAGCACCCGCTCGAGACCCGTCGGCGCGTGCTCGACGAGCGCTTCGGCGAACCGCACGCTGATGTCGCTGGTGAAACGTCTGGGCACGAACGGGAGGGTGCGCAGCTGACTCGAGATCGCACCGACGAGCCGCGGGTGCCCATAGCCGATCTGATGAGCGGAGTTGCCGTGGAAGTCCAGGTAGCGCGTGCCGTCCGTGCCGATCAGATAGGAACCCTCAGCACCCGCGATCGAGGTCAGACACGGCGTCGAGACGGACTGTTTCAGATAGACCTGGGCGTCCCGGTCGAGGAGAGCCCGGTCAGTCGCCGTGCGGTCGGCGTTCCAGCTTTCGCGCCGGGTTCCGCGGTTGGTGTCGCTCTCACTCTCCGAAGGGGTCGTTGCGTGCATGGCGCGGACCCTAGCAGGCTCAGGGAACGGCAGCGTGAACGGGTCAGCGGTGAACGGTCACCGGCGTGAACGGGTCAGAGGCTCCGGCCCTCTTCCCACATCCGGTCAGAGCCGCCGCTCATCAGGGCTGCGGCGGTCACCGCCTGCGCGTCGGTGAAGGATGCGATGTAGTCGATCATGGCGCGTGCGCGGCCGAGCCGGATCAGGCTCGAGTCGTCGCTTTGGGCTCCGAGACGTTCCGGCGCGTCCCGTCGCAGTTTCCAGTATTCGTCCGTCGTCGCTTCGACGAGGTCGGTCAACCGGCGGGGTGCACGGGCGGCATCCGTCGGATCGGCCAGCCAGGCCGAGAATCCGTCGACGAGCGCCTCGATGACGCGTACGCGGCCGCGCTGATAGATGGCCAGGTCGGGCCGGTCGAGGACGAAGCGGGAATGCACGAACTTCAGCACCACGACGTCGTGCCAGGCGGCAGGCGCGAGGCCCACGTATCCGCTTCGGACATTCGGATGCTCCTCCACGCGGACCGATGCCTTCAGCCGGTTGATCCAGTGCCTGGTGAACGCGGCGACGGCATGATCGGTCGCGATACCGCCGTCATAGGGCACCGAGAGCAGGCCGTCGACGAGACCTTCCTGCACTCGCGTGACCGCTTCGCGGAAAGCGTCGCCGTCGGCGATCCACGCGTCCTTCTCCTGAGCTCTGCGCCAGGTCAGCTCGAGCGAGTAGCCCGGCGCCCGGAACGAATGCTCCAGCTCGTCGCGGGGGATCGCGGCGAATCCGACCTGGTTTGCGAGCCAGGTGTCCAGCTCGGCGTTGACCGTGGTGTGCTGAAGCACCCCGGCACGGTAGAAATCGTCGAGGTCATGTACCGAGTATGCGATGTCGTCTGCGATGTCCATCACCGAGCATTCGACGGTCTGCTGGTAGCGCCCGATGTTCGGGTAAGCGCTTTTGACTTCCGTCAGCTCGTCCGCACTGAGCAGATACGCGGAGTATTTCAGGGCACCGTTCTCGTGATCGGTTCCGACGCCGTGCGGGACGAGGTTGGCGGGAACCGGATCGTCCGTTCGCCATTCGTCACGGGTCCACGGGTACTTGAGCACGGCAGCGCGCACGGCCGCGGTCAGGTTGAGTCCCCGTTCGGCTGCGTCGCACGTGTCGAGCGTGGTGAGGATCCGGAACGTCTGCGCGTTGCCCTCGAACCCGTCGGTGAGGCCGAAACGCGTGCGCGCGAGTCGGTCGAGCGCCTGCTCGCCCAGATGCCCGAACGGCGGGTGCCCGAGATCGTGCGCGCTCGCCGCGGCCTGCACGACCACGGGATCGCA
>FSWU01000045.1_pt1 | contig 25608 bp, 24 predicted proteins | sample 1638061 | NCBI WGS metagenome assembly FSWU01 (sample SAMEA3914788, study PRJEB12502) | metagenome | biome: forest; material: soil | place: Canada | collected 2011-07-03 | depth 0.1 m
CGAATTCCATGTCCTCATTAATGAGGACATGGTAGAAATGACTTATCCGGTTGTTCTGCCCGAATCAGAACACGGGAACATCCCTTTCGCGCTGCTTACCCCAATATCGACGCGAGTGGGTGGGACTTGCAGGGCCTGGGCATCGCTCAGGCCCTGCCGCCGTCTCACCGCCACTGCGCGGGCCGGCCGTCGTCTCACTTCGGGCCGGCCGCCGTCTCACTGCGGGCCAGCCGACGTCTCACCAGCGTCCCACAGACATTGCTGCCGTCACGCCGGCATCGGTACGGACGGGTCGAGTAGCGTTCTCAGTATCGAGATAAACGTTCTCAGTATCGAGATAAAAAGGGGACTTCGACGTGGCCGAATTGACGGTGCAAGGCGATGAGCTGATTCTGACCCTCAGCGGTGCAGAGAAATTCGAGGGGCTCCACAGCGACATCACGGTGCCTCTGGCCTCCGTTCGCGACGTCGAAGTCGTCAGCGATGCTTTCAGCGCGGTCGAAGGCATGCGAGCGCCGGGGACAGGGATCCCGGGGGTGCTCGATGTCGGGACCTTCCGTGCGCCGGGTGTGAAATCGTTCGTCGTCATCCACCACGCGACACCCCACGGCGTGCGTGTGCTCCTGGACGGCCAGAGCTTTGACGAATTGATCGTGGGCTGCGAGAAACCGGATGCGGTGGCTGCCGGTCTCAAGGCGAGCCGCCGAGCGATCGGCTGATCGCGATCAACCGATCGCGATCGATCGATCGACCGAGATCGACCAGGTTGGCCGCCTTCAGCCGGAGCGCCGTCGCGCTACGACTACTCCCGCAATAGGCCGCGCAACGTCTGGATCGTGTCGGCGTCTTCCGCGGGCTTGTCATCGCGGTACCGCTTCACGCGCGCGAAGCGCAGCGCGACTCCGCCCGGATAACGCGTGGATCGCTGAACGCCGTCGATCGCGATCTCGACGACCGTGCTCGGCGCCACCCATACCGTGTTGGCCGTGCGCCGCACCTCGATCTGCTGAAAGTACTCGGTCTGCCATCGCAGCAGTTCGTCGGTGAGTCCTTTGAATGTCTTGCCCACCATCACGAATCCGCCCGGATCTCCGAATTCACCGATCGGATCGAGCGCGCCGAGGTGGAGGTTGGACAGCCAGCCGTGGCGCCGGCCCGATCCCCACTCGCACGCGAGCACCACCAGGTCGTAGGTGTGCACCGGCTTCACCTTGATCCAGCTGGAGCCCCGTCGGCCCGCGGCATACGTCGAGTCGATCGCCTTGACGACCACGCCCTCCTGTCCGGCCGCGAGCGCGTCACGCGAGATGCGCTCGGCGGTCTCCGGATCTGCGGTGACCTCTCCCGGGATGCGATGCTCGCCGGCCACGCGCTGGAGCTCGATCAGTCTCGTCGCGAGCGGTTCGTCCAGCAGATCGCGGCCGTCCACATGCAACAGGTCGAAGAACCACGGGCGGAGAACGGTTTCGCGGGCCGCGTCAGCGCCGAAGCGTGACATGGTCTCCTGAAAGGGACGCGGAACGCCCTCTTCGTCGAGTGAGAGCGTTTCGCCGTCGAGGATGGCGTCGCGTACCGGCATACGCCGCACCGCTTCGACCACTTCGGGTACGCGGTGGGTGATGTCGGCAAGGTTCCGAGTGAAGACGCGAATGTCGTCGCCCGATCGATGAACCTGGATGCGGGCTCCGTCGAGCTTGTATTCGACGGATGCCTCTCCTGTGGTCGCGAGTGCTGCCGTCGCGCTCGTGGCGGATGCAGCGAGCATCGGCAGCACCGGCCGTCCTACGACGAGTCCGACGGCGTCGAGCTCGTCGGCGGTTCCGGTCAGCGCAAGTCGAGCCGTCTCGCCGAGGTCGCCGGAGAGCATGGCCGCGCGGCGGACGGCATCGCCGGTCCGATCGGCGGCGCGTGCGACAGCATCGGTGACCACCCCTTCCAAAGCGCCGGTGCGCATCTCGCCCAGCAGCACCCGCGCGACGAAGTCCTGCTCTCGTTCGGTGGCGCGTTCGGTGAAGCCCCGCAACTCCTGGCTGCGGTCGGCCGCCGACCCGGCGCCGGATGTCGCGGCGAGCCTGCCCAGAAGATCATCGAGGTCAGAGACCGTGAGGCTCGGTACGATCGCGGGCACGCTCATTGCAGCGGCGACGCCGCGCCAGCCGACTCCGACGCGGCCCTGTCGGGGCTTGCCGACGAGGAACCCGATGGCCGGCGCGATTTCGTCCGGTTCGAGCTGTGCGAGCAGCGCGGCGAGTGCATCGACCTTCGCCAGTCGCGACCGGGTGGACGCGACGGCGTCGGCGGTATTCACGAGCGCATCGAGCAGCACCCGTTCAGTCTTGCACCAGCCCCCGACGGCTCGGCGTTCGGCGCGTGTCCTCCAATCGGTGGAGGGCTGATCATCCGGAACATGGTCTGACTGCGGGATCGAGCAGATCACGGCCTGCTGGGAATCTGAGATCAGCGGCACAAGCCGCAACAGGATTCGACCGAAAGCTGAAAATCATGCTCCGCTCACGTATCTCGAAGATCGCCCTCGGCGCCGCGGTTGTTGCCGCTTTGACCGCCGGCGCAGCCGGTGTCGCGTATGCCGCAACGGTCCCAGGCACGCCTAACCTGATCGCCACCCACAACGTCGTCACCACCCACCAGGGCGAGAAGGTTCCGTTCAACTCCACCGACGTCTGGAACATCGCCAAGGGTTCGTACGACCCGACGCTGGCGCGTGACCACTCTTACGTCCCCGCGAAGGGCAGCTACGCGGCCGCGATCAAGAAGGCCGGCGGGTTCGCGTCCGGTTACCTGAGCAAGGCGAACGGCAACGAGATCACGTTCGCGGTCGCGAAGGGCAAGACCGGTGCATTCGCCGCCGAGCAGGCGGAGATCGCCAAGACCGGCACCCCGGTGGACATCTTCGGCCCGGGCGTGAAGGCATACGAGGTCAACGGCGGGGGAACCTACACGGGCGATTACGAGGTCTTCGTGAACGGGTACTGGATCTCGGTCACCTCGAATCTGTTCACCTCACCCCAGGCCGCCGCGCCGCTGATCCAGTCGATCCTGCAGACCATCCCGCAGGGTTGAGCCTGCGCGCTCACCCGGCGAGCCAGCAGGTCTGGGTTCCGGTCCGAGCCCGACACTCCCGGCCACACGGAGAGGCCCCCTTCCATTACGGAAGGGGGCCTCTCCGTTCGTGGTCACTGCAGTTGGTCGCGGATGGCGGATGGCGTCGGTCCGCAGTATCCCACCGTCGGGGCCCACGCCCTAGCAGCAGATGTCGCCACAGCATTCGTCGTCGTTCATGGAGTCACCTCCTTCCGATCTCTGAGCAGGTCAGGCCCGCAGCAGCTCCTGGAGCAGGGAGGTGACGCGCGTTCTGATCTCGTCGCGGATGGGCCGCACCTGGTCGATCGGCAACCCGCTGGGGTCGAGGAGGTCCCAGTCTTCGTAACGTTTGCCGGGGAAGACTGGACACGCATCGCCGCATCCCATCGTGACGACGACATCGGAGTTCCGGACGGTTTCGGTCATCATCAACTGGGGAACACCGTCAGAGATATCGATGCCGTCCTCCGCCATCACGGCTACGGCTACCGGATTGACTTCGGTGCCCGGCTCGGATCCTCCGGAGCGCACCTCGACGGCACCATTGGACAATGCCCGCGCGTAGCCGGCGGCCATCTGGGATCGGCCCGCGTTGTGGACGCAGACGAAGAGCACCCTCGGTTTTCCAGCCATGATCGCGGAACCTCCAAACATCGATGATGATCGATATAAGACTCACGAATGCATCGACGTTTGTCAATATTTAGGGCAGAATCGGAAGATGACCTTGATGGACCTTCTGCCCGTTCGCGACGTGACGGCGTGCTGCGCGCCGCTGGCCCGTGAAGCGATGACCCAGGAGAATGCGGCCAATCTGGCGTCGTCGCTGAAGGCGCTCGCAGACCCGGCGCGGTTGCGGATCATCTCCATGGTCGCCGCACACGAGGACGCCGAGGCCTGCGTCTGTGATCTGACCGAGCCGCTGGGGCTGGGCCAGCCCACGGTCTCGCACCACCTCAAGATCCTGGTCGAGGCAGGCTACCTCACCCGGTCCAAGCGCGGGACATGGGCGTACTACAAGCTGGTACCGGGCGCACTCGACGGAGTTGCGGGTCTCCTCGCCTCGGTGTGAGTCGCTGCTACGTCGCGAAGCTCAGAGTCACGAGTGGCGCGAAATGAGTCGTGCGCGGGCGCGTCTCGACCAAATTCGGGCATGTCTCCCGAGAATCTTGCAACGATGCAGAGAGCTAGGTATAGTTTGCAACGTTGCAAGACGGGCGGAACAGCGATGTTGAGACCGTCTGCCGACTCACAGCTCACACTGACGATAGGAAAGACGGATGACCATCAACACGTCGCAGCGGCGCGACCGCGCGGGATACCGCGCGAATCGAAGAGGCCGCCGCGGACTGATCTCGCTTACGTTCGCTGCACTCGCCACACTGTCTCTCGCTGCCTGCAGCACCACGGGCTCCACGGGTGCGGAGGTTGACGGCGGTGCAGCCGTCGCTCTCGCCTCCTCGACGAGTGCGAAATGCAGCCCGCACGCCACCCACCTCACCTTCTGGGGATGGCCCGCTGGCTACAACCTCGCGGTCGACGAGTTCAACAAGACGCACCCGAAGATCTGCGTTCAGCTCGAGAACGCAGGCGCTTCGACCGCCGAGTATGTGAAGCTCAGTGACGCGCTGAAGGCGAAGAGCGGAACTCCGGATGTCGCGACGATCGAGTACTTCGAACTGCCTTCGTTCGAGGTCACCCACAGCTTGGTCAACCTGGCGAAGTACGGCGTCAGCTCCGCGAAGAAGACGGAGGCACCAGTGGCTTGGTCTCAGGTCACGCAGGGATCCGCCCAGTACGCGATGCCGGTAGACCTCGGCCCGCTTGCGCTCTATTACAACTCGGCCGAATTCTCGTCGAACGGACTGACAGTTCCGACGACCTGGAGTCAGTTCGCGACGACAGCCGCAACCCTGCACAGCAAAGACCCGAGCGCGGCGATCACCAACTTCGATCCGGAGAGCACGCAGGATGTGCTCGCGCTCATGCAGGAATACAACGCGTTTCCGTTCACCTACAAGGGCGGCGACACGATCGGCATCCGCTTCACGGGAAAGTCCGAGATGGCTTTCGCCACGTATTGGCAGTCGCTGATCGATGCACACGAGGTAACCACGGCTGCCGACTTCTCGCCGGCGCAGTGGGCGAATCTCGACAGCGGCGCGAACGCTGCCCGGCTCAGCCCGGCGTGGGGTCCCGTCGGTATGCAGTTGAGCATCAAGAACACGATCGGCGATTGGCGAGCAGCGCCGATGCCGCAGGTGAAAGCGGGAACCGACCTGTCCGGTAACTGGGGAGGATCGACGCTCGCCGTCATAAAGGGAACGCCTCACGCGAAGCAGGCCGCCGAGTTCGTGAAGTGGTTCGGCGGATCTGCTGCATCGTGGAAGATCCTGAGCGGACCGGTCGCGGGAGCCTTCCCCGGATACCTTCCGCTGCTCAAATCCTCTGCCTTCCAGAAGCAGACGCTGCCGATCTCGGGAAGCTCGACGCCGAACACGGTATTCGCCAATGCGGCACAGCACATGGTCGACCCGCAGTGGCCGCCGATCATGACCGCCGCACTCACCCAGTGGACGTCGACGTTCGCAGGAGTGAGCAAAGGGTCAGAAACGTTGCCCCAAGCGTTCAAGACCTTCCAGAATCAGCTGACCAGCTACGCGAAGTCGCAAGGGTTCACTGTAACGACCCACTGAGCGCCACAGCTCGAGCGAGAAGACGTGCGAGCGTCCCGGGGGCAGTGACCAATCCGCCCTCGGGACGCGTCTCGCGACATCGGAAGGATTCATCGGCAGCATGACACAGCAGATCACGCCGAGCGCGACCGCGCTCGAGCTCACCGGCAGGCGCAGTCGCCGTCCTCTGCCACGTGGGACGCGAGGAGGGCGCAGATCGGCCACCAAGCAGTGGCCGGGAGCCGTCTTCATCGCTCCGCACATGCTGATGCTGGGGCTGTTCATGCTGGTGCCGACCGTGTACGCGATTTACACGAGTCTCTACACGAGTCGGCTCATCGGCGGTACCCGCTTTTCGGGTTTCGCGAACTACGCGACGGTATTGAGCTCGTCCGCGTTCTGGGGCGGCGTGCTCCGTGTCCTGGTGTTCGGGATCATCCAGGTGCCGTTGACCATTGCGATCGCGTTCTGCTTCGCTGCGCTGTTCGATGCGGGCGTCGTCCGCTTCAGCCGGTTCTTCCGCACCGTCTTCTTCCTTCCGTTCGCGGTGCCCGGTGTGGTGGCGGCAGTGATGTGGTCGTTCCTCCTCCTGCCGAACTTCGGTCCGTATACGAAACTCGTCCAGGCGTTCGGGTTCGGAAAAGTGGACTTCTTCTCGAACGGGCTGATCCTGCCGACGATCATCCTCATCGTCATCTGGGAGTGGACCGGCTACAACATGACCATCCTGTTCACCTCGCTGAAGTCCATCCCGCGCGAGGTGACCGAGGCCGCGATCATGGAGGGTGCGTCGCTGGCGAGCATCATCTGGCGCGTCAAGCTTCCGATGGTGCGTCCGTCGATCGTCATGCTCGCCTTCCTGAACACGGTCGGCGCGCTCCAGTTGTTCACCGAGCCCTCGATCCTTTCGGCGTTCCAGCCGCAGGCGATCTCGTTCGGATTCACCCCCTCGCTGTACGTCTACAACACCGCGGTCGGCAGCGGCGAATACAACCTCGGCGCGGCAGCGGCGGTCGTGCTGGCATTGATCATCGGGCTGATCTCGGTCGGAGCGTTCGCGCTCCGGCGTCGCAGCGGGGAGTTCCGGTGAGCCGCGGGTTGCGCCGAGGAACGCGAAAGACGGCACTGGACCAGGTCCCTGCGAAGCTGTACGGGCTGCGGAAGGGCACCAGCGCAGCGCTCACCACCGTCAGCGGGCTCTTCGCGGTCTTCATCCTGGCGCCGTTGGTCTGGTTGCTGATCAACGCCACCAAGACGCAGGCCTATGTCTACAGCAGCTTCGGGTTCTGGTTCGCCGGCCCGTTCCATCTTTTCCAAAACCTGGCCGCCCTCGGGCAGGACGTGAGCGGCGCGGGGATCTTCCTGAATTGGCTCGGGAACACGGTCCTCTACGCGCTTGCGGGTGCGGTCGGCGCGACCATACTCTCCGCCCTTGCGGGTTATGGCTTCGCGCGGTTCAGCTTCCGCGGGGCCAACGCGCTCTTCTTCCTCGTCATGTCCACCCTGCTCGTGCCGATCACCTCCATCGCCCTTCCCCTGTTCCTCGTCTACGCGAAAGTGGGGCTGGTCAATTCCATCTGGGGCATGATCCTGCCGAGTATGGTCTCCGTCGTCGGGATCTACCTGATGCGGACGTTCATCGACGCGTCGGTGCCGAAGGAGTTGTTGGAGGCTGCGCGGATCGACGGGGCCGGGGAGTTCCGGATCTTCGTCCGGATCGTGTTGCCGCTCACGATCCCCGGCCTGATGACGGTGCTGCTGCTCACCGTGGTGGCGGTCTGGAACAACTACTTCCTTCCGCTGATCATCTTCAGTCGCAACAGCCTGTATCCGCTGACCGTCGGGCTGGCGTCGATCTCCCAAGCGGCGGAGACCGGGACCAAGGCACAGCTGGTGCCCGTCCTCATCGCGGGTGGGCTCGTGACCGTCCTACCCCTGATCGCCCTCTTCCTCATACTCGAGCGCTACTTCCGTGCCGGCGCCCTGCAAGGCAGCCTCACCGGTTGACGAGCCGACAAGACCAACCCATGACCCATCGATCGAACCGATCCGCAGGCAGAACCCCTTTTGGAGAGTCCATGTCATCCGTACGTCCCGAATATCCCCGGCCCCACTTCGACCGGTCGCACTCCTGGCTGAGTCTCAACGGCGACTGGGACTTCCGTCGCGACGTGAACGGCTCCTCCGATCCGGCGGTGCTCTCCGCGGACCGGGCTGCCTGGAGTGAGCAGATCGTCGTGCCGTTCGCCTGGGAGAGCGATGCGTCCGGTATCGGTGCGCACTGGCTCGAGCACGCATGGTACCGGCGCGAAATCGAAGTGCCGTCGGCTTGGGCGGGCCAGCGGATCGTTCTGCACTTCGGAGCCGTGCATCACACGGCGACGGTCTGGGTCGGCGGCACGATCGTCGGCGAACACGAAGGCGGCTACACGCCATTCGAATTCGACATCACCGATGCACTGGCCGGCACCGAGCGCGCCACCGTGCTGGTCAGGGTCGGGGCTCCGACGGATAAACGCGACATCGTTCACGGCAAGCAGCGAAGCATCCCCCGTGACGACTACGACAGCTGCTCGTTCACGCCGAGCAGCGGAATCTGGCAGCCGGTCTGGCTGGAGTCACGCCCGGCCACCTACATCTCCGGCGTCAGTCTGGTTCCTGTCGATTCCCTCGATGCGATCGAGGCGAGGATCGACATCGGCGGTCGGCACGTGGCGGACGCCGCCCTCGAAATCACGGTCGCGGGCGAGCGGCCGGTCGAGGTCGTCGTGTCCGACCCCGCTCAGCCGATCACGATCATGCTGCCCATCCACGATCCGCGTCTCTGGTGCCCCGACGACCCGCAGCTCTATCAGGTCACCGTCCGTCTCACTTCGGTCGACGGTGCGGACGAGGTGGGCGCGTACACGGGGCTCCGCAGCATCGCGCTCGACGGCGAGCGGCTGGTTCTGAACGGCGACCGTCTCTATGTCCGCGGAGTCCTCGATCAGGGTTACTGGCCCGGGTCGGGCATAACGGCGCCCGACGACGAGGCCTTCGTCACCGACATCCGGCTGGCCCGGGAGGCCGGATTCACAGTGATCCGGAAGCACCTGAAACTCGAGGATCCCCGCTTCCTCTACCATGCTGACCGCCTCGGAATGCTGGTCTGGGCCGAGCCCGCGAGCACCGGACGTTTCTCAGAGAAGGCGGTCGCGAGATTCGAGGCACAGATCGAGCCGATGGTCCGGCGCGACGGCAACCATCCCAGCATCGTGATCTGGGGCCTCTACAACGAGGAGTGGGGCCTGGACTGGGATGTTCCGGGCGATCCGGCGAAGCAGGAGGCGACGAGGCGGGCGTATCAGCTGATCAAGCGCCTCGATCCGCAGCGGCCGGTCGTGGATGACTCGGGCTGGTCGCATGTCGCTACCGACATCGTCGACTGGCACATCTATGACGAGACCCCTGCCGGATGGGCGGGCAAGGTCCGAGCGCTGATCGCGGACGGTCAGCCGGGCTTCCCTGTGGGGCTTGGTCCGGGCCTCGTGATCGAGAAGCCTTTGATGGCGCTAGATGATCGCGATCGCGACGGCAGGCCCAACCTCAACAGCGAATTCGGCGGAGGGTTCACCAGCGTCGAGCGCGCATGGAATCTGCGCTGGCAGACCCTCGAGCTGCGGCGATACGACGAGCTGTCCGGATACGTCTGGACGGAGCTCTATGACGTCGAGCATGAGATGGCTGGTATCTACGCGGCATCTCGTGCGCGGAAGGACACCGCTGGGAGCCGCCCGGCGGAAACGAATGCCGACACGGTCGTGATCCCCGAGGTGGTTCCGGATGCTCCGGGCCTCGATATCGTCGCCGCGAACGGGCGAGTCGAGTTCGGCGTTCGGATCTCTCACCACGGGACGGCACCGCTGGAGGCCAGCCTGGTCGCGCTGTGGGGACCATATCTCGGCGAGCTAGAACCGGGCGCGCTGAGCCGTGCGTGCGACTCCGTCGAATCCGGGACCGAAGTGAGGGCGGACCCGTTCCGGCTGAGCGAGACGCTGAGCGTTTCGACCCAACTGCCAGAGGACGTAGCGGCTGCACGGCTCCATCTTGCCCTCGTCTCCTCCGGTGAACTCGTCGCGACGACGGTCGTCGACGTCGCACGGGCGTCCGTCTGAACTGGCCGGAGCTCACGACGCGTCGTCTTGTTCGGTTCTGCATCGTTGAAATATGCTCAGAGGAAAGGGATGGGGAGGTACGGAGTGGCCGCCCGTCTGCGTGACGTCGCCGAGCGTGCCGGCGTTTCGATCCGCACCGTGTCGAACGTCGTCAACGGGTATGCGCCGGTCTCCGACCAGAAGCGCACACGGGTCGAAGCCGCGGTCGCCGAACTCGGCTATCGCCCGAATGTGATGGCGCGCAACCTCAAGCACGGCCGCTCCGGTCTGATCGCGCTTGTGGTTCCCGAACTCGACGTGCCCTACTTCTCGGAGCTGGCTCGCGCCGTTGTGACAATCGCGAGAGCGCACGGCTACACCGTCGTCGTCGACCAGACCGACGGGGAACCGGATCGTGAGCGGGAATTGATCATGCACGACGGGAGCGCGGCGCTGTTCGACGGTGTGATCTTGAGCCCGCTGGCCCTCTCGCAGGCCGACCTGGTGCAACGGGATGTCGACAGCCCCCTCGTTCTGCTCGGTGAACGAATCGCGGATAGCGACTACGACCATGTCGCAATCGACAACGTCGCGGCGGCCCGGTCGGCGACCGACCATCTGTTCGAGCTGGGCCGTTCCCGGATAGCGGCCATCGGCGATCAGCCGTACGAGACCGGGGAGACGGCGCAGTTGCGCACGCGTGGATACGAACTCGCCCACGAATCCCGGCACCTCAAAGTGGATCGCTCGCTCATCGTGCCGACGAATCGCTTCCACTTCTCGAACGGCGCGGAAGCGATGGAGTTCTTGCTGGAGCATCCGGATGGCCCCCCGGATGCCGTGTTCTGTTACAACGATCTGCTCGCAATCGGGGCGATGCGTATTCTGCTGTCCCACGGATTGCGGGTTCCCGAGGATGTCGCCGTGGTCGGATTCGATGACATCGAGGCGGGCCGGTATCACACACCTTCGCTCACCACGGTTTCGCCGGACAAGTCCGCAATCGCCCGACTGGCCGTCGAGCGCCTGATCGCGCGATTCGGCGAGCAGTCGGATGACGAGCCCGTCGAGCTCTGGGCCGGCCACGAACTCGTCGTGCGTGAGAGCACGATCGGTGTGGAGCAGACGTGAGGCGGGCTGAGGCAGGCCCTCGAGATCTCTAGGAGCAGGCATGAGTTTTGAGCTCGGCGCATACAGTTTCGGCGCCGCCGGGACGAATTCTGACGGCGAAGTCGTCACTACGGCGCAAGCGATCCGCAACATGCTCGAGCAGATCCAGCTCGCCGAGCAGGTCGGCCTGGATTTCTACGGGGTCGGCGAGCATCACGTCGCCACGATGCCGGTGTCCTCGCCTTCGGCCGTGATCAACGCGGCTGCGGCGCTCACTTCGAAGATCACCCTGTCGACCGCGGTCTCCGTGCTCTCGACGGACGACCCGATCCGGTTGTATCAGCAGATGGCGACGGCGGCGATCGTCAGCGGAGGCCGAGTTGAGATCATCGCCGGGCGTGGCTCGTCCACCGACTCCTTCCCGTTGTTCGGATTCGACCTGGACGATTACGACCGGCTGTATGCGGACAAGCTCGGGATGCTGCTGGCTATCAACGAGAACGAACGGGTCAGCTGGGACAGTCCGTTCCGCAGAGTGCCGCTCGAGGACGCGTTGATCGTCCCTCGACCCGACAGGCCGCTCAAGATCTGGCTGGGTACGGGAGGCAACCCGGGCTCGACGGTGCGCGCGGGGCAGGCCGGCCTCCCGGTCTCCTACGGGATCCTCAGCGGAACCCCGACACGTTGGGGTCAGATGGGCGCGCTATACCGGCAAGCGGCCGAACAAGCCGGTGCCGACCCGGCGTCACTGGCGATCTCGGTCGCCGGCCATGGCTTCATCGGTCGTGACGGCCGCGCGGCGAAGGCGCACTTCTTCACGCATGAACAAGCCGCCTACGCCGCGTCCGGCCGGTTCGCTGCTCCATCCTGGGAGCAATCCGAGCCGAATTATTCACCGGGAGGCATGGTTTTCGCCGGTGATCCGGTCGAAATCGCCGATCGCATCATCGACCTTCAACACCACCTCGGACACATGCGCCATTTTCTTCAGATGGACATCGGCGGCATGCCGCACGCGGACGTCCTCGCATCGATCGAACTTCTCGGGACCGAAGTCGCTCCGCGCGTGCGCGCCGAGCTCAACTGAGAGAGGATGCTCGCGCGACGGGCTGAACCGACGATGCTGGGCGCGACGGTGCACTCTCTCGGAGACCGCAACGGCTCGGAACTCGTCGGCACTCGATTTCTTTCTTCGGTGGGCTTCGTGACGAATGGGTGCGTGGACACGTCCTATGAGTAGAAGTGGCAACGCTTCCCCTCTATCGAGTACGACATTTATTGAGTACGACACCATCCCCGCAGCCGCGTCGGTCGCGAGGGAGGCGAAGAAGATCGGACGATAAACATGGCCAAAGCAACCGAGAACAAAGCACAAGATGCCGTCGATACCGCTGCAGACGGTGTCCGTACCGCGGCGAACAAGACTGCTGACGCGGTGCATGATTCGGTCGGCGCTGCGACTGACGCGGTGCATGATTCGGTGGGCGCTGCGACTGACGCGGTGCACGATTCGGTGGGCGCTGCGACTGACGCGGTGCACGGCGCGGTCGGGACCGCCACTGGCAACGTGCACGATTCCGTCGGCGCAGCGCAAGAGCAGGTCGCGGCAGGCCTGCACTATGCAAGCAGCGCCGCTGCCGGGTTCAACGACAACGCGGCTCGCACGGTCAAGCGGTACCCGGTTCGGACGGTCCTCGTCGTCGCTGCCATCGGGGTCATCACGGGATTCATCGTCGGCGTCGCCACCGCGAATCGCTCCTGAGAGAGCGACTCCTTGTCGCGGCGGGGGACTTTCCGGTCGGCCGTCGCAGCTTTCGATACCCATCAATGCATCGATAGTGCCGGCTCGCTCACCTTTTTCTCGGTTCTCTCGATCTTTCCCGCGATGCTGGCCATCCTGTCGCTGTTCGGCACGTTCGGGTGGCGGCACGAGGCGACGAGCGCCCTGTTGTCGATCATCGGCGACGTCGCACCGGTCTCGGTCGCGACGGCGATACGTGGGCCGGTTGTGCAGGTCACCGGATCGGCGGCAGTCGGCGTCGCGTTCTTCGCCGGAATCGTCTTGGCGATCTGGACGGCGTCGGGCTATGTCAGTGCTTTTGCTCGCGCGATGAATCGGATTCACGGCCTGACGGAGCAGCGCCCGTACTGGAAACGGAAGCCGATCCAAGTGTTGATCACGGTTGTCGCGATGGCATTGATCCTGATCGTGGTGGTGGTCATCGTCTTCACGGGCCCGGTGATGGATGCGCTGGGCGAAGTCTTCGGAATCAGCGCCACAGCGGCGATCGCGTGGTCGATCGTCAAATGGCCGATCCTGGCTGCCGCGGTCGTCGTGATGATCGCGCTGCTGTACTCGTCGACACCCGATACGCAGCGGCACCGGTTCCGATGGTTCAGCGCCGGCGGACTGGTGGCGGTCGGATTGATCGTTCTCGCTTCCGCCGGTTTCGGAATCTATGTGGCGGGTTTCTCCCGCTATAACGCGTCCTATGGCTCGCTCGCCGGGATCATCATCTTTTTGATCTGGTTGTGGATAGCGAACCTCGCACTCCTCTTCGGAGCCGAACTCGATGCAGTGCGCGCGCAACCGCAACCGGCCATCGCCGACAGCGAAGAAGCCAGAGACCAAGCCGGAGGCGTGGCCAGAGACGAAGCCAGGGAGAGGAGATCGGAAGCATGAGACTGTCACACGAAGCGCAGGGGGGCCGCCGGACGGACTCCGCCGCTCGACGCAAGAAGGATGTTGACCGCGATCTGCCGATCGGGATGGACATCGCTGGCCAGTGGGCATGGCGGATCCTGGTGATCGTCGCGGTTCTGGTGGTATTCGGCTACCTCATCGCCACGTTGAGTGAGATCGTGATCCCATTCCTGATCGCGCTGCTCTTCTCGGCGCTGCTGATGCCGCTGGTCCAGCTTCTCGAGCGGCATCGCTGGCCGAAATGGCTGGCCATCGTCACCTCCCTGATCGTGACCCTTGTCGTGATCGGTGGCCTGGCTCTTTTGGTGACCAGCCAGATCCGGTCGGGTCTTCCGCACCTGGAGAAGTTGTCCGTCACCAGATACAAGGAGTTCCTTGCGTTCCTCCGCACCTCCCCGTTCGGGGTGACCGACTCCCAGCTCAGCGTCGGCCTGGGCAAGGTAGGCGCTGCAATCGGGAAGGACAGCAGTTCGATCCTCAGCGGCGCGGTCGCGGTCGGCTCGACCGCCGGCCATCTTCTTGTCGGTGGCCTCTTGACGTTGTTCGCGACCGTCTTCATGCTCATCGACGGCGGGGGAGTGTGGAGCTGGACCGTGCGCCTTTTCCCGCGCCGGGCACGTTCCGCGGTTGACGGGGCCGGAAAGGCCGGCTGGCTGACATTGAGCACTTTCGTCCGGGTTCAGATCCTCGTCGCCGCTGCCGACGCGGTCGGCGTGGGTCTCTTCGCCTTCTTCCTCGGCCTGCCTTTGGCTGTGCCGATCGCCGTCCTCGTCTTCCTTGCCTCCTTCATCCCCGTCGTCGGCGCTATCGTCACGGGTGTTCTTGCGGTGTTCGTGGCGTTGTTCTACGTCGGACCCATCCAGGCGCTGATCATGCTCGGCGGGGTGCTGCTCGTGCATCTGTTGGAAGCCCACATCCTCCAACCGCTCGTGATGGGGGGCGCCGTCCGCGTGCACCCATTGGCTGTCGTCTTCGCTGTCGCCGGCGGAACGTATGTCGCTGGAATCCCCGGCGCACTCTTCGCCGTCCCCACCGTGGCTGTCATCCACGTGATGGTCAGCTACATCGCCTCCGGCCGATGGCGCACATCGTCCGGAACCTCTTCGAACCTCATTCGTCGGCCGGACGCCTCCAGCCGGAGAAGCTGACCCGACGGTCAACGCGTTCTTCTTCGAGACGTCGCCTGACCCGATCGTCGACTTCGTCGGAGATCGCCTGTGCGAAGGCATCGTCGATTAGGTCGGCCATCAGGACCCGCTCGCCGCGTGTCGCGGACAGTACGGCAGCTTCCACCATGACCAGACTCATCACGTTGCGGTGGATCTCGCCCGATGGGACCACGCCGGTGCGGAGTGCTTCGACGAACTCGGCCAGAGATCCGGCGATCTCCTCGCGATCGCGGGTGTGCGCGGGCTCGACGGGTGATCGTGACGGGTCTTCGCCCATCACGGTGGGAGCGTCCTCGCCGTTCCAGAGAATCGTGCCGTCCCGGGCGCTCGCGCGCCAGCTTCCGTTCCAGGCGGTCTCGAAACCAGGACTGACCCAGCTGCCGGTGTAGACGAAGCGGATGCCGTCCGCGAATTCGAACGTCGCCGCGGCCGCCGCATCCCCGGCGAACCAACTCCACCCGGGGTTGAACGACTGTGCGTAAACCGAGACGGGGTCGGAGTCGAGCAGAAACCGGGCCACGTCGAACGGGTGGATGGCCATGTCGACGAGGAGTGGGAACGGCATCGTCTCGCGGAATCCGCCGAAGTGCGGGGCCTTGAAGAAGTCGTTGGTGAGGATGCCGACCGGCCCCAGGCGTCCGAGCTCCGTCTTGAAGACGTCGAGGTTGCGGTAGTACCTGCGTGACTGGCTGATCATGAGCAGCCGGCCGGTCTCCGATGAGACAGCTCCCAGCGAAAGGGCCTCCGCAACGGTCGGTGCAGCGGGTTTCTCCGAGAGCACCGGAAGTCCGCGATTGAGGGCGTCACTCGAGACCGCATGGTGGGCGATGGGGATGGTGACGTTGAGGACCGCGTCCACCTGACTCGCTTCATCCGCACCCGGGCCGCCGCGCTCAGAGATCCGGTCGAGGACCTCGCCGAGGTGCCGCGCCACGGGCAGCGCGGAATCGCCGTATTCGAGCGCACCCCGTTTCGCGGCCTCCTCGTCCAGGTCGACGATGCCGACCAATTCGACGTCCGTCGAATCGGCGAGCACGCGGAGCCACGCCCTCCCCATGCCGCCGGCACCGATCTGGACGATGCGCAGCGGACGATGAGGGTCGCTGACTTTCGCGAAGCCGGTCACTGGGCTTCGGCCTCTGACTTGAGGGGTCCCTCGTAGCCGTGACCGTTGAAGAAGTCCTCGGTCTCGTAGCGCAGGAGGACGGGGATCTCGCGGCGCGGTCGTTCGGTGTTCGCCCACTCCACCCCGTTCGCGATCACGCGCCGCACGTCGCGGTGGAAGTACACCGGATACTCCTGGTCGCCAGGGCTGAAGTAGAAGATCTTCCCGTAACCGCGCCTGAAGGTGATGCCGCTGCGGAACACCTCTCCCCCGCTGAAGGTGCTGAGGAAGACGATCTCGTCGGGCTTCGGGATGTCGAAGAACTCGCCGTACATCTCTTGCTCGGGGATCTCGATCGGGTGCGGGACGCCCTGGGCGATCGGGTGTGTCGGGTCGACCGTCCACACCAGTTCGCGGTCGTGCTCGCCGCGCCAGCGCAGGGTGCACGTGGTGCCCATCAGCTTCGTGAAGATCTTGGACCAGTGACCGGAGTGGAGGACGATGAGGCCCATGCCCTCCAGAACGTGGCGATGGACGCGCTCCACGACCTCGTCGGAGACCTCGGCGTGAGCGGCGTGACCCCACCACGTGAGCACGTCAGTCTGCGCGAGCACCTCCTCGGTCAAGCCGTGCTCCGGGTCGTCGAGAAGAGCGGTCGTCACCTGCACGCGGTCACCGAGATTCTCCTCGATCCCGTCTTTGATGGTGTTGTGCATCCCGTCCGGATAGATCGCGGCGATGTGGGGTTCGAGCTGCTCGTGCCGGTTCTCGCCCCAGACGACGACGCGGATCGGGCTTGCGGCGGAAGGCCGAGGGTTCATGGTTGTTCCTAACTACTGAATTGACGGACTGCTGAATTGACGGATCGAGGGGTGCTGGTCTGGATTGTGCGGGCGCAGTTCGAGTGCCCGCACGCCTACTTCACGGCGCCTCCCAGCGCGCCGGCCGCAATGAACCGCTGTGCGACGATGAGCAGCACGATCGCGGGGATCGAGGCCATGACCGCAGTAGCCATCACCGGACCCCATTGCTGCACATTCGCGCTCAGGTAGTCGTAGATGCCCAGAGTGACCGGCTTCACGGCGTTCGTGCTCGTCAGGGTCAGCGCGAAGAGGAAGTCACTCCAGGTGAAGAGAAAGCTGAACAAGCCCGCCGTGATGATCGCGTTGCGGCTGATCGGCACCACGATGGACACGAAGGCCCGGAAGTGTCCGGCGCCATCCACTCTGGCTGCTTCGACGAGCGAGGCCGGGATCGACCCCATGAATGCGCGCATGATCAGGATCGCGAACGGGATCGAGGTGGTCGCGTCCGCGAGCACCAGGCCCAGGATGCTGTTGAGCAGCCCGACGTTGTTGAACGCGGTGTATAGCGCGTTCGCTATGACGATGCCCGGGATCATCTGAGCGATCAGCAGAACGACGACGACGATGCCGACGCCGCGGAGCTTGAATCGCGCGAGTGCGTACGCCGCCGGAGCCGCGATGACGAGCGACAGGACCACCGTGCCCAGGGCAACGATGAGGCTGGTCAGAAGGTTCCCGCCCTGCTGGGTGATCGCGATCTCGTAACCCGCGAAGGTCGGGTGGATCGGGAAGAACGTCGCATCAGTGGCCGCGCTGTTGCCTTGCAGACTCGAGTTGATCATCCAGTAGACGGGGAAGATCATGATCGCCAGGAAGATGATGCCGAGCACCGTGTAGGGGAGCTGGCGAAGCCGTGAGGTCGCTTTCATTGTTTCTCCGTCCTCTCTATTCGTCCACCGACCGGCGGTTCACCCTCAGGTAGACGAGGGCGAAGATCAGGGAGATCACGATCAGGATGTTGCTGACCGCCGCCCCCTGCCCGAAGATGAACTGCACGAATGAGAGCTGGTAAGAGTTGGTCGCGAGCGTCTGCGTCGCGTTCGCGGGGCCGCCGCCGGTGAGCCCGAGGATGATGTCCAGGACTTTCAGCGTGTACACCACCCCCAGCACGAGCACCACGCTCACCACCGGCCGGAGGTTCGGCCAGGTGATGTAGCGGAAAGCCTTCCAGCCGGTGGCGCCGTCGAGCGAGCCCGCTTCATACAGCTCGCCCGGGATGTCCTGGAGTCCGCTGTAGAGGATGGTCACATTGAATGGGATGCCCAGCCAGATGTTGACGATGATGACCGAGAGCAGGGCGATGTTCGGGCTGCTCAACCACGGCACCGGCGCGACATGGAACAGCGCGAGGGATTGATTGAGCACTCCGCTGTCCTGGTCGAGGATCCACTTCCATACGGCGCTGGAGGCGATCAGCGGGAGCAGCCACGGCATCAGCAGGAGCGCGCGAAGTACGGACGAGAGGGGAAACCGGCGCCGGAAGAACAGGGCCAGCGCGAGCCCGAGCACGAACTGCCCGATGATCGAGCCGATGGTGAACAGTGCCGTGTTGATCAGAGTCGTGGAGAAGAGGCTGCTGGTGAAGACGTGGATGTAGTTCGTGAACCCGATCCAGGGAGCCTCGCCTGTGAAGAACGTCCTCGTCGAATAGTCCTGGAAGCTCATCGTGATGTTCTTGAAGACCGGATAGCCGAAGAACAGCACGATGTAGACCATCGCGGGAAGGAGGAAGAGCCATTGTGCCGAACGCTCCCTGAGCATCGAACGGCGGCGGCCTCGGGTGCCCCGGCCGAGGGCCGGGACATCCGGTGTCGAAACGTGGATCTCAGTAGTTGTCATATGCTTCACTGCCTGATCTCGTGTCGGGGCACCCGGGTCGCTCACTGACTCTGGCTCTGCGCCTGCTGGAGGGCGGCCTGCGGGCTCGCCTTACCTGTGAAGGCCAGCTGCTCGGCGGTGTAGATCTTGGTGGCCGCTTCAGGCCACTTCGGTCCGAGGATCCCGGTGCGGGCGCGCGCCGCCTTGACGGCAGCGGCGAATGGCGCGTAGAGCGGGTTGGACTTGGCGAAGGTGGCCGCGACCGAAGGGGAAGCGGGGACGTCGCCTTCCGTCTTGGCGATGATCGCCTGGTTCTTGTCGTCGGTGATGCACTGCACGAGCTTGCCCGCGGCCTGCATCTTCGTCTTGTCGCCCGTCTGCGGCACGTTGAACGTCTCCCCGCCGAGCGGCGCGACCAGGGTCTGGCTCGCAAGCCGGGTGGGGATGGGCACGGAGGACCAGTGGATGTTCTTCGCGGCCTGCAGCGACGGGATCTGCCACGGTCCGTTGACCATCATCGCGGCCTTGCCGGCGAGGAACTGGTTCAGCACGTCCGCCTGCGTCCAGTTGACGACGCTCGAGGAGACCGATCCGTCGTTGATCATCCCGGTGAGGAACTCGAGGGCCTGAGCGGTCTGCGGGGTGTTGATGTTCTTCTCGGAGCCGCCGTTGCTCCACATGAACGGCAGGAATTGCCAGGTGCCTTCGAAGGTGTTGATGCCGCTGAACGCGAAGCCGTACTGGCCCGGCTTGGTGAGCGTCTTGGCGTCGGACTGCAGTTGCGCCCAGGTCTTCGGGGGAGTGATGCCTGCGGCCTTCAGCATGTCGGTGTTGTACATCAGGTCGATCGTGTTCACCGCCGGTGCCAGGCCGTAGAGCTCGCCCTTGTACGTTCCGGCGCTGACGACGCCGGCGGCGAAGCCTTTGCCGGTGATGCCGTAGTCCTTGAGCGGCGAGAGTGCTCCGGACTGCGCGATCTGCTGCACGTCGGGGTTGTCCAGCATCAGGACGTCGGGCAGGGTCTTGGAGGAACTCTGCTGCAGCACCTTGGAGATCAGGGCGGCGCCGGCGACGTGCGTGGAGGTGACGGTGGCGCCGATCTGCTTGCCGCACGACTGGTAGACCTTGTCGAGGGCTGCGGCCTGCGGCTGCGTGTAGTAGTCCTCCACGGTCAGTGAGACCTTGCTGCCGGAACCGGAGGACGTACCCCCGGACGAACATCCTGCGAGGACGACCGGGACGATCGCCACGACGGCGGCCGCCGCAACGAGTCGGTAATGCTTCATCTGCATAGCTCCTTTGCTGTTGGGTGATAGCTCTTGACGTCCCCCTCGAGAGGGAAGGACTTCGGTGCGTTCCAACAGGCGCGCATGCATCGTCCCGGCGAAGGAAGGCCCGGTCGGGGCCGCTTCCACGCGTCTGGGCATCGTTCTCCTTGTGCACGCCATTGGACTGGAAAAACGCTTAACCGACGCGCCTTGAAACATCCCTCTGAGGTTCGGGGGAGGCTGCCGGAAAAGGCTTATAGGCATTCTGCGCGGAGCCCCAGACTGTGTCAAGGAAAATCTTTAAACGCTTTACCAACGCCATTCGGCTGTGGGAAAATGACGCTGTGACCCGCTCTTGCGGTTCCCGGATCGAGTGACAGGAGACCGCCGTGGCGACCATGCAGGACGTGGCTGCGCGCGCCAACGTCTCGATCGCGACCGTCTCCTTCGTCGTCAACAAGTCAAAACGTGTCTCCCCCGAGACGGAGGCTCGCGTTCGCGAAGCCATGCGCGAGCTGGGATTCCGCCGCAACGCGGTGGCCCGGGCGCTGGCGAGCCGGCGCACCCGCATCATCGCGCTTCTCCTCCCGGAGCTGAACCACCGGGTCGGTGGAACCATGATGCAGTTCGTCTCGGGCGCGGCGAACACCGCCAAGCAACGCGGATACAACCTCGTGCTCTGGCCGTTGAGCGGCGAAGCGGACGAGATGTCCGAGTTGCTCGGCGGGGGCCTGGTCGACGGCGTGCTGCTGATGGAGGTCCGGATGCACGACGATCGCGTGCTGCGCCTCGCCGAGTCAGACGTTCCGTTCGCGATGATCGGGCGCACCGAGGATCCGAGCGGTCTCTTGTATGTCGACATGGACTCCGAGACGACGATGCGGATGTCCCTCGACTATCTGTGGGGGCTCGGGCATCGCAAGGTCGCCCTCATCGTCGAACAGCTCGACGTCGTCATGGAGGGGTACGGTCCGACGGTTCGCACGGAAGCCGCCTACCGGTCTCTGGTCAAGGAACACGGGTGCGAGCCCGTCGTCGTGACGTGCGAGAAGACTGCGAGCGGGGGGCGCGGGGCCGCCAGTGAGCTCCTCGAGCGCGCGCCGGACACCACCGCCGTCATCGTCATGAACGAGGAGGCCGTCTTCGGGGTCGTCAGCGGGCTGGGACGAGCCGGTCTCACCGTGCCGGCGGACATTTCGATCATGTCCATCGAGACCTCGCCCGAGATGGGAGCTTTCTCGGAGCCCGTGCTGACCACGATGAATGCACCAGGCGAACAGCTCGGCCGGATGGGCGCCGATGCGCTTATCGACCGTCTCGAAGGCACGGACAAGATCATGCCGCAGCTGCTTCTCGCCTGCACGCTGCAGGAGGGCGAGTCGACGGCGCCTCCGCGCGAACTCCGGAGCGAATCCCGATAGTTAGGAGACGCGTTGCGGCAGCTCATCAGGAGCCGGACCGTGGCGCCGCAGACTGTTGCAGGCGTTTCGGTGCCGGGATGGCGACGCAGGGGATGAGTGCAACCAAGGTCAGGCCGATGCTCCAGAAGAATGCGGCGTGGAATCCGGTCGCTGCCCCGACCGCGGCCACGACGGTGGCCAGCAGTGCGGTGCCGACCGCTCCGCCGAGTTGCTGGACGAGGCGGACGATGGCCGAACCGGCCGGGACCTGGTCGCGGGTGAGGTCGGCGAAGGCTCCAGTGGTGATGGCGATGTTGACAGCGCTCAGCGCGCCGCCTCGGACGATCAGTGCAGCACCCAGGAGCACCCAGCTGGTGTGAGTGGTCGCGATCGCGAATGGGATGGTCGCGGCGGCACAGAGCAGGACGCCGACGACGGCGATGAGGCGGGCCCCGATGCGATCGACCACGCTGCCGACCCACCGAGACAACAGGGAGCCTACGCCTTGCAGGGCCAGCACCGCCCCGGCGGTCAGAGCGGTCAGGCCGCGTTCCTGCTGGAAGTAGAGCGGGATCAGGAACAATGCCCCGTAGAGGGCGACTCCGGTGAGGAACAGCGTCGCGGTGGCTGAGCCGAACGCCCGGTGCGCGAACAGCCGGACCGGGATCGCCGAGCGCGCGCCTCGGCGCAGACTCCACGCGACGAATCCCGAGATAAGGATCCCGCCGGCGACCAGTGGTGTCCACACGTGCACGGCAGCGCCCCCGCCGCGGGTGGCAGCGTTGCTGAGCGCGTAGAGCAAGGCTGCGGCCCCGACTCCGAGGAGGAGCACGCCGGGGATGTCCAGCCGTTTCCCCAGGTGGGCCGCGGTTCGTGGCACGAAGCGCATGGCCAGGAGGATCGCCGCGGCGCAGATGGGGAGGTTGATCACGAAGACCCATCGCCAGCTTGCCGCGTCGACGATCGCGCCCCCGACGAGGGGGCCGGCGATCGGTGCGATCGTCGTGACGAGAACCACCACCGTGAGCACGCGACCGATCTTCGTCGGACCCGCCGCGCGGACCAGGATCGTCTGCAGGACCGGCAGCATGATGCCCGCGCCGACGCCCTGGAGAGCCCGGAACGCCACGAGAGAGCCGAAGCCCCACGACAGGGCGCACATGCCCGAGCCGATCAGGAACAGCGTGAGCCCGACGATCCACAGTCGCTTCGAACCGAAGCGATCGGAGGCCCATGCCGTGATCGGGACCGTCACGGCCAGGGCGAGCAGGTAAGCGGTCGTCACCCATTGGATCGCAGCGGTGCCGACATGGAGGTCGAGGCTCATCGTGTGCAGCGCGACATTGACCACCGTGGTGTCGACCAATGGTGCGACCCCGCCGACGACAACGACCAGAGCCAGCCGGATCAGCGGCCATCCCAACGGCTCCAGCCCTTTCTTGTCTGCCATCACCCCTCCAAGCTTGTCTGCCATCACCTTTTTAAGAGACGCGTGTATCTTATGAGGGTTAAGATACACGTGTATCCTCGGTTTGTGGAAACACAGACCGATGCTCGTCCGGTTCGTCGTCGTCGCGGACCCGAGCTCGACGACGCTCTGCTCGAGGCCGCATGGGCGCAGCTGCAGAGCGACGGCTATGCGGCGTTCACCATCGATGCCGTGGCACGAGCGGTGGGCACGAGCCGCGCGGTGATCTACCGCCGCTGGCCCGGCCGAGCCTCGCTCGTGCTCGCGACCGTGCGAGCCCACACCGGCACTGTCGTCGGGAACATCCCCGATACCGGAAGTCTCGGAGGCGATGTCCTCGCGCTGCTGCACGAGCTCGCGGATCGTGTGGAGCACATCGGCATCGACGTCGCGACCGGCCTGTTCAGCGAGCTGGCGGAGATCCCCGAAGAGACCGTGGCAGTAGTCCCCACGGCTTTCCAGCAGGTGATAGACCAGGCCCGCGGTCGCGGTGAGGTCGGCGATTCGCCGATTCCCGACGCGGTGCTCGCCATGCCGGGCATGCTCATCCGGTACTCCATGATCGCAGAACGCGCTGCACCATCAGACCAAGCGCTCGAACACATCGCGCACCAGCTCTTCCTGCCCCTCGTGCACTACCACGCCTCGCTCCGAGGCTGACCCGACCTGATCCTGGGAGGACGATAGATAAATGACGACCCACACTTTGCGGCCCGACCCGGAGCAGTACTCGTACGTCTTCGGAGGCGTCGAACCCCGCTTGCGCATTGCGCCGGGCGACATCGTCGAGGTCAGCACCGAAGACTGCTTCGGCGGCCGGGTCGCCAGTCCCGCCGATCTGCCGAGCCAGGTGGTGCCGTTCTCGGAGCTGAACCCCGTCTCGGGGCCGATCGAAGTCGCCGGCGCGGAGGTCGGCGACGTTCTCGCCGTGCATTTCGTGTCCATCGTTCCGGCGCGGCCTTACGCGATCTCGAGCACCTTTCCGCATTTCGGTGCGCTCACCTCGACTCACGAGACGGCGATGCTCCACGATCCCCTCGAGGAACGAGTCTGGTTCTACGATCTTGACCTGGATGCGTGGACCGCGACCTTCCGCGCACTTCGCTCGGATTACACGCTCGAGCTTCCGCTGGATCCGATGCACGGCACCGTGGGCGTCGCCCCCGCAAGCGGCGAGGTCCGGCTGGTCGTCACGCCCTCGACCCACGGGGGCAACATGGATACGCCCGAGGCTCGTGCGGGAACGACCCTGTATCTGCCCGTCAACGTGCCCGGCGCGATGCTCTCCCTCGGCGACGGCCACGCGCGGCAGGGAGAGGGCGAGATCTGCGGGACCGGTCTCGAGTGCGCGATGGACACCGTGATCGCCGTGGATCTCGTCAAAGGCGCGAGCCTCTCCTGGCCGCGCCTCGAGAACGACGACTACATCATGAGCACCGGCTCGATCAGGCCGCTCGATGACGCGTTCCGGGTGAGCCAGCGCGATCTCGTCGCGTGGACGTCGGAGCTCACCGGCCTGGACACGCTCGACTCCTACCAGCTCGTCAGCCAAACGGGACTGGCGCCGGCCGCGAACGTCTGTGATCCGAATTACACGATGGTCGCGAAGCTTCCGAAATGGACTCTGAAAGGCACTGCCGCGTATAGCGGGGTCCACGATCGTCTCCGCGCGGTCGGCGCGGAATATCGAACTAGGGTTAATCAGTAATGCCTTAGGGCCAGTGCGAGAAGCCGCATCAGGAGTGATCATGACCGCCATCCACTGGTTGTTCGACGCGACATTCCGGGTCGGCGATCAGACGGTGCTCTGGCGCGAAGTCATCGGCAACCTCTTCGGATTGCTCAGCGCGCTCGGCGGCATGCGCCGCAAGATGTGGGCGTGGCCCATCGGTATCGTCGGCAACGCGCTGCTCTTCACCGTGTTCATGGGTGCCCTCTTCGATACCCCCAACCCGGTCAATCTGCTCGGCCAGGCCGGACGGCAGATCATGTTCATCGTGGTCTCGATCTACGGCTGGTATGCGTGGAGGCGCAGTCGCGGCAACGGCGGAAGCGCCGTCGAACCCCACTGGGCGGGCCTCCGCTCCCGCATCCTGCTCGCGGTCGCGCTGGTCGGTGGAACCGCGATCCTCACGCCGATCTTCACCGCGCTCGGATCGTTCGCACCGGTGTGGGCTGACGCGTGGATCTTCATGGGATCGCTGCTCGCCACCTACGGCATGGCCAAAGGCTGGGTCGAGTTCTGGCTGATCTGGGTGGCCGTCGACATCGTGGGCGTGCCGCTCCTGCTCAGCGCAGGCTATTGGGCCTCGGCGATCATGTATGTCGTGTATGGCATATTCACCTTGACCGGTTTCGTCGTCTGGGCGCGCACGCGCAGAGCTGCGATGGCGTCGGCATCGCCGGAGCCTGAGTCCGTGCTCACGCGGCCCTGAGGGTTCGGCGCAGTCGCATTCGCCGCAATGCTGTACCGGCACTCGGGGTCCTCGAGGGCGCGCCAGTGACTACTCGGCGGGCTCGAATCCGATCAGCCAGAGGATGCCGAACCGGTCCCGCACCTGTCCGTCGCTCGCTCCCCACGGTCGCTGCCGAAGATCGTCGACGACGGCGCCGCCCTCTGACAGCTGCGCGAACCAGCGGCGCAGTACCGGCGCCTCGGCGGCGCCGAGCAGGGAGAACATCAGCCCGCGAATGACCAGGGTTTCCTGGCCAGTAGCGGCGTCGGCGGCGAACAGGGAGACCGGTCCATCGAGGGCGCCGTGGGCGATCGCGTCGGCCGGTCCGTCGTCG
>FSWU01000152.1_pt1 | contig 24780 bp, 22 predicted proteins | sample 1638061 | NCBI WGS metagenome assembly FSWU01 (sample SAMEA3914788, study PRJEB12502) | metagenome | biome: forest; material: soil | place: Canada | collected 2011-07-03 | depth 0.1 m
CTGAAGGCATTCCCGCTCGGGGGCTACATCTCGATGAACGGGATGTTCCCGCCATCCAAGAACCCGCAGGCGGAAACCGGAGTGCGAGCCGGATTCTTCCGCGCCATGGTCCAGGACGCCCGGTCGGCCAGCGCAGAGTCGATCCAGCCGGGCGAAGAGCGCCGAGCCTTCTACAACCTGCCCATCTGGAAGCGGATCATCATCATGATCGGCGGACCGTTCATGAACCTGGTGATCGGCGTCGTGCTGTTCGGCGTTCTGCTCGTGGGGCTCGGTCTGCCGTCCCAGACCATCCTGAACCAGGTGCAGACCGTCTCGCCTTGTGTGACCAGCGAGACCAGTTCGACTCAGACGTGTACCGCGGCCGACCCCACATCGCCGGCGAAAGCGGCGGGTCTGAAAGCGGGTGACCAGTTCGTGAGCGTCGACGGCACCCCTGTTTCAACGTGGGAGCAGACCACTGCGATCTTCCAGAAGTCGCCGGGCAAAACCCTCTCCGTCGTCGTCAAGCGGGACGGCAAGGACCTCACGCTGCACGTGACCCCCACGCTGAACACCGAGTACGTCACCGATTCGGCCGGGAACATCGTCACGAATTCTGCGGGAGTGAAGGAGACGCGAAAGGTCGGCTTCGTCGGCATCACCGCGGGCCAGGCCGTGCACCTGCAGCGTCAGCCGATCACAGCCGTGTTACCGGCCACCGGGCAGCAGATCGGCGCAGTGTTCGGTGTGATGATCAATCTGCCTCACGAGATGGTCCAGGTCTGGGATTCGGCTTTCGGCTCCGCCAGCCGACCGGCGGACGGTCCGATGGGCCTGGTCGGAGTCGGCCGAGCGGCCGGTGACGTGACGGCCACCGCCGGCGTTCCCGTCATCGTGAAGGTCTACGATCTCCTCGCCATCATCGCTGCGCTGAATTTCTCGCTCTTCGTCTTCAATCTCATCCCGTTGCTGCCCCTCGACGGCGGTCACATCGCGGGTGCGATCTGGGAGGGGATCAAGAAGGCCTACGCAAAGGTGTTCCGCAAGCGCGCGCCGGCACCCGTGGACATCGCGAGGCTCATGCCTGTCACATTCGTGGTCGTCGTCCTTCTGATCGGGATGAGCATCCTGCTGACCTACGCGGACATCGTCAAACCTGTCTCCCTGGGCTGAGGGGCGGCCAGGCCTGTTGCTGTGCCACCGCGCGGTTCGTGCTGCGCGTCCAGCGTGTGCGAAGCCGGCGCCAAGCCGTCTTGCGGCCGGTTCGATCTAGACTGGCAGGGTGGCAGCAATCAACTTGGGGATGCCGAAGGTTCCCGAAACCCTCGCCCCACGGCGCAAGTCCCGTCAGATCCGAGTCGGAAAAGTGCTCGTCGGAGGTGACGCTCCGATCAGCGTCCAGTCGATGACCACGACGCCTACGACGAACATCAACGCGACGCTCCAGCAGATCGCGGAGTTGACCGCTTCCGGGTGCGACATCGTCCGGGTGGCCGTCCCGAGCCGCGACGATGCGGAGGCGCTGCCGATCATCGCCAAGAAGAGCCAGATCCCCGTCATCGCGGACATCCATTTCCAGCCGAACTATGTCTTTGCCGCGATCGACGCGGGTTGCGCCGCCGTCCGTGTGAACCCGGGGAACATCCGCAAATTCGACGATCGAGTCGGCGAGATCGCGAAGGCCGCGAAGGCCGCCGGCGTCTCACTGCGGATCGGGATCAACGCCGGTTCGCTCGAGCCGAGCATCCTGCAGAAGTACGGCAAGGCGACGCCGGAGGCTTTGGTCGAATCGGCGGTCTGGGAGGCGAGCCTCTTCGAGGAGCACGATTTCCACGATTTCAAGATCTCCGTCAAGCACAACGATCCGATCGTCATGGTCAAGGCCTACCGATTGCTCGCCGAACGAGGGGATTGGCCTCTGCACCTCGGCGTGACCGAGGCGGGCCCCGCATTCCAGGGCACGATCAAATCGGCGACCGCTTTCGGGATCCTGCTGGCCGAGGGGATCGGCGACACCATCCGGGTCTCCTTGTCCGCTCCGCCCGCGGAAGAGGTGAAGGTCGGTCTGCAGATCCTGCAGTCGTTGAACCTGCGCGAACGGAAACTCGAAATCGTGTCGTGCCCGAGTTGCGGTCGTGCCCAGGTGGATGTCTACACTCTCGCCAACGACGTGACCGAGGGCCTGCAGGGTATGAGCGTTCCGCTCCGCGTGGCAGTCATGGGCTGCGTCGTCAACGGTCCGGGCGAGGCACGTGAAGCCGATCTCGGTGTCGCATCCGGAAACGGCAAGGGCCAGATCTTCGTCAAAGGTCAGGTGATCAAGACGGTGCCGGAGTCGGAGATCGTCCAGACGCTGATCGAAGAGGCCAATCGGATCGCGGCAGAGATGCCGGCAGGCGAGACGGGAACGCCCGAGGTGGTCACCGCCTGAGCGTTGGTCGCGGCCTGTCTGCTTCGTTTCGGCCGGGCCGATGCCCGGGCCGTAAAGTGGTCGGGTGCCTATACGCCTCTCGAATTACTTTCTCAGAACTCTGCGTGAGGACCCCTCCGACGCAGAAGTGACCAGTCACCGGCTTCTCGTTCGCGCGGGGTATATCCGCCGCCAATCGCCCGGGATCTTTGCCTGGTTGCCGATCGGGTTGCGCGTGAAGGCCAAGATCGAGGCCATCATCCGCGAGGAGATGGCCGTCGCGGGTGCGCAAGAGGTCCATTTCCCCGCGCTGCTGCCGCGCGAGCCGTACGAGGCGACCGGCCGCTGGGAGGAGTACGGAGAGGGGATATTCCGCCTCAAGGACCGCAAAGGTGCCGACTATCTTCTCGCCCCGACGCACGAAGAGGTGTTCACGCTCCTGGTGAAGGATCTCTACTCGAGCTACAAGGACCTTCCGCTGACGATCTTCCAGATCCAGGACAAATACCGCGACGAGGCGCGTCCGCGTGCGGGCCTCCTTCGGGGCCGCGAATTCACGATGAAGGACGCCTACAGCTTCGATCACACGGCCGCCGGGCTGGAGGCGAGCTATCAGGCGCAGCGCGACGCCTACGAGCGGATCTTCTCCCGCCTCGGACTCGACTATGTCATCGTGCAGGCGGATGCCGGCGCGATGGGCGGCTCGCGGAGTGAGGAATTCCTCCACCCGACTCCGGTCGGCGAAGACACCTTCGTCCGCTCGAACGGCGGGTATGCGGCGAACGTCGAGGCTTTCCGGACGCTGGTTCCCGATGACCTGCCTCACGCGGGTGCGGGCGCCCCGCGAGTCCTGCACACGCCGCAAACGCCGACGATAGAGTCCCTGGTCGACGTGGCGAACAGCAACTATCCGCATCCGGAAGGACGCGAGTGGACGGCGGGCGACACTTTGAAGAACGTCGTGTTCGCACTGAAGAACCTCGACGGAACGCGCGAGATCGCGATCGTCGGTGTACCGGGGGACCGCGGCGTGGACATGAAGCGCATCGAGGTCGCGTTCGCTCCTGCAGAGATCGAGCCGGCCGGTGATGAGGACTTTGCGGCGCATCCCGAGCTCGTAAAGGGATACATCGGCCCGTGGAGTGAAGACGGACCGGTTCTGGGCGCCGAGTCGACGTCGCGGATCCCTTACTACCTCGACCCGCGCATCGTGCCGGGGTCGGAATGGATCACGGGTGCCAACACGGCGGACCATCACGTCTTCGGCCTGGTCGCCGGGCGCGATTTCATCGCCGACGGTACCGTCGAGGCCGCCGAGGTGGTGGCAGGCGATCCCGCACCTGACGGGTCGGGCCCGGTCGAGCTCGCTCGCGGCATGGAGCTCGGACACGTGTTCCAGCTCGGGACGAAGTATGCCGAGGCGCTCGGCCTGAAGGTGCTGGACGAGAACGGCAAGCTGGTGACCGTCACCATGGGCTCCTACGGGCTCGGCGTCACGCGGATCCTCGCGACGATCGCGGAAGAGAACAACGACGATCGCGGCCTGATCTGGCCTGCTTCCATCGCTCCGTTCGACGTGCACGTCGTGGCGACGGGGCGTGACGACGCGGTGTTCGGGATCGCGGAGAACGTCTGTGCGCTGCTCGAAGAGGATGGGCTGGAGGTGCTCTACGACGATCGCCGTAAGGTGTCGCCCGGCGTCAAGTTCTCGGATGCGGAGCTGATCGGCGTTCCGAAGATCGTCATCGTCGGGCGCGGCGCAGCGGATGGAGTCGTGGAACTGTGGGACCGCGCGAGCGGTGAACGGCACGAGGTTTCGATCGAAGACATCTCCGCGTCGCAACTTCAGGTACCGTAGAAGGTTGAACCGCCGCGGACTGCGGCGGGATGAGCAAACGAATAGAGGAGGCCGGCCGTGGACATCGACCTCAGCGTTTTGCGTCTGATGGAGCGCGAGAAGGAAATCCCCTTCGATGAACTCGTGGAGATCATCGAACAGGCCATTCTCACCGCATATCTGAAGCACACAGGTCAGGCCGAACACCATCACAGCCATTCCGGGCAGCCGGCACCGGCGCGTGTCCACCTCGATCGGAAGACCGGGCACGTCACCGTGTACGTTCCCGAGCTCGACGACGAAGGTACTGTCGTCGGCGAGGCGGAGGACAGCCCGAGCGACTTCGGCCGTATCGCGGCGTTCGCGGCGAAGCAGGTCATCAATCAGCGACTGCGGGACATCGCCGACGACGCGGTTCTCGGCGAATTCCGAGGGCGCGAGGGCGACATCGTCGCGGGTGTCATCCAGCAGGGACCCAACCCCCGGATGATCCACGTCGACCTCGGCAGCGTCGAGGCGATCCTTCCGCCCGAGGAGCAGGTGCCCGGAGAGGACTACGCGCACGGTTCGCGTATCCGGGTCTACGTCACGAGCGTCGCGAAGGGCCTGAAAGGCCCGTCGATCACCGTGTCGCGGACTCATCCGTCTTTGGTCCGGAAGCTTTTCGCTCTGGAGGTTCCGGAGATCGCAAGCGGGGTCGTCGAGATCGTCTCGCTCGCACGGGAAGCGGGACACCGAACGAAGATCGCGGTGCGCGCGACCGAGCCGGGAGTGAACGCCAAGGGGGCGTGTATCGGCGAACTCGGACAGCGTGTGCGTTCGGTCACCGCCGAACTCAACAACGAGAAGATCGATATCGTCGACTACTCGCCGGATCTCGCTTCGTTCGTGGCGAGCGCGTTGTCGCCTGCGAAGGTCACGAGTGCGTACGTCATCGACGAGTCGACGAAGGCGGTCCGCGCCCTCGTTCCCGACTACCAGCTCTCGCTCGCCATCGGCAAAGAGGGACAGAATGCGCGCCTGGCTGCAAAGCTCACGGGCGCGAAGATCGACATCCAGCCGGATTCGATTCTCGAGCAGAGCTGAACGGGGTCTTCGCGCAGCGCGGCGAGGCGGGACGGCCGGCCGTCTGCCCTGACCCGGGTCCCGCGTCGAGCGGGCCGACAGACGGGCGGGTGTAGAATGGACAGTGTTAGAACGTGCATCGGATGCCGTTCTCGCTCTTCCCGGTCCTCTCTTGTGAGGGTTGTCGCTCGGGGTTCCGAACTCGTCGTCGACAAGTCCGCAACAGTGCCCGGCAGGGGAGCGTGGTTGCATCCGGCGCTCGATTGCTTCGAAAAAGCTTCCCGACGACGCGCCTTCGGACGCGCTTTGAGGGTCGAAGACGCACTCGACGTCTCCGCCGCCAGGCGGGTATTCGAGGCGTTCACCCACTGATGAAAAGGCTGAATGGCTAGTGAACTCAAATGAGTGACGACTAATGAGCGGCTCGAAATGAGACCCGTTTCGTAACCAACGGCTTGCCCTGTCCGGGTGCAAGCCCAGACAGGAGAATTGTGGCGGCAAAACCACGTGTGCACGAGGTCGCTAGTGAACTCGGTGTAGACAGCAAGGTCGCACTTGCAAAATTGAAGGAGATGGGCGAGTTCGTCAAGGGCCCGTCTTCGAGTATCGAACCTCCGGTCGCGCGGAAGCTGCGCGCAGCGCTCGAGGCCGACGGCGCCAAGCCGTCTCCCGCCGAAAAGGAAAAGGTCAGCGTTGCGTCGGCCCCTCGCCCGCCGCAGCAGCGGGCTGCTGCCGTCGTGGTGACTGAGGCACCGGAAGCTCCGGCTGAGCCTCGCAGTCCCATTCCGACGGCGCCGATGTCCGTTGCGGAGCGTCAGGCTCGCGCCGAGGAGAAGGCCGCCGCCGAAATGGCTGCTGCCGCGAAAGCTTCGGCGGAGGCGACGACAGAGCAGACCAAGCCGGTCGAACCGGCCCCGCAGGACGATTCCCGTCCGACTCCGGGCCCCCGTCCGCCGGCGCGGCCGGGCAACAACCCGTTCTCGACCAATCAGGGCATGGGTCAGCGTTCCACGACTCCTCGTCCGGGGAACAACCCGTTCGCGTCCTCTCAAGGCATGGGACAGCGTCCCTCCCCGGCCAACATTCCTCGTCCGTCCGCACCGCGGCCGGGCGCTCCGCGTCCTGGTGCGGCCGGTCAGTCCGGGCGCCCGGGCGGTTTCCAGCGCCCCGGCGGCGGCGGTGCTGGCGGTGCTCGCGGCGGTTTCCAGCGTCCTGGTGGCGCTGGTGCCGGAGCAGGTGCGGGTGCAGGCGGCGGTTTCCAGCGTCCCGGCGGTGGCTTCGGTGCGCCGCGTCCAGGTGGCGGCGGCGGCCGCGGTCGTGGTCCGGGTGGCGGCACGGCCGGCGCGTTCGGCCGCGGTGGCGGCAAGAGCAAGGCCCGCAAGTCGAAGCGTACGAAGCGGCAGGAGTTCGAGCTTCGCGAGGCTCCGGCGCTCGGCGGTGTCAGTGTTCCACGCGGAGATGGCAATACCATCGTCCGGTTGCGTCGCGGTGCGTCGATCTCCGATTTCGCGGACAAGATCGATGCGAGCCCTGGCAACCTCGTGACGGTGCTGTTCCACCTCGGTGAGATGGCGACGGCCACGGAGTCACTGGATGAGGCGACTTTCGCCATTCTCGGTGAAGAGCTCGGATACAACATTCAGATCGTCTCGCCAGAGGACGAGGACCGTGAGCTGCTCGGAAGCTTCGACATCGATCTCGAGCAGGAGCTCGAGGACGAGACCGACGACGATCTCGCGATCCGTCCTCCCGTGGTCACCGTCATGGGCCACGTCGATCACGGTAAGACGAAGCTTCTGGATGCGGTCCGGAATGCGAACGTCGTGGCGGGCGAAGCCGGCGGCATCACCCAGCACATCGGCGCTTATCAGGTGACCACCGAGCACGAGGGCAGAGAGAGGGCCATCACCTTCATCGACACCCCCGGTCACGAGGCGTTCACCGCCATGCGTGCCCGTGGTGCGCAGGTGACCGACATCGCCATCCTCGTGGTCGCGGCCGACGACGGCATCATGCCCCAGACGATCGAGGCTCTGAACCATGCCCAGGCGGCCGAGGTCCCGATCGTGGTCGCGGTGAACAAGATCGACAAGCCGGATGCGAATCCGAGCAAGGTGCGCCAGCAGCTGACCGAATTCGGCCTGGTCGCGGAAGAGTACGGCGGAGACGTGATGTTCGTGGATGTCTCCGCGAAGAACAACGTCGGCATCGCCGAGCTGCTCGACGCGGTCCTCCTGACTGCGGACGCAGGTCTCGACCTCCGCGCGAACCCGAACAAGCCGGCACGTGGTGTGGCGATCGAAGCCAAGCTCGACAAGGGGCGCGGTGCGGTCGCTACCGTGCTGATCCAGTCCGGAACCCTTCGGGTGGGCGATGCGATCGTCGCCGGAACGGCCTACGGCCGCGTCAGGGCGATGGCCGACGAGAACGGCGAGGTCGTCACGGCGGCCGAGCCTTCGCGTCCGGTGCAGGTGCAGGGTCTGTCCACGGTTCCGCGGGCAGGCGACACCTTCCTCGTCACCGAGGAGGACCGCACGGCCCGGCAGATCGCTGAAAAGCGTGAAGCGGTCGAACGCAACGCTCAACTGGCGAAGGCGCGCAAGCGCATCAGCCTGGAAGATTTCACGCGTGCACTCGAAGAGGGCAAGGTGGAATCGCTCAACCTCATCATCAAGGGCGACGTGTCTGGTGCCGTGGAGGCCCTGGAGGACGCGCTGATGAAGATCGAGGTCGACGACTCGGTCCAGCTGCGCATCATCCACCGCGGTGTCGGTGCGGTGACCGAGAGCGACGTGAACCTCGCCACGGTCGACAACGCGATCATCATCGGCTTCAACGTCCGGCCGGACACGAAGGCGCGTGAGCGCGCTGCCCGCGAGGGTGTCGACGTGCGGTTCTACTCGGTGATCTACAACGCGCTCGAGGACATCGAGAACTCGTTGAAGGGCATGCTGAAGCCGGAGTTCGAGGAAGTGCAGAGCGGCGTCGCGGAGATCCGGGAAGTGTTCCACTCATCCAAGTTCGGCAACATCGCCGGTGTTCTGGTCCGTTCGGGCACGATCACCAGGAACGCCAAGGCGCGGGTCATCCGCGACGGCGTCGTGGTCGGAGACGACCTTGCGATCGAGTCGCTCCGCCGCTTCAAGGACGATGTGTCCGAGGTGCGCACCGACTACGAGGCAGGTATCGGCCTCGGCAGGTTCAACGACATCCAGGTCGGTGACGAGATCGAGACGATCGAACTGAAAGAGAAGCCGCGGGTCTGATCCTGGCTGGTCCGGGCGCACTCAGGTGCGCCCGGGCCGCGGGATGCCTGCGGAAGTGAGGAGACGGTCATGGCGGATCCGGCACGGGCTAGGAAACTGGCCGACAGGATCAAGGAGATCATTGCTGAGCGGCTCCATCGAGGGCTACGTGATCCGCGACTCGGATTCGTGACGATCACGGACGTCCGGGTGACCGGCGACCTTCAGCATGCCTCCGTCTTCTACACGGTCTACGGGAGCGAGCAGGAGCGGATCGACACCGCTGCCGCGCTCAAAGCGGCTACCGGGCTCCTCCGGAACGAGGTCGGGCGCAACATCCAGGTGAGGCTCACCCCGAGCCTGGAGTTCATCGCGGACGCGGTTCCCGAGAACGCCGCGCACATCGAGGATCTGCTTCGTCGTGCCCGCGAGCAGGACACCGCCGTCGCTGGTCTCGCCGAAGGCGCGGACTTCGCGGGTGACGCGGATCCCTACGTGAAACCGCGCGAAGACGAAGAGGACTTCGACGACGAGGACGCGGCCGACTTCGCTGACGACCGCGACGAGAAGGCATCCGGTCGCGACGGCGTCTGAGGCTCAGGGAAGCAGATACCCGTCGACGGTGCGCAGGGCGAGGCCGTCGACGACCAGTCCGTCGAGGGCGCGCTTCAGCTGTCTCCGGTCGGGCCAGAGTCCGTCGATCTCCCGCTCGCTGATCGGCACGTGAGCTGCGCGGAGTTCCGCCATGATCACGCCGCGGGCGTGGCGATCCGACCCTTCGTACTTCTTCTGCACCGTTTTCCGCGGTCCGGCGTAGGGCGGATACCCGGCAGCCCGCCACCGGCACAGCTCTGCGATCGGGCACCGACCGCACTCCGGCTTCCGGGCGACGCACACGATCGCTCCGAGCTCCATCATGCCCGCGTTGAAGGTGGCGGCGGCAGGCTCGTCCTCCGGCAGGAGCGCCGACATCGCGGCCAGGTCGCGTGTCGAACTCGGCGGTGCCGGCTCTCCTTGGCCGAGGACGGCGCGGGCGATCACCCGCCGGACATTGGTGTCCACGACAGGCACTCGCGCTCCGTACGCGAAGGCCGCGACCGCTCGGGCGGTGTACGGACCGACGCCCGGAAGCGCAAGTAGATCCGTGACGCTCGATGGCACCACACCGCCGTGACGATCCGTGATCTCGCTCGCGCAGGCGTGCAGCCAGAGCGCCCGCCGCGGGTATCCCAGCCGTGCCCACGCGCGCACCGCTTCACCTGGCGGCTCGGCAGCCAGCGAGGTCGGGGTCGGCCAGCGCTCCAGCCAGGACTCGAGGCTGGGGATCACCCGGCTGACCGGTGTCTGCTGCAGCATGAATTCGCTGACCAGCGTCCCCCAGGCGGTGAACCCCGCGCGGCGCCATGGAAGATCTCGCTTGTGCGCGAGGTACCAGTCGATGACGGCGGGCGCGATTCCTTCCTCGACCTCTAGCACCGGTCCGCGAACACCCGCGATGGATGGGCCGGGTCGGTGTTGTCGACGATCGCGCTCGCGCGCGCTTGCGGATCCGCCTCTGCGAAGTAGAGCTCCTGGCCTTCGCGATAACGCGAGTTCGAGCCCGCATCCGGATCCTCGTCCACCCCCAGCCGTTTGGCGAGTCGCGCGTAAGCGAGATCCCACGGAACCTCGAGGAGGATCGAATAGTTCCAGATGCCGTGCAGCTCAGGACGATTGAGGAAGATCCCGTCGACGATGAGGACCGCGTCGGCGTCCATGGTCAGCCAACTCGTCAGCATCGGCGCGTCACGCCGGAGGTCGAATGATGCCCGCTGGAATCCGGCGCTCCCCGCCATGCGGAACGGATCGACGAGCACGCGCCGGAAAGTCAGGTAGTCGAAGGAGTCCCGGTAGAAGGACTCGGGTGATTCCCGGCCCAGCCGGTAACGTTCCTCACGCGGGCGGTGGAAGTCGCTCATGCTCGCACGCGCCGTGGGGTGCCCGGACTCTTCGAAGGCGGCAGCGAGATTGTCGGCGAAGGCGGTCTTGCCCGCACCGTCGATGCCGTCGACGGCCACGATCACGCGACCTGCGCTGTAGAGGCGGACGATCTCCGCGACAAGGCCGCGCAGGAACTCGTTTCGCGGTGTCGGCACCAGTTGCATAATCCGATGCTAGCTGTGCCTGTCCCGAAGGTCGTCCGGTGTGAGCTTCTTGATGCGCGGGGAGTTCTTGAGGCAAGGGCCGGAGTTCTTGATCCGCGGGCCGGAGCGTCTGGTGTCGCTCCCATCGCTCATTTCAGGACGGCGAAGCGGCGGAGGATCTCCGGGCGTTCGAAGTGTGTCCCTGTGCGCTCGACTTCGTGCACCAGCGACGTGAGCAGCGAGTTGATCGGCGCGCCGGCCCCGATCCGTTCGGCCTGACGTACGATCTCGCCGTTCAGGTAGTCGATCTCGGTCGGTTGACCCCTGCGGATGCTCTGCAGCGTCGATCCGAAGTTCGGCACCGCCCCCATCCTGCGGCCCATCGCCCACGGCACGACCTGGCCGATGGCGAGGCCGGCTCCGGCGAGCATGCGGAGGGTCGGATCGCTCAGCCCCTGGATGCTTCCGAAGCGCACACCGGCGGCGATGCCGACCCGGACCGCCTCACGCATGCTCGCCGTGATTACTCGCCGGAGCCGCCGGTCGCCGAGCGTCTCCTGGGCGCTGAGTCCCGTGATGGCCGGCATCGCGTTCACCTGGTTGACGATGAGCTTCGTCCACTGGCAACCCGTGAAGTTGGGCACCGCTACGGCAGGCATGACGGCGGCGAGGATCCCTGCCGCCTCGTTCGCCAGAGCCGGCGGCGGTCCGTCTCCTGCACCGAGGTAGGTGTTCGCCGAAACGGTCACCGAGATCCGGCCCGGCTCCTGGAATCGCGCCGCATAGACGGCGATCCCGCCGATGCAGGTGGAATCGGGCAGAAGGCGATCAGCCGTCTCGACGCCGGCGAGGCCGTTCTGGACGACGACCACGGAAGCGCCGTCGAGATAATGCCGGTTGTCTTCGATCGCGCGTGCGGCATCCTGGGCCTTGGTGCAGACGAAGGCGAGTTCGGGCCGTCGATCGAGCCGTTCGCCGACGACGGGTCTTGCGATGTGTTCCCCCCACGCTCCGTCGAGGCGAAGCCCGTCGCTGCGGATCGCCTCCAGCTGCGCGCCTCGCGCTGTCACGGCGACGTCGTGGCCGCCTCGGTCGAGGAGCGCGGCGATCGATCCGCCGATCGCACCCGCCCCGATGATCGCGATCCGCATGGGTCCAGCCTACGAGGACGCAGGCCTACGCGGCGGCCAGCCCAGGATGCAGCCAGCCCAGGGAGCGGCCAGCCCAGGATGCAGCCAGCCCAGGGAGCGGCCAGCCTACGAGGACGCCTGCCCCATGAGGCGCCCAACCCACGGGGCGCCCTCACGGCGGCGGGGGCGTCAGACGAGTTCCAGATCCGCCTCGCGCTCCTGGAGTGCGTCGCGAAGCTGGGCGGCCCGCCGCTTCGACGGCAGGGCGATCGACACGACGGCCGCGATCGCAATGGCGATCGCACCGACATAGACGGCGGGAATCGCCGCATGGACATAGCCGGTCGGCGTGAGCTGTCCGCCCGCTCCTGTGAACACCGCAGTCAGGACGGCCACGCCGAGCGAGACCCCGACCTCCCGCAGGGTCGAGTTAGTTCCGGATGCCTTCGCTTGATTCTCCGGTGCCATATTGGCCAGGACTGCGGTCGAGCTCGGCGCGAAGATGAGACCCATCCCGATACCGGCGAGGAGGAATGGCGGCCACATCTGGCTGTACGCGAGTGAAGCCGACAAGATCATCGCGATCCAGCCGATGGCCACGGCGAGGAATACCAGACCGATTGTGATCGGCAGCCGAGTGCCCGTGCGCGAAGACAGGATCCCCGTCAGCGGCGAGACGACCATCGGAGCGAGAGTCCACGGCATGGTCATCACGCCGGCTTCGAGCGGGGTGTGACCCTGGACCACCTGGAGGAACTGGATCAGGATGAAGACCGAACCGAAGATGCCGAAACTGAAGGTGAAACCGACGATGTTCGCGACTGTGAAGCTTCGGTCCCGGAACAGCCGGAGTGGGAGCAGCGGGGCGGTGGCACGGCCCTCCCACAGCAGGAACAGCAGCATCAGGACGCCGCCTCCGATCAGGCTCGCCAGCACTTGTGCGCTGCTCCAGCCGGCATCGTTTCCGCGGACGATGCCGAAGACGATGCCGAGGACTCCGAGACCGGCAAGCACCAGCCCGAGAATGTCCGCCCGGACCTTGTCGCCGAAACTGTTCGGGAGCGCGATCAGGATGAGGGGGATCGAGATGATGCCGAGCGGGACGTTGATCCAGAAGATCGCCTGCCAGTTCCACCACTGCAGGACCAGGCCGCCGATCAGCGGGCCGAGAGCGACGCCGAGCCCGGAGACCCCGCCCCATATGCCGATCGCGATCGGTCGGAATTTCGTGCTGACGTTCCCGGCGATGAGGGTGAGGGAGAGCGGCATGAGCGCCGCGGCGCCGACGCCTTGCAGTGCACGAGATGCGATCAGCATCCAGGCTTCCGTGCTGAGCGCATCGAGGGCGGACGCCGCGGTGAAGATGATCAGGCCGGCAAGAAAGATGCGCTGCCGCCCGATGCGGTCGCCGAGCGCGACCGCCATGAGCATGAAGGTCGCGAAGCTGAGTGTATAGGCGTTGACCACCCACTGGAGCTGCTCGAGATCCGCGTTCAGATCACGGCTGATCACCGGGAGGGCGTTGGTGACGACAAGGTTGTCCAGTGTCGCCATGAACATCGGGAGGGAGGCTGCGAGGATCACGAGCCAGGCGGGGAACCGTCGGGTCGGGCGTGTTCGGAGGGCAGCGGCTGAGGACATCTGGGGAGTCCGATCGGTTGTGTTTCGGTGGCTGGTTCAGCGCCTGTCGATGCAGGCCGGTGCGAGATCCGGTACTCGCGTGCGGAACCCGCGGAACCGCAGCTGGACGTCTTGTTGTAATCGAATGATTACTAATCGAAGCGTAGTAATCGACTGATAACCTGTCAAGTGTGAGCGAGATCAGCGCAGAGCGAATTTCTCCCGGGGCCCGGCGTGAATCGATCCTGGCCGCCGCGAGCCGGGTTTTCGGTGAGCGCGGGTATTTCGGTGCCACCACCGACCAGATCGCGCAGGCAGCCGGGATCAGCCAGCCCTACGTCGTTCGCATGTTCGGTGGCAAGGAGGCACTCTTCCTGGCCGTGCTCGCCCGCGCGGTCGACACCCTCACCCGGAGGTTTCGCGAGGTCATCGCCGAAAGCGAAGAGGCCCAGGAGGGACCGGAAGAGCTGCATCTGCGTCTGGCGCAGGCCTACGCGGACCTGATCGAGGATCGCGGACTGCTCCTTTCGCTCATGCACGCCTTCACGATGGGCCACGACCCGGTGATCGGCCAGACCGCGAGGGACGGATTCCTGGAGGTCTACCGCCTCATCCGGGAACAGGCACACATGTCGGCTGAGAAGGCGCATGATTTCCTTGCGGGTGGAATGCTCTTCAACACATTGGTGGCGTTGCGTCTCACGGACGAATACGGCGTCGACGCGACGGCGACCGAGCTGATCACCGTCACGTTCGGCACGAAACTGGAGACCGTTCTGTGCGCTGAGGACCGCACCTCGGGCGCCCTCGCGTGAGCGGACGCTCCGGCGCGCGTCCCGAGGTTCGCTCGTGAGCCGCATCGTGGCCCCGCGTCCTGCCGCCGCGAGCGGCGTACTCCTCATCGACAAACCGGCCGGTCTGACGAGCCATGACGTGGTCGCCCGGATCAGGCGGGCTGCCGGCACGCGGAAGGTCGGGCACGCCGGCACGCTCGACCCCATGGCGACGGGCCTCCTGATCGTCGGCATCGGGAGCTCGACCCGGCTCCTGACCTACATCGTCGGCGCCGACAAGGAATACGAGGGGACCATCCGGCTCGGACAGTCGACGACGACCGACGATGCCGAGGGAGAAATCATCGCGACGGCGGAGACCCGTCTCCTCGACTCATTGGACTCCGCGGGCCTCCAAGCGGGAATCCGGAAACTCACGGGGGACATCCAGCAGGTGCCGTCGAGCGTGAGCGCGATCAAGGTCGACGGGAAACGGGCGTATGCGCGGGTTCGCGCAGGGGAACAGGTCGAGTTGCCGGCTCGCCCGGTCACCGTCAGCGAATTCGAGATCACCGGTGGGCCTCGGCGAGTCCCGACGGATGCCGGATTGGTATGCGACGTGGACGTGCGAGTGCAGTGCTCGTCGGGAACCTACATTCGGTCTCTCGCCCGTGATCTGGGAAGCGATCAGGGGGTCGGAGGACATTTGACCGCTCTGCGCAGAACCCAGGTCGGACCGTTCGGCATCGACGAATCCACCGCCCTCGAGTCGTTGCAGGACAGCGCCTCCGTCGCCCGTGCACGGATCGGTCCGGCCGATGTCGCGACCCGGCTCTTCGGGGCTGTACGCCTCACAGCCGATCAGGCGGTCGATCTCGGCCACGGCAAGCGCATCGGCCTGGATGAGGGCAGCATCCCGGGTCGCGGAGGCACGGGAGGACCTTTCGCGGCCCTTGCGCCCGACGGCCGCCTCGTCGGTCTCGTAGAATTCCAGTCGGGCCAGGGGAGAACCGTGGTCAACTTCCCAGCCGACGAATTCGAAACAGGTGCCGACGCGTGATCTTCTGGTTCACCGCCATTCAGATCGGGATCGCGCTCTTCGCCGGCGTGCTGTGCGTGGTCCTCGGCGCCATCGGCCGTCAGCCGAGTGACCTTTCGATGGGCTCGATCGCTCTCGTCACACTGTTGTTACTCGCGCAACTGGTGGTCACGATCCTCGCTCCGCTCCTCGGGAACCATCCGAAAGGTGGTCTCGGCCTCTTCTACGTCTACCTGGTCGCGGCGATCGTGATGCCGTTCGCCGGCGGCTTCTGGGCGCTGATCGAGCGGAGCCGCTGGAGCACGATGATCCTCGGGGCGATCTGCCTGGCCATCGCCGTCATGCTGTACCGGATGGGCCAGATCTGGTTCATCCCGGGTTACTGATCAGAAAGCTTAGAATTGAATACCGATGCCACAACATGATCTGACCTCGCGACTGCAGGTCAAAGTGAAGAAGCCCCGTGCCACAGGAGCGGGCCGTATTCTCGTCGTCGTCTACGGGATCCTCGCGATCGCCGCGACCGGTCGGAGTGCGTTCCAGATCCTGGACCACTTCAGCGTCGCGCCTGTCGCATTCACACTCTCCGCGGTGTCGGCGGTGATCTACATCGTTGCGACGATCGCGCTGATCGTGCCCGGCAGGACCTGGTACCGGATCGCACTGGTCACGATCAGCTTCGAGCTCCTCGGCGTACTCGTCATCGGGACTCTCAGCACGTTCGCGCCCGCATCGCTGGGGATGGCGAACATCGATCCGTTCGGTCCGGACTCGACCGTGTGGTCGGTTTACGGGGCGGGCTATGTCTTCGTTCCGCTGGTGCTCCCCGCGCTCGGACTATGGTGGCTCGCCAAGCACAAGCCGGCCGGATCCGTTCCGCAGCTGAACCCCGAAGCCTCCGGCAGCGAAGCCCCGGCCGCATGACGCGGACTTCCAGATGAGAGTGTTCCGGATGCCGGGTGAGGTCCCGGACGATGTAGGGCCGAGCGTAGTCACGATCGGCAAGTTCGACGGCGTGCACAATGGACACCGTGCCGTGATCGGCGAGTTGCGGCGGATTGCGGACGACCTGGGCGTCGAGTCCGCGGTCGTGACGTTCGATCGCCATCCGCTCGCGCTGCTCGATCCGGAGCGCCGTCCGCCCTCGCTCGTAGGGCTCGATCAGAAGCTGGATCTCCTTGCCGAGATGGGGGTCGACATCGCCCTCGTGCTCAGGTTCGATCGCTCCACTGCGGATCTTTCGCCAGAGGAGTTCGTCTCCGCGGTCCTGGACCGCAAACTCCACGCGAGAGCGGTGCTCGTGGGCAGTGATTTCCGATTCGGCGCCGGCAACGTCGGCACCATCGACACGTTGCGCGACCTCGGCGTCGAGCACGGGTTCGAGGTGAAACTCGTCGACGACGTCACAAATGAGACCGGGCTCAGGGTTTCCTCCACCTGGATCCGGCGGCTCCTCGACAATGGGGACGTCGCGGGCGCGTCCAAACTTCTGGGCCGGGCGCCTTCGGTCCGAGGCCGTGTCGTCCACGGGGCCCAGCGCGGCCGCGAGCTCGGCTTCCCGACCGCCAACCTGTCCCGCGACGCCGAGGGGCTCATCCCCGCTGACGGGGTGTACGCGGGTTGGCTGACGGACGACGGCCGAAGCTATCCGGCCGCGGTCTCGGTCGGAAACAACCCGACATTCGAGGGAGTTCCGGCCAAGCAGGTGGAGGCGCACGTCCTCGACGAGGACTTGGATCTCTATGGTCATGTGGTCGACGTTTCGTTCGCCGAGCGGATCAGGGGCATGGTCGCCTATTCGGGCCTCGAGCCGCTGATCGCTCAGATCCGAGACGACGTCGGGCGCACCAGGGAGCTTCTGGACGTCTCCCGATAGGCTGATCGAGTGCCGGACCCTGCTGCGAGATCGCTCTGGCGAGGCCGCGTTCTCGCGCTCGTCGGCATCCTGCTCGTCGCCTCGAATCTGCGGATCGCCGTAGCCGCACTCTCGCCGATCTACGCGGATGTGAAGGTCGCCTTCCCGTTGTCGAGCGTGGCGGTCGGCATCCTCGGGATGCTTCCACCGATCTGCTTCGCACTCGCGGCGGTCTTCGCGCCGATGCTGACTCGGCTGGCCAGCCTCGAAATGCTCGTGGTGATCGCTTTGGCTGCGATGGTCCTCGGCGACGTCGCTCGAGCCTTGTCGAGCTCATTCACTGTTCTCGCCGTCGGTTCGGCCGTCGCATTCGCTGGAATGGGCGTGGGAAACGTCCTGCTGCCGCCGTTGGTGAAGCGTTATTTCCCCGACCGGATCGGCTTGCTCACCTCGCTGTACGCGTTCGTCATCTCCCTGGGCACGCTGGTTCCGCCGCTGGTCGCGGTGCCGGTGGCCGACGCCGCGGGCTGGCGGTTCTCCGCGGGCATGTGGGTCGCGCTGGCGGTGGTGGCCGCCCTGCCGTGGACCGGGATCCTCGTGCGCCGGCGCGCAGTACGGCCCGATCCCTCCGATGAGGTGGAGGAGCCGGAGCCGCGGATGCTCGGTCGGGTGTGGCACTCGTCGGTCGCCTGGTCGCTGGCCGTGGCGTTCGCCGTCTCTTCGCTGAACGCGTACGCGATGTTCGCCTGGCTGCCGCAGATTCTCCGGGACACCGCGGGTGTCAGCCAGTCTACGGCTGGCGATCTGCTCTCCCTGTATGCGGCGATGGGCATTCCCGCTGCGCTGCTCGTCCCGGTCCTGACCGCGCGCATGAAGAATGTGGCGATCCTGATCTATGTCGCGGTGGCGCTGTTCTTCGTCGGCTATCTCGGGCTGATCTTCGTGCCGCAGACCGCGACGTGGGTCTGGGTCGCCTCAGCCGGTCTCGGACCGCTCCTGTTCCCGTTGTGCCTGGTGTTGATCAACCTGCGGACGCGGACACACGAGGGAGCCGTGGCTCTGAGCAGCTTCACGCAGGGGGTCGGGTACATCCTCGGCGCGCTCGGGCCGCTTGCCGTCGGTGTGCTTCACCAGGTGACGGGAACCTGGACGCTGGCGCTCAGCGTGCTCGCGGCGACCGCGCTCGCAGCCGCGGTCGCAGGGGCCGTCGTCGCCCGGCCGCGCCTCCTCGAGGACAGCATGGCCCGGCCGGGGGCACCCGCGCGCTGACGGCGTGCACCGAGGATGCGCACCGAAGGCGCGCCCGGGGGCCGGCGCCGAGGACGTGCACCGAGGACGGGCACCGAGGAGGGGCGCTGAGGACGGGAACGATGACGGGCACCGGGCTCGTGCGCGGTCAGTGCAGCAGGCTCGCATGGTAGACCAGCGCAGCAGCCCCGATGAGCGGGCCTTCGCCGGAGAGGGCGGATGGAACGACCTTCACCTTGCGGACGAAGTCGAAATAGTGCGCGTCGACGGCGCGACGGATCTCGTCGAAGAGGTCGGGGGTGGATTGGGAGAACCCGCCGCCGATGGCGACGATGTCCAGATCGAGTAGCGCGGTGGCGCTCGCGATCGCTTTGCCGACCGCTTGCCCGGTCCGCTCGATCGCCGCGCGGGCGACCGGGTCGCCTTCCGCGTACCTGGATGCGAGGTCTTCGCCGCTGACACCCTCGAATCCGTGGTGCTGGGCCCAGGCGACCGTGTGCGGACCGGATGCGATGGCCTCGAGTGACGAGGTCGCGCCGAAGGTGGCTTCTCCGGTGAACCCGGCGACCTCGATGTGCCCGATGTGACCTGCGTTGCCGGTTGAGCCCGTGATGACGCGGCCACCGACGATCAGACCTCCGCCGACCCCGGTGGAGATCACCATGCCCATGACGTTGTCGAAGCCTTGCGCCGCACCGACCCAGTGCTCCGCCATCGTTATGGCTACACCGTCCATCTCGAGCCGGACGGGCACGTCGGCGTGGTCGGATTCGAGCAGTCCGGCAACGTACCGGCGCAGGGGATAGCCGCGCCAAGCAGGCACGTTGAGCGGCGACACCGTTCCGTTTCTGCGGTCGATCGGCCCTGCCGTTCCGATTCCGGCCCCGGCCAGGTATGCACCTTCCGGCAGGGCTCCCAGCGCGGCTTCGACCACCGTGCGGACGGAGCCCTCCAACTCGGCGGAGGTCGCAGCGCGGCCGGTGGGTGCTCGATGGCGGGAACCGGGGTGAACGGCTCCGCTCTCACCGACGAGGGCGGCTTCGACTTTCGTGCCGCCGAAGTCGACGGCCAGCGCAACAGGATTGGTCACCGCACAAGCGTAATGGAGAGGAGGCTATGCTCATATGAGCACTCAGCGCGCAAACGTTGAGCAGACTCGATCGGTTTCCTATGCTGGAACGGTACGGGTCGAATGGGAGGCAGCCGCAGGGATGAATGACAGCGACGAGATACTCGCCGTCAAAGCCGCGGAGCTTTATTACCAGGCCGGCAAGACGCAGGACGAGATCGGGCTGGCGCTGAGCGTCAGCAGGTGGAAGGTCGGCAGGCTCCTGGTGCAGGCGCGTGACCGAGGCTTCGTACGGTTCGAGATCGTGCATCCGAGTGCACGGAAATTCGGGCTCGAGCGAGAGATCTGCGAGCGATTCGGTCTTCTCGAATCTGTCGTGGTGCCGACCCTGGAGACCGATTCCGACATCCAGTCCCGCGTCGCCCAGGCAGCGGCGGACTATCTGACGATGATGCGCCCCGTTCCTCGAACTCTCGGCGTGAGCTGGGGGCGGACCCTCCAGGCAGTTGCGGCGCGATTGCGCACGGGGTGGGCGGTCGGTGTGAACACGGTTCAGGTCAATGGCAGTGTGAGCAGCACGAGGCTGGCTTCGGCCGCTGCCGACACGGCGACCCTGATCGCCCGCAAGGCCGAGGGCAGGGCGACGATGCTCCCGAGTCCGGCGATCTTCGAGCAGCCGGCCACCCGGCGCGCGATCGAGTCGGATCGATCCGTCCATTCCGTCCTCGAACTGGCACGCAACGCGAATGCTTTCCTGTTCAGCGCCGGCCCCGTGGACGCAAGCTCCGTGCACGTCGACAGCGGCTATCTGACAACCGCCGATGTGGACCGGCTGGCGGCCCAGGGCGCGGTCGGCGATGTCCTCGGCCGCTTCATCACCGAGGACGGCGAAGTGGCCGATCAGGACCTGAACGATCGCACGCTCGGCCTCACGCTCGATGATCTTCGCGGGGCGGAACGAAGCATCGCCGTGATCGCAGGCGAAGCCAAGCAGAAGGTCACCAACGCCGTGGTGTCCAGCGGACTCTGCACCACATTGATCACCGATGAGGCCAGTGCGAACTATCTGGTCCGCGCGCACGAGGAGGGACCACGCATGGCGATGGCATCGAACGAGGGGGAGCGATGACGATCGAGAGGCCGATTCCGAGACCCTTGTCCCCGGCGATCCGCGCGGAGGAGCTGCTCGGCAGCGACCAGCTGACCGACACCGGGCTGCGCCGCTACCTGAACGGCATCCCGGGCGTGGACGCCGTCGGGCTCGAGCAGCGAGCGGCCGGGCTCGCGACGCGTTCGATCAAGACGAGCAGTAAGCAGCGCGCTCTCGACACGATCATCGGCATGATCGATCTGACAACTCTGGAAGGTGCCGACACGCCTGGAAAGGTGCGCTCCCTCGTCGCCAAAGGGCTGGAGCCGGACCCGGGCGATCCATCCTGCCCTCGCGTCGCAGCGGTGTGCGTCTACGGAGACATGGTCCCGTTCGCTGTGGAAGCGCTGGACAAGGCGGGCGCCGACCGCGGACTCGCCGTCGCCTCGGTGGCCACGGCCTTTCCGAGCGGGCGGGCATCGCTCGCGGTCAAACTCGCAGACACCAGCGATGCAGTGGCATCGGGCGCCGACGAGATCGACATGGTCATCGATCGCGGTGCCTTTCTGTCCGGTCGCCTCGGTCAGGTCTTCGACGAGATCGTCGCCGTGAAAGAAGCGTGCCGCCGCACCGACGGCAGCTTCGCCCACCTCAAGGTGATCCTGGAGACAGGGGAGCTCAACACTTACGACAATGTGCGCCGCGCGTCGTGGCTGTCGATTCTCGCTGGAGCCGACTTCATCAAGACATCCACCGGCAAGGTGTCGCCCGCTGCCACGCTTCCGGTCACGTTGCTGATGCTCGAGGTCGTGCGCGACTGGTACCGGCTCACCGGCGAGCAGATCGGAGTCAAGCCCGCGGGCGGGATCCGCAGTTCCAAGGTCGCTATCTCGTACCTCGTGACCGTGGCGGAGACCGCGGGTGAGGAATGGCTGACCCCCCGGCTCTTCCGGTTCGGTGCGTCGAGCCTTCTGAACGACGTGCTGCTCCAGCGCCAGAAACTGTCGACCGGGCACTACTCCGGCGCCGACTACGTCACGATCGACTGATCCCGGCCGACTCCCAAGCACAAGGACACCTGATGAGTTTTCTCGAATACGCGCCGGCTCCCGAGTCGCGATCGATCCTCGACCTACGCGACGAGTACGGCCTGTTCATCGACGGCGAGTTCGTGCCCGGTCACGGAGCGAGCTTCACATCGATCTCGCCGTCCGACGAACAGCCGATCGCGACCATCGCCGCTGCTGACCAATCCGACGTGGATGCGGCCGTCGCCGCCGCCCGCCGTGCCTATGAGAAGGTCTGGTCGAAGATGCGCGGCGCGGATCGAGGCAAGTACCTGTTCCGCATCGCCCGTCTCGTCCAGGAGCGTGCCCGCGAGCTGGCGGTCGCCGAGAGCCTCGACAACGGCAAGCCGATCAAGGAGAGCCGCGACGTCGACGTGCCTCTGGTCGCCGCCTGGTTCTTCTATTACGCGGGCTGGGCGGACAAGCTGGACTATGCGGGCTTGGGCCCGAGCCCGTCCGCACTCGGAGTGGCGGGCCAGGTCATCCCATGGAATTTTCCCCTGATGATGCTGGCCTGGAAGATCGCTCCGGCCCTTGCGGCAGGCAACACCGTCGTACTCAAACCCGCCGAGACGACCCCGCTGACCGCACTGCTGTTCGCGGAGATCGTGCAGCAGTCGGGACTTCCGGCGGGTGTGGTGAACATTCTGACGGGGGCAGGGGAGACCGGCCGGATGGTCGCCGGGCACCCGGGCGTCGACAAGGTCGCGTTCACCGGATCGACCGCAGTGGGCCGGGAGATCGCCCGGGCGACTGCGGGGAGCGGCAAGAGACTCACGCTCGAACTCGGCGGCAAGGCCGCCAATATCGTCTTCGACGACGCGCCGATCGACCAGGCCGTCGAAGGGATCGTGAACGGGATCTTCTTCAACCAGGGACATGTGTGCTGTGCGGGCAGTCGCCTACTGGTGCAGGAGAACATCCACGACGAGGTCGTCGATCGGCTGAAGACGCGCATGTCGACGCTCCGCCTGGGCGACCCCCTCGACAAGAACACCGACATCGGAGCGATCAACAGCGCGGAACAGCTTCAGCGCATCCGCGAGCTCTCCGACATCGGCGAGGCAGAAGGTGCGGAGCGCTGGACCGCCGCATGCGAGATCCCGGACCGTGGTTTCTGGTTCGCGCCGACCATCTTCACCAACGTCTCGACCAGCCACCGGATCGCCCGCGACGAGATCTTCGGGCCGGTTCTGTCAGTGCTCACCTTCCGGACACCAGACGAAGCCATCGCGAAGGCGAACAATACGCCGTACGGTCTCTCCGCGGGCATCTGGAGCGACAAGGGCAGCCGGATCCTGGCCGTGGCCGACAAGCTCCGGGCCGGAGTGGTGTGGTCCAACACCTTCAACCGTTTCGACCCGTCGAGCCCGTTCGGCGGCTACAAGGAATCGGGATACGGACGGGAAGGCGGCCGGCACGGGCTGGTCGCATACCTGAAGCACAATGCCGAAAGAGGTGCCGAATGACCCGGCTCGCGGTCCCCAAGACATACAAGCTGTTCATCGGCGGTGCGTTCCCGCGCAGTGAGTCCGGTCGCACCTTCGAGGTGATCGGTGCGACGGGCGACTTCCTCGCGAACGCAGCGAAGGCGTCCCGTAAGGACGTGCGCGACGCTGTTGTTGCGGCGCGGAAAGCGCAGACCGGCTGGGCGGCGGCCACCGCATACAACCGGGGTCAGGTGCTCTACCGAATCGCGGAACTGCTGGAGGGCCGCCGCGACCAGTTCGTCCGAGAGATCCAGGACGCGGAGGGCGCGACGCGTGCGCAAGCAGTCGCTCAGGTGGACGAAGCGATCGACCGGTGGGTCTGGTACGCAGGCTGGTCCGATAAGTTCGCACAGGTCACCGGCGGAGCCAACCCCGTCGCGGGACCATACTTCAACATCTCCGTTCCGGAGCCCACCGGAGTCGTGGCATCTCTCGCGCCTCAGGGCTCGTCGCTGTCGGGCCTGGTCAGCGTCGTGGCGCCCGCGATCGTATCGGGGAACACGATCGTCGTCGTCGCCAGCGAGCGTTTCCCGCTTTCGGCGATCAGCTTCGCCGAGGTGCTGCAGACGAGCGACGTGCCTGGGGGCGTCGTCAACATCCTGACCGGCTCTGCGGCCGAGCTCGGTCCCTGGCTCGCCTCGCACGCGGACGTCAATGCGCTGGACCTGGCGGGCGCGGGTGCGATCGCCTGGGCCGAACTCCAGATCGACGCTGCGGAGACTCTCAAACGGGTTCTCGCTCCGGTGGACGGCGATGTCATGGCGCCCCAGAGCCTCGACCGCATCCTCTCGCTCACCGAGACGAAGACCGTCTGGCACACCAAGAGCACGCTCTGAGGGAAGGCCCCCTCCAGCAGCTTCCTTACGCCATCGGGTAGCATTCTCAAGCTGGCGGCGTATAACGGAAGCAGCGATTCTGGGGAGGCGAGATGGCGGGACTGGGCACGATCGCACTCGTCGGCGACAGCCTGACCGCGAACGGACGGTGGGACGAATGGCTTGCCGGCGAGAGGGTGCTCAACTTCGGGGTCAGCGGAAGCACGACCAACGACGTCGTGCAGCGGCTGCCTGAGATCATCGCCGCCCAGCCTGACACCGTCGTGGTCCTGATCGGGACCAACGACCTGGCCTGGCGACGTACGGTCGAGCACATCGTCCGCAACATCGAGACCGTCCTCGTGGTGGTCCGGCGCGATCTGGTCGACTCTCGGATCCTCGTCCAATCGGTGACCCCGCGCGGTACCGAGTTCGCCGATCAGATCCGGGACATCAATCGTCATCTGTGGCAGTTCGCTCCTGCCGTCCGGGCTCAGTATCTCGACCTCTGGCCGGCCCTGGCGCTGGAAGACGGCGAACTGCGACCCGAGCTCACGGACGACGGACTGCACCTCAACGATCTCGGCTACGAGATGTGGCTGTCTGAATTGCTTCCCGCACTCGAACGGCTGGCGGATCAGCCCCCCGCGAGCCGCGCGATCATTCTTCCGGACCTCGGCGGCTTGTGAGCGCGACCTCGTGATCGGTGGCCGTGGTCCGGGTCGAGCTCAACGCGAGGCGATCAGCCGGAAATAGAACCCGATTCCGCGTAGCCACGTGTCCACGTGGATGCGCTCGTCTCGCGCGTGCAGGGTCCCGCGTTCCTCTGCGCTCATCTCGAACGGTGTGAACCGGTAGACCGCGTCGCTGATTGCGGTGAAATGCCGGCTGTCGCTCGCGCCGAGCATGATGTACGGCGTCA
>FSWU01000223.1_pt1 | contig 24266 bp, 20 predicted proteins | sample 1638061 | NCBI WGS metagenome assembly FSWU01 (sample SAMEA3914788, study PRJEB12502) | metagenome | biome: forest; material: soil | place: Canada | collected 2011-07-03 | depth 0.1 m
GGTGCCGACTCGCGCGCCGGACGGCAGAGCGTCGAGAGTCAACCCATCACGCGCGCACAGCACATCCCGCGCATCCTCGCGCTTCGGGATGGCCGCGATCGAGAGCCCAGGAAACGGAGTGGTCGGCAGGTCCTTGAGCGAATGAACGACCGCGTCGCACCGCCCCGCCAGGAGCGCATCGCGAAGTGCACTGGCGAAGACGCCCGTGCCACCGAGGGAGGCCAGCGACGCCTTCGAGGTGTCGCCCTCGGTCGTGACCGTGACGATCTCGACCGTGACGCCCAGCTTTTCGAGCGCAGTGGCAACGGTCCCGGTCTGGGCGAGCGCGAGCGCGCTTCCGCGAGTGCCGATTCTCACGGGGCGAGTCCCGCCAGCGCCGGGCGGAAGCCCAGGCGCACGTTTTCGCAGCAGCCCGGTCGACACACGTCGTACCAGGGCCCGAGGGCGGTCAGGGCGGGTCGATCCGCGGCGGGTGTCCCATTGACTCGCTCGAGGACGAGGTCGACGAGTCCGCTCACGTAGGTCGGATGAACGCCCGGCGTCGGAACGCGAACCGCCCAGGCGTCGAGCTCCGCCGCGGTTTCCATGGCCTCGGTGTCGAGGTCCCACTTGACCTCCATGTGATCGCTCACGAAACCAAGCGGCACGATCACGAAGGCGCGCGTTCCCTCCGCGGCCTTCTCACGCATCGCGTCGTTGATGTCGGGCACGAGCCAGGGCTGGGTGGGCGGCCCGCTGCGGGACTGGTACACCAGCGACCAGTCGACCTCGGCGCCGGCAGCTGCGATGACGACCTCCGCGACGGCCAGGTGCTGCGCCTCGTATGCGCCACCCTCGCCGAACTCCCGCTCGGCAGGGCCGCTCTTTTCCGCGTCGGCGCTCGGGATGCTGTGGGTCGTGAACAGGACGTGCGTCTCGGCCAGAGAATGGCCGGCGGCGGCCGCATCCGCGAGTCCATGGCTCAGCCCGTCGATGAACGGCTGCACGAATCCGGGGTGGTCGAAGAACTGTCGCACCTTGTCGATCTGGATCTGGCCGACGAGGTCGGTGGCCTCGAGCGCGAGCGCATAGTCTTCGCGGTACTGCCGACAGCTCGAGTACGAGCTGTATGCACTCGTGCCGATCGCGATGAGCTTGCTGAAGCCGCGCTCGCTCGCCTCGCTGATGGCCTCCGCGAGGTACGGCTCCCAGTTGCGATTGCCCCACAGCACCGGCAGGGCGATCCCGCGCCGCGCCAGCTCCGCCTCGAGCGCCGCCTTGAGCTCGCGGTTCTGCTGATTGATCGGGCTCACGCCGCCGAACGCACGGTAGTGGTGAGCGACCTCCTCGAGCCGTTCGTCCGGGATTCCGCGACCGCGCGTGACGTTGCGCAGGAACGGGATGACGTCGTCCTGTCCCTCGGGACCGCCGAAGCTCGCGAGCAGGATGGCGTCGTAGGCCACGGGAGTCTCGATGTGCTCGGCACCCGACGAGGCGGCTGGCGTCGCGCCGGGCACGAGGCCGTTGCTGATCGTCACCCGAGCACCTCGAGGATCTCGCCCAACTCGATGCGCCGACCGGTATAGAACGGCACCTCGACGCGCACATGCCTCCGCGCCTCGGTCTGCCGCAGGTGCCGCATCAGGTCGACCAGGTCGACGAGCTCCGGAGCCTCGAGCGCGAGAATCCACTCGTAGTCACCGAGCGCGAACGACGCAACGGTGTTGGTGAGAACCTGGGGATACCCACCGCCCGCGCGGCCGTGGTTCGCGAGCATGGTTCTGCGCTCGTCCTCGGGCAGCAGGTACCAGTCGTAGCTGCGCACGAACGGGTACACGGTCAGCCAGCGCTCCGGCGCCTTGCCGCGCATGAACGAGGGGAGATGATTGGCGCTGAACTCGGCATCGCGATGCACTCCGAGCGCGTTCCAGGTCGGGAGCAGGTCGCGAAGGAGAGTCGAACGGCGCAGCTCACGCAGCGCCCACTGCAGCTTCTGCGGGTCGGGTCCGTGCAGCCAGACCATGAGATCGGCATCCGCGCGGATAGACGACACGTCATACCAGCCGCGGAGCGTGACTCCGGCGTTCTCCACTCCTCCGACGGCCGCCTCGAGGTCGTCGAGCGTCACGCTGGGCGGCACCGGACGGGTGGGATCGCGACGGAGCACGGCCCACAGGGTGTAGCCCGGCTCGGGGGTTGCGGGCGCGCCGGCGCTCGCTTCAGCGCTGGAGCTCATGCTCTATATCCTCCCCCGAAGCCTCGCCAGCGTCTAATTGCGGAGCTTTACTCACCCGGCTGCGGGGGTAGAGCGATCAGTCGTCGTCGCCCGAGAAGATCGCCCAGGCGATGATGCCGAGCACCGCGATCGCGACGCCCGTCGCACCCACGATCCACGGGGTCGGGTTGGACTGGTAGGAGGCTTGCGCCCGCTTGCTCAACTCACCGACGCGCTTGGGGACGTTGAATTTGTCCTCGATCTCGTCGAGGGTCGACTCGAGGTCGGCGCGTGCGCGCTCGACCTGCGACTGGATGTCATTGTCGTTGCTCATGGTTATTCCCGCTCTCTTGACGTGGGGTGCCCAACGCCACGGATGACGTTGAGGTCTTTCTTGAGGCCGCCGATGGTCTCGCTCGGGATGGGCGGAATGCCCTTCTTGAGCGTGCGGTAACCCACGAGCCCGAAGATCACCGCGATGATCAGCAGAACTGCGGCGACCAGCAGCGCCGCGAGCCAGCCCGGCATGACGAGCGCCAGCGCGAGCACGGCCGCCGTCAGCAGAACTCCGAGCGTGCCGAAGACGAAGATGAGTGCGACCACGAGCAGCGCAGCACCGACCCCGAGGGCCTTGAGCTTGCGGATCATCTCCTGCTTGAGGAGTTCGATCTCACCCGCGACGAGGTCGCGCACGATGGTCGGGATGTCAGCGAAGAGCTGAACGAGGGAACGCTTCTTTACCGGCCGCGCATCGCCGGCCGTCTCGGAGGCAGCCATGAGCTAGCCGTTCGAGGTGGTGGACCTCGGCGTCCGCGGAGTGCTGGACGACGACTTCGGGGCGGCGGTCGACTTCGAGGTGCTGCTCGACCTCGAGGTGCCCGACGACTTGGGCGTGGTCTTCGTGCGCGTTGTCGCCTTCTTCACGTTGGTCGAGATGAAGTCCGCGACATCCGGAGCCTTGTCTTTCACAAATTCGCCGACGTTGCCGGCCTGCTTCTGCACGCGGGGGTCGTTCCAGAATTTCTGGGCCTTCGCGACGATCTCGTCGTACTTCTCTCGGCCTGCCCGGGCACCGAGGACGTAGCCCACTCCCAAACCAACCACCAAAAGGATCTTGCCTTTCATGGGGTATCTCCTTCTATACAGTTATGTTCGGCCCTACACGCCTTCAGCGTAGCCCGCGCTCACCATCGGCGTCACCGAGCAAACTCTCGGCCAACGCTTCCGATCGAGCGACGACGCTGGCCAATCCCGTACCTGCAATGCTCTCACCAACGAGCGGGATTGCATCAGGGGTGGTCGTGACCCGGGGTGGCCGGTACCATTGCACGCTCGCGAAACCCTCGACGGCTCCGGGTGGCAGGGAAACCCCGAGCAACGCCTGCGCGTCGGACCTCGCGAGTTCGGCGAGTTCGGTGTCACGCAGGCCGTCGACTGCGCCGTCATCGTAGGACAGCCGCAGAACGTGACGACCGCCGGCACGTTCTGCCAGCCACCGCCACTTCGCGGTGGCGTGCGTAAGAGCCCTCGCTCGCACCGGGGCGCCGGCTGCGACGAGCAGGCCGGTCCCGCGCGGAGCGGCATCCAGCCCTGGCTGGTCGACGACGAGGGTCGCGAGCACCACTCGACTCGGCGTACCCGTCGCGGTGCCCACCATGCCCGGCGCCGCCATGAGTACTCGACCGTGCAGAATGTCACCGCCGACGCGCACCTGCGAGGGCTCGACCTCGGTGGCCCTGGCCCCGAGCCGCACCTCGACGCCGAACCGGTCGAGGTCCGACTGCAGCTGCTCGACCATCCGGTAGACCCCGCCCCGGATGCCCGCGACCGCCGAACCCGCCCTCGCCGAGGTCGCACGCAGTTCCCGCACGGCGCGCGCGAGCGATCCCGAGCTGAACAGCGCGGCCCTGAGGCCGGGCGCGACCTGGTCAAGGGGAAGATCGTCCGCATCGGCCGAGTGCACGCCACGAGCGATCGGACGCACGAGCCGGTCGAGGACGACGGGTCCCATCCGCTTTCGCACGAGTTCACCGAGGGTCGTCGCCTTTGCCCCGACCGTCGACGGGAGCAGCGTCTCGGAATACGCGCGGATCGCTGCCCTGGTGCCGATGATGTCGATCACGTCTCGCGCCAGGGGCGAACCCGGGATGCCCAGCAGGCTGTTTTCGGGGAGTCGGAACGCGCCCCCCGCCGCGGGTTGGAGCCACGCTCCCTCGGGGTTGGGCTCGACGATGTCATCGCCTAGGCCGAGGGTCTTGGCAAGCTTCGCCACGGTATCGCCACGAGTGGCGAAGCTCTCGGCGCCGGCATCCAGATCGATGCCGGCGACGGTGTGGCGTGAGACCGTGCCGCCGACATGGTCGGCGGCTTCGAGCACGACCACGGATCGACCGCCGAGGACGAGTCGCCGCGCGAGCACCAGTCCGCCGACACCACCGCCGACGACGATGAACTCGGGGGAGCCGGAGCCGGACGAATCAGTCAAGGTCGTGCACGAGCTCCACGATCCGGGTCAGCACGTCGGGATCGGTGTCCGGCGGAACGCCGTGGCCGAGGTTCACGACGTGGGCGGGCGCGGCCAGCCCGCGATCGACCACATCCCGCACGTGCGCCTCGAGCACCGGCCACGGCGCCGCGAGCAGCGCCGGATCGATGTTGCCCTGAAGCGGGACGCCCCCGCCCAGCCTCCGTTCGGCCTCGTCGAGCGGGATGCGCCAGTCCACGCCCATCGCGTCGACGCCGATGGAGTACATGGCGCGCAGAAGCTCACCCGAGCCGACCCCGAAGTGCACGCGGGGAACATCGAGGCCCTGCAGGTGGTCGATGGCGCGGCGGGAATGCGGCGCGACCCTGCGCAGGTAGTTGGCCTCGCTCAGCGAACCCACCCACGAGTCGAAGAGCTGGGCCGCGGACGCACCCGCCTCGACCTGCGCCCGCAGGAACTCGCCCGTCACATCCGCACACCAGTTGAGCAGCGCGGCCCAGGTGTGCGGATCGGAGAACATGAGCGTGCGGGCGCGCTGCTGGTCTTTCGACGGGCCGCCCTCGACGAGGTACGACGCAAGGGTGAACGGGGCGCCTGCGAAACCGATGAGCGGAGTGTCGCCCAGCTGCTCGACCGTCGCGGCGACGCCCTGCCGGATCGGATCGAGCGAGGCGGGGTCGATGGGTCGCAGCGCCGCGACATCCGAGGCCGTGCGGATCGGATGCTCGATGACCGGGCCCCGTCCTGGCACGATCTCCACGCCAACGCCCGCGAGCTTCACCGGGATCACGATGTCGCTGAAGAAGATCGCCGCATCCACCCCGTGTCGTCGAACCGGCTGGAGCGTGATCTCGCTCGCGAGCTCCGGAGTGAGGCACGCGTCGAGCATCTCGTTGCCGACCCGCAGCTCGCGATACTCGGGGAGTGACCGGCCGGCCTGACGCATGAACCACACCGGCAGGCGCTCGCTGCGCTCGCCCCGGTAGGCCCGGATCAGCGCGGAATCGGCGACGGAGCCATTCAGCAAAGGATGAGATTCGGGAAGGGGCACGGAACTAACATTAGGAGGTGCTCCTGTGCCTCACCGCAAACCATCGCAACGCGAGCTTCGACCTGCTCGAGAAGCTGTCGTTCTCGGCTCAGGGAGCGGCAGCGGGCCTCGTGGAGCGGACAGAAACGGTGCGCGGCGCCGTGGTGCTTGCGACCTGCAACCGCTTCGAGGCGTACCTCGATGTCGACGACTCCGGGGCAGACTCCGCCGAAGCGGTCATCGACGTCATGAGCAGGGCGAGCGACGTCCCGTCGGCCCAGCTGCGTTCGGCGGTGACGGTTCTGACCGGCGATGAGGTCGTGACCCACCTGTTCGCGGTGAGCAGCGGCCTCGAGTCGGTCGTCGTCGGCGAGGACGAGATCTCGGGTCAGGTCGGACGGGCGCTGCAGTTCGCGCGGACGGACGGCACCACCTCCGGCGACCTCGAACAACTCTTCCAACGCGCCACCCAGACCAGCCGCGGCGTGAAAACGCGAACCTCGGTCGGCGCGGCGGGTCGCTCGCTGGTGCGGCTCGCGCTCGAACTCGCGAGCAGCAGGATCCCCGACTGGGGCATCGCCAGGGTGCTGGTAGTCGGAACCGGCCAGTACGCCGCGACGACCGTCGCGGCCCTTCGCAACCGGGGCGCATCGATGCTCAGCGTCTATTCGCCATCGGGCCGCGGAGACGCGTTCGGCGCGAAATATGGCCTCAGGGTGGAGCGCGACCTTCCCGGCGCGATGCTCGACGCCGACGTCATCATCACCTGCACGAGTGCGACCGTGATCGGCACGAGCTCGATCATCGGCACCGAACGCCGCCTCATCATCGACCTCGGGATGCCGCGCAACGTCGATCCCGCGATCGTCTCCCTCGGCGGGATCGAACTGCTCGATCTCGACATCATTTCGCGGCACGCTCCCCTTGCGGAACTCACGGCCACCGCGGACGCACTCGAACTCGTCGCCGACGCCGCAGCACGATACACGGCCGAGCGCGAGATCGAGCCCGCCATCGTGGCACTCCGCACCCACGTTCTCGGCCTCCTCGACGCCGAGATCGAACGCGCCCGCAAGCGCGGAGAGCACAGCCCCGAGACCGAGGCGGCACTTCGTCACCTGGCAAGCGTCCTGCTTCACACCCCGTCCGAGCGAGCACGCGCCGCAGCGGTCGAGGGACGCGGGCAGGAGTTCATCGACGGGCTGCTCGCCGTCTACGGCGTCTCGGCCGAGCTGAGGCGTGCGGATGCGGATGGCGCCGGAGTGCACGAAACGCCCGCATCTGCCTGACTCGGCCCACGCTCGCACGCGCCGCGGGCTCGTACGCTTGGCTTCATGGAACCGACCCCCACCCTGCCCTTCGTCTTCGCAGAGCCCATCACCACCGAACGGCTCACGCTGCGTCTCATGACCGACGCGGATGTCGATGACGTCTTCGCGTACCAGTCGCTCGAGGACGTCTGTCGCTACCTTCTCTTCGCGCCGCGCTCGCACGAGGAGGTCGCCGAACGGGTCGCCCGGTTCGCCGCGGCGACCACGCTCGCTGCGGACGGGGACTATCTGCAACTCGCTCTCGAGCTGCCCGGTGAGGACGGTGCCCGAGCGCGGGTGATCGGGGACTCGTACTTCACGCTCGCCGACGTCAAGAACGCGCACGGCGAGATCGGCTGGACCATGCACCCGGACTTCATGGGTAAGGGGTACGCGTCGGAGGCGGCTCGCGCTGTCCTCGACATCGCGTTCGCGACCATGAACCTGCACAGGGTCTCCGCGAACCTCGACCCCCGCAACGACGCATCCGCCGCGCTCTGCCGACGGCTGGGAATGCGCGAGGAGGCGCACCACCTCAGCGACCTGTGGTCGAAGGGCGAGTGGACTGACTCGGGGATCTACGCCATCCTCGCCGCGGAGTGGCGAGCCAGCCGAGTCCGCTGAGGCGCCCGGACGTGAGTCAGGGCGCCTCAGCGGACTGCACGTGACCGGCTAGGGGGCCTCGCGGCGAGCGCGACGGCGCACGAACATCAGCGCGGCGCCGAGGAACAGCATTCCCCCCGCGAGGATGACGCCGAGCCAGGCGATCGTGCCACCCGTGAAAGCGAGCGAGCCATCGCAGTCGAGACCGGCCCGGGTGATGTCGATCGTCCAGTTTTCGCTGCCGTCCGGGTTCGGGTTGCCGGAGAGTCCGGCATCCGCGGGGTTCGAGGGAACCGCCGTAACCGCATAGGTTCCGACCGGGACGCTCACCGTGGTGTCGCCCGCCCTCGTGTTGGTGCCCGTGTACACCGTCTGGTGCGTCGAGCTGTCGACCACCGTGTACACCACGTCGCCGGTCTGATCGGCGTCATGTTCGAGGTCGATCGATCCGTTGGTCGTGCCGGTGGATGTGCAGGTCGCGTTGGTGCCCGTCGCGTTCGCATCCCAGGTCGGCAGGGTCGGCAGGGTGCACACGGCGCTCAGATCGAACGGCCCGAACGTGGTACCGGATGCGGGGAGCACGACCGACGACGGGGCGTTGTCGGTGAGCGTCGCCACGACGGTGTAGTGGCCGACATCGGTGATATCCGTCACCGCCTGGATCAGCGGATACGCGGAGTTGTCGTCCGAGTCGTACGCCGTGTAATCGACGTACGGAACGGGCACGATCGTGATCGTCGCCGTTCCCGCCGCATTGGTCGAGCAGTCGAGCGCCTGAGCGGTGACGCCGAGATCGCAGATCGTGGCCGGCACGGTCAGGGCGAACGGCCAGGTGGGCGCCGCAATCGACGGGTCGAGAGCGTAGCCGTCGATCGCCGTCACGGTCACGGTGTAGCCGCCCGCAGGCACGCCCGTTTCGACGATCTGGTCGCCGGGGGTGCCGTTCTGCGGCAGCACGATGCCGGTCACCGTCCCGAAGGATGCAGCAGTCCCGGAACCCGTGATCGTGTAGCTGAGACCAAGCTCGAGGTCCACTGAGATGGATGCGTCGCTGTTGTCCGTCCCCGTCTGCGCGTCGCAGGTCGCTGGGGTCGCGGACGGATCCCCGACAATGCCGGTCGGGATGCACCCCGTGAACGGCGCGACATCGACATCCTGTTCCGTGCCGTTCACGAAGACCTGGACGAGCCCGCCGGCCGAAGAGACCGGCCCGACGTCTGCCTGTCCGGTCTGGCCGCCGTTGACCAGGTAGGTCTGGCCGTTCACCTCGAAGGTGGACGTGCCGGTCGAGTTCGTGTTGTCGAACGTGAGAAGCAGGTCCTCGCTCGAGGTCGAATTCGAGTACGTGCAGGTGCCCGACAGCTGATAGCTGACGCCACACGTCGTGGCCGAGCCGAGGTCGAACGTCCAACCGCCGGACGGATAGCCGGTCAGGGCGTAGCCGTCGAGGGTGTCGGTCGCCGTGGCGGTGACCGTGTGCGAACCGGACAGACCCGTGATCGCGCCGGCGGGGACGACGTCACCGTCGAGCGAGTAGGTCACGCCCGGCGTGTTCGGGATGTCGATCGAACCGGTCGTGCCGCAGAGCGTGATGCCATCCGCGGTCGGCATAGCCGGCTGCATGTCGCAGCTCGTGCTCGCGTCGAACGGGGTCCAGGTCCAGGGTCCCCCCGTGACGTCGTAGGCATCCTGGCTCGACACGTCGTTCAGCGTGATCGTGTACTGGCCGAAACCGCTCGGAGCGCCCGTAAGGCTCAGCGATGCACCCGTGAAGTCGTAGCCGCCCGGACCCGTCACCGTCCACGATCCGCCGTCGACGGGCGACAGTATGAGGGAGTTGCCACCCTGGTCGGTGCAGGTCGCAACCGACTCGGTCGGGACGCCAGTCGACGCACAGTCCAGGCTGGCCGGGCTCACGGTATCCCAGTACCACCACCCGCCGGTGACCGAGTAGCTGTCGTTGGGCGAGCCGTCGACCAGCGTGACGTAGTAGTCCTGGTAGCCGGCCGGCACATCCGTCAGCGAAACGCTCTGGCCGCTCGGATACGACTGGGTATATCCGCTGCCGGTGATCGTCCACACACCGCCAGGAACCGCGGGAAGCGTCAGGGTATCGGTCGGCGCCGCACAGGTGGCGACGGTCGACGCCGGGGCGCCGGTCTCCGGCTGAGTCCAGCAGTCCGGGTTGTCGACCACGTACGTGGGGGAGGTTCCCCCGCTGAAGCCGAGGTCGCTGAGGAACTCCTCGACGAACGGGTGGCTGGGGCTCGTCAGGGTCGAGCCCGGATTGAGTGACGGGGCGTCGGCATCCGTCGACGCATAGATGTCACCCTGTCCGCAGGTCACCGCGGCGGAGAACGGATAGCTGCCGGGTGTGCTGATCTCCCCGAGTTTGTCGACGACGTCGCGCGCCTGCGGCCAGGTCGAATCGCTCGTGAAGGTCCAACTCGTCGCGGTGACGTAAAACGGGGTGCACAGGACGTGGGTCGATCCCACGACATCCTTGACCGTGATGACTCCGGCGTTCTGATCGTTCGACGCGTAGGTGTATGACACATCCGAATTCGGGATGCAGGCGGGCGTCGGTGGCGCACATCCGCTCGTGAGTTCGGCGGCCAACGTGCCGGTGAAGGTCTCAACGGTGTTGTTTTCCGTGACGTTGCTGCCGCTCGGAAACTCGTGCCCGCTGACGGCGGTCGCGACCGCGGTGTAGGTGCGACCGCCCGTTCCCGAGTAGGAGATCGGGGTCCAGGTCGCGTTCTGGGCCGTACCCTCGCTGACCGTCTCGGCTGCCGTGCAGCTCGCCGGGGTGTCGACGATCGCGGCCGAGGCGTCCTGGGGGGTCGAGGTCGTCGTCGAGACGCAAACGTTCTTGGACGAGTCGCCCGGAACGGTGTCCCAGGCGTTCGAGTTGGTCTTACCGCCGTCGCCTTGGATGTACGCGCAGTTGTAACCAGATACCGAGGTGTCGCCCGCGAAGGTGTAGCTACCGGTCGTGCACGTCGTCACGCCGGGACCGACGTCGTTGTAGTTGCAGAGCCACGTGCCGCCCTGCTGGTTGCCGATGTTCTCGAGCGTGGTGTCGTGGTCAGTGTTGGTGATCGTCCACTGCCCGCCACCGTCGTAGGTGAAGGTCTCGCCGTACTTCGTGAAGGTGGGGGCGGTGGCATCCGCCGGTCCGGCGATCCCGGCTACGGCGACGCCGACGAGGAACACCACAGAGGTCACTGCGGCAAGGATTCGTTTCATGGTGATTCGGGTTCTCTTGGGGAAGGGGCGTTGGGGCGCGCGGAGACGCGGCGGAGCGCGATGCTCGGAACGCGGCGGGAATGACGGGTAGCGACGACGACGGGAACGGGGGGTTCGACGGGGTCGGAGGTTACTTCAGCCAGCTCGGGGGCGCTGGGAAACGATGCGGGTAATCACCTTCCTGGGGTGCACGCTGTTGGGTCGGAACGAGGGTTCGGGTTCCTCGATCCCAGGTGCTCCCTCAAACTAACATGTCCCCCTTAAGGCGGACAAGTTAGGCGCGCTGACCAAAGCCTATGAATCCGGTGAACAAGGGTGCCTCGCGCAACGAAGAAGCCCCGGTCCTCGCGATGAACGAGGACCGGGGCTTCTCATTAGGCAGGCCCGAACAGCTGCTGACTACTCAGCCGTACGGTGTCCCCGACGGCGCATGAACATCAGGGCGAATCCGAGGAACAGCATTCCACCCGCGAGGATGACGCCGAGCCACGCAATCGTCCCGCCCGTGAAGGCGAGTGAACCGTCACAGTCGACACCGTCCACCGCGATCGTGATCGGAGCGAACGTCTCGTACGACGTCGAGTCGGGGTTGCCCGAGATGCCGTCGCCAGAGTGTGCCGGAGTTGCAACGACCGTGTACGTGCCCGGGGCCACCTTCAGTAGGTAGTCACCGTTCGTCGGCGCGTTGTTTCCAGCCGACCCGGTGTAGACCACCGCGTGGGTCGCGTCGTTCGTTACCGAGTAGACGACCTCTCCGGCCTGTCCGGCCGAGTGCTCGAGGTCGAGCGTGCCATCCACCGCGGAGGTCGCGGTGCAGGTCGCGTTCGTCGGCGTGACACCGGCGTCCCAGCTGGCCAGGGTGGGCAATGAGCAAGACGGAGTAGAGAACTTAATTCCGCTCCAGGTCGCCACCGTGCTGGCACCGTTGAGGGTGTAGGTCGCGCCGCCGGTCGGCGCTGCGAACGTGTACCCATCGGCGATGGCCGCGGAGGTCAGAGTGGCGACGACGGTGTATGTGCCGTCGGGCTCGCTGATCGGCGCAGACGAGGTGATCGGCGTTCCGTTGATCGTCCAGTCGATATTGGCGTCGAGGGTCACCTGGAAGGTTCCCTGGACCTCGACATCATCGGCCTTGAAGGTGCCCGCCTGGAGCTGCGTCTGGGGGGCGCAGCTCGGGGTCGTGACCGTCAACTGAGGCGTGAGCGGCGTACCGACGCAGTTCACATCCGGGATCGTGACGACAAACGGGAAGTCGTTCGGTGTCGCGAGCAGGTACCCGGTATCCGGCGTGACGACCACCTGGTAGACGTCCGGCAACAGGTTGCTGATCGTGAACGGGCTCGTGGTCGGGAACTCGGTGGTCGTGTACGGATTGCTCCCAGACACGTACTCGAGGTCATAGGTGACGTACGGGTTGCCGTCGACCGTGATGCTGCCACCCGTGACCGTTGTGCCGCTGCACGTGGCCGGGGTGAAGGTCGGGTCGGACGGGGTCACCAGGAGGCAGCCCGTGTAGGACGCGACCGAGACGGCGATCGGGGTTCCGCCGTTGATCGACACGTCGAACGTGCCGCCAGCGGAGCCGATGGTGCCGACCTGCTCACTCAGACCCGTGGTGTCGGGGGGAACATCGTAGCTGCCCGAGCCGGTGACCGTGCCGTCAGTCGACGTCACCGTGAAGGTGGCGTCGCTGGACGACGGGTTGTTGAAGACGAGCGTCACGGTCTCCTGCGAGATGCCGTTGGCCGAGCTGCAGGTTCCCGACGAGGAGTAGCTCGCCGTGCAGTTCGTGTTGACATCGAACGACCAGCCGTACGGCGGGTATCCCTGAAGCAGGTATCCGCTCAGCGCGGTCGCGGTGACCGTGTGGTTTCCGTTGCCGACCGCCACGACGACCGGAACGCCACCGGAGGTGTTGACCGGGCTCCCGTCAACGTCGTACACGACACCCAGCGCCGGTGTGATCGTGATGGATCCGCCATTGCTGCAGCTGTCGGTCTCGGCAGGGATGACAGGGGTGGCACACGCCGGACCCTGGACGAGCTTGTAGGCAACGCCCCAGCCGCCGGGGATCAGGTCCTCCTGCGGGTTGTTGGGGCCGTCGAGGTAGCCGCCGGCGATCAGGTTGGTCGTGATCTGCGAGTTGTAGTAGATGTCGACCTGGTACTGGACGCCGCACGCCTCGGTGAGCTTGCTGTCGAGCGCGTTCAGGTCAGGCGTGTTCTCCTCCTGAGAGGTGAAGTAGGTCTGCGACCACGTGGGTGTCGTCGAGTTATCCCAGCTCGGCATGGTCCACGCGACGATCTTGTAGTCCTCACACGGCTGACCGGTCAGCGCCGCCGCCTCGGTCCCGGTGTAGGTGAGCTTCGTGTTGGCGTTGCTCACCCCTGGGCCGTTCGGGAACTCGTATCCCGGGGCGGCATCCGCGACCAGCGTGTAGTTCAGGCCGGTGTACAGCGGGGTCTCCCAGGTCGCGTGGCTCACGGTGCCCTCGGTGACCGATTCGGTCGCCTTGCAGGTCGCGGCCGTGTCGATGATGGCGGCGGATGCCGTCTTGCACTGACTCGGACTCGTCGCGGCGTTCAGGTATCCGGTGAATGTCTCCACCGTCTCCACCGAATTCTTCCCGGACAGCTTTCCGCCGGCGCTCGGGGTTCCGAACGCGTGGCCGCTGTTCGCGGTCGCGACAATGGTGTAAGTCGTTGACGTGATCGTGGAACTCGTCCACGTCGCGTTGCTGATCGCTCCCTCGGCCACCGTCTCCGCTGCCCCACACGCTGCTGGCGTGAGGACGACCGCGGCCGATGCGTCCGTCGTGGTCGGGACCGTGCAGTATGCGCCGACCTTCGCGGTGGCGTTGACCGACGCGGTGGTGCCGTCCGTCCATTTCAGACCCAAGGTGATGGTGTTCGTGTAGCCGGCGGCCGGAGCGGAAATGTTCTGGATGAACGTCGACTGGGTGTCGCCCGAGCCGTTGACCTTCGTCGCTGCCACGGTCGAGTCGACCGGAATCACGGCGGTGTCGCTCGAGCTGGTGACGGTGACGACCTGCGCCCAGTCGTTGTCGAGAGTCCACGTGATCTTCGCCGAGCCATCGCTGTTACACGCGGTGGCAGAGCTGAGAACGGCCGTGTGGGCCGAGGCCGGTGCAGCCGCACCAACGACGACCAGCGCAAGTGCGACCAGTCCCGTCGTTAAGGCTGCGATGAGTCTTTTCATGGTTTTCGGGTTCTCCTTGGGTTCAGGACTTTCATGGGGGTACGCGCAACAACTCGGTGTGGCCGTCACGGCACGACGAAGGATCGTCGCGGACGACACAGAGACAACGCCCTAGGCGGGGAAGCCTCGTGAGAGCGTCACAGGAGCAAGCCTGGAACCGACTAACGAACCGGGGGATTCGCGGGGGTAAGTCAGTAGGGTAAGGAAGCCAGCTCGGGGGCGCTGGGCAAATCGATGTGGGTCATCACCTTCTTGTTGGCACACTGTCGGGTCGGATCGACGTTTCGGGTATGTCGATCCCAGGTGCTTGCTCAAGTTAGCATGTCCCCCGAACGGTGGACAAGTGATTTCTCCAAGCTGGGGGCGCGTGTCGCCCCGCGGAGCATCGAACGGGCTCCGAAAGGGTCAGTGCACGTATTCGAGCAGGTCGTAGCCGACCGTTCGCATGGCGTCGAGAACCAGAAGCCTGGCGGGGAGACCGTCGTCGTTGAACTGCACGGACACCGCATAGGCCACCGAGGACCGAGATCCGCGCAGCGCGCCCGCCTCCGACCGAACGCCAACATCCGCGCCCGTCTTGTTGACCAGGAGCGTGTTGTGATCCACTCCGCGGTGGGACAACGGATCGAGACCGAACGCGCTCGCGACGAGCGAAAGGTCGGCATTGAGCGAGAGCCACCCCATCACGCGCTGGCTGGTCAACGGATCGACGATCTCGCTTCGCGCGAGGGCCCCGAACAACCACGCCAACTCGGCCGTTGAACCGACCGAGAGTTGGGGCGCGTCATCCGGACCCCGTGAATCTCGCACGAGGTCGAGCAGCGCGGTCCGCGCGAGACCGAGCGACTCGGTGCGGGCGCGCACCGCGTCGAGACCGACCTGGCGGAGCAGGACATTGGTCGCCAGATTGTCGCTCGTCGCCCCGACGATCGTGGCGAGATCGGCGACCGGAAGCGCTGGCGCCTGCAGGTGCTGCCAGATTCCGGAGAGGCCGACGGCGTCACGCGGGGTCTTATCGAGGATGCCGTAGCCCGAGAAGTCACGCTCGGTCAGTCGCGCCGAAACCTCGATCAGCAGCAGGATCTTGCCGATGCTCGCCGTCGGCAGGACGATCCGATCGTCGATCGACACCAGAACCCGTCCGGAACGCAGATCGACGACATTCGCCGAAACCTGGGCACCCTCGTACGCCAGCTGTCCGAGCGCTGTGAAGGTGCCGACGAAGCTTTCGTCTCTTTCGTCGGCTTTGTGTCGTGGCGAGTGCGGATCGTGGAGGTGATCCCAGCGCTCACGCGTTCGGGCCGTATCTACCAAGTCGCTCATTTCGGGGCGGAGGTGTCGAGTGCGGGCCAGACCGGGCAAGCCCTACCAAATAGTGACACGATCTTCCGGCGCCAGCCAGAGCGCATCGCCAGGGCTCACCCCAAAGGTGCTGTAGAACTCATCGATGTTGCGCACGATCTGGTTGCACCGGAACTCATTCGGCGAGTGCGGGTCGATCGAGATCAGCCGGATGACCTCCTCGTCGCGCGCCTTCAGTTGCCACGCCTGCGCCCAGGACAGGAAGAACCGCTCCGCGCCCGTCATCCCGTCGATCACGGGCGGCTCCTCACCGCCGAGAGAGATCAGGTACGCCCTCCACGCGATGCCGAGGCCGCCGAGGTCGCCGATGTTCTCGCCGATCGTGAGAGCGCCGTTGACGTGGTAGTCGGGTACCTGCGCGGGCGCGAGAGCGTCGTACTGCGCGATGAGCGAATGGGTGCGTTCCTCGAACGCGGCGCGATCCGCCTCCGTCCACCAGTCGAGCAGACGACCATCGCCGTCGTACTTCGAGCCTTGGTCGTCGAACCCGTGACCGATCTCGTGTCCGATGACCGCGCCGATCGCGCCGTAGTTGGCGGCGTCATCCCGCGAGTCGTCGAAGAACGGGAACTGCAGGATGGCCGCGGGAAACACGATCTCATTGAGACCGGGGTTGTAGTAGGCGTTGATCGTCTGCGGCGTCATGAACCACTCGTCGCGATCGAGCGGCTTGCCGATCTTGCCGAGTTCGCGCTGGAACTCGAATTCGTTGACCGCGGCCACGTTGGCGAGCAGGTCGGTCGGCGTGATCGTCAGCGACGAGTAGTCACGCCACTTGGCCGGGAATCCGATCTTCGGCGTGAACTTATCGAGCTTTGCCAGGGCCCTCGTCTTGGTCTCATCCGTCATCCAGGTGAGGTCGGTGATGGATGCTCGGTACGCCTCGATGAGGTTGTGAACCAGGATGTCCATCGCCGCCTTCGCCGAGTCGGGGAAGAACCGCTCGACATACGTGCGACCGACGGCCTCACCGAGCGAACCCTCGACGAGCGACACCCCGCGCTTCCACCGCGCACGCAACTCGGGGGTCCCGGTGAGGGTCTTGCCGTAGAAGTCGAAGTTGGCCTCGACGAACTCGGCGCTGAGGTAGGCGGCGTTCGAGCGCACGACCTGCCAGGCCAACCAGTCCTTCCAGGCCTCGAGGTGCTGCGGTGTCACGAGGTCGGGCAGCGACTCGACGAAGCTGGGCTGGCGCACCACGACCTCGGCGAAGGAGCCCTTCGGCACATCCACCCCGTCCAGCCAGGCCGTCAGGTTGAGCCCCTTGGCCTGCGCGGCGGCGACAACGGCGTTCCACTTCATCGGGTTGTAGGTGGCCTCGCTGTCTCTCGAGCGCACGTTGTCCCAGTGGTTCTTCGCGATGTCGGTCTCGAGAGCGAAGATGCGCTTCGCGCGCTCACCAGGGCGGCCGAGTCCGGCGAGACCGAGGATCTTTTCGAGGTACACGACATACTTGGCCCGAATGTCGGCGAACTTCTCATCCCGGTAGTACGACTCGTCCGGCAGACCCAGTCCGCCCTGCTCGATGAACACCAGATAGCGCTCCGGGTCACCCGGATCGTTGTCGACGAACAGCTGGAAGAAGCCGCTCGTGCCGCGGCGCTCGAATCGACCCGCCGTCGCCAGGAAGGCGTCGACCGAGTCGATGGCCTCGACCTCGTCGATGAGTGGGCGAAGCGGGCGGGCGCCGAGCTGCTCGATGCGTGCCTCATCCATGAAACTGGCAAAAACATCGCCGAACTTGCGCTCCTCGCTGCCAGGTTCGGCCGAGCTCGCCTCCTCGATGATCTCGCGGACGGCCTTCTCCGCCTCCTCCGCCAGGATGTAGAACGAGCCGTAGCGAGCCTTGTCTGAGGGGATCTCGGTGCGGGCGATCCACTTGCCGTTGACGTGGCGGAAGAGGTCGTCTTGAGGGCGGATGCTCGCATCCAGCTCGTCGGTGAGAATTCCGGATGAGGGGGCCGTGTTTTCGCTCATGCAGCTAAGCCTAGGCTGAAGGCATGACTGGAATCAGGGCACTCATCATCGGCGGAAACGGCATCATCAGTTCATCGGTCACTCGGCTCGCGGTCGAACGCGGATTCGACGTCACCGTCGTCAATCGCGGAAAGTCGACAACACGGTCGCCGCTGAACGGGGTGCGCGAGCTGGTCGGGGATGCGACGGATGCCGCCTCGATCGCGAAGGCCATCGGCGACGAGTCATTCGATACCGTTGTCAACTTTCGGTCCTTCCTTCCGGCCCAGGTGAAGGCCGACATCGAACTGTTCGCCGGGCGCACGTCGCAGTATGTCTACATCTCCTCGGCATCCGCGTACCAGAAGCCGGTGGCTCACCTGCCCATCACGGAATCGACGCCGCTGCACAACGACTTCTGGCAGTACTCACGGGACAAGATCGCCAGCGAGGACGCCCTGATCGCGGCGTACCGCGAGTCGGGGTTCCCGGCCACTATCGTGCGTCCTTCGCACACCTACGACGAGACCCTCATCCCGATCGAGGGCGGCTGGACGGCCATCGACCGGATGAGGCGCGGGCTGCCCGTCCTGGTGCACGGCGACGGCACCTCGCTCTGGACGCTGACCCACTCGCGCGACTTCGCCGTCGGACTCGTCGGCCTGCTGGCCAACCCGGTGGCGGTGGGCGACACCTTCCAGATCACCTCGAGCTTCGTCTATCCCTGGGACGCCATCTACCGGATGATCGCGGCGGCCGCGGGGGTCGAACCGAAACTCGTGCACGTCGCATCCGAATCGATCGCGCGCGAGGTTCCCGAGTGGGGCCCAGGACTGCTCGGCGACAAGGCGCACTCGGTCGTCTTCGACACCTCGAAACTGCGCGCGCTCGTGCCAGACTTCAACCCGACCACGACGTTCGCCGTCGGCGCTCGCGAGATCGTGGACTGGTACGACGCCGATCCGGCCCGGCGCGTGGTCGACGCGACCACGAACTCGCGCTTCGACGCCATCATCAAGAAGTACTCCTGAGCTAGCCCGAGCTAGCCCCCTGAGCAGCTCCGTGAGGGGCGGCAAATCGCCCCTTTTCTGGCAAAGAGAGGGCGATTTGCCGCCCCTCACGGTTTGATGCGGGGTGCAGCCGTCGTGTTTCCCCTGTGAAAGACCGTCGTGAAGGAGACGGCCCTCGGGTCGCCACCCGCGAGCAGCTCGGTGATCGCGCGACCCGCGGCCCGACCCTTGTCGACGGCGGGTTGCACCATGGTCGTCAGGTCGTAGCCCGAGTCGATGCGTGCGCCGTCGAATCCGATCACACTGACATCGCCGGGCACGTCCAGACCGAGCTGCTCGGCCGCCCGGATGACGCCGATCGCGAGAAGATCGCTCTGCGCGGCGATCGCCGTTGGACGGTTGGCCGGATCGGAAAGAAGATCGAGGCCCGCGACGATCCCGGCCTCGATCGAGCTGTTCGACGCCGAAAACGCGACGGTCGGACCGTACACATCCTCGAGGCCGCGCATCCTCTCGATTCCGACCGCGGAGGTCGCCCACGTCGGCCAGTCATCCGCGAGCCGCCCCGGACGATGGGATCGGCGCAGCGGCATCGTCACGGCGGCGACACTCTCGTGGCCGAGCTCCCTGAGATGGCGCGCGGCTGTTGCGGACGACACCCGGTTGTCCAGGTCGACGGGCAGCACGCCCTCCATGCGGGGCGCCTCGACGGCGACGATCGGCAGTCCGCGCTGGCGGAGGATGGCGACGGATTCGTCGAAGCCCGTGCTGCAGCCGATCAGCACCACGGCGTCGATGGGCGCCGAGGCGATCCCGAGTCGCTCATTTCCGGTCTCGGTGAGCAGGAGCAGCCCGGCGCCGATCGAGCCGATCTCGTCCGCGAGTCCGTCGAGCATCGCGATGTTCATGGGGTCGCGGAAAGCGTCGCGCACCCGCTCCTCCATGACGACGCCGATGATCCCGGAGCGACCGCGCCGGAGCGATTGCGCGCGCGGATCCGGGCCGCCGTAGTTGAGCTCTTCGGCGGCCGCGAACACTCGCGCGCGGGTCGCCTCGGCGACCGGGCCGGCGCCGCTGAAGGCCAGGGATGCCGTGGATGGCGACACTCCCGCTAGCGCGGCAACGGCGGCAAGGTTGGGCCGTTCGCGCCCGCCGCTTGCCGGAATCGTCATGGGGCTGTAGCTTAGTCGAATCGAATCGATCGAATCGATTCGATGATGTAATCGAGGTCCCACCATCGCGCAAGGAAACCGCATGTCGCAGCTCACCTCCCGTGGCCTCTCCGCGAAGCCCGGTGCGAGCCGCGTCGTGCGCCGGTGGCGCAACGCGGTCTTCGTGATTTTCGCCGCGTGCGGCTTCGTCGCGGCGAGTATCGCGGCGAGAATCCCGACCATCAGCCTCGAACTGCACCTCGACACCGCCCAGGTGGGGCTGCTTCTCTTCGCCATCGCCGTCGGCTCGATCAGCGGCCTGCTCGCGGCCGGTCACATCGTCGCGAACTTCGGCGCGCAGCGCACCATCCGCTTCGTCTTCGTCCTCGGTGCCGTTGGGATCGCGACCGCGTCGTTCGGGATCGCGCTGGTCGGATCGTTCGCGCTGAGCTTCGTCGGACTCGTCGTCTTCGGCGGATGCTACGGGATCTGCGACGTCGCCATGAACCTGTCCGGCGCCGCGAACGAGAGGGCGCTCGGCAAGAGCATCATGCCGGTGTATCACGGCTTCTTCAGCCTCGGCACGATCGCGGGTGCCGGGATCGGCACGATCGCCGAGGACCTCCACGTCCCGCTCGAGGTGCACATCACGGTCGTCATCGTGTTCCTGACGGTCGCCGTGCTCGTCGCGACTCGATTCCTGCAGCGTGAGACCCCGGAACCCGGCGCCGAGGACGCGCATCCGGTCAGCACCTGGCGCAAGCGGCTCGCCATCTGGAAGGAACCGCGCACCATCCTCATCGGACTGATCGTCCTCGGGATGGCCTTCACCGAGGGGTCCTCGAACGACTGGCTGTCGTACGCGATGGTGCACGGACACGCCACGAGTCGCACTGTCGGCGCCCTGGTCTACAGCGTGTTCGTCTGCGCCATGACGCTGGGACGGCTCACGGGTGTGAGATTCCTCGACCGCTTCGGCCGGGTCGTGGTGCTCCGGTCGACGGCCGTGCTCGCGGTGGTCGGCCTGCTGCTGTTCATCTTCGTCCCCGTGTTCTGGGTCGACATCGTGGGCGTCGTGTTCTGGGGGCTGGGCGCGTCGCTCGGCTTCCCGGTGGGGATGTCAGCGGCCGCGGATGATCCGCACACCGCGGCCGCCCGGCTGAGTGCGGTGTCGACCATCGGATACACCGCGTTCCTGGTCGGACCCCCCGTGCTCGGCTTCCTGGGAAGCCAGTTCGGCATCCTGCACGCCCTGCTCCTCGTGCTCGTGCTGGCTGCCATGGCGGGCGTCGCTTCGGCGGCCGCCCGGCCGAGGGGACCAGCGGCACCTGCGGCCGGCGAGGCTTCGTAGCAGGCGACGCCACAGCGCCTCCCGGGGTCGGATGGGTAGGCTGACCGGGTGCGTCTTGTGGTTGCCCGCTGCTCCGTCGATTACGCCGGACGACTCTCCTCGCACCTTCCGCTCGGTACGCGCCTGTTGGTTCTCAAGGCGGACGGCAGTGTCCTCGTCCACGCGGACACGCTGTCCTACAAGCCGCTCAACTGGATGAGTCCGCCCTGCGTGACCTCGGTCGTCGAGCCGGACGAGGACCAGCGCGATGCCGGCGTCACCGAGATCTGGAAGGTCGCGCAGGCGAAGACCGCCGACATCCTGGTCATCTCGATCCACGAGATCCTGCACGACTCGACGCACGAACTCGGCCAGGACCCTGGTCTGCAGAAGGACGGAGTCGAAGCCGACCTGCAGAAGCTTCTCGCCGAGCAGATCGAATTGCTGGGGGAGGGCCACCGCCTGGTGCGCCGCGAGTACATGACCGCGATCGGCCCGGTCGACATCCTCGCCACGGATGCCAGCGGCGGGTCGGTGGCCGTCGAGATAAAGCGGCGCGGCGACATCGACGGCGTCGAACAGCTCACCCGCTACCTCGAGCTGCTGAACCGGGATCCGCTCCTGCAGCCCGTGCGCGGAGTGTTCGCCGCGCAGGAGATCAAGCCCCAGGCCCGCACACTGGCTGAGGACCGCGGCATCCGCTGCCTCCTGCTCGACTATGACAGCATGCGCGGACTCGACGACGCGCACCAGCGACTGTTCTGAGGACACCGCCACGATGACGACGAATTACACCAGCATCCTGTTCGACCTCGACGGCACGATCGTGGATTCGGCTCCCGGCATCACCTCGACGCTGGCCTACGTCTTCGCCGAGATGGGACTCCCGGTGCCCGCGAGTGACGAGCTGATGAGGTACGTCGGACCGCCGATCCTCGACTCGTTCCGCGACCTGGCGGGCATGTCGCTGGGCGAGGCGGCCGAGGCGCTCGCCATCTACCGCCCGCGCTACCTCGAGGTCGGCGCGCTCGACTCGAGCCTGTTCCCCGGCGTCGCGGATGTGCTGCACACCATCCACGACGCGGGGATCCCGCTCTCGCTCGCGACCTCGAAACCGGAGACCCCCGCGACCCTCATCCTGAGCCACTTCGAACTGCTCGACTGCTTCGACGTCATTACGGGTGCATCCGATGACGAGGTGCGCAGCGCCAAGGCGGATGTCGTGGCGGAGGCGCTCGTGCGCCTCGCGGACTTCGGTGCCGACCTGGCGCGCCCGGTTCTGGTGGGCGATCGTGTGCACGACGTCGAGGGCGCGGCGGTCAACGGGGTGCCGACGATCTTCGCTGCCTGGGGTTACGGCGGCCCGGAGGAACAGCTTGGTACCGTCGCCGTCGCTACGACTCCCGCCGACTTATTACCCCTCCTCGGTCTACCAGAGCGACCCTAAGGTCGGTAACCGCAGCGACACGCCGGTGAGGTGAGTCACCTCGCGCGGCGTGTCGGCACAGATACCGACTTTGTGGTCGCTAAAGCGCGGCGGGGACGGCCTTGCCCGGGTTGAGGACGCCGTCGGGGTCGAGCGCGAGTTTGACCGACCGGTGCAGCTCGATGACGCGCGGTGACAATTCGGATGCCGCTCCCGGCAGTTTCAACAGGCCGACTCCGTGTTCGCCGGTCACCGTGCCCCCGAGCGACAGGGCGTCCGCGACGATCCGGTCGAAGGCGAGCTTCGCGCGATCTCGGGCCGCGGCGTCCCCTTCCGGCGCGACGATCAGCGGATGCAGGTTGCCGTCGCCCGCGTGCGCGATGTTCGCGATCACGACGTCGTGCGCCGCCGCGGTCGCCTGGATGCGCCCGAGCATTTCCGGCACCGCGGAGCGCGGCACGCAGATGTCCTCGGTGAGAACCGGTCCGAGTCGCTCGAGCGCCGGATATGCGAGACGCCGCGCGAGGAACAGTCGATCCACTTCGTCCCGATCCGTGGCGAGCTCGACGCTTGTACCGCCGGCCCGAGCGAACAACTCAGCGACGCGATCCGCAATGACCGCTCCGGAGTCGCCCGGCACGTCCACCTTGGCGAGCAGCAGTGTGTCGGCCGTCTCGGGCAGGCCGAGGCCCATCCACTCGTCGACGGCCCTGAGGCAGGTGCGGTCGACGAGCTCGAGCGCGGACGGGATGATGCCTTCGCGCGACACTGCGGCTACTGCCAGACCCGCGGCCGTCAGCGAGGAGAAATAGCCGATGACCGCGCGCTCCTCGCGACCGGCCAGCGGCAGCAGTTTCACCGTGACCTCGGTGATGACGGCGAGCGTGCCCTCTGAGCCGACCAACAGCGCCGTGAGGTCGTAACCGGTGACGCCCTTCGCCGTCTTGCGGCCGAGGCGCACGATCGATCCGTCGGCTAGAACCGCCGTCAGGCCCAGGATGTAGTCGCGCGTCACGCCGTACTTCACGCAGCAGATTCCGCCGGCGTTGGTCGCGGCGTTGCCGCCGATCGTGGAGATCGCCGAGCTCGCCGGGTCGGGCGGATACCACAGTCCCTGCTCCGCGACCGTCTCTCGCAGCCGGTCGTTGATGACCCCGGCCTGGGCGATCGCGTAGCGCTCGTCGGCGTTGACCTCGAGCACCGCGGTCATCCGCTCGAGCGACAGGACGATGCAGTTCGGCACGCTGTTCGCGCCGCCCGAAAGCCCGGTCCCCGAGCCGCGCGGGACGATCCGGATGCCGTGGGCGGCCGCCAGCGCGACCACGGCCGCGGCATCCTCGGTCGTCTGGGCGAACGCGACCGCAAGCGGCGCGGTGAACGGCGCCCACTCCGCGTCGTCGTGAGAGTACCGCTCCAGGGTTTCGTCATCGACCGCGATCTGTGACTCGGGCAGAATCTCGCGAAGCAGGTCGAGAACGTCGTCGGAGGTTTCTGAGGTCACCGGATCGAATTTACGCCACGGTCCCGCTGGAGCGAATCGCGCGGTCCCGATCCGCGCCCGACGACGCGGGAGGCTCGACGGCGATCAGCGTGCGAGGGATTCGACGACCGCGCCGAAGCGTCCCGGCAGCAGTTCCGACAGCGGCACGATGGCCGGGCGCAGCGGACTGGTCGCGAACCGGACGAGCGCGGTCGTCGTCACTCGGAAGTCACGGGTGAGCCGTGTCCATTCGCGCTCGTAGCGCTCGGGTGAGTCGGCGAGCGCCGCGGCGACTGCCGCGCCTGCCTGGGCGAAACCCACGCGAAGGCCCTCTCCCGTTATGGCGTCGACGTACCCGGATGCGTCCCCGACCAGCAGAACGCGCCCGGTGGTTCGCGCGCGGGTGCGCTGCCGAAACGGACCGGCTCCGCGCCGATCGGTCGCTGCCGCCGCGCCCGCGA
>FSWU01000012.1_pt1 | contig 24113 bp, 22 predicted proteins | sample 1638061 | NCBI WGS metagenome assembly FSWU01 (sample SAMEA3914788, study PRJEB12502) | metagenome | biome: forest; material: soil | place: Canada | collected 2011-07-03 | depth 0.1 m
CGACGATGGTGCAGCGGAGCTTCCAATCGCTCAATGCGGCAGGTGTCGCGCCGGCCGACCGATGGAACACGGTGATCCTCGCGTCGATCGTTCAGAAAGAGGCGGGCCTGGCCTCCGACTACCCGAAGGTCGCTCGCGTCTTCCTCAACCGGCTGGCGATCAACATGCCTCTCCAGTCGGATGCGACTGTCGCGTACGGCGCCGGGACGACAGGGACGGTGACGACGACGGACGCGGAACGAGAGGATGCTTCCAACCCGTACAACACCTACGTTCACACGGGCTTGCCGGTTGGACCCATCTCGAATCCGGGAGATCTTGCGATCACCTCGACCGTGCACCCGTCGACCGGAAGCTGGCTCTATTTCGTCACGGTAAACCTGAAGACCGGACAGACGGTGTTCTCGGACACCTACGCGGAGCATGAGCAGGCCGTGGCGCAATGGCAACAGTGGATGAAGGAGAACCCCGGATATGGTTGACGGACCCGTCCGCTCGGCGAAGCTGGCCGTTCTCGGATCCCCGGTCGCGCATTCGAAGTCCCCGGCTCTGCATAGGGCTGCCTACGAGACCCTCGGGCTCGACTGGCAGTACGAGCTGGCGGAGGTAACCAGTGAAGGCCTCGAGCAGTTCGTCCTGACCCGCGACAGCTCCTGGCGAGGACTGTCGTTGACGATGCCGCTGAAGCAAACGGTGCTGCCGTTGCTCGACACCGTGGACGACATCGCGACACGCACCGGCGCGGCGAACACCCTTCTGTTCGATCGCGATCTGTTGGATCGCGATGGCGCAGCCGGCAGGGACGCGGCAGGGGATTCTGATCCGGACACCGATCCAGAGGCGCGTGGCGGCGACGATCAGGCACCGATCCTGCGTGGCTTCAATACAGATGTCGCCGGAATCGTGCGCGCGCTGAACGCAGATGGGCTCGACAGGGCACGCTTCGTGCACATCCTCGGGGGTGGTGCGACCGCTGCCTCCGCCATCGCAGCCGCAGCGGACCTGGGCGCCGAACGCGTGCTGGTCTCGGTTCGGTCCGTGGAGCGCAGCCTGTGGCTGGAACCGCTCGCCCATTCACTCGGGCTCGCAATCCAGTTCCGGTCCCTCGCGATCGCAGACCGGACGGTGGACGTGCCCGACCTGGTCGTGAGCACGCTCCCCGGAGGCGCGGATGCGGACGTTCTGTTCACCGACTCGACCCGCCGGCGCGCGAGACTTCTCGATGTCGCCTACGACCCGTGGCCGAGTGCATTGGCCGTTGCCTGGGAAGAAGTCGGCGGACGCGTAGTGAGCGGTCTGGCGATGCTGGTCCATCAGGCTCTGCTGCAAGTGCGGATCTTCGTCGCGGGCGATCCGTTCGCCCGGCTGCCACGGGAGGCCGAAGTCCTCGAGGCGATGCTCGACGCGGTCGGGCTGGACCGGGCGGGCCGTCCCGCTATGCCAGAATCGTAAGCATGCTTCGTTGGCTGACCGCCGGAGAGTCTCACGGCCCTGAACTGATCGCCATCATCGAAGGGTTGCCGGCTGGAGTGCCTGTGTCTTTCGATGCGATCCGCGCCGATCTTGCGCGCCGCAAGCTCGGCTACGGACGTGGTGCGCGAATGAAGTTCGAGCAGGACGCGCTCGAATTGTCGGGTGGCGTTCGCCACGGTTTCAGCCTGGGTGCGCCGATCGCGGTGCGGATCGGGAACACCGAATGGCCCAAATGGGTCGACGTCATGAGCCCGGAGCCCGTCGATCCCGCAGTGCTCGAGTCCGGTCGTGGCGCTCCGCTGACACGTCCCCGACCCGGCCACGCCGATCTGGTGGGGATGCAGAAATACGGTTTCGATGAGGCGCGCCCGATTCTGGAGAGGGCCAGTGCCCGCGAAACGGCAGCTCGGGTCGCGCTCGGCGCCGTGGCGCGTTCGTTCCTCAACGAACTCGGCATCACGCTCGTGAGTCACACCCTCGCTGTCGGCACGGTTCGCGTACCCGACGACCGTCCCGTCCCGCGTCCGCGCGACGTGGCGGCGCTGGACGCAGATCCGCTCCGCTGCTTCGACCCGGAGACCTCCGAGCGCATGGTCGCCGAGGTCGACGAGGCGCACAAGGACGGCGATACGTTGGGCGGTGTGGTGGAGGTCCTGGCCTATGGACTACCGCCGGGGCTCGGATCTCACGTTCATTGGGACCGACGACTCGATGGCCAATTGGCCGGAGCACTGATGGGCATCCAGGCGATCAAGGGCGTGGAGATCGGAGACGGCTTCGCGACCGTTGCGCGCCGCGGTTCCCAAGCGCATGACGAGCTTTTCCTCGCTGACGGCGAGATCGTACGGGAGACGGACAAGGCGGGCGGCACCGAAGGCGGAATGAGCACAGGCGGCGTGCTTCGAGTGCGTGCGGGGATGAAGCCCATCGCGACGATCCCGCATGCGTTGCGAACAATCGATGTCGCCACAAGCGAAGTGGCTCCCGCACATCACCAGCGCTCGGATGTCTGCGCGGTCCCAGCTGCGGGCGTCGTGGCGGAGGCCATGGTCGCCCTCGTCCTCGCGAATTCGGTAATCGAGAAATTCGGCGGCGATTCCGTAGCGGAGACGAAGCGAAATCTCGAGAACTATCTGGATGCGATTCCGGCAAATCTGCGCGTTGGTCGACTCGTCGAACCTTATGCAGGATGATCGCCCGATGACTGCAGAACGACGGCAGAACTATCGTCGAACGAATCCCGTGATCACCTCGTGAGCATCCCGTGAGCATCGTCCTGATCGGCGCACCTGCCGCCGGCAAGACGCGGGTCGGAAAGCGGCTGGCGAGGCGGCTGGGGAAGGCGTTCATCGATACCGATCACGCCGTCACCGAGAAGCACGGTCCGATTCCGGAGATCTTTTCGGTGCATGGCGAGCCACACTTCCGGACGCTGGAGCGCGCGGAGGTCGCCGCTGCCCTGACCGAGGATGCGGTCGTGTCGCTGGGAGGCGGGGCAGTGCTCGACCCGCTGACTCAGGCCGACCTGGGCTCTGCGACGGTGGTGCTTCTGACGATCAGCGCGGAAGCCGTCTCGGAGCGCATCGCGAACGACAAACGACCACTCGTGACCGGGATCGACGCGTGGAAGGCACTCGTCGCTTCGCGCTCCGAGCTGTACGAGCGGCTCGCTGACGTGGCGATCGACACCTCATTCCGGAAACCGGACGTGATCGTCGAAGAGATCGTCGGAATCCTCGCCGAGCGGGGCATCGCGGTCCCGACGATCGACCTACCGAGGATCGACCTACCGACGATCGACGTCCCCGGCGAACCGGGCTCATCGGTTTCGCCGGCACCTGAAGACGACCCGCTTTCGGGAGAACAGGAGACTCATTCATGAGCGACAACGATCAGACGATCATCGAGGTCTCCGGTACCCAGCCATATCCGATCGTGGTCGGCCGCGACCTTCTGGATAGCGTCCGCACCCATCTCGGAGCGGGCGTCGACAAGATCCTGATCGTCCATCAGGCCACGCTCGGCGCTGCAGCGTCAGCGCTTCGCGAGAGCCTCCTCGATCAGTATCAGGTGATTCTGGCCGAAGTGCCGGACGCGGAAGCGGCCAAACGTGTAGAGGTTGCCGCCTTCTGCTGGCAGATCATGGGCCAAGCCGATTTCAACCGATCCGACGCCGTAATCGGATTCGGAGGCGGAGCCGTCACCGACCTGGCGGGTTTCGTCGCCGCGACCTGGTTGCGCGGAGTGAAGCTGATCAACATTCCGACGACGCTCCTCGGGATGGTCGACGCGGCCGTGGGCGGAAAGACCGGGATCAACACCGCTGAGGGCAAGAATCTCGTCGGTGCCTTCTACGCGCCGTCCGCGGTGATCGCGGATCTTTCGACGCTCGCCACCCTCGATCGCAACGAGATCCTCGCTGGCTTCGGCGAGGTCGTCAAGTACGGGTTCATCTCTGAACCCGAGATCCTGGAGCTGATCGAATCCGATGTGGACCGGGCGACCGACCCGGCGTCTCCGGAATTCAGGCGCATCGTCGAGCTTTCCGTTCAGATCAAGGCACGGGTCGTCGGCGAGGACTTCACGGAGAAAGGACTGCGCGAGATCCTCAACTACGGGCACACGCTCGGACACGCCATCGAGCATGCCGAGCGATATCAGTGGAGGCACGGTGCCGCTGTCTCCGTCGGAATGATGTTCGCTGCCGAACTCGCTCGGCTGAGCGGGCGGCTTCCCGACGCGGTCGCCGACCGCCACCGGAGCGTGCTCGAGTCGCTGTCCCTGCCGACGAGCTACCCTGCCGGACGTTGGGAGACTTTGCTCGCTACGATGCAGCGGGACAAGAAGACGCGAGGGGGCATGCTGCGATTCATCGTGCTCGACGATCTCGCGCGTCCGACGATCCTGGCCGGCCCAGAACCTTCGCTCCTGTTTGCCGCGTATCAGGAAATCGCGTCCTGAGGCCTCACCAGCCTGAAAGGCCGCTGGCGCTAGGCTGAAAGATCATGAGCAGCATTCTCGTCCTCAACGGCCCGAACCTCGGGCGGCTCGGAACGCGTGAGCCTGGAATCTACGGGGCGCAGACGCTCGACGACCTCAGAACGCTCCTGGTCGCCGAGGCCGACGACGACAAGGGCGTGGACGTTCGTCAGACGGACGATGAGGCCACAATGCTCGGCTGGCTCTACGAAGCAGCCGATGCCCGGACCCCGGTCGTGCTCAACGCGGGCGCCTGGACTCACTACTCGATCGCCCTGCACGACGCGGTGTCGCTGGTGACGAGCGCCGGAGTCCCGGTGATCGAGGTGCACATCTCGAACCCGCACTCGCGAGAAGAGTTCCGTCACACGTCGGTGATCAGCTCTGTCGCGACGGGCGTGATCGCCGGTTTCGGCTTCGAGTCGTATCGGCTCGCGGTCGACTTCATTCGCCGAAACGCCGCCTGACAACTAGAATTTCCTGAGGCTGCGGGCCGAGTGCCCCCCAGACTTTCACGCTTACCCCCAGATCGAACGGAAATTCTCGTATGGCAACAACCGCTGACATCCGTAACGGCGTCGTCCTCAACATGGATGGGCAGCTCTGGAACGTCGTGGAATTCCAGCACGTCAAGCCGGGCAAGGGCGGTGCGTTCGTTCGCACGAAGCTCAAGAACGTCACCAGCGGCAAAGTCGTCGACCGGACGTTCAACGCGGGTTCCAAGATCGAGACGGCGAACGTCGACCGCCGCGACTTCACTTACCTGTACAACGACGGCGACAGCTTCGTGTTCATGGACGCATCAGACTACGACCAGGTGCAGATCTCTTCGGCCATCGTCGGCGACTCAGCGAATTTCATGCTCGAGAACCAGCCGGTGACGGTCGCGCTGCACGACGGCGAGCCTCTCTATGTGGAGCTCCCCGCGTCGGTCGTGCTGGAGATCACTTACACGGAGCCCGGCCTTCAAGGCGATCGGTCGACCGGTGGAACGAAGCCGGCGACGGTCGAGACGGGCTACCAGATCCAGGTCCCGCTCTTCCTGGAGACCGGCACCAAGGTGAAGGTCGACACGCGGACCGGCGACTACCTGGGCCGGGTGAACGAGTGACGACCGTCCGTCTGACGGATTCGGCACCCTCTCGATGAGCGCACGCACCAAGGCCCGCAAGAGGGCTCTCGACATCCTGTACTCCGCGGATGTCCGGCAGGCGCCTGTTGCGGACATCCTCGCTCGCGAGGCCGAACGAGCCTCTGGTGAACCCGACCGTGCGTCGTCCTGGATCTACGCTCGTGAGGTCGTCGACGGGGTCTCGGACCACCAGGAGGAGATCGACGAGTCGATCGAGACGTACGCGCAGGGGTGGACGTTGGCCCGGATGCCGGCCGTCGATCGTGCCATCCTCCGGATCGGGGTCTGGGAGCTTTTGTTCAACGAGGAGATCCCGGACGGCGTGGCCATTTCAGAGGCGGTCGATGCGGCGCGGCTGCTGTCGACCGACGATTCCGCTGGTTTCGTGAACGGGCTCTTGGCCAAGATCGCGCAAAGCAAGTAGGATCAAGCGGATAGGCATCCTTTAAGAGCCGCTCTGTGAGGCGGGGAAGGAGGTCGGCGAATGACGGTGCGAACCGTGCTGTATGAAGCTGACATTGCCCGGGCGTTGACTCGGATCTCTCACGAGATCCTGGAGTCCAACCGGGGGACCGGCGATCTGGTGATTCTCGGCATCCCGACCAGGGGGGTCGTCCTGGCGAGCCGGATCGCGGACACGATCGCGAGGATCGAAACGGACGGCACCACTCCGCAGCACGGTGCGCTCGACGTGACGATGTACCGGGACGATCTGTCGCGCAATCCGACGCGTGCGCCGTCACCTACCCAGCTCCCAGGAAGCATCGACGGCAAGACGGTCGTGCTCGTCGACGACGTGCTCTACTCCGGGCGGACCATCCGAGCGGCGCTCGATGCGCTGAGCGACCTGGGGCGACCGAGAATCGTTCGTCTCGCCGTGCTCGTCGACCGCGGTCACCGCGAACTTCCGATCCGCGCGGACTTCGTCGGCAAGAACCTGCCGAGCTCGTCTTCGGAACGAATCAATCTGCACCTCAACGAAGTCGACGGCGACGAATTCGTCTCGATCGACGACGACGGTCCTCGCCAGCGGGGAGGCGGATCGTGAAACACCTTCTTTCGACTCGCGGACTTGGCAGGCAGGCGGCGATCGGTTTGCTGGACATAGCCGAGGACATGGCCGAAGTTCAGGGTCGCGAGGTCAAGAAACTCCCCACCTTGCGCGGTCGGACTGTCGTGAATCTGTTCTTCGAGGATTCCACGCGGACCCGGATCTCGTTCGAGGCCGCGGCGAAGCGGCTCTCGGCGGATGTGATCAACTTCAGTGCCAAGGGCTCGAGCGTCTCCAAAGGCGAGAGCCTGAAGGACACGGCACAGACGCTGGAAGCGATGGGCGCGGACGCGGTGGTGGTCCGGCACCCGTCGTCGGGCGCACCACACACACTCGCGACGAGCGGCTGGATCGATGCGGGAATCGTGAACGCGGGTGACGGGACGCACGAGCATCCGACACAGGCGCTCCTGGATGCGTTCACGATGCGTAAACGCCTGCACGGCCCGGCATCGCGCGGGAAGGCGTTGGATGGCATCACGGTTGCGATCGTGGGGGACGTTCTGCATTCGCGCGTGGCGCGCTCCAACGTCTGGCTGCTGGAGACTCTCGGCGCGACGGTCACGATCGTGGCACCTCCGACGCTCGTGCCCGTCGATGTGAGCGGCTGGCCCGTCTCGGCAGAGTACGACCTGGACCGGGCGATCGACGCGTCGCCCGACGTCGTGATGATGCTCCGGATCCAAGGCGAACGTATGAAGGACGCCTTCTTCCCGAATTCCCGGGAGTACGCACGCCGATGGGGCCTGGACGACGCGCGGTTGTCGCGTCTCCGCCCCGATACGATTGTCATGCACCCGGGCCCGATGAACAGGGGCCTGGAGATTTCGGCCGGAGCGGCCGATTCTCCGCAGTCGGCCGTGCGCGAGCAGGTGGCCAACGGGGTGTCGGTGAGGATGGCGACGCTGTACCTCCTTCTGTCCGGCGATCGGGAGGTCGAGTAGATGACGCGCGAACGCTATCTCGTGAAAGGTGCCCGCCTCGTCGACGGGTCACGAGTCGACTTCTCGGTTGAGGACGGCCGGATCGGGGCGCTTGGCTCGACCGTCGACGCGCCGGGCGCAGAGGTGATCGACGCAGGAGGGCTCGTCGCACTTCCCGGCCTCATCGATCTGCACACCCATTTGCGCGAACCGGGATACGAGCAGAGCGAGACGGTCCTGACCGGGACGCAGGCCGCCGCGGCCGGTGGCTTCACGACGGTTTTCGCGATGGCGAACACTTCGCCGGTCTCTGACACTGCCGGCGTGGTGGAACAGGTCCTGTCTCTCGGCGAGGCGGCGGGGTATGCCACGGTGCGCCCCATCGGTGCCGTCACGGCCGGGCTCGCGGGGGAGCGTCTTGCGGAACTCGGAGCAATGGCGAGTTCACGTGCCGCGGTGCGCGTCTTCTCGGACGACGGATCGTGCGTCGCCGATCCGCTGCTCATGCGGCGCGCTCTCGAGTACGTCAAGGCGTTCGACGGCGTGATCGCACAACACGCTCAGGATCCTCGGCTGACTGCAGGGGCGCAGATGAACGAGGGCGCGCTCTCGGGCGTACTCGGTCTGGCCGGCTGGCCCGCCGTCGCGGAGGAGTCCATCATCGCGCGCGACGTGCTGCTCGCCGAACATGTCGGGTCGCGCCTCCACGTGTGCCACGTGTCGACCGCAGGGTCCGTGGATGTCATCCGCTGGGCGAAAGCGCGCGGAATCGACGTGACCGCCGAGGTGACGCCGCACCACCTGCTCCTCACGGAGCAACTGGTCGCAAGCTACGACGCACGATTCAAGGTGAATCCGCCGCTGCGTAGACAGGAAGACGTCGACGCGCTCCGCGCTGCGCTGGCGGACGGGACCATCGACATCGTCGCCACGGATCACGCCCCCCATCCGACCGAATCGAAAGACTGCGAGTGGGACGCGGCCGCCAACGGCATGGTCGGTCTGGAGACGGCCCTGTCCGTCGTCCAGTCCGCGATGATCGACACCGGCCTGATCGAATGGACAGACGTTGCGAGGATCATGTCGGAGAGTCCCGCCAGAATCGGGCGGCTCGTCGGACGCGCATCTTCTCTCGCCGCCGGTGCCCGGGCTGATTTCACGCTGTACGACCCGGAGGCGACCCGCGTGATCGGCCGACAGGATCTGGCCGGCAAATCGACGAATTCTCCCTATTTGGCGATGACGCTGCCCGGCCGCGTGATCGCGACATTCCACAGCGGATATCCGACGGTGCGCGACAGCGTCGTCGAGCCGGTTGAAGCGGTCGCCGCCCGAGCCGCGTCACGGAAAGAGGCAACTCATGAATGACAGATACCTTCCCGGATCGATCGCGATCGCCGTGGCGGTTCTCGTGATCATCGCGATGTACTTCAGCTGGCGTCGCCGCGGCAGAAGGGACTCCGGCTTCACCCCGTTGACCCAGCTGCCAGCGGAGCTGGGCTCGCAACTGGCGTCGATCGCCGGGTTCTACGTAGCCACGACAGTCCACGGCAAGCCCTTCGAAAGGATGGCGGTCTCCGGACTAGGATTCCGGAGCCGTGTCGACCTGGGTATCTGGGAGGCGGGCCTCGTGCTGTCGATTCCCGCCCAGAGCGAGATATTCGTACCCGCGGCTTCGATCGAGAGGACGGAGCCCGCCACCTGGGCGATCGACCGGGTCGTCGAACGGGACGGGCTGGTCCTGATGTCGTGGCGTCTACCTGATGCACAAACGACTGCTACCGCAGGTGCTGCTGCTACCGGTGCGGGCGCTGCTGCTGGTAGGGCTGCTGCTACCGGTGCGGGCGCTGCTGCCGGTGCGGGCGCTGTGGCTGCTGCGAACGACTCCGCCACGACTGTGGACAGCTACTTCCGCATCGTCGACCACGGCGAAAAGGTGCGGTTCTTCGAGGCGATCCATCGGATCGCGCCCGGCGCCGGCGCGCAGACGCCGGCTGAAAGTGAGGTATGACGTGCAGGGCTCTCAGCCGGCCGTTCTCGTACTAGAGGACGGCACTCGATATTCTGGTCGCGCGTTCGGCGCCACCGGCCGCACAATCGGCGAGATCGTCTTCGCCACGGGCATGAGCGGCTATCAGGAGACCCTGACCGATCCGTCCTATGCCGGTCAGATCGTCGTGATGACGGCTCCGCACATCGGCAACACCGGCACCAATGACGAGGATATGGAGTCCCGGCGAATCTGGGTGGCGGGCTACGTCGTGCGCGAGCCGTCCCGCGTCGTCTCCAACTTCCGTGCGACCCGTTCTCTTGGTGACGATCTTGAGGCGGACGGTGTTGTCGGCATCAGCGGCGTCGACACGCGTGCGATCACAAAGCACATCCGATCACTCGGAGCGATGCGGGCCGGGATCTTCTCCGGACCCGACGCGGCGATCCTGGATGGTGAGCAGCTCGACATCGTTCGCGACGGCGCTGAGATGGCCGGTCGCAACCTCTCCGCCGAGGTCTCGACGCCTGAACCCTTCCTCGTGCGGGCCGTCGGCCAGAAGATCGGGTCGGTCGCGGTGCTCGACCTGGGCGTGAAGACATCGACGCTCAACAATCTCGCTGCTCGCGGTTTCGACGTGGAGGTGCTGCCGCAGGAAGTGTCGGCGCGCGATGTGCTCGAGCTGAAGCCAGACGCTCTCTTCTATTCCAACGGGCCCGGGGATCCAGCGGCTTCCGATCGTCATGTGGAGATTCTCCAGGAAGCGCTGCGGGCCGGCATCCCCTTTTTCGGCATCTGTTTCGGGAATCAGCTGCTCGGCCGGGCGCTCGGGTTCACGACCTACAAACTTCCGTTCGGTCACCGTGGGATCAATCAGCCGGTGATGGACAAGACGACCGGTCGCGTAGAGATCACCTCGCAGAATCATGGCTTCGCGGTCGACCTTCCGGTCGAGGGCATCGCGGATTCGCCAGCCGGATTCGGACGGGTCGAGGTCAGCCACTACAGCTTGAACGACAACGTCGTCGAAGGCCTGAACTGCCTGGATCGAAAGGCGTTCAGCGTTCAGTACCATCCCGAGGCAGCGGCCGGGCCGCACGACGCAAACCACCTGTTCGACCGGTTCCGTGAGATGGTCGTCGAGGGGCTCCCGCCGATCCCTGTGAACGAGGATGCTGCGGTTCGTGAAGAGGCAGCGCGCGAAGAAGAGGTTCCGGACGACGCCGCGCCGGACGAGGGCACAGTCGAGGACGCGGTCTACGTGGCGACCGAGGAAGGCGTGGTCGAAGAAGCGGTGAATGACGCAGCGCCGGACGAAGGTGCAGCAGAGGATGCGGGCGAGGATGCTGCCGAAGACGCACCCGAGGATGCAGTGAACGACGAAGCCGAATCGACGAGTGGAGAGGGCGACTGATGCCTCGCAGAGAAGACATAAAGAGCGTTCTCGTCATCGGTTCGGGCCCGATCGTGATCGGGCAGGCCTGCGAGTTCGACTACTCGGGGACGCAGGCGTGCCGCGTGCTCCGCGAGGAGGGCGTGCGAGTCATCCTGGTGAATTCGAATCCCGCCACGATCATGACCGATCCCGACTTCGCCGATGCGACGTACATCGAGCCGATCACCTGGCAGGTCATCGAGAGGATCATCGAGAAGGAGCGCCCAGACGCCGTCCTTCCGACACTGGGCGGTCAGACGGCTTTGAACGCCGCGATTCAGCTGGACGAGCACGGCGTGCTCGAGAAGTACGGTGTCGAGTTGATCGGGGCGCGTCTTGAGGCGATCCACCGTGGCGAGGACCGGCAGCAGTTCAAGGAGCTCGTCCTCGTGGCGGGTGCCGAGGTGGCTCGATCACACATCGCGCACAGCGTCGAAGAAGCTTACGGACTCGCTGAAGACCTGGGCTATCCGCTCGTCGTACGCCCGTCGTTCACGATGGGCGGCCTGGGGTCCGGCTTTGCCTACGACGAAGAGGACCTGCGACGTATCGTCGGCGACGGCCTCCACCAGAGCCCGACGCACGAGGTCCTGCTCGAGGAATCCATCCTCGGCTGGAAGGAATACGAGCTCGAGTTGATGCGGGATCAGGCCGACAACACCGTCGTTGTCTGTTCGATCGAGAACGTCGATCCGGTCGGAGTGCACACGGGCGACTCGGTGACGGTGGCCCCGGCACTCACTCTGACTGACCGCGAGTATCAGAAGTTGCGGGACATCGGCATCGACATCATCCGTGCGGTCGGCGTCGACACCGGAGGATGCAACATCCAGTTCGCCGTCCATCCCGAAAACGGGCGCATCATCGTGATCGAGATGAATCCGCGGGTGTCCCGGTCGTCCGCGCTGGCCAGCAAGGCGACGGGGTTCCCGATCGCCAAGATCGCTGCGAAGCTGGCCATCGGCTATCGGCTGGACGAGATCCCCAACGACATCACCGGGGTCACACCGGCCAGCTTCGAACCGACCCTCGACTATGTCGTGGTCAAGGTTCCGCGCTTCGCCTTCGAGAAGTTCCCTGCGGCGGATCCGACGCTCACGACGACGATGAAATCCGTCGGCGAGGCGATGGCGATCGGTCGCAACTTCGCCACCGCATTCCAGAAGGCGCTCCGCTCGCTCGAAAAGCGGGGATCGTCGTTCCATTGGGGGGTGGACGAACGTTCGCTCGAAACATTGCTGGAGCGCATCCAGACTCCGACCGACGGCCGGTATGTGGAGATCCAGCAGGCCCTCCGCAAGGGTGCCACGCCGGAGCAGATCTTCGATGCGACGAAGATCGATCCGTGGTTCATCGACCAGATCGTTCTGATCAACGAAGTGGCCGAACTGGTGGCGACAGCCGAGGTTCTGGACACCGACACGCTCCGTTACGCGAAAGATCACGGATTCTCAGACGCACAGATCGGCCAGCTGCGGGGCTTCGGGGAGGAAGACGCCCGTAAGGTGCGCCACATCCTCGGGATTCGTCCGGCATTCAAGACGGTCGACACCTGTGCAGGCGAGTTCCCCGCGTTGACCCCCTACCACTACTCGAGTTATGACGAGGAGAGCGAGGTCGAGCCCAGCGACCGCCGGAAGGTCGTCATCATCGGTTCGGGACCGAACCGCATCGGCCAGGGAGTCGAATTCGACTACTCGTGCGTGCACGCCTCGTTCGCGCTCCGTGACGCCGGGTTCGAGACCATCATGATCAACTGCAATCCGGAGACGGTTTCGACCGATTACGACACGAGCGATCGGCTGTATTTCGAGCCTCTGACTCTCGAGGATGTATTGGAAGTGATCCACGCCGAGCGCCAGAGCGGCGAACTCGTGGGCGTGATCGTGCAGCTCGGCGGTCAGACGGCGCTCGGGCTCGCGAAAGGTCTCGACGAAGCCGGGGTGCCGATACTCGGGACGACTCCTCAAGCGATCGATCTTGCCGAAGAGCGCGGACTGTTCGCCGGCATTCTCGAAGACGCCGGCCTGCTCGCGCCGCGCAACGGGACCGCGACCGACTTCCATGGAGCGGCTCAGGTCGCCGATGAGATCGGCTATCCCGTGCTGGTGCGGCCGAGCTTCGTGCTCGGTGGCCGCGGCATGGAGATCATCTACGACCGTTGGTCACTCGAGGACTACTTCGTCCGCATCGCCGAGCAGGGGATCGTCGGTCCTGCACATCCGCTCCTGGTCGACAGGTTCCTCGAAGACGCTGTCGAGATCGACGTCGACGCGCTCTACGACGGGGAACAGCTCTACGTCGGAGGCGTGATGGAGCACATCGAGGAGGCCGGCATCCACTCGGGCGACTCGAGTTGCACACTGCCACCTGTGACGCTCGGCCGGGCGGAGATCGAGCGCATCCGGGAGGCGACCGGCAAGATCGCGGAAGGTGTCGGCGTGCGTGGGTTGCTCAACGTCCAGTTCGCGATCGCGGCCGGGGTCCTCTATGTGCTCGAGGCGAACCCGCGTGCGTCCCGGACAGTACCATTCGTGTCCAAAGCTCTGGGGATCCCGCTCGCGAAGGCTGCGTCGCGGCTCATGGTCGGCGAGACGATCGCCGACCTGAAAGAAAGCGGACTGCTGCCGGCCACCGATGGCGCGCTCGTCCCGATGGACTCGCCGATCGCCGTCAAGGAGGCGGTGCTCCCGTTCAAGCGTTTCCGGACGCGAACGGGTCAGATCGTGGATTCCGTTCTCGGTCCGGAGATGCGTTCGACCGGTGAGGTCATGGGCATTGACCGCGACTTCCCCCGGGCCTTCGCAAAGAGCCAGGCCGCCGCGTACGGGGGGATGCCGCTTGAGGGCACGGTCTTCGTGTCGGTCGCCGACCGCGACAAGCGCGCGGTCGTGCTTCCCGTCCTGCGGCTCCACCAGCTCGGATTCGAGATCCTCGCGACGGAGGGGACCGCGGAGACCCTGAATCGCAACGGGATCAAGGCTCGGCTCGTGAACAAGGTCAGCGACACCGGAAAGGCTGACGCACCGTCGATCGTCGACTTGATAAACCAGGACGAGGTCGACGTCGTGATCAATACCCCGAGCGGGCGCAGTGCGCGCGCGGACGGCTATGAGATCCGTGCGGCCGCTGTGGCGGGCGATAAACCCTTGTTCACCACGATCGCCGAACTCAGCGCGGCCGTCGCTTCGCTCGATGCCGTCCGCGAGGGATTCGAGGTGACGAGCCTGCAAGAGTATGCGATCGCCAGGGCGGCGAGGGCGTGACCGTCGGGGAGGTGGGCGAGTCGTCCGGGAGCACAGCCTTCGGCGAGAGGCTCTCCGCGGCATTCTCGGGCTATGGGCGCCTGTGCGTGGGAATCGACCCGCACGCCGGCTTGCTGCGCGATTGGGACCTGACTGACTCCGCATCAGGAGCACGGGAGTTCGGTCTTCGCGTCGTCGATGCGGCGGCTGGGCGCGTCGGACTGGTGAAGCCGCAGGTCGCGTTCTTCGAACGCTTCGGGGCTGCAGGCTTCGCTGCCCTCGAGGAGATCATCGCCGCAGCGCGGGCGGCTGGGCTTCTGGTGATCGCGGATGTCAAACGCGGGGACATCGGAACGAGTGTCGCTGCGTACGGCGAGGCGTGGCTGGCAGCCGGCTCGCCGCTCGAATCGGATGCGATGACGATTTCGGCATTCCAGGGTGTCGGCTCCATCGAGGGTGTCATGGAACTCGCAGAGTCGACGGGGAAGGGCCTGTTCGTGCTCGCGGTCACGTCCAATCCGGAAGCTTCCGTCATCCAGCGCGCCGAGGCGAAGACGGACGGACGACCAGGCGTCGCGCCCTCCACACGTTCAGTTGCGGGTGTCATCATCGATGATGTGGCAGCTTTCAATCGGCGTCAGCCGGAACACGTGCTCGGCTCAGTCGGCCTGGTACTCGGTGCGACCGCAGACCTGGCATCGTTCGGAGTCGGACCAGACCGGCTGCTCGGTCCGAACCCGTCGCCGATCCTGGCTCCCGGATTCGGGCACCAGGGCGCCAGGCTGGATGATGCGTCGGCGATCTTCGGGCGGGCGCTCGACTCGGTCATCGTCAGTGAATCGCGCAGCATTCTCGCTGCTGGGCCCGAGCGGATCGCCGGAGCCGTGACCGAGCGTGCAGCCGAAGTGAGGCGATGGGCGTGACCGATCAGCCGAAGCATCTGACTCCACCCGAGGTGGACAGGGTAGCCGCGTCTCGGGCGGCGGTTGCAGCACGTCGCGCTCGCGCCGCCGTCAAAGCCGATGTCGCTTCGGGTTCACGTCGCGCTCTCACAGTCCTGGACCGGGCGGCCGCGGATCCGGAAGGGGTCGAGGGCCACCTGCGTGTGACGGAGTTCCTGATGAGTGTCCCTGCCATCGGCGAGACGAAGATGCGGCATGCGCTCGAAACGCTCTCCATCTCTCCTGTCAAGCGATTGGGTGGTCTCGGCCGTCATCAGCGGGAGCGTCTCCGCGATTTCGTGTCGGAACGCGAGGCGGTCAATCGTTCCCGGCACCCGAATCGGTTGTTGGTGCTGGCCGGGCCGACCGCCGTCGGCAAGGGAACGGTCTCCACCTACATCCGCGAAAACTACCCCGGCGTGCTCCTGTCCGTGTCCGCGACGACACGTCCGCCGCGACCGGGCGAGACGGAGGGGGTCAACTACTACTTCGTGAGCGACGACGAATTCGATCGGATGATCGCTTCGGGTGAGCTGCTGGAGTGGGCGACCGTCCACAACGCCTTTCGTTACGGGACACCGCGTGCTCCGATCGAGGCAGCGCTCGAGCAGGGGCGCAGTGTTCTGCTGGAGATCGATCTCCAGGGCGCGCGCAGTGTGCGCCAGGCCATGCCGGAAGCCACTCTGATCTTCCTGCTTCCGCCGACCTGGGACGAACTCGTCCGGCGGCTCGTCGGCCGGGGCACCGAGTCGCCCGAGGAACAGGAGCGGCGATTGCAGACGGCCCGGGCGGAATTGGCGGCGCAGGATGAGTTCGATTATCGGGTCGTCAACACCGACGTCGCAGAGGCGGCGCGCGAGGTCGTAGAATTGATGGATACCCGCCCGGCACCTGCACGACGGTGATCTCGAGGGCGACGTCCAGACTTCCACCGAAATGGGCGTGCGGCTGACGCCGAATCCCATCGATCCAAGGAGCAACACAACTATGGCAACGAGCCAAAAGGGAATCATCGACCCGCCTATCGACGATCTGCTGGCCAAGGTCGAGTCGAAGTACGCGCTGGTGATCTTCGCGTCCAAGCGGGCGCGCCAGATCAACGACTATTATGCAGATCTGCACGAAGGCAGCCTCTTCGACAATGTCGGCCCTCTGGTCGACTCGACCATCGACGACAAGCCGCTGTCCGTCGCGCTCCACGAGATCAATGAGGACAAGCTCATCCTGAAGCCGATCGTGGACTGAGTCCCCTGGTGAAGCATCCCCTCCAGGTCGTCGTCGGGATCACCGGCGGGATTGCGGCATACAAAGCTGTCGGAGTGATTCGGGCCCTCGTTCTGGAAGGGCATCGTGTTCAGGTCGTGGCGACCGAGGCGGCTCTACGATTCGTGGGCAAGCCGACCCTGGAGGCGATCAGCCGGAATCCGGTTGAGACCGAGCTCTACGAGGGGGTCGCGGAGGTCAGGCACGTTGCGATCGGCCAGGCTGCCGACCTCATCGTGATCGCACCGGCGACTGCGAATACCATCGCAAAGCTGGCGGTCGGGCTCGCGGACGATCTGCTGGGCAACACAGTGCTGGCCTCGAGCGCGCCGCTGGTCATCGCGCCCGCGATGCACACCGGGATGTGGGAGAACCAAGCGACCGTCGCGAACATCGCCACTCTTCGCGGTCGTGGCGTCACGGTGGTCGGGCCGGCGGTCGGCCAGTTGACGGGCGAGGATTCCGGAGCCGGTCGCATGGAGGAGCCGGAGGCGATCGTGGCCGCGGCCCTCGCTGTCGTGAAGAAGAAGCGCGGTGGCCGCAGGGGAGCCGAGTCGGTGATGGACGATTCGTCCCGGCACGATCTCGAGGGACGCCGGTTCGTGATCACGGCGGGCGGCACCCGCGAGCCGCTCGACCCCGTTCGTTTTCTCGGAAACCGGTCGACAGGACGTCAGGGCATCGCGCTCGCACAGGCGGCGAGCGATCGAGGCGCACAAGTGACGCTGATCGCGGCGAATCTCGAGGTGGAGACACCCTCTGGAATCGACGTGGTCGCCGTCGGGAGCACGAGTGAACTCCGGGACCGCACCACCGAAGCTGCGGAACATGCCGATGTGGTGATCATGGCGGCCGCGGTCGCCGATTTCCGTCCCGCCGAAGTCCGCGATGCGAAGATCAAGAAGACCGAGACGGGTGAGACGCTCACCCTCGAGCTGGTGAAGAATCCAGACATCCTCGCCGGGTTGGCGGCAGCCAAGAGGCCCGGTCAGATCGTGGTCGGCTTCGCCGCTGAGACCGAGTCGGACCCGTCCCGCCTCCTCGAGGTCGGTCGCGAAAAGCTGGCTGCGAAGGGGTGCGACTTCCTCGTCCTCAACAGCGTCGGCTGGAACAAGGGCTTTGCCGAGGAGCGTAACGACGTCGTCATGCTCAAATCGGGCGGCGATATAGTGATGGAGGCCCGGGGCAGCAAGTTGTCCGTAGCGGGTCGTATCCTCGACGTCATCGCCTAGTCGGGCCGACACATTCGGAAGCGCCGGCATCGACGATGCGCCGCACGCCGTCCGACTGGAGGAATACCGATATGTCCGAACTGCGCCTGTTCACCTCGGAGTCTGTGACCGAAGGGCACCCGGACAAGATCTGCGATCAGATCTCCGACTCGATCCTGGATGCCATGCTCGCCGAAGACCCGACGAGCCGCGTCGCGGTCGAAACGCTCGTGACGACGGGTCTCGTCCACGTCGCGGGTGAAGTGACGACGCGCGGGTATGTCGACATTCCCACACTCGTCAGAGACAAGATCGTCGACATCGGCTACAACTCGTCGGAGGTGAGCTTCGACGGTCGCAGCTGCGGGGTCTCCGTGTCGATCGGCGCACAATCGCCGGACATCGCGCAGGGCGTCGACGAAGCTTTCGAGGCGCGCACCGAGGACAGCCGCGATGCGTTCGATCGTCAGGGCGCGGGAGATCAGGGCATCATGTTCGGGTTCGCCACGACCGAGACGCCCCAGCTCATGCCCGTGCCGATCTGGCTCGCGCACCGTCTCTCCGAGCGCCTCGCAGAGGTCCGCAAGACCGGTGTGCTCGAGTACCTCAGACCCGACGGTAAGACCCAGGTGACGATAGGTTACGAGGGCAATGTTCCCAAGACGGTGCAAACCGTCGTGGTCTCCACGCAGCATGCGCCCCACATCAGTAACGAGAAGCTCGCGGCTGAGGTCGTCGAGGAAGTCGTCGTGCCGGTACTCCAGGGAAGCCATCTGGACGCGTCGCATGTGCGCACACTGATCAATCCGACCGGGCGGTTCGAGATCGGCGGCCCGAAGGGTGATGCGGGATTGACCGGGCGCAAGATCATCGTCGACACGTACGGAGGAGCGAGCCGTCATGGCGGCGGCGCCTTCAGTGGTAAGGATCCGTCGAAGGTCGACCGCTCGGGCGCCTACGCCATGCGCTGGGTGGCCAAGAACGCCGTCGCCGCGGGCTTTGCGGACCGGCTCGAGGTCCAGGTCGCCTACGCCATCGGCAAGGCTGCTCCGGTCGGCCTGTACGTCGAGACATTCGGCACGGCGAAACTGCCCGAGGATCGCATCATCGGTGCCATCCGGGAAGTGTTCGACCTTCGCCCGGCTGCGATCATCGCGGCCCTGGATCTGCTGCGCCCGATCTACGCGCGTACGGCGACCTACGGGCACTTCGGTCGTGAGCACCCCGACTTCACCTGGGAGCGGCTCGACCGCGTGGACGATCTGCGGTCCGCCGCCGGCCTCTGACAATGGCAGTGCCCGGCAGGGTCTGCCGCGTACTGCTGGACAGTCCTCTTCCCCAACTCGACCGGCTCTTCGACTATCGCGTACCCGAAAGACTCGTCGAGCACGCGCAACCGGGCGTCCGCGTGAAAGTGCCGCTGCGCTCGGCCGGCCGGGTGAGCGACGGCTACCTCATCGAATTCGCCGATGAAGGCGACTATCCAGGTGCGTTGAGTGAGGTCGAGGAAGTCATCTCGCCTGTGCCGGTGCTGACTCCCGAGGTGTGGGCACTCGCTCGCGCGCTCGCGGACCGCAGTGCCGGAGGTGCGAGCGACATCCTGCGCCTTGCGATACCCCCGCGGCAGGTTCGGGTCGAGAAGACGTGGCTGGCGAAGAGGACCGACGCTGTGCCCTTTGCCGTGCCCACTTTCGTTCCGGTCGTCCGAGGATATCCGGCCGGCCGGATCGCGCAGCTGAGCCGTGAGCGTGAACGTGTGGCATTGCAGGCCATTCCTCGGCTTGCAGAGCTTCCGGATGGCTCCTGGGCCGGCCATTGGGCGGTGACCCTCGCAGCCGCCGCAGTCCACTGCATAGCCGAGGGCAGGACCGCGATTCTGGCGGTGCCCGATTATCGCGATCAGGACCAGTTGGAACGCGTACTCGCCGCGCTCGCTCCGCCGGACCTGGTTTCGCGTTTCGATGCAAGGCAGAGCAACGCCGAGCGCTATCGCTCGTTCCTGCGCTGCTTGGATGGACCGCGGATCGTGGTGGGCAATCGGTCCGCGTTGTACGCTCCCGCGACGGACCTCGGCCTGATCGCGATCTGGGACGACGGCGATCCGCTGTACGCGGAACCTCTGGCCCCCTATGTCCATGCGCGGGATGCGGCGCTCGTGCGACAGCAGCAGCAAGGATCAGCACTGATCTTCGCGGGCCACACGAGGTCGGTCGAGGTGCAAAGACTGGTCGAGCTCGGATGGCTCGGCGAGATCACTCCCGACCCATTGGTCATCCCTCGCGTGATTCCCACCGCGGGGCAACCGGAGCGCGGACCGTCACAAGACCGCATCCCGTCGGGCGCATGGCAGGTCGCGCGGGAGGCGTTGAAGGACGGACCCGTCCTCGTTCAGGTCGCCCGTCCCGGCTACGCGCCGACCCTGGCATGCCGGACCTGTGGCCAACCCGCTCGCTGCAATCACTGCGAGGGTCCGTTGAACGTCTCACGCTCGGGGGCCGTGCCGACCTGCCGATGGTGCGGCAAGCTCGCGACGGATTGGATCTGTGACCACTGTCAGGGCACGGAGTTGAAGCAGACGACGGCCGGGTCGGTTCGCACCGCCGACGAACTGGGCCGAGCGTTCCCGGGCGTCCGGATCATCGTCTCTGACGGCGACCATCCTGTCCTGACTGTCGATTCCGCACCCTCTCTCGTGATCGCAACGCGCGGTGCCGAGCCGCTGCCGGGCGGAGGATATCGTGCCGTTCTTCTGCTCGACGGTGAGCGCATGCTCGTCCGTGAGAGCCTGCGCGTGGCGGACGACTGCCTGCGCTGGTGGTCCAACGCGATCGCCCTCGCGGCGCCGGGTGCGACGAGTGTGCTGGTCGGTGTCGGCGGATTCCTCGCTCAGACGGTGGTGACCTGGCAATACGCCCGGTACGCGGCCCGGGAACTTCCGGACCGCCGGACCCACCATCTGCCGCCGGCGGTGCGATTGGCGTCCGTCACCGGGGCACCCGACGCCGTGGCGAAAGCAGTCGGCGGTATCGATCCGGAGACCATCATCGACGTTCTTGGCCCGGCCCCCACCTCGGACGGGCTCGTGAGGTCGATAGTCCGCTTCGAGTACGCTCACGGCCAGGCTGTCGCCGAGGCGTTACGAGGATCCGTCGTCAGGCACTCGAGCGGTCGGCGTCGCCCTCCGCCCGGCAAGGGCGGGTATGGCCGGACGCCTACACTCAAAGTACGATTCGATGATCCGGAGATCCTCTGATGCCCCACTCCCGTCTGCGGCTCGTCTTCGCGGGCACCCCGGCCGCCGCCGTACCTTCGCTCGCGACCCTCGCCGGCTCCCGCCACGAACTGGCGGCCGTGGTGACCCGGCCGGACGCTCCTGTTGGACGTAAGCGGGTGCTGACACCCTCAGCGGTAGCCTCATGGGCCGAGCAGGCGGCGATCCCGGTCGTCAAAGCCGCCCGGCTCGACGCCGCGACGACCGCAGAGATCTCAGAACACGCACCCGACCTCGGAGTGATAGTCGCTTACGGCGGCCTCGTTCGCGAGCCTCTCCTGTCTTCGCCGAGACTCGGCTGGATCAACCTGCATTTCTCTCTCCTTCCACGGTGGCGGGGAGCGGCGCCGGTCCAGCACGCGATCCTCGCCGGCGACCGGGAAACCGGCGCAGCGGTGTTTCAGCTGGTTCCGGAACTGGACGCAGGGGACGTGTTCGCCGAAATCAGGCAGCCCATCGGTGAGCAGCAGACCGCGGGAGAACTCCTCGAGTTGCTCGCGGTGAACGGCGCAGGTCTGCTCGAACGGGTCGTCGACGATCTGTCCGAAGGCAGAGCCGTCGCGATCCCGCAGACGGGCGAAGTGACGACCGCAAGCAAACTCGATCGCGAAGACGGACATATCCGGTTCACGGAAAGCGCCGCCGCGACATCCGCGCGCATCCGCGCTATGACACCGGAACCCGGCGCGTATACCGAAATCGCCGGAGTCGCCGTGAAAATCCTTTCCGCACGAATCGCCGAAGACGCGCTGGCATCCGATCCGGGCGAACTCGCGTGGGACGGCCGCCGGCTGCTCGCCGGAACGACGACCGCGCCGATCGAGCTGGTGGCGGTCCAGCCGTCCGGCAAGCGCGCGATGTCGGCCTCGGACTGGTGGCGCGGGCTGACGGATCGTGGGGGACTGGTCGCGCGATGAGTCTCGGATCTTCTGGAGCACCGAAGGCGCCGCGGATCCAGCAGGCGCGGCTGATCGCCTACGACGTGATCCGCGCTGTGCGCGACTCGGACGCTTACGCGAATCTCCTCTTGCCGGTCCGTCTCGCGCGAGCGGCGCTGCCCGCGGCCGACGCTGCGTTGGCCACGGAGCTGACCTACGGGACCCTCCGGATGCAGGGTTACTACGATCGTGTCATCGCGCTCGCCGCGCGCCGCGACGTGGATCAGATCGACCCGGAGATCCTCGATGTTCTCCGGCTGGGCGTTCACCAGCTCCTCTCGATGCGGGTCGCTGCACATGCCGCCGTCAACGAGTCGGTCGCATTGGCACGTCAAGTCGGATCGCGTTCGGCAACAGGCTTCTGCAATGCCATCCTGCGCGAAGTCGGCAGATACGACGCGGCGGAGTGGCGCGCGAGGGTGCGGAAATCCGCGAAGAACGCCGACGAGGCGCTGGCTCTCGAGTACTCTCACCCGACCTGGGTCGTCCGCGCGTTCCGGAAAGCACTCGTCGCCGAGGATCGCACCGGCGAGCTCACGGACCTTCTGGAGGCCGACAATGTCGGGCCGAAAGTGAACATGGCGGCGCTCCCAGGGTTGGCGACGCCGCCGAGTGAGACCGATCGCGACACATACTCGCCGATCGGCTTCGTGCTGGCCGGCGGAGACCCGGCCCCGTTGGTCGCCGCGCACAAGGGCGCGATCCGTGTCCAAGATGAAGGGTCCCAGCTCGTCGCACTCACACTGACGCGGGCGCGGCCGGTCCACTCCGGTGAGCGCTGGCTCGACATGTGCGCCGGGCCCGGCGGCAAGGCGGCGATTCTCGCCGCTGAAGCCACCCTTGGCGGGGCCTCGCTCACAGCCAACGAGGTGGTGCCGGCCCGACTCGAGCTCGTCCGCCGCGCACTCGGTCCGCAGGCCGACTCCGTAGAACTGTGGGAACGAGATGCCCGCTCGATCGGAGAGTCGAACCCGGATGCGTTCGACCGCATCCTGCTGGACGCGCCGTGCACGGGGCTCGGTGCGCTCCGTCGTCGTCCCGAGGCGCGTTGGCGAAAGACCCCTCGAGACGTTGCCGAGCTGACTGTCCTGCAGGCCGAGATGATCGACTCCGCCGTCCGCGCCCTCAAGCCCGGCGGTCTGCTTGCATACGTGACGTGTTCGCCGCATCCCGCCGAGACGCGCCAGCAGATCGAGGACGCGCTTCGGAGGTGGGCGGGAGACCTGTCCGTCGTCGACACCGCCGCAGCGGTCCGTGACGTCGCAGCGAATCCGATCGACCTGGCCGGACCGAACGACGCAGCGCAGCTCTGGCCGCATCGCCACGGCACCGATGCGATGTTCGTCGCACTGTTGACGAAAGCCTGAGAAACCGTGAGCGCACGTGAACTGTCTCCGTGGATGGCTCAGTAGGCTGTTGTCATGCCCGTGCGAATCAATCCGAGCATCCTCTCCGCCGACTTCGTCAACATGCAGCGCGACGTCGAGGCGATCGCGACCGCGGATCTGGTCCACGTCGACGTGATGGACAACCATTTCGTTCCGAACCTCACGTTCGGTCCACAGATGGTGGAACGGATCCACGCCGTGTCCCCGATCCCGCTCGACGTCCATCTGATGATCACCGATCCCGAACGGTGGGCGCCCGGCTACGCGGAATCGGGAGCGTTCTCGGTCACGTTCCATGCGGAGGCGGCGACCGATCCGGTGGGGGTCGCCAGAGCGCTGCGTGAGCGAGGTGCGCGTGCGGGCATCGCCGTCAAACCGGGAACCCCCGTCGACGACTATCTGGAACTCCTGCCGGAATTCGATCAGATACTGGTGATGACGGTCGAGCCGGGATTCGGTGGCCAGTCCTTCATCGCGGAAACGATGCCCAAGCTCGTGCGACTTCGCGAGGCGGTGCGGGCGAGCGGGCTCGACGTGTGGCTTGAGGTCGACGGCGGGATCAACGAGAAGACGATAGCCATCGCTGCGGAAGCGGGCGCCGACACGTTCGTCGCGGGATCGAGCGTCTACTCGGGTTCGCCAGACGCCATCGCGGACAGGATCGAACGTCTGCGCGAAGCGGCGTCGGCTCACTTCCACGCGTGACCCGCGGTCTGCGGCCGGCGTCAGCCGCTGCCCCGAGGCCGGCGTCGATGTCCACACGGCGTCCCGAGGCCGGCGTTGGTGTACGGGCGTCGAGCACTGGTGCCGTCCCGTCCAGCGTTAGCGGCTTCGCGGCGTCCACTACGCTGTAATGGTGAAGACTTTCGACGA
>FSWU01000108.1_pt1 | contig 23840 bp, 19 predicted proteins | sample 1638061 | NCBI WGS metagenome assembly FSWU01 (sample SAMEA3914788, study PRJEB12502) | metagenome | biome: forest; material: soil | place: Canada | collected 2011-07-03 | depth 0.1 m
GGTACCCCTGCTCAACGCGATCAGCGGGCTCGACGACACGCTCGACGTCTCGACCTTCGCCATCGTGGTCAACCCGGATATCGCGCAGGAGAGCACACGCCTCATCGTGGAACAAGTCGTCCCTTCAAACACGGAGAGCGTCGCCGGCGTCTCTCCGGTGACGGAAATCACCGCTCCACGCCCGAGTGACACTCGCCTCAACCCGAAATACAGCTTCGACAACTTCGTCATCGGACAATCCAACCGTTTCGCGCATGCGGCAGCCGTCGCGGTGGCCGAAGCCCCCGCCAAGGCCTACAACCCGCTCTTCGTATACGGCGAATCCGGGTTGGGGAAGACCCACCTCTTGCATGCCATCGGCCACTACGCGATGAGCCTCTACCCCGGAATCCGTGTTCGCTATGTCAGTAGCGAAGAGTTCACGAACGACTTCATCAACTCGATCGCGAACAATCGCGGATCTCTGTTCCAGTCCCGGTACAGGAACATCGACATCCTGTTGATCGACGACATCCAATTCCTTCAGGGCAAGGCGGAGACGCAGGAAGCGTTCTTCCATACTTTCAACACGCTGCACGATCACAACAAGCAAGTGGTGATCACGAGTGACCTGCCCCCCAAACACTTGACCGGATTCGAGGACCGAATGCGGTCGCGGTTCGAATGGGGACTGATCACCGATGTGCAGGCGCCCGACCTCGAGACACGTATCGCCATCCTCCGCAAGAAGGCGCAGAGCGAGCGACTGCAAGTGCCGGACGACATCCTCGAATTCATGGCCTCGAAAGTCTCCAGCAACATCCGCGAGCTCGAGGGCACTCTCATCCGCGTGACGGCTTTCGCGAGTCTCAACCGGACACAGGTCGATCTCGGTTTGGTTCAGACGGTACTGAAAGATCTCATCACCCTCGACGACGACAATGTCATCGCCCCGGTGGACATCATCACCAACACGGCCGACTACTTCAAACTGTCGGTCGACGATCTTTACGGGTCCTCACGCTCCCAAGCCGTCGCCACCGCACGACAGATCGCTATGTACCTGTGCCGTGAACTCACCAACCTCTCCCTGCCCAAGATCGGCCAGCTCTTCGGCAATCGAGACCACACGACCGTGATGTACGCGAACAAGAAGATCAGTGAGCTGATGAAAGAGCGTAGGTCGATCTACAACCAGGTCACCGAACTCACCAGCCGGATCAAGCAGAATCACCGCTAGCCTCAGCCCGGACCACTCACGGGCGGGACCGACTTACGAGAGTGTCCCCGCTCACGCACGCCGCCAGGCTCCCGCGCACACACCGACACAACGCGCCCGCACAAGCCTGGATCATCCACGCATATTCACACTGTGGATAACTTGTGGATAACGGTCGGACAACCTGCCCCTTAATGTGGGCGAATCGGTCTGACTTGTGTAAACAGCGCCGAGCCGCCCCTCACCACGACACCGCTTGTGCGTTGGACTTCACACCCGTTCCACAACTCACACGGTTGTAGTTTCAAGGCGCCGTATGGGATGGTCCGAGTTATCCACAGTTTCCACAGCGGTTAAGACTGTTAACCCTTAACTATTTGTTAACGAGAGACTCGACAACCTTCGGTGCCGACGAACTCATCCATTCCCGCTCCAGGCCACGCGCTAGCATGGTCACGATCTCAATCTGATGACGACAGGGGTGAATCCGTGAAGTTCCAAGTCAATCGGGACGTGTTCAGCGAGGCCGTCTCGTTCGCGGTGAAACTTCTGCCGCAGCGTACGACCCTCCCCATTCTGAGCGGCGTCCTGGTCGAGGCTTCCGAGACCGGGCTCACCCTTTCGTCGTTCGACTACGAAGTCTCAGCCCGCACGGAGATTGATGCCGACGTCGAGGAACCAGGAATCGTGCTCGTCTCGGGCCGCCTGCTCGCAGAGATTGCGAGCAAACTGCCGAATGCACCAGTGCAGTTCTCTGTCGACGACTCCCATATCGTTGTGCGCTGCGGATCCGCGAATTTCACACTTCTCTCGATGCCGGTCGAGGAATACCCGACCATCCCGCAGGTCACCGGGCAATCCGGGCTGGTTCCGGCTGACGATTTCTCGACGGCTGTCGCTCAGGTCAGCGTCGCCGCGTCGCGCGACGATGTGACTCCTGTCATCACGGGAGTACAGCTCGAGGTGGGCGAGAACACGCTCGGTCTCGTCGCAACCGACCGGTATCGCGTCGCCGTGCGCGAGATCAACTGGGACGGCGGTGCCGGCTCAGCCGAGGCGACGACCGCGCTTGTGCCGGCGCGTACGCTGCAGGAGATCGGCAAGACTCTCGGCCACAGCGGCACAATCTCGGTCTCGATCTCCAGCAAGGACGACCGTGAGATCATCGCGTTCAGCGCAGACAAGCGCACAGTCACTTCGCTGCTCATCAAAGGCAACTTCCCTCCGGTGCGGAGGCTCTTCCCAGAGACCGTCGACAACTACGCGGTCCTGAACACGGCGGACCTCATCGAGGCGACCCGCCGCGTCGCGCTCGTTCTCGAACGCGAGGCAGCGCTCCGATACACGTTCACTCCCGAGGGTCTCACTCTGGAAGCGATCGGCAGCGAGCAGGCCCAAGCGTCGGAGAGCGTGGACGCGCTTCTGACCGGATCGGAGACGGTCGTCTCCTTGAAGCCCCAATTCCTCCTCGACGGGCTCAGCGCTGTTCACTCCGAGTTCGTGCGGATGTCCTTCACGAAGACAGATAATCCCAATAAGCCCGGGCCCGTGCTGATCACGAGTCAGACGAGCAGGGAACAAGTCGGCTCAGACAGCTACAAATACCTTTTGCAGCCCAATCTTCTGCTGAGATAACACCCCACGACAGGGCAACATCGCCGCGAGAAAGCAAAGGATCGTCATGCACATCGGACTTATCGGCCTCGGCAAAATGGGAAACAACATGCGTGCGCGCCTGGAGAAGGCGGGCATCGAGGTAACAGGCTATGACACGAACCCTGCGGTATCGGACGTGCCAACGCTGACGGATCTGGTCAAGGCTCTCCCGGCACCGCGAGCTGTGTGGGTCATGGTTCCTGCGGGAGAGATCACCGATGGCGTGATCAAGGATCTGGGTGCTGTCCTCGAAGAGGGCGATCTGATCATCGACGGCGGGAACTCACGATTCACCGAGGACTTCGCTCACGCCGCGTACCTGGCGCCGAAAGGTATCGAATTCGTCGACGCCGGCGTATCCGGCGGTATCTGGGGACTCGAATACGGTTACGGACTGATGGTCGGTGGTACCAAGCGGAACATCGATCACCTCATGCCCGTGTTCGACGCACTTAGGCCGAAGGGTCCGCGGGAAGACGGCTTCGTCCACGTCGGCGAGGTCGGTGCCGGACACTACGCCAAGATGGTGCACAACGGCATCGAGTATGCGTTGATGCAGGCGTACGCCGAGGGGTATGAACTCCTCGACACGCGTAAGGACATCATCAAAGATGTCACCGGAACGTTCAAAGGGTGGCAACGCGGGACGGTCGTGCGGTCCTGGCTCCTGGAACTCCTCGTCCGCGCTCTCGAGCAGGATCCCGAGTTCGAGCACATCGAGGGATTCGTGCAGGATTCCGGTGAGGGACGCTGGACCATCGAGGAAGCGCTGAACAACGCAGTTCCGATGCCGACGATCAGTGCTTCGATCTTTGCGCGGTTCGTATCGCGCCAGACGGATTCGCCTGCCATGAAGGCCGTCGCCGCACTGCGCAACCAGTTCGGCGGACACGCGGTCAAAGCAGTGGACTGAGATCTGTGCGGGTCGCGCAACTCGCGCTCACCGACTACCGGAACTACGCGGTCGCCGATATCCCGCTGCATTCCGGGCCGAATCTGTTCGTGGGCAGGAACGGTCAGGGGAAGACCAACCTTGTCGAATCGATCGGCTATCTGAGTACGCTCGGGTCCCATCGTGTTTCCAGCGAACAGGCACTGATCAGGGCAGGGGCAGACTCGGCGATCATCCGTGCGAGAGTTGCGCACGCGGATCGCGAGCTCCTTGTGGAACTGCAGTTGAATCGCTCGTCCCCGAATCGTGCTCAGATCAACCGCTCGGTGATCCGCCCGAGAGAGCTGCCCCGGTATGTGTCGTCCGTGACGTTCGCGCCCGAGGATCTCGCGCTCGTGCGCGGAGAACCGTCGGTGAGGCGTCGATTCTTCGATGAGCTCCTGGTCCAACGCAATCCACGGCTCTCGTCGGTCCTCGGAGACTACGACCGGGTTCTCAGACAGCGGAACACTCTCCTCAAGTCGGCGCGGAACTCGGGTGTTCGGGGCGGTCAGCTGTCGACGCTCGAGGTGTGGAACGAGAAACTCGTGTCACTCGGTGCCGAGATCATCGCTGCCCGAGTCAATCTCTCGATGCGATTGGCCGACCCGCTCGCAGAGGCGTACCGGACCGTTGTCGACGCCGATCACGGTCCGCTGCTCGAACCCAGGTTGAGCGTGTTCGGCCAGGTCGCCGATGATGAACCGGATCAGGACCAGACCGAATCCTCGGCCACGGCCGGCGTCGATGCGAACGAGGTCGCGTCGGCGTTCGCCACGGCTCTCGACAGACTGCGTTCGAAGGAACTCGATCGTGGGCTCACCCTCGTAGGACCGCATCGGGACGACATCCTGTTCCGACTGAACGGCCTGCCTGCAAAGGGGTACGCGAGTCATGGTGAGTCATGGTCCTTCGCGCTGTCCCTGAAACTCGCCTCCGCGGAACTGCTCCGCCGGGAGTCTGCAACCGGCGACCCCATCCTGATCCTCGACGATGTCTTCGCCGAGCTGGATCAGAGCAGACGCGAGCGGCTGGCTGCGGGCATCGACGACTACGAGCAGGTGCTCATCACCGCCGCCGTGTTCGATGATGTACCGATAGGTCTGCGCGCCCACCATGTGCGGATCGAAGGGGGACGTGTCATTGGCGACTGAACAAGACGGCCCGAGTGAGGCGATCGCCGTGTATCTACGATTTCGAGAGATATTCGGCGGCCGCACCTTTCGCCCCGCTGATCGGAGGCGCAAACAGCGTCCCGATGGTTCCGAAGGTTCGGCGGAGCCCTTTGGAGCGGGACGCGACCCGCGCGGCCTTGGTGCCGTGATGGATTCATTGACGAGCGAACTCGGCTGGAAACCATTGCTCGCCCAGTCAGCGCTGCTTGAGAATTGGGAAGAGATCGTCGGGGAGGAGACCGCGGCTCATTCGAAACCGGAGGCGATCCAAGAAGGTGTTCTCGTCGTTCGCTGCGAGTCCAGCGCGTGGGCAGCGAGCCTCCGGATGATGGCCAACAGATTGGTCGGCGAAGTCTCTCTCCGGTTCCCCGATGCGGGCATCCAGTCAATCCGCTTTATGGGGCCTGACGCCCCTTCCTGGAAAAGAGGCTCCAGGTCGATTCCAGGGCGCGGTCCGCGCGATACCTACGGTTGAGAAGCCAAAAGAGGTCAACTGCCTGATAATCGTTCCCCAGATCGCGTTTTTCACCCATTCGGCGGGCCCGACTTGGTAGAATGTAATGTCACTGAAGAGTGCGGTCAGGAGCCTAATTTCATATGACGATAGAACCAAGCGGAACCGAGACAGATCATAGCTACGACGCCAGCGACATCCAGGTTCTTGAAGGACTCGAAGCAGTCCGGAAGCGCCCGGGAATGTACATCGGTTCCACTGGTCCACGTGGGCTCCACCACCTAGTCACCGAGATCGTCGACAACTCGGTCGACGAGGCCCTTGCGGGTTACGCGACCAACATCGAGGTCACCATCCTTCTGGACGGTGCAGTGCGGGTGGTGGATGACGGACGCGGAATTCCGGTTGACATCCATGCTGCCGAAGGGATTTCGACGGTAGAGCTCGTCTTGACAGTGCTCCACGCCGGTGGAAAATTCGGTGGGGGCGGCTACGCGGTCTCCGGCGGTCTTCACGGCGTGGGAAGTTCAGTGGTCAATGCCCTTTCTCGCAGGCTCGAAGTTGAAGTGCGTCGACAGGGCGCCGTCTGGCGACAGACGTACGAGAACGGAACACCGCTTGCGCCGCTCGCTGAGGGCGAACCGGCGGAAAACACCGGCACGACGATCACTTTCTGGCCGAGCCCCGAGACTTTCGAGACCGTCGAGTTCGATTACGAGACGCTGCGGGTGAGATTCCAGCAGATGGCATTCCTCAATAAAGGCCTGCGGATCGCGCTCACCGACGAGCGCCCCACTCTGGTCGGGGAAGAGCCGCTCACCGATGTCTACCGCTATGAACAAGGTCTGATGGACTACGTCCACTACTTGAACACCGCGAAAAAAGCGGATCTCGTGAACGACGAGATCATCTCCTTCGAGTCCGAGGACACCGAACGGCACATCGCCCTCGAGGTCGCAATGCAGTGGACCACCGGTTACAACGAGAGCGTGTTCACTTATGCGAACACGATCAACACCCACGAGGGCGGGACGCACGAGGAGGGTTTCCGCGCCGCGTTGACCACTCTGGTGAACAAATACGCCCGGGAGAAGGGGATCCTCAAAGAAAAGGACGACAATCTCTCCGGCGATGACGTCCGCGAGGGCCTCACTGCGGTGATCTCCGTGAAACTTGCCGAGCCGCAGTTCGAGGGTCAGACGAAGACCAAGCTGGGCAACACCGAGGCCAAGGCGTTCGTCCAGAAGATCGTGGGGGATCAGCTCGGCGATTGGTTCGACCGGAATCCGACGCAGGCCAGGGACATCATCCGAAAAGCTCTGCAGGCGGCATCCGCTCGGCTGGCGGCTCGAAAGGCTCGCGAGACCGCTCGACGCAAGGGTCTGCTCGAGAGCGGCGGCATGCCCGGCAAGCTGAAGGACTGCCAGTCCAAAGATCCCTCGGCTTCGGAGATCTTCATCGTCGAAGGGGACTCCGCCGGCGGCTCGGCGGTGCAGGGACGCAATCCCGAGACTCAGGCGATCCTGCCCCTCCGCGGAAAGATCTTGAACGTCGAGAAAGCACGTCTCGACCGAGCTCTCGCCAATAACGAGGTCCAGGCGATGATCACCGCATTCGGCGCGGGCATCGGCGAAGACTTCAATCCGGACAAGGCGCGGTACCACAAGATCGTGCTCATGGCCGATGCGGATGTCGACGGCCAGCACATCACGACCCTTCTCCTGACCCTGCTCTTCCGTTACATGAGGCCTCTCATCGAGCTCGGTTACGTGTACCTCGCTCAGCCGCCGCTCTACAAGCTCAAGTGGTCGAACTCCGAACACCAGTACGCATACAGCGACGCAGAGCGGGACGTTCTCCTTGCCGACGGCGCGGCATCCGGCAAGCGCATCCCCAAAGACAACGGAATCCAGCGCTACAAGGGACTCGGCGAAATGGATTACGACGAGCTCTGGGAGACGACCATGAATCCCGTCACCCGCACCCTCCTGCAGGTGACCCTCGACGACGCTGCTGCGGTCGACGAAACGTTCTCCACCCTGATGGGTGAAGACGTCGAATCGCGCCGCAGCTTCATCCAGAAGAACGCGAAGGACGTGCGCTTCCTTGACATCTGATGACATGACTCCAGAAGACGGCCAGGCCGGCCCCGACGAGACCGTGGTCGACGACCCCGGAGTGCACGGCAAGATAGACCAGGTGGATCTCCAGCTGGAGATGCAGCGGTCATACCTCGACTACGCGATGAGCGTGATCGTGGGACGTGCGCTTCCCGAGGTGCGCGATGGTCTGAAGCCTGTGCATCGCCGTGTCATCTATGCCATGTTCGACGGGGGATACCGCCCGGACAAAGCATTCTCGAAGTGCTCCCGCGTCGTCGGTGATGTGATGGGACAGTTCCACCCGCACGGTGACACCGCGATCTACGACACGCTGGTCCGCTTGGTCCAGCCCTGGAGTCTGCGATACCCGCTCGCTCTCGGGCAGGGAAACTTCGGATCCCCAGGCAACGACGGCGCCGCCGCTCCCCGGTACACGGAGACGAAGATGGCTCCGCTCGCGCTGGAGATGGTTCGCGACATCGACGAGGAGACCGTCGATTTCGTCGACAACTACGACGGCCGCACCCAGGAGCCGTTCGTCCTTCCGAGCCGATTCCCCAACCTGCTGGTCAACGGCTCCGTCGGAATCGCCGTCGGAATGGCGACGAACATCCCCCCGCACAACCTGCGCGAGGTGTCCGACGGCGTGCTCTGGCACCTGGCCAACCCGGAGGCGACGCGTGAGGAGCTTCTCGAGGCACTGATCGCGCGCATCAAGGGGCCAGACTTCCCGACCGGTGCGCAGATACTGGGCGTCAAGGGCATCCAGGACATGTTCCGGACCGGTCGCGGTTCGATCACGATGCGTGCGGTCGTCTCGGTCGAAGAGATTCAGAACCGGACATGCCTCGTCGTCACCGAACTGCCGTACCAGGTGAACCCCGACAACCTCGCGATCAAGATCGCGGACCTCGTCAAAGAAGGCAAGATCGGCGGGATCGCCGACATCCGCGACGAGACGAGCGGCCGGACGGGTCAACGCCTGGTCATCGTGCTCAAGCGCGACGCCGTTGCAAAAGTCGTCCTCAACAACCTGTACAAGCACACGCAGCTTCAAGAGAACTTCGGCGCGAACATGCTCGCGATCGTGGACGGGGTGCCGCGCACGCTGCCCCTCGACGGCTTCGTGACCGCCTGGGCAGATCACCAGATCGACGTCATCGTCCGGCGCACCACGTATCGCCTGCGCAAGGCGGAAGAGCGCGCTCACATCCTGCGGGGCTATCTCAAGGCCCTCGACGCACTGGACGACGTCATCGCCCTGATCCGCCGGTCCGCCACGGTGGAAGACGCGCGCGACGGACTGATCGATCTGCTCGAGATCGATGATATTCAGGCACGCGCGATCCTCGATATGCAGCTGCGCCGCCTGGCCGCCCTCGAGCGCCAGAAGATCATCGACGAGGCGGCCGAACTGGAACGTCAGATCGCCGAATTCAAAGAGATCCTCGGCAATCCGGTCCGGCAGCGCGAGATCATCAGCGAAGAGCTGATCGAGATCGTCGATCGTTACGGTGACGACCGCCGCACGGAGATCATGTTCGGATTCGACGGCGACATGAGCCTCGAAGACCTCATCCCCGAAGAGGAGATGGTCATCACCGTCACGCGCGGTGGCTACATCAAGCGCACGCGTAGCGATAACTACCGGAGCCAGCATCGCGGTGGCAAGGGCGTCAAGGGCGCTCAACTGCGTGGCGAGGACGTCGTCGACCATTTCTTCGTGACGACGACGCACCACTGGCTCCTGTTCTTCACGAACAAGGGACGGGTTTACCGCGCCAAGGCATACGAGGTTCAGGAGGCCGGCCGCGACGCGAAGGGTCAGCACGTCGCCAACCTCCTCGCACTCCAGCCCGATGAGGAGATCGCCGAGATCCTCGACATCCGGGACTACGAGGTTGCGCGCTACCTCGTCCTGGCGACGCGCGAAGGCCTCATCAAGAAGACGTCGCTGAGCGAATATGACACGAATCGGTCCGGCGGGATCATCGCGATCAAGCTTCGTGAAGATGACGAGCTTGTCTCCGCGCTCCTGGTGGATGAGGACACCGATCTTCTTCTGGTATCGCGGAAGGGCATGTCGATCCGCTTCACGGCGACCGATGACGCGCTGCGGCCCATGGGACGATCCACCTCCGGGGTCATCGGAATGCACTTCCGTGGAGGCGACAGTCTTCTGGATGCCTCGGTGGTCAGCAACGAGGGCTACGTATTCATCGTCACCGAAGGCGGATACGCCAAAAGGACCTCCGTCGACCAGTACCGCCTCCAGAACCGTGGCGGTCTCGGAATCAAGGTCGCGAAGCTGAGCGAAGACCGCGGAGACCTCGTCGGCGCCCTGATCGTTGAGGAGCAGGACGAGGTTCTTGTGGTTCTTGCCAGCGGCAAGGTGGTACGCTCTGCCGTGGCCGAAGTACCGGCCAAGGGCCGTGACACGATGGGGGTTGTCTTCGCGCGATTCGCGGAGACGGACAAGATCATCGCCATCGCGAAGAACACCGAGCGCAACCTGAATCCTCAGGATGACGAAGACGGCCTGGAGGAAGTCGCCGGGAAGGAAGAATCCGTAGATGAGTAGTAGCGTCGCCGAAAAGCTCGCCCGCAAGTCCTCGCGCGGGCCAGCCAGCAAGCAGGTTCGACTCAAGCTCGTCTACATCGACTTCTGGTCGAGCGTGAAGCTCTCCTTCCTCGTCGGGATCTGCCTTGGCATCATCGGCATCGTCGGCGCCTTCCTCGTATGGACTGTGCTCAATCAGACCGGGATCTTCAACCAGGTGAACGGCCTGTTCAAGGACATCTCCGGCCCCGGCGGATCGAATTTGCAGACGATTCTCGGTTTGGGGCAGGTGATGGGATTCTCGATCGTCGTGGCCATTCTGGACGTCATCGTGGTCACCGTCCTCGGCGCGGTCGTGGCTCTGCTCTACAACCTCAGCGTCAAGATCACAGGCGGTCTGCTGGTCGGATTCACGAACAGCTGAACCATAGGATCCGGACCCCAATCGGATTGGGAGAATCCGGACGATTCAGGTAGTCTCTAATCTGCCTGAACGGGGATATAGCTCAGGCGGTTAGAGCGCTTCGCTGATAACGAAGAGGTCCGAGGTTCAAGTCCTCGTATCCCCACACTCCACCTCGACTACGGGGCCTTAGCTCAATTGGTAGAGCGCCTGCTTTGCAAGCAGGAGGTCAGGGGTTCGATTCCCCTAGGCTCCACTCTCGAATACAGAGGCGCTCTCGGGCCATCTCGCGGTCCGCTCGGCGCGCTTCGACCCGTCGGAAGACGGCGCGATTGACGGTGACCCCGTTGTGCGGTCCACGACGGCCGCACTTCGCGGTCCGCAACGCCAAACGACACGGTCCGCAACGCCAAACGACACGGCCACGCCGCGCGGTCCAGGACGCCAGACGACGCCGGCCCCACGTCGACGTCAACCGATTCGGTGACGACGGTGGGGCCGCAGAGCGCCGCCGCTACTGGGAAGCGGAGTCGTCGTCAGATTCCTCTTCGGTGGAGTCGCTGCTCTCCTGCGGCGCGATGTCGTCGGCGACCCACAGCTCGTCATCCGCCCGGAATGTCTGCCAGACGGCATAGGCAACACCGATCGCCGCGGCCAGACCCAAGCCGAGCGCGACATAAGCACCGGCGCCGGCACCGGACGAATCAGGCTTGCGCCCGATCGCGCGCTCGACGGCGACCGTGCGCTGCGAGACCGACTTGGCCAGCTTCTGAGGATTGAGCTGCTGTGCGAACGTGCGAGCGCGTGCGTCCCGGGCATGGTCGACCACGGTCAGTGCGGTTCCGACGATCGTCCCGACTGCGGGAATCACATCCCCGACGACACGATGACGCGCACCTTCTGCAAGGCGCCCAGTCGCGTGCATTCCCGGGCGGACATAGGTCTCGAAACCATCGCGCATCGCGGGGGCGACGTGCTCGCGAGCGTAGAAGTTCGCCTGACGGCTGGCCTCGCGCGCAACAGAATTCGCTTGCTCCAACAGCTGTTGCTGCTGGCTCCACAGCTCCTCGGCGCTCCCGCGCAGTCGCTTCAGTTCCTTCTTGCGTTTGCGTGACAGACCCATGTGGACCTCCATTGCGTCGTGTAGCGAACAGGTTCCATCTTGCCACCGAATAACATGTGCGCGACCAGTGAGGAACGATCGCCGTGTAAGAATTGACCTTATGTCTAAGCACACCGCAGTAGCCACTCTGCACACCAATTACGGCGATATCAAGGTCAACCTCTACGGGAACCATGCGCCGAAGACGGTGAAGAACTTCGTCGGCCTTGCTACCGGCGAGATCGAGTGGACACACCCGAGCACCGGAGCGACCACCACGGACAAGCTGTACGACGGTGTGGTCTTCCACCGCATCATTCCCGGATTCATGATCCAGGGCGGGGATCCGCTCGGAACAGGGACCGGTGGTCCGGGCTACGTCTTCGACGACGAGATCAACCCGGAACTCGACTTCACCGAGCCCTACGTCCTCGCCATGGCGAACGCTGGACAGCGCGGTGGGCACGGAACGAACGGCTCGCAGTTCTTCATCACGGTCGGAGCGACGACCTGGCTGCAGGGAAAGCACACGATCTTCGGCGCGGTCGAAGACGCTGACTCCCGTGCCATCGTCGACAAGCTCGCAGAATTGCCCACGGACGCGAGCGATCGCCCCCTCGAGGACGTCGTCATCGAATCGGTTTCGGTCGAGCAGGTCTAACGATCCCATGAGTCAGCCCGTGGATACCCGGGCAAATTACTGCTACCGGCACCCCAATAGGGTGAGCTATGTGCTCTGCCAGCGCTGTGGACGCACAATCTGCGGAGAATGTCAGACGCCCGGTCCGGTCGGTGTCATCTGTCCGGAATGCATGCGAGAACAGCGTGCCTCGGCGCCTCGAACCAAGCCGGCGTTCGTAGCGCGGCTCAAAGGCATGGGCGACCATGCACCGATTGTGACCTACGTCATCATCGCCGTGTGTGTGTTCGTCTTCATCCTGCAGAGCCTGCCCGTCATCGGAGGTCCGGTGACCTCGGCGCTCCAATATGCCGGCGTCTACTCGTATCCCGGGTCGTTCCAGCCGTGGCGCATGATCACCACGATCTTCGTCCACGCTTCGATCCTCCACATCGCGTTGAACATGTACACGCTGTGGATCGTCGGAAGCATGCTGGAGCCACTGCTCGGCCGCGCCAGATACGCGGTGCTGTTCTTCCTCAGCGGGCTCGCCGGTTCGGTGGGCGTACTCCTGATCGCCAATCCGCTCACGGCGGTCGTCGGTGCCTCCGGAGCGATCTTCGGCCTGTTCGGTGCATTCTTCGTGATCCAGAGGCGCTTGGGGGGCAACGCGACCCAGCTGCTGGTGCTGATCCTGATCAACCTCGTGATCGGGTTCATCCCGGCATTCGGGATCGCATGGCAGGCGCACGTCGGTGGTCTGATCGGCGGCGCGATCCTCGGTCTGATCTACACGGAGACGCGGCCGCTGAAGAGACGTCCGCTACAGATCGGTCTGCTGATCCTCTTCGCGGTGATCCTCATCGTGATCAGCTGCTGGCACCTCATCGCGCCCTGACCGGCCGCTGTCGTGCCCTGACCGGCATCTCGCCGCGACGTTACTAGTGGCACCCCAGCCGTGCCTTTACTGGCGGCGATTCGGACTCCACGTTGTCGCGCACAGCCCGTGACTGGCGGCCAAAGCACCCTGCTCAGGCTCCCGCGAAAAGTTATCCACAGGGTTATTAACAGTGGGGATAGTTACAGCCCTGTAATTGTCCTCCACATGGTGGACACGAAGATCAGCGCCAGCGGGTGGTCATCAGGAAGCCCACGAAGGCGATCCCGAAACCGACCAAGATGTTCCAAGCACCGAGCGCGGGAACCGGATACTGGCTCTGGCTCACGTAGAAGACGATGATCCAGATCAACCCGACCAGCATGAAGCCGAACATAACCGGCTTGAACCACGCCGGGTTCGGGGTGTCCTCACTTGACCGCACCACAGCGCGCTCTACCCTGCGGGGAGCCTTTCCTCGTGCCATAGCAAGCAAGTCTAGCGGGATGCACCTGTGCAGCCCCTGCTTGAGCCATCAGGCCTTCTCGGAGCGACCCCACGTACACTATTCGGATGACCACGTCCCGAATTTCCGGCCGGCTTCGGGCACAGGCAGGATAGAAGAATGTACGCAGCCCTGTGGCGAGTCCTGCCTGGACCGGTGTGGCTCCGCATCCTGATACTCCTGGTGGCGCTGGCGGTCGTGCTGGTCGTCCTCACGACTGTCGTGTTCCCGTGGATCCAAACCCTTCTCCCCGAAAGCTCTGGAACGGTAGGTACGAATTGACGCGCGTCCTGGTCATCGATAATTACGACAGCTTCGTTTACACGCTGAACGGCTATCTTCGCGAACTGGGCGCCGAGACGGACGTGGTTCGCAACGACGACATCGTGGCTGCAGACCTTCCGCAGGTCCTTCGCGGATACGATGCCGTGCTGGTGTCCCCGGGCCCGGGGAAGCCCGTCGACGCCGGTCTGTCGATCCCTGCCGTCCATGCGGCCCTGGATGCGCACCTGCCTCTCCTGGGCGTCTGTCTCGGGCATCAGGCGATCGCGGAAGCGTTCGGCGGTGTCGTGACGAACGCGGAAGAGCTCATGCATGGAAAGACCTCTCGGGTCGTGCATGACGACGTACCGCTCTTCGACGGCGTGCCGCACGAGTTCACCGCGACGCGCTACCACTCGCTGGCGGTCGTCGACGGAACGGTTCCGGACGAGCTCATCGTCACGGCACGAACCGACGGGGGCGTGATCATGGCGTTGCAGCATCGCACGGCTCCGATCTTCGGCGTTCAGTTCCACCCGGAGTCGGTGCTCACCGAAGGCGGGTACCGCATCCTCGGCAACTGGCTGGCTGTCGCGGGCCTGCCGTCGGCGAAGGTGGCAGCGCTGGATCTTCACCCGCTGCTCAAGTCCGCTTGAGCCGGGCCGCCTGAGCGGGGTCGCCTGAGCTGTGCCGCCTGAGCCAGGCACGGTAGCGATCATATTGCGGGGCCGCCGCTGATGGCGGACGGAGCTCTAGCCCGCAGGCGCTGTCGGAGTGGGTGACGGCGACGGCGTGTTCGGCGACGAGCCCGTGCAGTACGTGATGGTCACCGTGGTGCCCTGCGGCACGTTGCCCGGCGCGACGGATTGCGAGTTCACGAGTGGACCTGGCTGTGCCACGCAAGTGGAGTCCGGTTGGGGTGCCGCCTTCAGGTTCAGTGCGGTCAACGTCTGGGTCGCGACCTGAACGGATTGGCCGACCACGCTCGTCAGGGTCACGTCCCCGGTCGAGACGGTGAGGTTCACCGCCGAACCCTTCTGTGCGCTCGCACCCGACGCCGGACTGCTCGTGATGACCACGTTCTGCGCCACCGTGGTCGAATTCTCGCTCGTGATGGTTCCCTCTGTCAGTCCAGCAGACTGCAGAGCGGCCTTGGCGGCGTCGACAGCCATTCCGGCGAGAGTCGGGACCGTGACCGTCGGCTTACCGCTCGAGACGTAGAGGCTGATCGTGTCGCCCGTGGCGACGATGATCTTCGGGCCCGGCTCCGAGCGGATGACTCGGCCCTTGTTGATCGACTCGCTCGCCTCTGACGACTCCGACCATTTGAGTTTCTCGTCCTTGAGCTTCTTCTCCGCCTGCTGAACGGTCAACCCGGCCAGAGCGGGAACCGCGCGGGAGTTCTCCGGAAGACTGTTGTTCGGCTCGAGGCGGAGGACCCAGATCAACACGGCGATGATGATGACCGCGATCGCCGCGACGCTGGCCCAGAGCCAGATGACCGGCGGTCTGCTCTGCGTGCGAACGACGGTGTCGTCGTCCGTGAGCTGTCGGAGCGCCGCTTCGGGGCCAGCGCTCGGCGTCGGGGGAGCGCCGAATATCGTGTCCGAGAACGGGTCGATCACCCGGGTCGTCGGCAGATGACCGGCACCGGCGGACTCCAGGTCCGTACGGAACTCGGCGGCGGTCTGGTAGCGCGAGAAGCGATCCTTCGCGAGGGCGCGTGCGACGACCGCATCGAGAGCCGGAGAGACCTTGGGGTTGATCCTGCTCGGTGCGATCGGCTCTTCGCTGACGTGCTGGTATGCCACTGCGACCGGTGTGTCGCCGCGGAACGGTGCCCGTCCGGTGAGCATCTCGAAGAGGACGACGCCGGTCGAGTAGAGATCGGTGCGCGCGTCAACGGACTCGCCTTTGGCCTGTTCCGGAGAGAAGTAGCTGGCCGTTCCGAGGATGGCCGTCGTCTGGGCGACCGTCGCCGACGAATCGCTGATCGCGCGCGCGATGCCGAAGTCCATGACCTTGACCTGGCCGCTGTTCGTGATCATCACGTTTCCGGGCTTGATGTCACGGTGGACGACGCCGGCGCGGTGCGAGTACTCGAGTGCGGTGAGGATGCCTTCCGTGATCCGGATGGCTTCCGCCGATTCGATCGGGCCCTCCTTGATGATGTCTCGCAGCAGACGGCCGTCCACGTACTCCATCACGATGAAGGGGAGTTGGGCCTCGTGGCCGTTCCGGTCGACGACCGTCTCTTCGCCGGCGTCGAACACGCGGACGATCGTGGGATGCGCCATACGGGCCGCTGCCTGGGCCTCCTGGCGGAAGCGCGTACGGAAGGCGGGGTCCGTCGCAAGCGACGGTTTGAGCAGCTTGATCGCCACTGTGCGTCCGAGGCGGGTGTCGACTCCGCGATGCACGTCGGACATGCCACCGCGACCGATCAGATCACCGACCTGATATCTGCCTGCAAGCAGACGGGTATCTTCGGGCAAAGTCGAACTCCTTACGGGGCGGGATGCTGTCGATTAGTGTATCCGGCCTTGCCTGGGAGCGGGCTATCCGTTGGTTGAAGTCCCTCCGGTTCCGGTGCCGCCCGTCCCTCCTGAGGTGACTGTGACCGAGAACGGCTTGGACTGAGGGGACTCGACGGCGGCCTGACCCGCTCCGGGGCTGCAGAAGATCGTGTACGTCACGGGAATGGGCGTCGTGGACGCCGTAGAGGGTGTCGTCCACGTGGTCGTGGAGCCGGAAGCGGGAACCTGACCCTGACCCGCTCCGTTCACGTACAGCTGGTGTGCCGTGAGGGTCTGGCCGGCCGGGCAGGTCGCAGCTCCCCAGGTGAAGGTGATCTGCTGGTTGGGTTGATAAGTCGGTCCCGCGGGGTTCGCGCTGACGGTGTCCGCCGGCGCAGACGGCGTCGGAACCGGGCCGTAGACCGTGAGAGTGATCATGGTCCCTGTCGGCACCGATCCGGTCGGGTTGACGTCGTAGACCGTTCCGACCATCGCCGGACTGGTGGCGGCCGTTCCCGTGACGACGTTCGACCCCATCCCCAGACTGTTCAGCTTGGCGCTGGCCGCCGAACCTGAAAGGCCGACGTAGTCTGCCTTGTTGATCTGCACAGCAGTGCTGGTGGGAGTCGGCGACGGGGTCGGCGAGGGCGAAGCGGAATGCGACGGCGTGGTCGACGGCGACGGGGTCGGCGTGGATCCGTTCTGGTTGACCAGCAGGAAGATACCGCCGATCAGCAGGATGGCCAGCAGAGCGATCAGAGCGATCAACGGCCAGGTCCACGGGCTGCGCTTCTTTTTGGGAGGCGTCCCGTTCGTCTCGGCGGCGTTGACTCCGGTCCCCGGGCCGATCGGCCCTCCTGGCCCGATCGGGGCCGCGAGGACCGTCGTCGCCTGCGTCGGTCCGGCAGATGGCATCAGCAGGGTCGCATCCGCGGGCGTCGTTCCCAGGATCGCGGGAACGGCTTCCGCTGCCGCGCGCACGTCGCCGCGACGCAGCGCCTGCGCCGCACGAGCAAGGTGAGCGGTGGATGCAGGACGGTCGGCCGGATTCTTGGCGATGCAGGAGAAGACGAGGTTGCGAACCGGCTCGGGAACCGTCGCGGGCAGCTCGGGCGGCGCCTCATTGATCTGCGCCATCGCGATGGCGACCTGGGACTCGCCGGTGAACGGACGACGCCCCGCAAGGCACTCGTATGCGACGATCCCGAGCGAATAGATGTCGGTCGACGGCGAAGCGGGATGGCCGCTCGCCTGCTCGGGAGAGAGGTACTGCACGGTTCCCATGACCTGGCCGGTCGCGGTGAGCGGAACCTGGTCAGCGATCCGCGCGATGCCGAAGTCGGTGATCTTGACGCGGCCGTCCGGGGTGATCAGCAGGTTGCCCGGCTTGATGTCGCGGTGCACGAGACCCGCGGCGTGCGCGGCGTGGAGCGCGGAGGCGGTTTGGGCGACGATGTCCAGCACCTTGTCGGTGGGCAGAACGTGTTCGCGCTCCAGGATGGACGAGAGTGCTTCGCCCGGAACCAGTTCCATGACGAGGAAGGCGCTGCCGTCCTCTTCGCCGTAGTCGAAGACGTTGGCGATGCCCTCGTGGTTGACCAGCGCGGCGTGCCTGGCCTCAGCCCGGAAGCGTTCGAGGAACCCGGGGTCGCCCAGGTACTCGTCCTTCAAGATCTTGATGGCGACGGTGCGCCCGATGACCCGGTCCGTGGCCTGCCAGACCTCGCCCATCCCCCCGATCGCGATCCGGGACTGCAGCTCGTAGCGTCCCCCGAAGGTGAGCCCTGCCGTAGGTCTCATTTGTTAAGCACCGCCTCTAGTACTTGTCGTGCGATCGGCGCGGCAATGGAGTTTCCAGAGCCACTTTGACCTTGTCCGCCGCCGTTTTCGACAACCACAGCGATGGCATACTGCGGGTCGTTCGCAGGGGCGAAACCCGTGAACCACAGCGAATACGGTTGCGTCGGACCGTTTTGCGCTGTGCCGGTCTTCCCACCCACGCTGACCCCGTCTATTCTCGCATTAGTGATGATGCCGTTATCGACGTCATTCACCATCATTTGCGAAATCGTGTCCGCTGTTGACTTGGATGTTGCGGTGCTGAACACCTTGGGTGTGAACGATTGCACCGTCTGCAGGTTCGCGCCGATGATCGATTCGACCAGGTTCGGATACATGACCTGGCCGCCGTTCGCGATGCCGGATGTCACCATCGCCATCTGCAGGGGCGTCGCGCGGTCGTCCGCTTGGCCGAACGAGCTCAACCCCACCTGGGCCAGATCGCTGTAACCGGGGTACACGCTCGGCGTCACCGAGGTCGGGATCGAGAGCTTCTGATTGAAGCCGTACTTCTCCGCTTGCTTCTTGATCGCGTCGCTGCCGACCTGCATGCCGAGTTCCGCGAATGGGATGTTGCAGGACAGAGCGAGCGCCGTCTTGATCGACACGGTCGCTCCCGGTCCGCACGCCGTGTGGGTGTCGTTCTGGACGAACGTGTTCGTCCCGGGAAGCTGAAGCTCGGACGGGTTCGGCAGAACGCTGTTCTCCGTGAACTTCCCGGACTCGAAGGCCGCCGAGGCGACGATGAGCTTGAAGGTCGAACCGGGAGGGTTCAAGTTGCCGGCGATGGCGGTATTGATGAGCGGGTCGCCGGGCGCCTGGAGCAGCGCGTTGTACGTCGCCAATGCCTGGGATGTGTCGTGGACCGCCAGCGTGTTCGGATCGTAGGCGGGCTTGGACACCATCGCCAGGATCTTCCCCGTAGACGGCTGCATGAGCACGACGCCGCCCTGATAGTTGCCGAGCGCGTTCCACGCCGCCTGCTGCGCGACCGGATCGATGGTCGTCTCGACCGACTCGCCCTGCGGGTTCTTGCCGGTGAGGATCGAATTCACCCGATCCAGGAACTGGGTGTTCGAGCTGCCGCTCAGGTTGGTGTTGAGGGCGCCCTCGAGGCCGGTCGGCACGCCGTCGATCGGGAAGAACCCGGTGACCGCCGAGTACATGGGTCCGTTGCTGTAGACACGCTGGTATTTGTACAGGTCGTTCGTCGGCACCGACTGCGCAATCGGCTGCCCGCCGGCCAGGATCGAACCGCGTTGCACCGAGTAGCTGTCGTTCCGCGACCGGGTGTTGCGAGGGTCGGCGTTGAGCGAATCGGCTTGGAAGACCTGGATGACGGTGGTGGATACGAGGAGCGCGATGAACATCATCAGCACCACGATGCTGACGCGTCTGATTTCCCGGTTCACGTCAGCTCACCACCAAGCGGGGCTGATTGCGGACGGTGTCCGAAAGCCTGAGGAGCAGCCCGACGATGATCCAGTTCGCGACGAGCGACGATCCGCCCGCGGCCAGGAAGGGCGTTGTGAGGCCGGTCATCGGGATGACCCGGGTGACCCCTCCGATCACGATGAAGCACTGAAGGGCGACGGAGAATGCGAGGCCGACCGACAGGAGCTTCCCGAAATCGTCCTGACTCGCGAAGCCGATGCGGAAGCCGCGGGCCACGAACAGCAGGTAGAGCGCGAAGATCGCGAACAGCCCGGCGAGACCGAGCTCCTCGCCGAGACTGGCGATGATGAAGTCGCTCTGGGAGACGGGCGTGACATACGGCTGTCCCTGGCCGAGTCCGGTTCCGAGGATCCCGCCGTGGGCGAGACCGAAGATCCCCTGCACGAGCTGGTAGCTGCCACCGGACGCGTCGTAGATCTTCGTGCTGAACGGGGAGAGCCAGTTCTCGAAACGGCCGTGCACATAGCCGAGGGTCTGCGAGGCGACCACGGCACCGCCGGCGATCAGGATGACCCCCAGGATCACCCAGCTCACGCGCGTCGTCGCGATGTAGACCATGACGAGGAACAGGCCGAAGTAGAGGAGACCGGTGCCGAGGTCGCGCTGGAAGATGATGACCGCCATGGACATCCCCCAGACGATCAGCAGGGGGCCGAGGTCTCGCAGCCGCGGCAGACGCAGCCCGATGAACTTGCGTCCGACGAGCGAGATGGAGTCCCGGTGCTGGACGAGGTAGCCGGCGAAGAAGATGGCCAGGGCGATCTTCGCGAGCTCGCCGGGCTGGAAACTGAACGGCCCGATCGCGATCCAGACGCGCGCTCCGTTGATGGTCCGCCCGATCACCGGCAGCATGGGGAGCAGGAGCAGGATCAGGGCGATGAAGCCGAAGACGTAGGTGTAGCGCTCAAGCCGGCGGTAGTTGCGCAGCATCAGCACCACGGCGATGCCGCAGACGATCGCGATCGCGCTCCAGACGATCTGCCGGACACCCGCGCTGTCCCAGCCGACGAGATGGTAGTGGATGTCGATCCGGTAGATCTCCGCGATGCCGAGACCATTCAGGACCGTCGCGATCGGGAGGAGGAACGGATCGGCGTCGGGCGCGACGAAACGGAGCGCGACGTGCATCCCGAAGACGAGGACCGACAATCCGACACCCAGATAGACGAGCGTGAGGTCGATGTGGCCGAGCGCCCCCAGCTGGACGAGGACCACGGCCGCGGAGTTGATCCCGCACGCCACGATGAGCATCAAGAGCTCGAGATTGCGCAGTTTCTGGGGAATGCGGATGCGTCTGACCACGGAAGGCTTCTGCGCGGACTTGCCCACCCGCGCGCCCACTTCTGTCGCGGTACTAGGGGACGTCATTCGTCAATTGCTCCACAATGTTTTTGGCCTCGGCAAGCGAGTACGCGTTGATCGTCCCCTGCACGAGTTGCCTATCGTAGGGGGTCAGCCTGGAGACTTTGGTGGAAGTCTCCTTATATACGTGTGAAAGCGACATCGGGCCGACGCTCTGCTGGACACCCTGGAAGATCGCCACATTTCCGGTCGGGGATTCGCCCACATAGTAGCGGGACTGCGTCCACTCGTAGCCGAAGAGCGCGGCCGCGACGAGGGCGAGGACGACGATGATGATGCTGATAAGCCAGGTGAGCTTCCGCCGCCGGACCCGCCGCTGGTCTTCCTCGATCAGCTCGTCGAGGTAGTCCTCCGACTGCGGTTCGAAGTGGGTCGGGCCGGTCGCGGGTCTGACCGGGTGCAGGCGGATCGTCGGGATGCGCGTGGAGCGCGGCTTCACGGGCTCCACCTCGAAGGCGAGGGGGCTGGCGGCGGATCCGACGAGCTCGGGTTCGGCATCGACTTCCAACGCCGGTGCGTGGATGTCGAGGATCACGGCGGTCACGTTGTCGGGAGCGCCGTTGTCCAGGCTCGCCCGGATCAGGCGACTGGCCGCGACCTTGGGATCCGGGGTACCCCGCATGATGGCGACCATGTCGTCGTGCTTGACCACACCACTGAGTCCGTCTGAACAGATCAGCCAGCGGTCGCCGACTTTGGTGTCGAGCACCCACGTGTCGATCTCCGGCGCGGCGTCGACATCCCCGAGCACGCGCATCAGGACCGAGCGGCGGGGATGCACCATCGCTTCCGCTTCGGTGATGCGGCCGCTGTCCACCAGCCTCTGCACGAAGGTGTGGTCGGTCGACACCTGCTTGAGCTCGTCGTCGCGGAACCGGTAGATCCTGGAGTCGCCGATGTGCGCCAGAGCGACCTCATCGCCGACGTGGATCAGCGCACTGACGGTGGTGCCCATCCCGGTCAGCTCAGGATGCTCGAAAACCGTCTCCGCGAGGAGCGAGTTCGCCGCGATCAAAGCCGACTGGAGAGCGAAGACGGCGTCGCCCGCGCTGGGGAACGGCCGATCGGTCTCCCGGATCCGGTTGACCGCGATCGCGGAAGCGACGTCGCCGCCCGCGTGACCGCCCATGCCGTCGGCGACGACGAAGAGGTCGTGTCCTGCGTAGCCGGAATCCTGGTTGTTCGCGCGGACTTTCCCGATATGAGAGAGGGCTACCGCACGGTTCGCTTCCTGGTCCACGCGGTCACCGCCGCAGTTCGAAGGTCGTCGAACCGATCTTGATCGGAACGTCAAGCGGAACCTGCGTCGGGACCGTCACCCTCTTTCCGTCCAGAAAGGTGCCATTGGTGGAGTCTAGGTCTTGGATCATCCACTCGTTGTTCCACAGCATGAGCCGCGCGTGGTGGGTGGAGGTGTAGTCGTCGCGGATGACCAGACCGGATTCGCCCGATCGGCCGATCGTGATCGGGTCGCGCCCGAGAGGGACCTCGGTCCCGGCGCGGGAACCCGAGGTGATGATCAGCCGGCTGGCCGTGACGACCGTTGCCATCGGGCGGTTGGAGACAGGCAGGTTCGCAGGCTGAGTGGGGGGAGCGGGCACTACCGGCGATGTCGTATTCGGTCTGGCGGTGGGACGGGCCGGGGCCGCTGCAGGGAACGGGGACGGCGGTGCGGACTGCTGATCCGATTGCAGCTTGCGGACCCGCTGACCGAAAAGGTCGCTGCGGAGCGCGTAGACGATCGCGAACACGAAGAACCAGAGAAGAAGGAGGAACCCGATTCTGAGGACCAGCAGGGTCAGTTCACTCGGGTTCATGATCCGCTCCAGAGCCCCGTGATGTCGTTCCGTCGGGTCGCGTCATCCCGATGCTGGTCGACGACCGGTGGTTTCGAGGCTTGGGGAAGCACCCGGAACACAATACGGGTTCGGCCGATGTTGATGATGGAATCGGGCTCGAGAAGAGACTTGGTGAGCGGGCGGCCGTTCAGCTCGGATCCGTTCGTGGACCCCAGATCGCTGGCCTGCGCGTGAGAGCCGTCCCAGATGATTTCGAGATGTTTGCGGGAGATGCCCGTGTCGTCGATCGTGATGTCGGCTTCGCTTCCGCGGCCGATGACCGTGCGTGCGGAAGTCAGCGGATGGCGCGCGCCCTCGATATCGAGGACCGGGACCCATTCGACCGAGCTTTTGACGTTCTGGGATTCGACCCGCAGGATGCCCTCGGTGAGGGTCGAATCCTCGGACAACGTCACGGTGATGCCGCCCACGAACTGGTAGTGCTGGCTCGCCGCGTGCTTACCGACAAAGTCGACCAGTTCGTCGATGAGGGCCGGACCCATTGCTGTCATGCGCCGGAAATCGGCGGGCGCCAGGTACAGATTGAAGCTGTTCGGCGCGAGAACGCGATCGCGCGTGACGATGGCAGCACGGGTGTCGAGCTCCCTGCGGAGGGCGCTCGTCATCTCGATCGGTTGCAAGCCGGACCGAAAGGTCTTGGCGAATACGCCCCCGACGGCGCGTTCGAGACCCTTCTCGAAGTTGTCCAGTATGCCCACAGGTCTCCCGTTCCGGCTCGTGCGACTATCAGAATGTTAGTCGGCAAGGGTGTGAACGCGCGCTGAGGAATGCAAAGAGTCCGTGCAGGACATCACCCTACAGTCTACCGGAGCACCAACGACGAAGGCACGGCGGCCGACTTCTGGTCCGGCGGGGTGACGTGCTAATCTCGGTAAGTTCGCGCGAGTGGCGGAATGGCAGACGCGCTGGCTTCAGGTGCCAGTGCCCGCAAGGGCGTGGGGGTTCAAGTCCCCCCTCGCGCACGAA